>Ga0105050_10004316_pt1 | contig 19002 bp, 16 predicted proteins | sample FRY01_FD_78088 | JGI IMG/M metagenome (GOLD analysis project Ga0105050, IMG submission 78088) | Freshwater microbial communities from Lake Fryxell liftoff mats and glacier meltwater in Antarctica - FRY-01 | ecosystem: Environmental > Aquatic > Freshwater > Ice > Glacier meltwater ... | reverse complement strand
CAAAAACTCACTCTTCCAGGTCGATATTTGATTCGGATGAACCTCAAACTTACTGGATAACTTTTGAATGGTCATATGCTCTTTTAATGCTTCAATGACAACTTTTGCCTTGAAAATAGCGCTAAATTTTCGTCTTGTTCTTTTCATATTTCAACTGTTAAATTACAATTTAATCAGTTGTCTTAATTTTAGGGAGTACTATAAACAATCCACACTAGTTATGTTTATTTTATGAACAGAAGTAGATTATTCGGCTGCCGAACTCAACGATATTTAAGCAGGAAAATTGATTTTATAAGGGAGTTTTTTATTGAATCATTAAGTCCCTGAAAGAAAAAGTTAAGTTTGATGGATTAACTATTCTGTTTTTTTTGACTTTCTCTTCAATGATTGATAATCTAACCAATAAAGTACTTTAATGGAAAAGCTATTGCTCGGTGTGTAGTCTAGCATCTGTGATAAATTATTAAAATAAGTCGTAGAAACAAACTTATCACTTGAGAAAATGGCATTTTTCCAAACTACATTTATTTCACTTCCAGGCAAGAAGACCCAACGATAAACTAAATCGATGGTGAATGCATTAAAGTTTGTATTATATACTGATTCTCCATTTACATCTAAACCATCTAAATTATTTGGAGTTAAAGTGCCATCTATATTTAAATCAAAAAATGAATCATATGAAAGGGAAGATCGATAATGTCTTAACCTAAAAGTCATACCCATTCGGTTGGTTAGTGTGTAACGAAAATTAATGGTGTTAGTCGTATTAACGCGGTCTCGTGAGCCAAAAACGATGGCACTTGTTGCAGTCGAAGGTGCAGCAAAAGCAACAGCATATCCTTGACTATTAAAAGAATGATTTTGAACAAATTCATACACCAAAAACATTTTATCGCTCAAGCGAAAACGTGGACTTATGTTGTATTCATACTCTTGCCAATTCGCTCTGTCTATTAGGGTGTAGCTAAGGCCTAAATCCAAGGCAAATTTCTTTTGGTAATTTGATGAAAACCAAGCACCAATGACAGCCCATTTGGGACGTTTAAAGTAACTTCCTTCATTTCTAGGTTCAAAATAATCGTAACTATCTGTTATAGAACTATTCATTCTAATCCCTGCAGCATGAAATTTCTTTAACAATATAAATGTATTCCAATTCAAATAAGTAGCAGTATAAACATTTGGCTTGTACAAACGATTGAATGAAAAATTGAATGTACTTGAAAATTGATTGAGCTTCCAAAATGGCTTAAAAATTCTATAAGATAGAGTTGATTCTATGATGCGTTTGTTGTTGTTTGAATTAAAACCAAGATCATTTGGATCATAGGTATTGGATTCTTCAAAATAAGAACCTTGAGCAATGAAATTTCCAGATTGTTTTCCAGTAGTAACGCCGTAATTGTGTCCTGTACTTGTGTTTTGTGAAAAGAATTTATGGGATAATGCAGTGCTACCTGAAACAAAATACTTATTGTTTTTGGTATTGAATTTCGTATTCAAGCCAGTTACATTGGCATCGTAAAATATGCCTTCTCGCATGACGTTTGTATTTGTCAGTGTAATTGAGCTATTGTTGAAAAAATTTTGATCTAAGACCAACACATTGTAATTCGTTAAAGGAGATGAAACAATTTGTCTTTCTGCACCAGTTAATGAATTTACAGCTGTTGAGTTTTGTTCAGCGGTAATACCATTAAATACTCCTATTCCTAAACCTGATTTAGTTCTGCCTGAAATTTTTGAAGCGTTGTATAGCTTTGAGGATGACGGCGTATTTGTCAAATATTCATTTTCAGTCAATAGCGAACTTAAAACAGCATAAGGTGATTGGATCCCTATTCGTCTTGAGTAAAAAAGTCCAGATTTATTGAATAACTCAGTGCCTTCTGTAAAGAACTGCCTGTTTTCATTGAATTGAATTTCGAATGGACTTATGTTTAATACTTTGTTGTCAAATACAACCTGACCAAAATCAGGAACAAGAGTCATGTCTAAAGTGAACGCTTCATTTAAACCTAATTTAATGTCCATTCCGCCATTGAATGATCCAGACCAATTGCTTTGCCCTTCAATATTTGATGGAAAATGATCTGCATAAGATGAAATATAAGGCATGAATGCCAATCTTAGTGGTGGTTCAATTCCTTGGATTCCAAGTGCGTCACCACATTGAACAAGCCAATTGTCTAAATCTGGTTTGATCGGATTCCATGTAGTTTCTTCTCTATTTCGACTTATTTGACGATAAAAATTAATTCCCCAATTTTGAAGATCAACTTTAGGAAATCGAAAGGCAGAATAGGGGATGCGCATTTCTAGTTCCCAACCATTTACGGTTCTTTTCACAGCACTGCTCCAAACCATGTTTAATTCTGCATTTTCTGAATCAGCCGTTAATTTAGAATCGTATTGGACTCCCATGCTACTCACACCAAATGAAAATCCATTCTGATCATCATTGTAGGTGTCAAGAATTAGTTGAAAATTATCAATATTAGCATTGAAATCATCACGATCACAAAGAACGTTAGAAATATGTTCAGCATCATCATAACAAATTGCGGCAACGTAAAGCGCTTCTTTGTCGTAAATTATTTTAACTAGGGTTTTCTGTGTTGATGCTAGCCCTGGGTTTGGTTTGAATTGAATGAAATCACCTGCATCTGATGCTTCTTTCCAACTAGATTCATTTAACTCTCCGTCGATTGAGATATGTTCTTGTGTTTCAAGTGAAGTAATAGATCGTTGAGCATAAATGACAACAATATTCAAAAGACATAATAAAGAGATTGCGAATTTTAACATTGACAGCAAAAATACTGCATAATCTTATTTTTTAATGCAGATTTTATAATGTTTTAACCAATATTTATTTCTATTCGATTTAAAGTTTTAAAAATCTTGCTCTTAAAGAATTTTTTTCTGATGCGCAAATAAAATAAATACCAGGTGTTAAAGTAGAAATGTCGATTTGTAACTCATTAGATAAGGCGGTTAGGTATTTTAACTCTTTTCCTTTTGTATCGGTAATAATTAGTTTAGCACCAATGAAAGTTGAATTTAGTAACAAGTTGATTTCGTTTTCTGCTGGATTTGGAAAAATTTCAATACCTGAATTTGTGTCAAGATCAATCAAGCTGCTGGTCTTTATAACAATACAATCAGACGTAGTTTCACAGCCATTTAGACTGACAATAACAGCAAATTCACCATCAATCATTGCCGTAAAGGTTTGATTTGTTTCTCCAGAAATTGCTGAGTTTCCAGTTAAACAATTGACCCATTGATAAGAAGCTCCTGTCTGATCCGAAGTAAGAACATTTTGTGAAATGAATACACCATTCGTCGGGTTTTCATTAACTGTCACAGTGCTATTTTGTGATAAGCTTTCACACCCATTTAAAGTGTAAACTACTGAATAATTTTGAGTAGTAGTTGGATTCACAGAAATCGTTTGAGTCGTTTGTCCATCGGGCGACCACAAAAAAGATTCTTCATAGTGCGGATTGTTTATCTTTAACATACATATTACAGCATGCAAAGCTAAAACAGCGTAATAAATTGATTTAAATTCTTATTCCAATAACACAGACATCATCTAACTGTTCAAGTTTGCTTTTCCATTCTTCAAAAAAGGAATCTATTGCAATACGTTGATCAGTCATAGTTTGATCTTTTATGGAAATAAACAATTCTTTCATTTGTTTAGATTTCATTTTTTTGCCATTTTCACCACCAAACTGATCTGCATATCCATCCGAAAAAAGATAAATTATGTCGCTTTTCTCCAGTTGAATTGTGGTGGTATGAAAAGGTAAATAACTGGTGAACTGACCTATTGGTTGTTTGGATGGTTTCAATTCTATTAATTCATTTTGTCCCGGTTTTGAAATCCAAAGTGGGCTATTTGCTCCCGCCCAATCCAATAGATGCGTTGTTAAATTTAATTTACAAATCGAAATATCCATTCCATCATTTACTAACTCATCACTTTTTTGAAATTCACTAATGATCAATTCACGGGTTTTATTCAATATATCGGAAGGGGATTTTAATTTAAATTCTCGAACCGATCTGTTCAAAGCATTGTGACAAACAATACTCACCAAGGCTCCAGGAACTCCATGTCCAGTGCAATCTGCAACTGCAAATATAATTTCTTCTCCAAATGGTTCTATCCAATAAAAATCTCCAGCAACAATGTCCTTTGGTTTATAAAGAATAAATGATTCCGCTAAATATTCCTTTACAATTTTGTCTTGGGGTAAAATTGCAGATTGGATGCGTTTGGCATACGTAATTGAATCAAGAATTTCTCTATTTTTAATTTCTACAAGACTCTTTTGTTCTTCAATAATATGCTTTTGTTCTTTTTCGATTTTCCTTCTTTTATTTAGAAACATAGAGAATATGACTGCCAGTACCAGAATAAAAACTAAGGTCCATACAAGATAAGTTTGCTGCTTTTTCTCTTGTTCTATCATTAATTTCTCTTTCTCTTGTTTTAATTTTTCCTTAGCTTTTTCTTGATCAAAAGAAAACTGCATTTCTGCTTCTGTCTGTTTTTTAGTATTTAATTCATTGGTAATACTATCTCTAAAAACAATGTATTTCTTATAACATTCTAAGGCTTTGAGATAATTTTTTTGTTCGCTGTAAATCAAGTGCAATTGCTGATAACTATATTGTATTAGGTCTTTGGCACCGATCTCAAGTCCAATATCCAAACCCTTCCTTAACATATTGATCGCTTCTGTTAGTTTTTTTTGTTTAATGTACAATGTCCCAATGTTGTAATAAGAATTGGCAATACCTTGCTTGTCATTTAGCTTTATCCTTAAATTGAGTGCTTTTTCGAAATAAAATAGGGAAGAAGGGTAATCTTTTAAATCCAAGTAAATAAGACCAACATTACTATACGAAGCACTTATTCCATATTCTTCTTTAATCAAAGAATCAATTGTAATAGAGGCTTGATAACTTTTTAATGCCTCTTCATATTTTTCTTGATTCATTTGAACAATTCCAACATTATTGTAAAGTGAAGAAAGCCCTCTTAAGTCATTGTTTTCTTTGCGAATTTTGATCGCTAAACTATAGTAAGTTAGGGCTTTGTCGAAATTCTTTTGATTTGAATAGATTAAACCAATATTGTTATAGGTATATGCTAAACCTTCTTGATCATTAATTTGTTTTTGAAGCGGTAAAGCTTTAAAATAATTTTCCAAGGCTTCTGCATATTGACCTAAATAATCATAAATTATTCCAATGTTATTGAGTGCATATGCTTCGCCTTTTTTGAAGTTGATTTTTTGAGCAGATTTTTGAGATTGAAATGCTATTGACAAACCTTGCTTGTAATTTCCTATCTCCCATGCGTTTTCCGATGCTTCATTTAGCTTAAGTATTTTAGCTCGAGAATCAGGACTATTAATTAAGGTTTTCAATAGACTATCATTATTAACACTTCCAAAGAGAGATGTAGAATAGAAAATGAGCAACAGGAAACATAGGCTTTTAGACATAGACTAATTGTTGGTTAATGAATAGAATTCTCGTTCTAGGTTTTCTCTATGAGAGGGATGAGAAATGCCAATTAATAATTCAGCTCTTTCTTGAATTGATTTACCGTACAAATTTACTGAACCATATTCTGTGACTACCCAATGTACATGAGCGCGAGTTGTCACAACTCCAGCACCAATTTTTAGCGTGGCAACAATTTTTGAATTTCCACTTTTTGTTGTTGACGGAAGCGCAATTATTGGTTTTCCACCTTCTGAAAGCGATGCTCCTCTTATAAAATCCATTTGACCTCCAACACCTGAGAATATTTTAGAACCTATCGAGTCTGCACAAACTTGACCAGTTAAATCGATCTCAATGGCACTATTGATAGCCGTAACTTTTGGATTTTTACGAATGACTTCAACTGAATTTACATATGCAAAATCCAACATTTTTACCATTGGATTGTCGTGCATGAAGTCATATAATTTTTGAGAACCAACAGCAAAGGAGCCGATTATCGAATTTCTGTATTTGGATTTTTTTGAGCCAGTAATAATTCCTTTTTCCACTAAAGGTAAAATTCCATCTGAAAACATTTCTGAGTGAATCCCAAGGTTTTTATGGTTTTCTAGACAAGAAAGCACCGCATTGGGAATCGATCCAATCCCCATTTGAAGTGTAGCGCCATCTTCAACTAATTCAGCGATGTTTTGTCCAATAGCCAGTTCGACCGCTGAAACTATTGGATTAAATAATCCAGGTAAAAATGAATTTTCTTCTACTGAATAAGTAATCTTTGATATATGAATAAATCCATCACCATGCGTTCTAGGAACATGACGATTAATTTGAGCAATAATTATTTTAGCTGATTGAACGGCTGCCAAAGAAATATCAATGGAAGTGCCTAATGAACAATAACCATGCTGGTCTGGCGGTGATACCGATATTAAGGCAACATCTAATTGAATAATTCCTAAACGAAAAAAAGAAGGAACTTCACTCAAAAATACTGGTATGTAACTTCCTCTATTGGATTGTATATTTTCTCGAATGTTTTGACCTACAAAAAAAGGTTTTAAATGAAAAGCATTTTCCATCTCAAACTTTGCGTATGGTGCATCACCTTCTGTATGTAAAGAATAAATACTAACATTTTGCAATTCCTGATAGCGATCTGACATAGCATTAACCAAAGATTGTGGCGCTGCAGCAGCAGAATGTATAAATACATGATCGTTCGAACGTATGCATTTTACAGCTTCTTCAGGAGTGGTAATCATTTTTTTATGTAAATGTAAGAAGTTCAGCACAATTACTTCAATAGTCGAAACGTTAAATTTATCCGTGGCTCACTTACTTTTTTTGTTTTAGCAATTTGGTGTTTCCAAAAATGTTGAATTTCTCCCCCCATGATTAAAAGGCTCCCATTTTCAAGAATTATAGATTGTTTTTCTTTTGTGGAAATATGAACTAAATCAAATCGACGCTCCGCTCCCAGAGACAGTGAAGCGATAAAAGGATTTACCCCAAGTTCTTTTTCATTATCAGCATGCCAGCCATTGCTGTCGTTTCCATTTCTGTATAAATTTATCAGAACTGAATTGAATTTTTCTTCTGTTAATTGTTCAATTTTATTTTTTAAAATGAGTAACTCAGCAGTGAAAGGATGACTGACTAAATATTGACCCGAATAGGAATAAGTCAATCCATCCTGCGCATAAAAAGCTTCATAACGAGGAATTACTATTTTTTTTCCAAAAAGGGTAATTGTTCCTTGATTCCATGGAGTTTGAGTGAGAATTTGTTCATATAACAAATGAACTGCTTCCTCCGAAAGGAAATCACGAAGATATTCCAATTCACCATTTTTAATAGTGATTTTCATAAATAGCCGACAATATCATAGATTAAATATCCGACCCATTCCTTAGTTAGTCTAGTCCAATCAACAAAAACACTGAAATCTGGAATAATGTACTGATCCCAATAATAATTTCTATTTTTTCCAGTATACAAATCAGTTGAATAGGTAGCACATGAAAAGTCAATTTTATCGAAGCAGGCAGCCGCTCTTTTCATGTGCAGACCAGAGGTAATCAATAATCGACTCTGAAGATGGGGATAAGATCGTTGAAGTATTTTTTTTGTTTCAAGAGCATTCTCGTAAGTGTTTTTAGAAAGATCTTCGGTTATAATGTCTGTTTCAGGAATCCCCCAACTCACTAGAACAGATTTAAATTGCTTTGCTTCGTGCAAGCCCCGATCAGTAACGTAGCCATGATCTCCAGAAATGAAAATTTTGGAAATTTTTCCTTTTTTGTAAAGAGAAATTGCTTGCCAAATTCGGTCAGCACCGCGTCGAACACTTAATACAGATAAATCATTATTGTATTCGGCCATACCCGTTAAAACAATCCCAACATCATATTTCCCTACTTTTTCAATCTTTTCTCCAGGAACCTCCCAATGTCGGCAAAACTCAAGAAAAAGTGCATTGTTACTGAACAAAAGAAAAATAACAAGTGCTGACCATTTCATTCTCTTTTTCCATGTCTCTCTTTTTAAAAATAATGCACCTAAAACACAAGCTATGAACCATGTGGCTGGTGAAAGCAAGAATAGAAGAAATTTGGAAAGTATAAAAAACATGTTGCAAATGTAAAATGAAATTCAATCAGTCTTCATTAATTATCGGCAGATGATTAAATTTGTGTAAAATATTTTTGGATGAATTGGTTAAAAGATTTATTTGGGGTGAGTTATACAGACGTCAATCAGTTTTTGGTTCGTATGGGTACCAATTTAATTGTTTGTATAATCATTCTTGTAGTTGGTTTTTGGCTGGCTAAATTTCTTTCAAAGGGAATTAGAAAGGTTCTTCGTAAAAGCAATACGGATGAGGGATTGGTTACTTTTTTAACAAGTTTCTTATCAATGGTGATGAAAATCCTCGTTGTTATTACTGCGATATCTCAAATTGGGATTGAAATGACATCCTTTGTAGCCTTGTTAGGTGCGGCAGGATTAGCAATCGGTATGGCATTTTCTGGTACTTTATCTAATTTCGCTGGAGGAATTATGATTTTGGTGATAAAACCTTTTAAAGTGGGCGATTTAATTCTTGCCCAAGGAGAAAAAGGGTTTGTAAAAGAAATTCAAATATTTAACACTTATTTGTACACAACAGACAATAAGGTAATCATTCTTCCTAACGGAGCTGTAGCAAATGGAAATATCACCAACTTCACCAAAGCTGAATTAAGGAGGGTTGATTGGGTGATCAGTATTTCGTATGGCGATGATATTGACATAGCTAAAAAGGCCTTGAATCAATTTGCATTAGAAGATGCACGAATAGAAACCGATCCAGCACCTTATATTGGTCTGGCCTTATTGAATGCTTCATCGGTAGATTTAACATTACGCGTTTGGACACATGTGGATAACTACAACGAAGTGTTTTTTGACATGAATGAAAAGGTATATCGTGAATTTAAACAATTGGGACTAAACTTCCCTTTCCCTCAAATGGATGTTCATGTAAAAAAAGAAAACAATGTCTAATATCAATGACCATCCCCTTATCCAATCTTATATTAAGCATAACTCTTTCGGAGAATTAATAGGGATGAATTTTTCCATTCTCAAAGCGGGTGTTGTAAAATATACATTAGAAATAGAACAAAAACATCTTGCTACAAAACAAGCTGTTCACGGCGGGCTAATTGCGGCCTTAATGGATGCAACATTGGGAGTCGGAGCCTTGTCACATACATGTAATTTTGATAAAGTTGTTTCCACTGTCGACATGAATGTTTCTTTTTTAAACCCAGTAAAATTGGGAGATCTATTAGTGGCAGAATCAAATCTATTAAAAGCTGGGAGTCGAATTGTTTTTATGGAAGCATTGATCTATAATCAAGAAGGACTAGTCGTGTCAAAAGGCTCGGGGACATTCAATGCTTATCCAAAGGAAAAAGCTGGATATTAATTTAAATCATATTTAAGTTTTGTTGTGCAAATACGGTCATTAATTCCTCTTTTTCGTTAAAAACTGACTAATCAGTCAATGTAAAGAAAAAATACTATATTTGTTAAAAAATAAGTAATGGATAAACGTACAACACTCATGATAACCGCCAAGCGCTTATTTGCGGTTCATGGATTTTACGGAACACCGACGGCACGAATAGCAAAAGAGTCTCAGGTGAGTAATGGAATTCTTTTTCATTATTTCCCCACGAAAGAAGAACTAATTAAAGCAATGTATTTTGATCTCAAGGATAGGTTGTTCGTTTATTCGACGAGTCAAGTATATAAAGGAGCGACACTTAAAGAAAGTATTTATACCTTATGGTTGGCAGCTGTTGAATGGAATTTAGAAAATCCTGATGATTTTGAATTCATGCAACAATTTGAAAATTCACCTTATTATTCGCTTGAATTGGAGAAATCACATCGCTATGTTCAGATGAGTCTTGAATTAGCCGAGAAAGGTATTGAAGAAGATATTTTTAAACGAATTCCAGCAACCCTGTTGTTTCAGACGATGTCTGGCATGGTAGAAACTGCCGTGAGATACTTGCGAATTTATAAGGAAACACAAGAAGATACAGAGTTTAAAAACCGATTATTTGAAATGGCATGGGATGCTATTTCTAAAAACAAAATTTAACTAATTTGAACAAAATGAAAAATACAGCATTGATTACCGGAGCAACAAGCGGAATTGGAAAAGAATTGGCTAAAATCCATTCATCAAAAGGAGGAGATTTAATTATCGTTGCGAGAAGAGAAGATGAACTAAATAAATTGAAAACCCAACTTGAAAATGAGTATAAAGTGAAAGTAGATGTTATTGTTGCTGATTTGATGGTACAAGGAGCAGGTAGTAAAGTATTTCAAGAAATTCAAGATAGGGGATTACAAGTAGATATTTTAATGAACAATGCTGGACTTGGAGGTTATGGGTGTTTTCACGAGCGTAGCCTGCAAAAGGAATTAGAAATGATCCAATTGAATATTGTTGCCTTGGTTGAGTTAACACATTGTTTACTGCCTAAGATGATAAAAAACGGTGGTGGAAAAATTTTAAATACCTCAAGTACGGCAGGTTTTTTACCCGGACCATTACAAACAACTTATTACGCTACTAAAGCTTTTGTGAATTCCTTTTCGAATGGTTTAGATCAAGAAGTTAGACGCCATGGAATAACGGTCACTGCGCTTTGTCCGGGCCCTGTAAAAACCGGTTTTGAAACTGCAGCTGGAATGGGAGGAAGTGGATTGTTTAATAATGCTGCGAGCGCTTCTTCAACAGCATTAAAAGGGTATAATGCTATGTTAAAGGGACGTCTAATAGTCATAACAAATGGTCAATTGAAATTCTTCATCAATTTCTTAATACCAATCATGCCAAGAAGAATAGTCTTGAAAATGATCGAAAAATTACAAACTGTAAACTAATCTAAGTGAAAGAATTGTGACTCGGAGCATGCTACAACCTATATTTTATTGTTAGCTTTGTAAAAAAGGTAAATAATGCTTCTTTTTCTGAATGATATTGCTGGTTCGGAGGTACTTTTGATTCTAGCTTTTATACTGATATTCTTTGGTTCAAAGAGTATTCCAGGTATTGCGCGAACATTCGGACGTACTATTCGTCAAATTAAAGATGCTTCTAGTGAACTGCAATCTGAAATTAAAAAGTCAGGAATGGACATGAAGAATGACTTAAATTTATCTAGCCTAATTCAAGAAACTGCTGAAGACATTAAGAGACCTTTAGATCAATATGTTAGCGACCTGGATAATGCTGTGAAATTTGATCCTCCACGTCAATCACACATGCCGATTAATATACCAGTAGAGACTGAAGTAGAGTCAATAAAAATAAATCAAATTACAGAGATTAAGTCTGATTTGAACGAAGAACCGAAAGGTTAAAAATTCACAATTTACCCCAAATAGACAAATTATTATCCCGCTCATTTTTAGCGTCCTGTCGGAAGTGACTTTTTTATGCATACCTTTGCAGCCAATTTTAAATAAAACGAATGACATTTGAGGAACTCGGGCTAAAGAGTGAGGTGCTGAAGTCGTTAAAAGAACTGGGGTTTGAAGCACCGACTCCCATCCAAGAAAAAGCCATTCCACACCTATTAGGTAAGGATAGTGACTTTGTTGGATTAGCTCAAACAGGAACAGGTAAGACCGCAGCGTTTGGTCTACCATTAGTGAACAACATTGAAAATCACGCAAGAACGCCGCAAGGCTTGGTAATCTGCCCAACGCGTGAACTCTGCTTGCAAATTGCAAAAGATCTGGAATCTTACTCTAAACATCTTAAGATTGCCGTAGTGGCCGTTTATGGGGGTACAGATATTCGTAAACAGATGTCCGACATTAAAAGAGGAGCATCTGTAATTGTAGCAACACCAGGACGTTTAATGGACTTAATTAACAGAAAAGCTATCTCTTTAGCTGATGTTGAGTATGTTGTATTAGATGAAGCGGATGAAATGCTCAACATGGGATTCAAAGAAGATATCGATATGATATTGGAAACAACTCCCGAAAAGAAAAATGTATGGTTATTCTCTGCAACAATGCCTTCTGAAGTAGCGCGTATTGCAAAGACATACATGAATGATCCATTGGAAGTGGCTATCGGTCACAAAAACCAAAGTAACGAAAATATCGACCATATTTATTATGTGGTGAAAGAAAGAGATCGTTATGCAGCTGTGAAACGATTGATTGATTTCAATCCGGAAATTTATTGTCTTATCTTCTGTAGAACACGTCAAGAAACTGGCAGTGTGGCTGAGAAATTAGCTAAAGAAGGATATAATGCTGAACCTTTGCACGGAGATTTATCTCAAGCACAGCGTGATCGAGTTATGGATCGTTTCAGAAGTAAAGATCTTCAAATTCTTGTTGCAACTGATGTAGCAGCTAGAGGATTAGATATAGATAATATCACTCACGTTATCAATTACAATTTACCAGATGATATCGAAAACTATACGCACCGAAGTGGACGTACGGCTAGAGCTGGTAAGAAAGGTGAGTCATTGGTTTTAATCAATACACGTGAAAGTGGAAAAATTAGAGCTATTGAACGTCAAATGCGAACAACTTTTACATTGGGAACTGTTCCAAATGCTGAAGAAATTTGTGAAATTCAATTGTTGAAATTGATCAACAAAGTAATTGACGCAGACATTCGAGAAAAAGATATTCAGAAATTTATGCCAACAATCATGGCTAAGTTCGAAGATCTTTCAAAAGAAGAGGTAATCAAACATTTCGTTTCAACTGAATTTAATCGTTTCATCGAATACTACGAAAGAGCTGGTGATTTAAATGCTTCTGCAGGAAAATCAGACGATCGTAGCGAAGAACGCGGTAAAAGACGTGAACGTGATGATGAAACTGAAAGTGGTAAAACACGTTTCTTTGTTAGTATTGGTCGTCGAGACGGTTTAAATCCAGGTGGTTTATTGCGTTTAATATGCGATGCAACTGGATTAAATTCTGCATCTGTTGGCCGAATTGATATAATGACATCTTATTCATTCTTCGAAGCTGATAATGAGTATGCTGAAAACATTATCAATAAAGTGAATGGTTCGAATTACGAAGGTCATGATGTAAGTATCGAAATTACGAAAAACAAACCAAGTGGAAATCGCAGTGGCGGTGGCGGTGGCGGTGGTCGTCGTGACGGAGGTTCTTTTGGAGGTAAATTCTCAGGTGGAAGTCGCGAAGGAAGCAGAGATGGTGGATTTAAACGACGTGATGGTGGTGGTTCTAGCAGAGATGGTGGAGCACGACGTGAAGGAAGTTCAAACCGCGAAGGAGGAGCTAGTCGCGAAGGTGGATCTAGCAGAGAAGGTGGTTTTGGAAATCGTCGTGAAGGTGGATACAAAAGTGAAGGTAGTAACCGAAGCGAAGGTGGAAACAGAAGCGAAGGAGCAAGCCGAAGCGAAAGTGGAAGAAGCAGAGATGGTGGTAGCGGTTATGGAAGTAGCAGTCGCAAAGAAGGTGGACGAAGCGAAGGTGGAAGCCGTCGTGATGGTGGATCTAGCTCTAGCTCAAGCGGAGGAAGCAGACCAAGAACTTTTGGTAAACCATTCAATAAAAATTCTTAATTAATACGATTTTCTTTTAGTTTTTATGGAAATTAGAAATATTGCAATTATTGCACACGTTGACCACGGTAAGACTACCTTGGTAGATAAAATGATCGAAGCTGGGATGGTTTTGAATGAAAGAGATCGTCCAACTGGAGATTTGATCATGGATAGCAATGACTTAGAGCGCGAACGTGGTATTACCATCGTTTCTAAAAACGTATCTGTGTTATATAAAGGAACAAAGATAAATATCATCGATACTCCAGGTCACGCCGATTTCGGAGGTGAGGTGGAGCGTGTTTTGAACATGGCAGATGGTGTTTGTTTGTTAGTGGATGCTTTTGAAGGTCCAATGCCACAAACACGTTTCGTGCTTGGAAAAGCATTGTCAATGGGCTTGAAGCCACTTTTAGTAATTAATAAAGTGGATAAAGACAATTGTACACCTGATGAGGTTCATGAGAAAGTATTTGATTTAATGTTCGAGTTGGATGCTAGCGAAGAGCAGTTGGAGTTCCCAACTATCTACGGTTCTGCAAAAAATGGATGGATGTCAACGGATTGGAAACAACCAAAGACAGATATAACAGATTTATTAGATGAAATTCTAGCTTATTTCCCTGTTCGTCCAATCGAAGATGGTAATACTCAATTGTTGATTACCTCTTTGGATTTTTCAACATATGTTGGTCGTATCGCAATCGGTCGTTTGCACCGTGGTGAGTTGAAAGAAAATCAACAAATCATTTTGGGTAAGCGTGATGGTAGTCAAGAAAAGCACCGCGTAAAAGAATTATTTGTTTTTGATGGTGTTGAACGTCGCAAAGTAGAATCAGTTCAAGCAGGAGATATTTGTGCAGTTACAGGTATTGAAGGTTTTGAAATTGGTGATGTTATTTGTGATTTTGAAAATCCAGAACCGTTGGCATCAATTAAAATTGATGAACCGACAATGAACATGTTGTTCTCAATTAATGATTCGCCATTCTTCGGAAAGGAAGGGAAGAAAGTAACTTCTCGACATATCCAAGAGCGTTTGATGAAAGAATTAGAGAAAAACTTAGCAATGCGTGTTTCGGATACAGATAAGGCAGACAAATGGATCGTTGCTGGTCGTGGTGTATTGCACTTGTCAGTTCTTATTGAGACAATGCGTCGTGAAGGTTATGAATTACAAGTCGGTCAACCACAAGTTATCCTGAAAGAAATTGATGGAAAAAAATGTGAGCCAATTGAAGAATTAACAATCGATTTACCTGAAGAGTTTAGCGGGACTGCTGTTGAGGCTGTTTCAAAACGTAAAGGTGAAATGACGAATATGGAGCCAAAAGGAGCTCGAATGATTATTCAATTCCAAATTCCTTCAAGAGGAATCATTGGTTTACGTAATTATTTATTAACTCAAACGGCTGGTGAAGCAATTATGACTCACCGTTTCTTAGAGTACCAACCTTACAAAGGTGATATTCCAGGACGTCAAAATGGCTCAATGATTTCATTAGAACAAGGGATTTCAATTCCTTTCTCTTTGAATAACTTACAAGAACGAGGAAAATTCTTTATCTCACCAAATGAAAACATATACGAAGGACAAGTAATTGGAGAAAACTCTCGTGCTGGTGATTTGTGTGTGAACGTTACTAAGACAAAGAAAATGTCTAACATGCGTTCTTCTGGTGCAGACGAGAAAGTTCGATTAGCTCCACCAAAATTATTCAGCTTGGAAGAATGTTTAGAATACATTCAAGGAGATGAATATGTTGAAGTTACTCCTGGAAACTTGCGTATTCGTAAAATTCTTTTGAAGGAAGGAGAACGTAAGCGTTCAGGAAAATAAATTAAAACATATTTATATGTAATAAAACACCTTGTATTCGTTAAGAGTACAAGGTGTTTATTTGTTGTTGAAAACAATTCTTAAAATTGTTAATAGACAAAAATAATTAACGTACCTTACAAGTGTAAAGATTGAGTTATGTTTGACGATGAAGACGAAGAATACTTCGAAGGAAATCTCAGCGAGGATCTGGAGCGTTTCGAAGCACATTTGAAAGGTGATGCAATTGGTTTTCTAGACAGTGATCGTCTGGAAGCACTGATTGATCATTACTTGGTTAACAGCCAATACACAAAAGCTAAAGCATGTGCAGAACATGCAATAGCACAATTTTCTTACAATCCCATGTTTCATTTAAGAAAAGCGCAGGCAATTTCAGCGATGGGTCAATTGAAAGAAGCACTAAATCTATTAGCCCAAATTGAAAAATGGGAAAGCCCATCAGCTGAATTTCTTTTAACGAAAGCTTCTATTTTTAGTCAATTACGCGATAGTAAAAATGCTATCAAATACTTTTTGGATGCTTTAAAGGTATCTGAACCAGAAGATCGAGATGAAATTTATCTTGACCTTGCTATTGAATATGAAAGTGCAAATGATTTTAAATCGGCCGTTAATATTCTGAAAGAAGCAATGAAATACAATCCGCATAATGAAGGGGCGATTTATGAAATTGCCTTCTGTTATGATCAATTAGGTGAGTATTCTAATGCAATTGATTGTTATTCGAATTACATTGATGAGAATCCATATTCCTTTACGGCATGGTATAATTTGGGAAATGCATATTCTAAATCTGAAAATTACGAAAAAGCCATTTGGGCTTATGATTATTGTATTTTAATCAATGACGAATTTGGACCTGTCTATTTCAATGTTGGAAATGCTTATATGTCGCAGGAAAAATACCTATTGTCTATTGAAAATTTCCATAAATGCATGGAATTAGACGGGGATGATCCAATTGCACTTTGCTATATAGGTGAGGCTCATGAACAATTGAATGAGTTTGAACTCGCAAAGCATTTCTACAAAAGAAGTTTAGAATTAGCACCTTTATTACCTGATGCATGGCTGGGTTTAGGAATTATTGAAGACCTTGAAGGTAGAACGAAAGAAGCCCTGGTTCTTATTCATAAAGCGGCAGAATTAGATCCTGAAAATGCAGGAATCTACCATGTTTTAGCTGGGGCATATGAAAAAATTGAAGATTTAAAACAAGCAGAGGATTATTATTTATTATCAATTGCCCTCGATTCAACAGATGAAGAGTGCTTGATGAATTATACGGATCTTATGGTTGAACGATCATTAATTGAAGCGTATAATTATATTGTCGATTTTATTGAAACAATCGGTGATAATGAAATTGCTCCTGTGCTTGAAGTGAACCTGTTGTGGTTACTAGGTCGAAAAGAAGAAGCGCTTGTTAAGTTTGCAATTTGTGCTGCAAGTGATAAAAAGAAAGCGAAAGAAATATTTGAAATAAATCCTACCTTACAAGATGTCAAAGAATTTGTACATTTGACCGAAGATTAACGACTATGAATTTTGAATTATCATACATACCTCAACGAAGTGTTAAACCACGCGATAAAGGTATAACCATGTTTATGGATAAAGGGTTGAGTGTTGGTGAAGTGAAAAACTTTATTGATGCATCAGGTCATCTAACCGATATAGTGAAGTTTGGTTTTGGAACAGCTTATGTGACCAATGACTTGGAACGGAAGATTGATATGTACAGAGAAGCTGGAATTCGACCTTATTTTGGTGGGACTTTATTTGAAGCGTTTTATGCTCGCCAAAGGGTTGGAGATTATATCAAAGTACTCGATAAGTATAAATTGGACTTAGCAGAAATTTCTGACGGTTCAATTATTATTAATCACGACGAAAAGTGTGAGTTAATTAAATCTATGTCGAAAGACAGAACGATTTTATCTGAAGTTGGTTCTAAAGATTCTGGAATTCTTATTTCTCCTGCAAAATGGATCAAAATGATGAGCTCAGAATTAGAAGCAGGAAGTTGGAAAGTGATTGCTGAAGGTCGTGAAGCAGGTAATGTTGGTGTGTTTAGACCAAATGGTACTGCTCATACTATGTTAATTAATCGCATTATTGCAAAGGTTGCACCTGAGAAAATTCTTTGGGAAGCTCCTCAGAAAAATCAACAAGTATGGTTTATTAAGCTATTTGGTGCTGAAGTGAATTTGGGAAATATCGGTCAAAATGATATGATCCCGTTGGAATGTTTGCGCCTAGGTTTAAGAGGAGATACTTTCTTTAATTTTCTTCCACCTGATTATGCAGAGCGTCTAAAACAAGTCAACGACGAAGAGGAAGTAGAAGAAGAAAACTAATGCGTTTTCGGAAACAAAAACAAATCTCAGGTCATGCTGCTGGGATTTATTCCCTAGCATTTGATGGCACATTCATTTACTCAGCTAGTGCCGATAAATACGTTGCGCGCTGGAACTTGAAAGATGCAACACAAGATAAATTTGCTATCCGTTTTGAAGCGGCAGTTTATGCAATCAACTTAATAAATGAAGAGAAGCATCTATTGGTTGGACTTGCTGATGGCAGTCTTCATATCTTTGATTTAGAAAAACGGGAAGAACTCAAGTTTTATACCCAGCACGTAAAGGCAATTTTTGAAATAAAAGAAAACCCAACTAAACAGCATTTATACGTAAGCGATGCAGATGGGAATTTATCGATATGGAATTCCATCGATTTTAGTTTGCTCTTGTATTTGCCTTTGGATTGCGGAAAAATTCGTCGAATAGCTGTTCAAAAAGGGGGAGAAGTAATTGCGCTTGCTTGTCAGGATGGAACAATACGAATCCTTGAAACTGAGTTTTTTAATGAAACGTCTCAATTTAAGGCTCATGAAGGTGGTGTGACTTCAGTGCTATTTCATCCACTAGATTCAAAACGACTTTTTTCTGGTGGTAAAGACGCCTTATTGAAATGTTGGGAATGGGAAAATAACTCACGATTAGCAAAGATTCCTGCACACAATTTTGCTATTTATGATTTAAAATCAATCAACCATGGAAATAATATAGTTTCAATTAGTCGCGATAAAACGATAAAAATTTGGAATACGGAGAATATGAGCTTTCTTCAACGATTAGACTCAAAGTCTGGTGGACATTCCCATTCAATTAATTCTTTAATAATCTTGAGTGATACGCTTTTTGCAACAGCTTCAGACGATCGACGAATAATTATTTGGGAAGAAGAATAAAAAGCAGAGTAATTGTTCTTGCATTTGCTTTTACATTTACCCTGCTTTTTTTGTGCGCACGACTGGATTCGAACCAGCACACCTATTGGCACCACCCCCTCAAGATGGCATGTCTACCAATTTCACCACGTGCGCATTACTATTAACTTTTATCCTTGCATGTCTGCCATTCCGATAGCTATCGGAATCACCACGTGCGCATTACTATTAACTTTTATCCTTGCATGTCTGCCATTCCGATAGCT
>Ga0105050_10004305_pt1 | contig 19024 bp, 20 predicted proteins | sample FRY01_FD_78088 | JGI IMG/M metagenome (GOLD analysis project Ga0105050, IMG submission 78088) | Freshwater microbial communities from Lake Fryxell liftoff mats and glacier meltwater in Antarctica - FRY-01 | ecosystem: Environmental > Aquatic > Freshwater > Ice > Glacier meltwater ... | reverse complement strand
GACGCCGCCAGCGCGCCGCAGGTGATGCCGGTGCTGCGCGCGTTGCGGGCCCAAGGCGTGCGGGTGCAAATGCACGCCGCCAATGCCGACGGCATGGGCAGCATGAAGTCGCAGTTCAAAAAGGCCAACGCCAGCGGCGCCCGTTTTGCGCTTATCTTCGGGATCGACGAGTTGGCTCTGGGCTTGGTGTCGATTAAGTCGCTGCGCGGTGAGGGTGGCGCAGAACCAGCGGCCCAGTACAGCCGGTCACTGGCCGACGTGGCCGCCTGGGCCAGCTGTCTTCTCGCCACCTGATCTTGGCTGACGCCTGCGTGACCGCCCCCTACAATCTGTCGTCCCTTTTACCGCAACACCATGGCCAAACACCTCGATATTGAAGAGCAGGAACAGCTCGACCAAATCAAACATTTTTGGGCGCAATACGGCAACCTCATCACCTGGGTACTGATTGTGGTGTTTGGATCGGTCGCGGCTTTCAATGGCTGGAACTACTGGCAACGCACCCAGGCTACCAAGGCTGCTGCGCTGTTCGAAGAAATCGACAACGCCGCCCGAGCCAGCGACGCCGAGCGCATCGAGCGCACGCTGGCCGAGATGAAAAGCGGCTTTGGCGGCACCACTTTTGCAGCGCAAGGTGCGCTGTTGGCCGCCAAGACCTTGCACGACACCGGTAACACCGATGCCGCGCGCAACGCGTTGACCTGGGTCGCCGATTCGTCGTCCGACAAGGCCTATCAGGCTGTGGCCCGCCTTCGGCTGGCTGCGCTGGATGTCGACTCCAAGGCGCTGGACCGAGCGCTCAAAACACTGGAGGCATCGGTGCCGCGCGCGTTTGAGCCGCTGGTGGCCGACCGCCGAGGCGATGTCTTCATGGAGCAGGGCAAGCCCGAGGAGGCGAAGAGCCAGTACCTGACAGCTTGGCGCGGTTTGACCGACCAAGTCGAGTACCGCCGCTTGGTGGAGATCAAGCTGGCTGCGTTGGGTGTGGATGTGACAGCGCAGGCCGCTGCGGCGGAGGCGGCCAAGTGAGCCGCGTGCGCGCAACGTTTGCGGCCCACGCCGCGACCATCGGGCTGGCGGTTTTGCTGGCAACGGGCTGTTCGTTCTCACCCAAAAAACCCGAGCCGGCACCCTTGTCACCAGTGGCCGCGTTGATGGGCACCCAGCTCATCTGGACCGCCCAGGTCGGACCCGGTCCCACCCACGCGGCGCCGCAAGTGGTGGGCTCGCGCGTTTACCTGGCTGGCGCTGGCGGCACCGTGGCCGCCATCGACACCGAAACGGGCCGCGATGTCTGGCGCGCCAGCCTGGGCACGCCGCTGGCCACCGGTGTCGGCGCCGACGGCGAGACCGCTGCGGTTGTGACCCAGGAAAACGCGCTGATTGCGCTTTCCAATGGCCAGCAGCGCTGGCGTGTGCAGCTGCCCGCCCAGGTCTTTACCACGCCGCTGGTGGCTGGCGGGCGGGTCTTTGTGGTCACCGCTGACCGGACGGTATTGGCCTTTGACGGTAGCAATGGCGCTCGTCTCTGGAGCCAGCCGCGTCCGGGCGAGCCGCTGGTGCTGAGCCAGGCTGGTGTGCTGCTGGCGGTGGGTGACACCCTGGTGGCCGGCCTGTCGGGCCGTCTGACCGGGCTCGACCCGCGAAATGGAAGTGTGCGCTGGGAAGCTCCGATTGCCACGCCGCGCGGCGCCAACGAGGTGGAGCGTCTGGTGGATCTGGTCGGACCGGTCAGCCGGCTGGGCGATTCGGTTTGCGCCCGGGCCTATTCGGCGGCGGTGGGCTGCGTTGACGCGTTGCGTGGCAACGTGGCCTGGACGCAAGCCGCGCAAGGCAACGTCGGTCTGGCGGGCGATGACCGACTTGTGTTTGGTGCCGAGTCCGATGGCCGGGTGCGTGCTTGGCAGCGTGTTAGCGGCGAGGCGGCCTGGTCGGTGGATCGTCTGAGGTACCGCAGCTTAAGTGCGCCGCTGGCGGCGGGTCGCGTGGTGGCGCTGGCTGAGGCCACCGGCACGGTGCATTTGCTGTCACGTGAAGACGGCAGCGAGTTGACCCGGCTGACCACCGACGGCTCGGCGGCTGTCGGCGGCCCGGTGCTGGCCGGGCAGGTGCTGTTGGTTCAGACGCGCAACGGCGGCGTTTTCGCCTGGCGCCCCCAATAAGCTGCATCGGCGATGACCGGCGCGGCATTTGGTCCGCGCCTTGGCCTGTTTTCATGGGTCTGTGAATAAACAAAAGGAAGTTTCAAGTGAAACCCGTCATCGCCCTGGTGGGGCGGCCCAATGTGGGCAAGTCCACCCTGTTCAATCGGTTGACGAGCACGCGCGACGCCATCGTGGCCGACTTCGCCGGCCTCACCCGCGACCGCCATTACGGCAACGGCCATGTCGGCGCTCGCGAGTACATCGTGATCGACACCGGTGGCTTCGAGCCGGACGCGGCCGACGGCATTTACAAAGAAATGGCCAAGCAGACCCGTCAGGCGGTGGCCGAGTCGGATGTGGTGATTTTTGTGGTGGATGCGCGTGCCGGTATCAGCGCGCAGGACCACGAGATCGGTAACTACCTTCGGCGCCTGGGCAAGCCCACAATGTTGGTGGCCAACAAGGCAGAAGGGATGACCCAGGGCCTACAGCTGGTTGAGTTTTTTGAGCTGGGTCTGGGCCAAGTAATGCCGGTATCCAGCGCACACGGCCAAGGTGTTCGCTCAATGATTGAGGCGGCGCTTGACACCCTGCCTGGTCTGCCCGAGGAAGACACAGAGGCAGCCGAGCCCGACACCGGGGTGATCCGGCTCGCGGTGGCCGGTCGCCCCAATGTGGGCAAGTCCACGCTGATCAACGTTTGGCTGGGCGAAGAGCGTCTGGTGGCTTTCGACCTTCCCGGTACGACCCGCGACGCGATTTCGGTACCGTTTGAGCGCGATGGCAAGAAGTTCGAGCTGATCGACACAGCCGGCCTGCGCCGCAAGGGCAAGGTGTTTGAGGCAATCGAAAAATTCTCGGTGGTCAAGACCTTGCAGGCCATTGAGCGTGCGCATGTGGTGCTGCTGTTGCTCGACGCTACCCAAGGTGTGACCGACCAGGACGCTCATATCGCTGGCTTCATTTTGGAGAGCGGCCGCGCGGTGGTGCTGGCGATCAACAAATGGGATGCTGTGGATGCCTACCAGCGCGAGCAAATTGATCGGCAGATAGAAACCCGGCTGGCTTTTCTGAAATTCGCCTCGCTGCACCTGATTTCGGCCAAAAAACGCCAAGGTTTGGCTCCGGTGTGGAAGTCCATCATCCAGGCGCAGGCGTCTGCCATGCGCAAGATGACGACGCCGGTGCTGACGCGGCTATTGCAAGAGGCAGTGGCGTTCCAGGCGCCGCAGCGCAGCGGCATGTTCCGTCCCAAGCTGCGCTACGCCCACCAGGGCGGCATGAACCCGCCCGTGATTGTGATCCACGGCAATTCCTCACAACACGTGCCGGACGCCTACAAACGATTTCTCGAGGGGCGTTTTCGCAAGGCCTTTGATCTGGTGGGCACACCGCTGCGCATTGAGTTCAAGACGGCAGACAATCCCTTCAAGGAATAGGACGCCAATTGCGGTATGGTAAGGTCATCACTCCCTCATTTTCCCTTGAACACGGACCATATCGTGACCAACAACAAAGGCCAACTCTTGCAAGATCCCTTCCTGAACCAGCTTCGCCGGGAGCATGTTCCCGTCTCGATTTATCTGGTCAATGGCATCAAACTGCAAGGCCAAATCGAGTCGTTTGACCAGTATGTTGTGCTGCTGCGCAACACCGTGACCCAGATGGTCTACAAGCACGCGATCTCCACCATCGTGCCTGGGCGCCCAGTGCAGTTCTCCGCCACCAGTGCGGACGAGCCTGCTGCACCTTGATGCCTCTCGCGCGTGTCTTGCGCCCGTGCATATTGAAGGTTGATCTGTTTTGAGCGAACACGCGACAGCCGCCGCAAGCCAACCCCAGGTCATTTTGGTCGGCGTGGACCTCGGTGATGATCACTTTGATGGCGAACTTGAAGAACTGGGGCTGCTGGCTCAGACAGCTGGATACGTGGTTGCTGAGCGCGTCACCTGCAAACGCCGCGCGCCCGACGCTGCGCTGTTTGTTGGCTCGGGCAAAGCGGAAGAAATTCGTTTGTTGGCGCATTTGACGGGTGCCAGCGAAATCCTGTTTGACCAGTCACTCAGCCCAGCTCAACAGCGCAACCTGGAACGCTTGCTTGGCATGCCTGTCAACGACCGCACCTTGCTGATCCTGGAGATTTTCGCTCAACGAGCGCGCAGCCATGAAGGAAAGTTGCAGGTTGAGCTGGCTCGCTTGCAGTACCTGTCTACCCGGTTGGTGAGACGTTGGTCGCACTTGGAACGCCAAAGCGGTGGTATTGGCATGCGCGGTGGGCCTGGCGAAACGCAGATTGAGCTGGACCGTCGGATGATCGGCGAGTCCATCAAGCGCACCAAAGAGCGCCTGGTCAAGCTAAAAAAACAGCGCGCCACCCAGCGCCGGCGCCGTGAGCGTCAGGATGCATTCACGATTTCGCTGGTGGGTTACACCAATGCGGGCAAGTCCTCGCTGTTCAACGCCTTGGTCAAAGCGCGCGCTTACGCTGCTGATCAGCTGTTTGCTACGCTGGACACCACCACCCGCCAGATGTATCTGGGCGACGCGGGTCGCACAGTATCGCTGTCGGACACGGTGGGGTTCATCCGGCACTTGCCGCATGGCCTGGTCGATGCATTCGCAGCGACTTTGCAAGAAGCCACCGAGGCTGATCTGCTGTTGCATGTGGTGGACGCATCGAATCCGAGCCATCCAGAACAGATTGCCTCGGTGCTATCGGTGCTGCGCGCGATCGGGGCTGACCAGGTGCCACAGGTGCTGGTCTTCAACAAACTCGACGCAATGGAGCCGGCCACGGTGCCTCTCACGTTGGTGGACGTGATGGAGCTGGAGGGACATACTGTGCCTCGACACTTCGTCAGTGCCCATGCTGGCACAGGGCTACCGGGCTTGCGAGTCCTGCTGGCCGAGCGTGTGCTGGCACGCGATGCACCACGAGTGCCCGATGCCCCAAGCGAGAGTCCCGGTATTGAGGATGTCTCGCCCTGATTGGGCACAATACGGGTTCTACACATTTTTTCCTCGCACCGATTTTTTGACCGAACTGGCCATCCATGGATCTGAACTTTCCCCACCCCGATCGTGACCCCCGCCGCTTTGCCCGCGCGCCAGCCCATAGAGATTGGCGCAACCTCTGGGGCGCGTTCAATCTGAACGACCCCCGATGGGGACGTGGTGACAGCGCTGACCGCGACGACAAGAGCACAGGCAACGACGAAGGCAACCGCCCCGACGATGAAAGCGGTCGACCCAACCGCGATCAACGTCCGTCGCGCGGGCAAGTTCCCAACCAAGGTCCGCCAGATCTCGACGAACTCTGGCGCGATTTCAACCGCAAGCTTGGTGGCTTGTTTGGCGGCAAAGGCGGTGGCGGCGGTGGCTCTGGCGGTGGTGGTGGTGGTATGCCCAACTTCAATCCAAGTCCCAAGACCACGGGCATTGGCGCTGGGCTGATCTCTGGTGTGATTGCGCTGATTTGGTTGGCATCGGGCTTCTTCATCGTGCAAGAAGGTCAACAAGCGGTGATCACCCAGTTTGGCAAATACAACAGCACCGTGGGCGCTGGCTTTAATTGGAGATTGCCGTACCCGATTCAGCGCCATGAGACCGTTTTCGTGACCCAGATTCGCTCGGTTGATGTGGGGCGCGACAACGTCGTGCCGGCCACTGGCCTGCGCGAGTCGGGCATGTTGACGGAAGATGAAAACATTGTTGAGATCAAGTTTGCGGTGCAGTACCGCCTGAACGATGCACGTGCCTTTCTGTTCGAGAGCGTAGACCCCGATGCAGCAGTGATCAAGATCGCAGAGACCGCTGTGCGCGAGGTAGTCGGCAAGATGAAGATGGATGCGGCGCTCACAGAAGAGCGCGACCGAATCGCCCCCCGTATGCGCGTCTTGATGCAAAATATTTTGGATCGTTATGCGTTGGGTGTGGAAATTGTCGGCATCAACCTCCAGCAAGGTGGTGTGCGTCCTCCCGAGCAGGTGCAAGCAGCATTTGATGATGTGCTCAAAGCGGGCCAAGAGCGCGAGCGGGCCAAAAACGAAGCGCAGGCTTATGCCAACGACGTGGTGCCCCGAGCCCGTGGTGCAGCGTCCCGCTTGACCGAAGAAGCTGAAGGCTATCGAGCGCGTATCGTGGCGCAGGCAGAAGGTGATTCGCAGCGCTTTAGTTCGGTGTTGGCCGAATACCAGAAGGCACCAAAAGTGACCCGCGAGCGCTTGTACATCGACGCTATGCAAGAGGTCTACAGCAACACCACCAAGATATTGATTGACTCCAAGTCAGGCTCCAACCTGCTGTATCTGCCGCTTGACAAGCTGATGCAGGCAACGGGTCAGTCTGGTACAGCATCACCTGCCCCAGGCTCGGCGCCTGCATCGCAAACCAACTCGACACCTGCCAGCCGCAGCCTTGACGCCGCAGCCCGCTCGCGTGAGCGCGACGGTCGCTGAAGCGCCACACCTGAACAAAGAGTTACGCATATGAATAAATTGGGTCTTATCCTTACATCTGTTGTGGTGGCGCTGGCCATCGCCAGTTCCATGTTGTTCGTGGTCGACCAGCGCCAGTTTGGTGTGGTCTTCCAGCTTGGCGAGATCAAGAAGGTGGTTGTTAACCCTGGCCTGAACTTCAAGCTGCCACCGCCATTCCAAAACGTGACGTACATCGAGAAGCGCCTGCTCACGTTGGAGAGCACCGACAAAGAACCCATACTCACAGCCGAGAAGCAACGTGTGGTGATCGACTGGTACGTGCGCTGGCGCATCAGCCAGCCGCAGACCTACATCCGCAACGTGGGCATCACCGAGCGAGCAGGCGCTCTGCAGCTCAACCGCGTGGTGCGCGACTCGTTCCAGCAGGAAGTGAACCGCTTCACGGTCAACGAGCTGCTTTCCAGCCAGCGTGAGCAGCTGATGGCGGATGTGAAAAAGCAGGTGCTGGCCGCTGTGAGCAGTCCGGACAAGCCCTGGGGCATGGATGTGGTGGACGTGCGCATCACCAGAGTCGATTACGCCGAGAGCATCACGGGCGAGGTATACCGCCGCATGGAGGCCGAGCGCAAGCGGGTGGCCAATGAGTTGCGTTCGACTGGTTTCGCCGAGGGTGAAAAGATCCGCGCTGACGCCGACCGCCAGCGCGAGGTGATTGTTTCTGAAGCTTACCGTGATGCGCAGAAGATCAAGGGCGAAGGTGACGCCACAGCCGCAGCCGCCTTCTCCGATGCCTTCGGACGCGATCCGGCGTTTGCCCAGTTTTACCGCAGCCTTGACGCCTACCGAGCCAGTTTTTCTGGCAAGTCGGATGTACTGGTAATCGATCCCTCCTCGGAGTTTTTTGACGCTTTGCGCGGCAGCGACATCAACAAGTAAGCCTGTCCGGTCTCGCAGCTGAGCTGCTGCGATCGGCTTGGGCGGTGATTTGGATCTTGAGGGTTTGCTGCCTTTTTTAACACCCGCTCCTTGATAGTGGGTGTTTGCCGAGATGAGGCGGTCCCAGAACGGTCACACAATCCATTGTGGCTTTTTGGTCTGCTTTTCCTGCTCTTTGGCTTGCTGCCTTGGTGGGCTGTGATCTGAGAGGTGCTGCCGATGCTACCTGCCGCTCTGGCTCTGCGGCGGTTTTTGATCGAGGCGCCAGGATGGAAATCCGAGCCAGCGCGCCCGGTAAAATCACTGTTTTCTCATCCAGCCCTCACATGCCCCTGTCTGCCTGGGTCCTGCCGGACCACATTGCCGATGTCCTGCCTTCTGAGGCGCGGCACATCGAAGAACTTCGCCGGGGCCTATTGGACATCGCGCGCGCTTACGGCTATGAGCTGGTCATGCCGCCGCTGATTGAACACCTGGATTCGCTGCTCACCGGCACCGGTGAAGCGCTGGACTTGCTGACCTTCAAACTTGCTGATCAGCTCTCGGGTCGCACGCTCGGCCTGCGCGCCGACATCACGCCCCAGGTGGCCCGCATCGATGCCCATTTGCTTAACCGCTGCGGTGTGGCGCGCTTGAGCTATTGCGGGCCGGTGGTGCACACCCGCATCGGCCGGCCGCTAGCCAGCCGCGAGCCGCTCCAGTTCGGCGCTGAGATCTATGGCCACGCAGGGCTTGAGGCCGATCTGGAGGTGCTGGAGCTGGCGCAGGCATGTCTGCGTGTAGCGGGTGTGCATGGTATGCAGATCGATCTGGCCGATGTGCGGGTGATCGACGCGGTGCTCGCCCCCGCTGCCTTGGACGCTGTGCGAACCCAGCGCATCCACGCCGCGCTGGCCATCAAAGACGCTGCCACGCTGGAGGCGCTCTCAAACGGCCTGTCTGAGCAGGTGCGTCAGGACCTGCTGGCCCTGCCTCGCTTGTTTGGGGGCGTTGAGGTGTTGGAGCAGGCGCGTGTTCGGTTGCAACCCTCCGCGCTGCTGCACAGCGCGCTTGACAGCCTGAGTTGGTTGGTGGCTCAGCTGGGCGCGGTGCCGGTGTCCATTGATCTGGCCGATTTGCGCGGCTACGCTTACTACACCGGCATGCGGTTTGCGGTATTTGCGCCGGGTCGCGGCGGCGAACCCGAGGAGCTGGCGCGCGGTGGCCGCTACGATGAGGTGGGTGCGGTGTTTGGCCGCAAACGCCCAGCGGTGGGTTTTAGCCTGGACCTCAAAGAACTGGTGGGTGCGGTGAAGCCACCGCCCCTTGGTACGGCCATACGAGCGCCTTGGGGTGTGGATGCGCCCTTGCGAGACGCCATCGCTTCGCTGCGCGCCCAGGGACACACTGTGGTCTGCGCCTTGCCAGGCCACGAACAAGAAATAGACGAATTCTGCTGCGATCGCGCGCTGGGGCAAGACCCAGGCGGTAGGTGGACAGTGACGCCTCTCTGAACGGAAAAGCAACTCATGAACTCAAGCAGCAGCGCGGTGATTCCCGGGCGCAACGTGGTGGTGGTCGGCACCCAATGGGGGGACGAAGGCAAGGGCAAGCTGGTTGATTGGCTGACCGAGACCGCGCGCGGCGTGGTGCGCTTTCAGGGCGGCCACAACGCTGGTCACACGCTGGTGATCAACGGTGTGACAACCGCGCTGCATCTGATCCCCAGCGGCATCATGCGCACTGGTGTGAAGTGCTACATCGGCAACGGTGTGGTGCTCTCGGTGGGCAAGCTGTTCGAGGAGATTGTCGGTCTGGAGAAGGCTGGCGTGGAAGTGCGCTCGCGCCTGCGTATCTCCGAAGCCTGCCCGCTGATCCTGCCGTTTCACGCTGCAATCGACATCGCGCGCGAGGTTGCAAAAGTAAAAGCAGGCACCGAGAAAATCGGTACCACCGGCCGCGGCATTGGCCCGGCCTACGAAGACAAAATCGCGCGCCGCGCGTTGCGGGTGCAAGACCTCAAGCACCCGGATCGCTTCGCCGCCAAGTTGCGCGAGTTGCTCAATCTGCACAACCACCTGCTCACCAGCTACCTGCACTCGGCCGACATGGTTTGGGACGACAAGCTCGCGCCCTACATGATTGAGGGCGCGATTCAGTTTGAGCCGGTTTATGCTGAGGCCATGGCGCAGGCCGAGCTTCTCAAGCCCATGATCGCCGACGTTTCGCGCGAGCTGAATGAAGCGCATGAGGCTGGCATTAACCTGTTGTTTGAAGGTGCGCAAGGCACGCTGCTCGACATCGACCACGGCACCTATCCTTTTGTCACCTCCAGCAACTGCGTGGCTGGCAACGCCTCGGCAGGCGCTGGCGTCGGCCCTGGTTTGTTGCACTACGTGCTGGGCATCACCAAGGCCTACTGCACACGGGTCGGTGGTGGCCCGTTCCCGACCGAGCTGGAGTGGGAAAAAGAAGGCACACCGGGTTGGCACATGGCCACCGTGGGCGCCGAGAAGGGTGTGACCACCGGGCGCAGCCGACGCTGTGGCTGGTTTGATGCTGCGCTGCTCAAGCGCTCGGCCCAGGTCAACGGCTTGAGCGGTCTGTGCATCACCAAGCTGGACGTGCTCGATGGCCTGGACGAGCTCAAGCTGTGTATCGGTTACCGTCTGGATGGTGAAACCATCGACATCCTGCCCATGGGCGCGGAGGACATTTCTCGCTGCGATCCGATTTACGAGACGCTGCCGGGCTGGCGTGAGAACTCGGTTGGGGTGACGCAATTCGACCAGCTGCCGGAAAACGCGCGCGCTTACCTCAAGCGCATCGAAGAGACCACCGGCGTGCCGGTGCATGTGGTCTCGACCAGCCCGGATCGCGACCACACCATTTTGGTACGCCATCCTTACCACGCCTGATCGACAGACCCACCGAGGAACACCCCATGCTGACCGAAGACGGCAAACACCTGTACGTGTCGTACGACGAGTACCACAACCTGATCGAAAAACTCGCGCTCAAGGTGCACCAGTCGGGCTGGGAATTCGATACCATTTTGTGCCTGGCACGTGGCGGCATGCGCCCGGGCGATGTGCTCTCGCGCATTTTTGAGGTGCCGCTGGCGATCATGTCCACCAGCTCCTATCGGGCCAACGCCGGTACCGAGCAGGGCAACTTGGACATTGCCCACTACATCACGACACCCAAGGGCGAGATCGCTGGCAAGGTGCTGCTGGTAGACGATCTGGCGGACTCTGGCTACACGCTGCAGGCGGTGATCGATTTGCTGAGGAAAAAATACAAATCCATCACCGAGATGCGCAGTGCGGTGATCTGGACCAAACAACTCTCGACCTTCACGCCCGATTACTCGGTTGATTTCCTGGCCACCAACCCCTGGATTCACCAGCCATTCGAGGGTTACGACAGCTTGCGGCCAGCCCAGCTGCTACAGAAGTGGCAGCTTTGAACAAGCTCTCCACCCAACTCATCCACCACCCCTACAAGCCCCCTGCGGGCTTTGAGGCTTTGCCACCGGCGGTGCACAAAGCGTCGACTGTGATCTTCCCCAACGTGCAGGCGCTGCGCACGCAGGAGTGGCGGGACAAAAGCGGCTACACCTACGGCCTGCACGGCACGCCCACCACCTTCACGCTGGAAGAGCGCATCGCCACCGTGGAAGGCGGGCGCTACTGTGTGCTCGCGCCCAGCGGACTCTCGGCGGTGGCCTTGATCGATATGGCGTTTTTGCGCCAGGGCGACGAGCTGCTGCTGCCCGATAACGCCTACGGCCCGGGCAAGGCGTTTGCCGCTTGCGAGCTCGCGGGCTGGGGCGTCAGCCACCGTTACTACGATGCGCAAAATCCAGCCGATCTCGCGGCCAAAATCACCCCGGCCACGCGGTTGGTGTGGCTGGAAGCCGCTGGTTCCATCACACTCGAATACCCTGACATCCCGGCGTTGGTGGCGGTAGTGAAGGCTGCAAATGCAGGGCGCGAGCGCGCAATCGTCACCGCGCTGGACAACACCTGGGGCGCGGGTATCGCGTTTAGTGCCTTCGCGCTCGGCGTGGATGTCTCCATGCAGGCGCTCACCAAATACCCCAGCGGGGGTGCTGATGTGTTGATGGGCTCGGTGGTCACGAACAACGAAGCCCTGCACCAGCAGCTGCTCGCCTGCCACATGCGGCTGGGCTTGGGTGTTGGCGCCAACGATCTGGAGCTGGTGCTGCGTGGCCTGCCCAGTATGGTGCTGCGCTACCACGCGCAAGACGCCAGCACCCGCACATTGGCGACCTGGATGTCACAGCAACCCGCTGTGGCAAAGGTGTTTCACCCGGCGCTGGCAGACTCGCCGGGCCACCTGGTCTGGCGGCGCGATGCCACGGCGGCGGCTTGTCTGTTCAGTGCCGTGTTCCATGAGAACATTAAACAATTGCAGGTCGACGCGTTCTGCGATCGGCTGAAGCTGTTCCGGCTTGGCTGGAGCTGGGCCGGACCAATCAGCTTGTGCGCACCGTACAGCGTGTCTGCTATCCGGACCGGACCCTGGCCGCATCGCGGCGGTCTGGTGCGCTTTGCGGTCGGGCTGGAAGCGGTCGAAGATCTGCAGTGCGATCTCGCTCAGGCGTTGGCTGCTGTCGACCTGTCCAAACCCTGACCTGTTTCTAACCCTTAGACTGAAAGATTGTTTTGGCCACTCCCAATTACGGATACGAAAAACGCCAGCGCGAGCTAGCCAAGAAAAAGAAGAAGGAAGAAAAGGCCCGAGCCAAAGCCACAGGAAAGCCCTATGACGAATCGGGCCAGGATTCTGGCGACACCAACAGCGCACCCGATCAGGCAAGGCCGGCGGCTGCCGGCGAAGGCGGTAGCGGCACAGCTTAGGCGCGAGCTGGGGTGGAGGGAACTGGCGTGTTTTCGCCGGCAATCAGCGCTTGCGCCAGCTGCACCATTGCCTTTTCGCAGCGATTCGGCAGCACCGCAGGCTCTGCCTGTGCGTATTGTTTGAAGTTGCGCTGGATTGAGGCCGCATACATCGGGTCGTAGTGTTGTTGCAACAGCGCCAGCACAACGATCGGAATCTCACCCGCCATAACCTTGTGCTGCCAAGCCTGCACCGTTTCATACCCGCGCAGTTCGCTCAGTGCTTCCAGTCGCTGGCAAAAGTGCAGCGGGTCTTTGACAAAAAAGTCGTAGTCTTCCAGCAGCAGCGCAACACGTTGTGCGTCGGGCAGTTGCAGGTCCAGGCAGGCACTGGCACGCATGGCGTCAATCAGCGCGTCGGGTACGCGCACATTGCCCACCTTCTTGCTCTCCGCCTCTACATACACCGCCCGCGCTGTATCGAGGTGGCGCAGCGCTTCCCATACCAGGCTGTCAAACCGCTTTTGGCTCGGTTGCGGCAGGCCCGGAATGTGACCCAGCACCGAGCTGCGGTGATTTGCCAGTGCCTCCAGATCGAGCACTTGTGCACCTTGCGCGGCCAGGGCGTGCAGCAGCCGTGTTTTGCCTGAGCCGGTGGGGCCACAGACCACGCGGTACCGCAAGCGCTGCGCCAAGCGCGGCAGATCGTCCACGAGAGCCGCGCGCCAGGCCTTGTAGCCGCCTTCAACCAGCGTCACGGGGAAACCGATAGCGCCCAGGACGGTGGCCAGCGAGCCGCTGCGGTTGCCGCCACGCCAGCAATACACCAGCGGCTTCCAGCCGCGCGGTTTGGCGATCACCTCGCGTTCGATGTGAGCGGAGATGTTGCGTGCCGCAATCGCTGCGCCCCGCTTTTTTGCCTCAAAGGCATTGACCTGCTTGTACAGCGTGCCAATCGCGATGCGCTCGGCGTTGTCCAGCGTGGGCCAGTTGGTGGCGCCGCTCAGGTGATCGAGCGCGAACTCATCCTCGGAGCGGGCGTCGATAACGGTGTCGAAAGTGTCCAGTTGCTGGAGCGCTTCGGCGGCGGGCAGGGTTTGAACAGGCATGCACGATTATCCTGTGCGGCCTTGCGGTGGAGGCACTGGCGCGCTCATGCCCACGCCGCGCTGTTCAAAGCAGCTTCTTGAGTTCAGGCCACACATTGCCCAGCAGGATGGCTTGGGCCTCTTCGTTGGGGTGGATGCGGTCGGGCAGGAACAGCCGGGTCGGGTCGGCCAGATCGCCAACATTCTTCAGGAAGAAGGGCAGCAGCGCCACCCTTTCTGTCTCGGCCACGCGGGTGTAGATATCGCGAAATTCCTGGCCAAACTTGGCACCGTAGTTGGGTGGCATTTCCATACCCAGCAGCAGCACCCGCGCGCCGGCTTCGCGCGACAGCTTGGCCATGGTGGCGAGGTTGTCGCCTGTCATGCCCAGCGGCAGACCACGCAGGGCATCGTTGCCGCCGAGCTCGATCACCACCACCGCCGGCTGGTGCAGTTTGAGTAAAGCGGGCAGTCGTGAGCGACCACCCGATGTGGTGTCGCCGCTGATGCTGGCGTTCACCACGCGGTAGCGCGCTTTCTCCGCCTGCAGACGCTCCTGGAGCAAGGCCACCCAGCCGCTGCCGCGCCGCAGTCCGTATTCGGCGCTGAGCGAATCGCCCACGATCAGAATAACTGGTAGCGCACTGGCGGTCTCGGCGGTTGTGGTGGGTGAGGCGGCCCAGGCTGAAACCCCTAGCGGGGCGGCCAGCAGCGTGAGCGCGGTAAAGTGACGTCGTTTCAACAGAGATCCTTTTCATGTCCGATGTGATGATTGCTGTTCAGCAGGTGTTCAAAACCGTAACCGACTCGACCGGTACGCTCACAATTTTGCGTGACATAAACCTGCGCCTGAACAAAGGTGAAACCGCCGCCATCGTCGGCGCTTCCGGGTCTGGCAAAAGTACCCTGCTGTCCATCATTGCCGGGTTGGATACCCCCAGCAGCGGAACGGTTCGCATTGACGGTGTCGATCTGTTCGCGATGAACGAAGACCAGCGCGCCGCCTTGCGTGCGCAAAAAGTGGGCTTTGTGTTCCAGAGCTTTCAGCTGCTTGGCAACCTGACCGCGCTGGAAAACGTGATGTTGCCGCTGGAGCTGGCGGGCCGGCGCGACGCCCGTGCTACTGCGACCCAGATGCTCAAGCGCGTGGGCCTGGGCGAGCGGCTGGCGAGTTACCCGAAGGTGCTCTCAGGCGGCGAACAGCAGCGCGTAGCGCTTGCGAGGGCCTTTGTGGTCGAGCCCGCGGTGTTGCTGGCCGATGAGCCGACAGGCAGCCTCGATTTCGCCACTGGCAGCACCATCATGGCGCTGATGTTTGATCTGAATCGCGAGCAGCACACCACGCTGGTCATGGTCACACACGACCCCGCTATCGCCGCGCGCTGCGAGCGTCGCATCACCATCGAAGCGGGGCAGGTGGTGGTTGACGCGGCCGCAACAGCAGCGCCACCGGCTATGTGAGGGGGCAGCCACACCCACCGCGGTGGCGCAGAGCGCAAGCGTGCGGTAAAGCAGTGGTTGGTACACGCCTGGTCCTGCGCGCCAACCATCTCCGTGTCACCAGCCTGAACTGCCTGGGTCACCCTTGAATGGACCAACCAGTTCGGGTGTGACCCAGCCGCCATAAAAGCCGCCCGGCTGCGAGGTGACCGGCATGCCGCCCACGGTGCAGTCCAGGCCCTGTGCATAAAAGGCCACGCAATCGGCGATGGCTTCTGCGCCGGCCAGCGGCTCGGGATAGCTCCATCCGATGCGCTCAAGGCGGTCAGCGCCGCGCACCAGCGACCAGTAGCGCGCTGGGCCCTTCCATTCGCAAAACGATCCGCCACCGGCAGGCTGCAACAGCGAGCGGTCCACATCGGACCACGGCAGGTAGAAACAGGGCGGGTGCGAGGTTTCAAGCAAGCGGATGGTGTGGTGGCTGCGCGCCAGCTCCACACCATCCCAGCGCAGCACCACCTCGCGCCCATCGCGTATCAGCGCTGGCGGGCGTGGAAAGTCCCATACCGATTCCTGTCCTGGCCCTGGCTCCACCGCGAAAGGTGGTCTGGCCTGGCCGCGCCAGGTCCACTGACTTCGCGCGCGCGCTATGTCTTCATCTGATGGGTGCATGGTGTTTCCTTCTAAAAGTCGCTGGCTGCCGGTGGCAAAGCCAAAGAAAAAACTTGATGGTGCACTGGCTTGAATGTGTGGCTCGGACCGAGGGCTTATGCCCATCTGTGCTAGCCGGCTGAGAGGCCTATTTGAACCCTTGCGCTGGCCAGCATTGAGGCAGGTCTTTCTCGGTGCCTTGTGGCATCGATAATCGCACCATGTCCTCCCCCAAAGTTTTGTTCGGCTTTCATGCCGTTGGTGTGCGCCTGAAAACCGCGCCTGCTTCCGTCGTCGAGATCTACTTCGAGCCGTCGCGCCGCGATGCGCGCATGCGTCAGTTTCTGGAGCGAGCCAAAGAAGCCGGGGTGCGATTGATCGAGGCCGATGGGCTGCGCCTGGCCAAGCTGGCCGGCAGCCACGGTCACCAGGGTGTGGCGGCGCGGGTGCAAGAAATTGCACAAATTCACTCGCTCGACGAGCTGCTGGAAGGGCTGGAGACGGCCGGTACCGTGCCGCTGCTGCTGGTGCTCGACGGCATCACCGACCCGCACAACCTGGGCGCTTGTTTGCGCGTGGCCGACGGTGCCGGGGCCCACGCGGTGATTGCGCCCAAGGACCACGCGGCCGGCATCAACGCCACAGTGGCCAAGGTCGCCAGCGGCGCGGCAGAGACCATGCCCTACTTCATGGTGACGAACCTGGCGCGCACCCTGGGCGAGCTTAAGGAGCGCAGCATCTGGGTCACTGGCACCAGCGACGATGCCCCCAAAAGGGTTTATGAAGTGGACCTGTGCGGCCCGACCGCGCTGGTACTCGGCGCCGAAGGGGAGGGCATGCGCCAGCTCACCCGCAAGACATGCGACCAGCTGGTGAGCATCCCCATGCGCGGCGCGGTCGAGAGCCTGAATGTGTCGGTGGCCAGCGGGGTCTGCCTCTACGAAGCGCTGCGCCAGCGGAGTTGAGCATGGCTCTGCGCGACACGGTACGGGCCAGGATCGCCGAGGCGCAGCAAATCGCGGTGCTGACTGGCGCTGGCATGAGCGCCGAGTCGGGCGTGCCGACGTTTCGGGATGCGCAGAGCGGGTTTTGGGCCCAGTTTGACCCGCAAGACCTGGCGACCGAAGACGCGTTTCGCGCCCACCCAGAGCGGGTTTGGGACTGGTACGCGCAGCGGCGCGAGGCGCTCAGCGGCGTCTCGCCCAACGCGGGCCACCTGGCGACGGCTGCCTTTGCACAACGCCACCCGGGCCGGCTCACCCTGATCACCCAGAACGTCGACGGGCTGCACCAGCGCGCGGGCAGCACAAACGCGATCGCGCTGCACGGCAGCATCACCGAAGACCGCTGGCTCGATGCGCCGCGCGGCTGCTGTGGCGCAACCCCTATCGAGCCCGGCCAGCCGCCGCGCTGCGGCGTCTGCGGCAACCTGCGCCGCCCAGCGGTGGTCTGGTTCGGCGAGCGCCTGCCGCAAAGCTCACTGGACCGCGCCCAGGCCGCGGCCCACGCCTGCGATCTGATGCTGGTGGTGGGCACCTCGGGCGTGGTCTACCCGGCGGCCGGCCTCGCCCTGACGGCTCACCAGTCGGGTGCGCGTGTGGTCATCGTCAACCCAGAACCCACCGATCTTGATCTGGTGGCCGACGCCTGCCTTCGCGAGCCCGCCGCGCAGTGCCTGCCGTTTCTCCTGCTGGACCCAGCCTGATCCAAGCAGCGCGCTTGCTGCGATTCACACCCAGCCCAGCGCCCCCAGCAGCGCACCGGCGCCGATCAGCCACAGCAGGTGAATGCGGGTGTGCCACACCAGCAGCGTGGCGGCAAGGGTGAGCAGATAAAGCGGCCAGTCGCTGGCTGGCTTGTCGTGCGCCGCCATCAGCAGCCAGCCGGTGGCAACCAGAAGCGCGATCACGATCGGCGCCATGCCGGCCTTAAAGGCGCGCACCGTGCGCCGCTCGCGGTGATGGTGCGTCCAGCGGGTGGCGGTGTAAGAAAGCACCGAAGAGGGCAGCAGGGTGGCCGTCATGCTGACCACCACCACGCCCAGCAGCGCCAGGCTCACAGCGGGCCAGCCAGCGTCCATGCCGCCGCCGGCGTTCAGGCCGAGGTTCCCACCCAGCAGAGCGATGAACAGCACGTTGGGCCCCGGCGCGGCCTGCGACAAGGCGATGGAGGCGGTGAACTGCGCGTCGCTCAGCCAGGCCTGTTGCGTCACCAGGTAGCGGTGCATGTCGGGCGCGGTGGTGACAGCGCCGCCCACCGCAAGCAAGGAAAGCGAGGCGAAGTGCGAGAAAACCAGCAGCCAGTCGACCAGCGGGAGCATGGGCATCACCCGCCTGCTCCGGTGGACGAGCGCGGTGCCAAGCGGCGCCAGGCCCACAGACAAGCGCCCCCGCCGATCAAGAGCACCACGCCCACCAGCGGCGCGCGCAGCAAGGCAATCGCCACAAAGGTCAGCCCGGCAAGGCCAATGCACACGCCCATGCCCATCGGGTTTTTGTGCAGCGCGGGGACCAGTTTGATGCCGGTGGCGGTGATCAGGCCAGCGGCCACCGCGCCCGTGCCGCGCAGCGCCCCTTGCGCCGCAGCGGTGTTGGCCACGGTGCCATACAGCGCCGCCACAACCAGCAGCAGCATGGGCGCTATCAACATGCCTGCCAACGCCGCCAAGGCACCGGTCCAGCCAAAATGCCGCCCGCCGATCATCAGCGAGAGGTTTACCACGTTGGGCCCAGGCATCACCTGGGCCACTGCCCAGTCTTCCAGGAATTGATCCTGGGTCAGCCAGTGCTTCTTCTCCACCAGCTCGCGTTGCACCACCGCCAGCACGCCGCCAAAGCCCTGCAAAGCCAGCCAGGTGAACGACCAGAACAGATCGCGGCGGTTCGCCGGTGCCGCCGGTGCTGCCAGTGGCACCGCGTCTGGCGCAGCGTGGGTAGGGACGTTTACCGGCATGGTGGTGGGTGCGCGCTGTTCACCGCCTGCGGCTCACACCGTCATGCCGCCCGACACCTCGATCACCACGCTGTTGATGTAGCTGTCCTTGTCGCTGGCGAGAAACGCGTAGACGTTGGCGATTTTTTCTGGCCTGCCAAGCCGGCGCAATGGCACGCGGTGCTCCATCTCCTGGATCGCTTTTTCCTTGATGGTGGCGAGCGTGGTGGTGGAGACAAAGCCGGGCGCCAGCGCGTTCACCCGCATGCCCTTGGGGCCGAGTTCGTGGCGCCAGGGTTTTGTTGAATCCGATCACGCCAACTTTGCTGATGGCGCAGCTGGTCTGGCCGAAGTTGCCGCAGATGCCGAGCACCGAAGAGGCGTTCAAAATCACGCCGCTGCCTTGCGCCAGCATGGGGTCCGTTACGGCTTGCGCGCAATGGAAGACGCCGCGCAGGTTGATGTCGATCACCTGGTCGAACTGAGCCCGCGTCATCTTTTGCAGCCGCGCGTCTTTTGTGATGCCGGCGTTGTTGACCAGCACGTCAATG
>Ga0105050_10004302_pt1 | contig 19039 bp, 15 predicted proteins | sample FRY01_FD_78088 | JGI IMG/M metagenome (GOLD analysis project Ga0105050, IMG submission 78088) | Freshwater microbial communities from Lake Fryxell liftoff mats and glacier meltwater in Antarctica - FRY-01 | ecosystem: Environmental > Aquatic > Freshwater > Ice > Glacier meltwater ... | reverse complement strand
ACGATTAAAATGCCCCCACCCTCCCTGTCACCAGAAAGGGCCAAAGTGGCAAAGTTTTACTCTGCCCGCAGCAGGATTATCCCGCCACTTCCGTGGCAAACTTTTGCACTGCCGTTCTCACCAACCTCAGCGGCCTGAAATCCGGCCAAGATGGTTGTCGCGCGCGGACAAGGTGGTTGACGTTCTACAGGCTGCAGTTGATCACAAGATCAAGAACAGCGTCTTTACCGACCAGAGCGACCTCGGCGGATTGAACAGAAACCTGGATGACTTTGATCGTCTCTTTCATGGGTTCTAAACATTTCTGCACATATCAAGAAACCCCCATCCCGTCGACAAAACCCTGAAGCATGGGTTGCATTTTCTTAAATGCCATTGATTTAAGTTGCGAAATGCGGCCAGGGGTCACCTCAAGTATAGCCGCAATTTCATAAATATTCAGCTCTTCGACATAATAGAGTTGCAGAACCAGGGCTTCTCGCTGAGGCAAGGCTTTGAGCGCGATCAACAATGCCTCTTTCAGCCTACCACGGTCCAAAAGCTGTTCTACTGGTGGCTCTTCAGTAGAAAACCACATCGAATATTCGTCATATTCATCCTGGAGCGAGTTCTGATAACTGCTGTTCAGGCTTTGCTCCCAAGAACTTAACTCGCTCACGGTCATGGACACGGCTTCGGCCAATTCCACCCGCGTCGGGGCCCGACCCAGTTTCTGAGACAGCTCTGCCTGCGCAAATTTCACGACCTTTGTTGTCGCAATCGTCTTGCGCCCAAGATTGGAATTCTTCCGAAGATAGTCATATATCGCGCCTCGCACGCGCAACACGGCATAATTTTCGAACGACACGCCCTCACGCCGGGTATAACGCTGCGCTGCCTCTATCAAGCCAATCAAGCCAACCTGCAAAAGATCATCAAACTCGACAATCGAACGCACGCGGGAATAAATATGGTGCGACACGCGTCGAACCAAAGCCTCGTGTTCTCTGACAAGTTTCTCGACATTCAACTTGGTCGATGGATAATCCTGCATTCGCCGCTGCTACCTATGGCAAGGGGCTATGAAACGTGGCTGGGCAGGGCTCGGTGTAAGGCGGGACCTTTTCAAACAGGGCGCTCAGAATGGCATCGATCCTGGGGGAAACACGTGTCTTCATGACATCGTGATCAATTGATCTTCCGTGGACAGAGCTTGAGTTTATCTCACTCATCTTTGGAAGATAACCAGTATAAAACAACTTGACAGGAAGAAAGCGTGATACCGTCCGCTCAAAATTGTCAAAAATCATCTTGCCCTGTTCGGCTGATTTTGCCATGTTCACTACTGCGGAAAAAGACGTTACATTCTTTTCAAAATAAGCGTTCTTGATCAGAGCGTAGGCATCGACAAAACTGGTCGCTTGGCCCAACAGGACCACCATGGTGTGGTCAGCAACCGATACGGTGTTCATGACACCGGTTCCCGCCCCAGCCGGCACATCCACGATGATATACTCGAATTCATGCGCAGTGGCTTTGAGCGTGTGCAACAAATCCTTGAGTCGCTCTGCGTCACTTTCCACCAAGACATTTGCCGCGGTGCGACCGGGCAGCAATGACAGACCATTTGGCAATTTATGGACAGCAGCGCGCCAATCACACCGGCCTTCAAGAACATCTATCAGATCGGCCGTCGGCCGTGTGTTTAGCAAAACATGAGAATTTGCCATCAACAGATCGGAATCGACAAGAAGCGTGGGTCCGCAACCATCCTGCAACCGTATTGACATGTTTACGGCCAAAGATGATTTACCGACACCGCCTTTTCCACTCGCAACAGATATAATCGTAGGCATGACACCGTCCCTTTTCCTCTGCGTGTGCAAAAACAAGTCCAAATTTAACAATTTATCAGCAAACACATAAAATGCTCAAAAATCAGGCTCCCCAGCGGCGATTGCTACCGCTATCAATATGAACGAAAGTATTATAGGTCCCGACACCGCCGCGACAAATGTCATTTGCGACGGCACCAAGTTGTCGTTGTGACACTCCGGGCAGTGTAAAATCAATAGCCCTGCCTTCGACATGAAGCGAGTTGACGGCGACATTACGCCTTCTTTGCCGCAGCATCTCATTTGTCCTTTGGGACCGATAGCCTGAATTGATCCTCACATCGGTCGGATTGCCGGGTGTCGTAAACGCTCTGCATATTTCTAGAAAGTCCTGAACGACCAAAGGATCAATTCTTTTGACCTGGTCTGCACGCCAATCGCGCATGAAATGGTTCAATTGACGGCGCTGAATCCATCCCAATTCCAATGAAGCCGAGACATCCAACAAAAGCCCTTCACCGGTATTTGCATTTTGCATACGCATAACGAAAGCAAAGGATGGGCGATCAGTGGCGATGCGCGGGCGTGGTTCGTCACGTGCCGCCGGCTCAGCCGACGCTTTTTGCGAATAAAGCTGCAGCATGCCGCGCTCGGCACCCTGTTTAGCAGATACCGGTTTATGGGAAAAAAGACCGCCGCCCTTCTCAAGATCGACGAGGGGCGCAGCGCTTACGCTTATGGGTACGCATAGAAGACCGAAAACAACAGTTCTGCGAGAGAACGTGACCGCGCCGCACATCAGAGGGTTGCCAAGAATGACATAAAAAAATGCCTAGCGGGTGAGTTTATCGATCATATCGGAATAGGTCTGCAGAATACGCGATGATCCTGAAAACTGCTGCTGCGCGCGGATCATATTGGTCAGCTCAGTTGTCAGATCGACGTTCGATGTTTCCAGAACGCCGGCTTGTATCATGGCAAACCCATCTTGGCCGCCGACACCCAGCAACAATTCCCCGGCCCCGTCCGTGGATTGAAAACGGTTCATCCCCAACTGGCGAAGCGCTGTTTCGTTTGGAAAAGAGCCGATTGCAATCTGGCCCAGCACCACTGCGGGTGCGCCGCCATATGTGCCCAGGATCTTGCCCTCGGCATTGATCTCCAATGCTGTCAGTTGGGCGTCATCGTCGTTTTTATATGGAACCGCCAAGCTTTTAAGATTGGTACCTCCAACGCCATCGTAGCCAAGCACGAAGTCATTTGTGGAGGTCCGCAAGATGCCATCCTTGTCCAGCGCAAATTCGCCGTCGCGGCTGAATGTGAGCGCTTGTGACGGCACCCCGTCAGCCGCGGGTGCCGCCGACACGAACATGCCTTTTCCGATCAAAGCCAGGTTGAGAACACCTTCACGGTTCAACAAGCCGCCCTGTTCGGTGCTTTGCTTGGTGCCTTCGACAAGGCTGCCAACACCTTTTGACAGGCGCGCTACCGATTCAGACGATGCACCGCTATAAAGATCCGAAAAGCTGGTGTTGCTCTTTCGAAAAGCTGTTGTGCCGGCATTCGCGACATTGTTCGAAACCACTGCGATTTCAAACAATGACGTGGCCATTCCAGACTTGATCGTGCCGAACATATACAGCTCCTCAGCTTTGCTTAATCAAACTTTGCAGAAAGCGTGCCAAGATGCTGTCACTTGAGAAAATCAAACAAGCTGCTCTGGCTGATGCGCGAATAGGCCTGCATTGCCGCATCGCGCGAAACCAAAAGTGCCTGAAGCTCAGTCACGACCTTGCCGAGATCAGCAGAGCCAAGCTCGTTCACATCCGTTTCCAAGGCCAAGGCGCGGGCTTGCAAATTGGTCTCCTGATCCTCGGCACGCTTTAGCCGCGCACCGATCTTAGTGCGCGAAACGGCGATGTCCTGTCCTGCCTGGACAAGCTTTTCCAGTTGCGCATCAAGCGTTTGCACAGTCGGCACCATCGTTTTTGGCGGCGCGTCATCGGTCGTAATCGTGAAACGCGGCTCGCGCGACGCAAGTTCCACACCTTCGATCTTGAGCGCTGACAGAGCGATCGTTCCACTTGCGGCCGAAAGCTCCAATCGTCCGCCAACGCTGGTAGCGGTTACCCCAGTTCTTGACGACTGCTCGTTGATCGCGCTGATGATCTGATCATGCGACCCGCCGACAACATCTTTTGCCGTGATAGACACGGTGCCTGACGGACCTTGCAAATCGAACGACACATCACGCGGAACACGGTCCCCGTTGAAATGAAGCGACAGCACATCACCTTCATCAGCCGAAAGTGTGCCGGCAAATTTACCCTCGGTCAACAAGGCTGCCTCGAAACTGTCGACAATATCAAAAATACTCGCGATGCCATCACGGGTGTCAACCTGCATGAAAACCTCGGCCCCATTCACCGATGTCGGCAGGCGCGTCGTTTCAGAGGCGGCCAAAGTATGCTGACCGCCATCACCGCGATACTGGATGCGGCCATTCGCGTCTGGGGAAAACGGTTCAACATCGGTAGCATATCCGCCGAACAGCATCTGACCGTCGGAAGTCCGGCTATTTGCCAGTTCAAACAATGCCTCGCGGCTTTGCGCCACCTCAACCCGAAATGCGGCCAAATCCGCCGGACTGATTGTCGCTGTATTGGCAGCAATTGCGCGTTCCCGCAACTGCGCCATGATACCGTCAACACTGGCCAGCACGGTATCGCCCAATGACAGACGCTGTTGCGCGGTCGTTGTGTTTCGTTGAAACCCCTTGAGCTGTGTCAAGCTTTCTTCCAAAGCAGACAACTTCACAGCCTCGATCGGCTTTTCAGAGGCTTGGGTAATTTCGCGTCCCGTCGAGATTTTCGTCTGGCGCAGTTCGATTTCCTTGTTGATCTGCGAGAGCCGCGTCAACATCTGATCAGAGTACAACTTGGTGGATATTGACATCTTCTACCTCATGAGATCCGGATCAGGGTGTCGAACATTTCTCGTGCGGTTTGCAGAATGCGTGCTGCGGCCTGATAGGCTTGTTGTTGGGCCATCAGCTTTGCAGCCTCTTCATCAAGATTGACCCCGCTGAGTGCGTTCTCTGACGCAACCGCAGCATCGCGGACAGCCTCGTTCGATGCGCGCGTCAAGCGTCCTGCTTCCAGGCTGGCACCGATGCCTGACGCGATCGACCTAAAACCGTCTTGAAAGCTGCGCCTGCCGTTGCCTTGCTGACCGAGCTTGAGCATCTCGTCCAGATTGCGTGAATCGCCAGCAGACCGTTGCCCAGATGCAAATTCAAAGCTGTCACCGGTATCCGCAAAGCCAGCAAGTTCCAATGTCTGTCCCGCCACATTGAACCGCGCCAATCCACTGGACAAGCGGGTGGCGATCGATGCCCCCGATGCCACGTCAAAAAGCTCAACCCGGCCTGACGCGTCATCCATCATCTCGATGCGAAACTTCTCGGGTCCACGGGTTTTGGCCGTGAGGGGCGTCCCGATTTCAAACTCTGCGCTCAGGCGTCTGGCACCATCCGACCCCATCACAACGATCAGCTCTTCGTCAGGCAGGTCGCTCAGATGCAGGTAAACCCCCGCAGCACTGCTGCCGCCCGCCTCGATATTGACCACCGTTTCGTCGGTGCTTCGCGCCAAAAGTTTGCCATTTTCGACACTCAATTCGGCATTGGCAAGCTTGAAACCAAGATCGGTCGCGATACTGGATGGGGTGACCGCCATCACAGCCGAACCCACCGCAGAGGTAAGCGTGATGCTGGTCAATCTAGCATCGCCCGGGGGGGTGATGACAACCGACAGCCCATCGGGCTTGGGTTCGGATTGGGTTAATAAACCGCCTGTCGCTTGAAGTATCACCGTTTTCGCGACGCCGCCGACCGTGACGTCAATTTGGTAGGTGCCATCGTTGAATTGGGTCGCATCAAAGCTGCGGCCTTGCAGGCTTTGCGTGACCTCACTGTCCGACAAGCCGAAAACCGCTGCGCCGGAACCGGCCACCGGCCGCGGTCCCGCACCGGCAAGCTGGCCATCCGCTACGATCAGCGAAATCGAAAACCCTTCATCTGTTTGTGTAACGCGGGGCGTGATCCGCCTGGATTCAGGCCCGGAAATCGCGAAATCCAATGCCGTCAGCCGATCAGGATTGCCATCATCCACGCGGCTCAAAGTATATTCCGCACCCGCCAGAATGAATCTTGCAGAGGCACCGATGGGCGGAATCTCATCCGCTCCGAACACAGCACCTTGCAGCGTCGGAACCGGGGCCTGCGCGCGCAGCTTTTCTGCGGTCAGTTGCGCGACACTTGCCGCGGTCATCCCACCCACGCTCAGCTCGTTTGCGGATACTTCTGCCGCGAACAGCGTGCCGTCTGCCGTCGTCAAAAGAGTTTTAAAGCGCGCCGAAGGCGCGTGAACGCGCGTGCCATCGACATTCTGCGACAGCCCGTCAATACGGCTGTCCACAGCATAGCTGAGCGCGGCAAGCGTGCCGCCATTTGAATGCTCTTGCGTGACAAAACCACCCTTCATGGGATCAGCAACAGACGCCAACGCCTCATCGGATCGCCCTTCACCGCTTGTCGTCAGGGTAAAGCGAGACCCACTTTTGAACGCGACAGTGCCGCTAAACCGCAGATCAGCATCGAAGGATACCGACACTGACGGATCGCTTGTGTCGTCGAGCGCAAGAGGATTGTACATTTGGTCAAGGGCGCTGGCGCGCAAAGCCACGCCAGATGAGATATTTGTTGTGACAACATCAAAGCCATCTTTCTGCACCAGAGTGACGGCCTTGCCCGACAATGAAAGCTCGGCTGTAACGCCAGTTTCATCGGATCGACGATTAACCGCCTGCACCAGCTCTGATAGATCGCCATTGTTGATCTGGGCCGTAATCCGCAATGCTTTGTGGTTCACGCCCTTCAGGTCGAATTGTGTTGTCCCGCTTCCCACATCGTCCAACGATAAACGTATCGCCGTGCGCGCCACGGCACTGACCCCGACCGGGGCGAATGCTTTGTTTGCCTCTTGTGCAACATAGGCCGCATCAACGCCCGCGGGGATGGCCAACGTCCCGTTGGCCCCCGTATCCATCCGCAGGCTGATGGTTTGTGCTGTCGTGCTATTGGCCGCAGGATTGGATGAAATGGTGCCGACCGCAGTCCCGCTTAATCCGGTCAAAGACACCATTTTGGATTGCAGACCGCTTTCCAATGGATCGACCCCGGAACTGCGCTGCGTCACCGACAGGCCGCGATAACTTGCTGAACCACTGACGGCGTTATAGTCGGGTCGGTATTCCGCGGATGCGTTAAAGCCGTTCTCTGTCGTCAGCAGCTGCGCCACTTCAGCCGCAGCAAGAGGCGTCCCAGAAACCTGCCGCCCCTCGCGGGTAAAAATCCGGATATCACTTGCTGGTTTGCCGCTTGTGATATTGGTCAGCAACGTGTTGCCCTCGGCAGAAACGGCGCTGATTGCTCTCAACTCAAGCGCGCCATCCGAGGCAAAGGTAAACCCTGTTGCCGATCCCGTGACAGAAAGGCCAAGCTCTGCAATCGTTACGTCGGTCGTAGTTGAACGGAGAACGCCCGCAGACAGGTACTTGGCGATTTCCTTGCCTGACACCCATGCATCGGTTCCAACTGTTTCAGGGTCCAGCGAAAAACTATATACCAAATCGTCATCGTCATCGACACCCTTAAAGGTCAGTGTCAGGCTCCCGATATCCGCATCATTCTGCGCTGACACTGTGGCCGTTGTTTGTGTGGCCAGGCTTGCCAGCGTGATCCACACGGTACCGCGCGGGATACTTCCGACGACACCGCCGCGCAGAAAATCTTTGGCAGCGACAGGGGAAATGTTATTGGTCAAAACCGACGACAGCGCAGGCACCCCCGAGCTGGGCAAGGTTTCCTGTGTCGATGTCAGTGCTGCAGAGCCTTTGTTGGTGGTGGCAGGATAGATCGCAATCGTCGAAGCCGCAGCAATTTCCTCGCCCCGCGTCAGCAGAAAGGACATCCGCGATGCCTCGCCCGACATCGGTTTGAAACTGAAGGAATCGCCGTCTTTGGGGGTTCCATCGATGAGGATGACGGCTCCGTCGATTTCGATGCTCGCGCGCCCCACACCCAGCGTTACAACCGTATCATCGGTCAGTTGCCATTGCCCACGCCCCCCGTCAAAGGTCATTTGCAACGCGCCCAGCCGGTCGGACAGGCCGGGAACCAAACGGATGGTCGCTTGCGCTTCCCCTTTATTGGACGCACGGGGGGTGACAGAAAAATCGGATACGGCAAAAAGCTCTCGTCCACGCTGTCCGTCCAGATCGATCCCCTGCGCGTGCTGATCGTTCAGTTTCTGGCTGAAGTCGCGCGCCAAGGCGTCAAGCTCACCCAACGCGCGGCGGTTAGCACCATGCGCATCAACCAACCCACGCAATGCGCCCGTTTCCAGTTGAGAGACGATCTGCCCTGCACCAACACGGAACATTATGCTTCCGGATTCGCCATCAACCACGGACAGCGTTTTGGAATCTTCACCTGTCAGGATCAGCGGCCCCGCATCGGATGCCCCCAACCGCAGTTCGGCAGTCAGCCGTTCTCCGATCTTGATGTTTACGGGGATTTTCTGCGCAAGCGAATCCAGCAGGCGATCCCGTTCATCCAAAAGGCTGTTTGGCGGCGTGCCGCCCAGGTTCGAAGATCGCAACTGGCCATTGATGACGCCAAGCGCGCCAAGCGTGCGGTTCACTTCAACCAGTTCGACACCAATCTCTTGAGCTGTACCGGCCATCAAATTTGTCAGCAGGCTCGCCGTTGTATTAAAGGCATTTGCGACAGTTTTTCCCATCTCCAATGCGGCTTCACGGGGCGCAAGATCGCTAGGGCTGGCGGCCACCTGGGTCAGGTTATCGAAAAACGCGGTCATCACGACGGCCAAATCGCCATCATTGGGCAGGATCAGGTTTTCCAGCTGCTCTAGCTTGCCTACAAAGGCATCAGAGGCTTCGAACCGCGCCGTTGCGCTTCGTTTGCTTTCCGTCAGGAATACGTCATAGGCCCTGCGGATTTCGCCAACCTTGACGCCCAGCCCTGTTTGCGAGGACAGGGCCGTCAGCTCACTTTGAACGCCATACACTTCTGTAAGAGACGCATCTCTGCGGCGGTACCCCTCAGTATTAGCGTTGACGATATTCTGTCCGGTAACGTTCAAAGCCTCGCGTTGCGCAATGATTCCACTGCGGCCTATGTCGAGCAAACTGGCCATTTAATCTGCGTCTCCAGTCCGGACTCTACTTTGAAACTGCCGCACGATCGCATTCGCGATGCCAAGCGATTCTCGCTGGGCCAATGCGCCCGCATATTCGGCATCCAACATCTGAGTAAACGTCTTTTGTCCTTCACTATTTAGCAAAGGATCAGACAATTCTGCAGAGCGCGCCGAAGATAAAATCGCTTTGACGAAAATAGCCTCGAATTGTTCGGCAACGGCCGCAAGCTGTTCCGGTGTTTCCAGCATTGAATCACGTGTCAAGGACTTGGAGTGCCCGCCCTGAGACGTGGCATCCATAGCCAGATTGAACGCGGAAGGACTGATTGAATTCATGACATAGCCTCGTTTTCCTGCGCCAAAAATATTGGATCAGATAATGATAAGCTGCGCGCGCAAAGCGCCCGACACTCGCAGCGCCTCTAGGATCGCCACGAGATCGGACGGCGTGGCGCCGATCGCGTTTATCGCATCGACGACATCGCTCAGGCTGACCCCCGGATCGAAAAGAAACGCGCGCGCCTCCTGTTCGTCCACAATGATCTCGCTGTCTGGGGTTTCAAACGGCGCGGCCGGGGTGTTGATCACAACACCATCGACAATGATCGTCTCGCTTTGCGGCACGGCTTGGGGGTCTTCGCGGATGCGCACGGTCAGGCTGCCATGGGTGATCACGGCAGGTGTGACTTTCACATTGCCCCCGATCACGACCGTTCCCGTACGAGAATTGACGATGACCTGTGCGGGCGGCGCTCCGGGCTGGACCTCGACCTGTTCGATCAGGCTTGCAAAGAACACCTTTTGTTCAGGATCAGAAGGCGCCTGCACGCGGATTGAAGACGCATCAATCGGCACAGCAGTGCCAACGCCAAAGACCACATTAATGGCCTCGGCGACATTGCTTGCGGTTGAAAAATCAGGGCGGTGCAGGTTGAGAACCATGTATTCATTTGTGATGAACTCATTCTCGACCAATCGTTCGACCGTCGCACCTTGCGGCACACGCCCGACAGTTGGCACATTCACCGTCAGGGAGGAACCGTCCTCGCCTGTGACACCCAAGCCGCCCACGACCAGATTTCCTTGGGCAAGCGCGTAAGTCTCGCCATCGACACCCAACAAAGGTGTCAGCAAAAGGGTGCCACCACGCAACGATTCCGAAGGACCCAAGGTCGATACCGTCACATCCAGCGTCTGCCCCGGCTTGATAAAGGCCGGCAGGTCTGCTGTAACCATCACCGCGGCTGCATTTGACCCATTCAGACCTTCTAGCTCTGTCACCATGCCGAAGCGCGCCACCATGGATTGCACCGATTGCAGCGTGATCCCAAGGTTACCATCACCGGTACCGGACAAACCGACGACCAGACCGTACCCGACCAACTGGTTGGACCGCACACCTGCCAGTGCGGCGATATCCTTGACCCTGTCCGCATGTGCGACGCCCGACAACATGGTGATCGTTGCCGCCAACAGACCGATCGCAATTAATCGCATACGGTGCATCACGGCCCCCTAGAGCAGGTTCAAACTGGACATGGCGCGCGACAACAGCCCGCGTTTGGCCGTGTCGGCGATATCACCCGCGCCGGTATAGGTGATCTCTGCATTGGCAAGCCGGTTGGAGCTGACTATATTCGCTGAGCTGATGTCACTGCGCCGGACAATCCCGCTGACGCGTACATATTCATCGCCACTGTTCAGTGTCAGCTTTTTCTGCCCCAAAATCTGAAGATTGCCATTCGGCAAAACTCGTACCACGCTCACCGTGACAAGGCCGGTGAATGTATTCGATTGTGCGGCAGCACCGGACCCCGCAAAAGATTGGTTCACACCGAATGCCGGATCGTTGAAACCAAGGAAACCGGGCAGTTGCGCAGTGGTGTTGTCTGATTTGTCGGCAGTGGCAGTTTGCGACTTCGTCGCCTGAAACGACTCGTTCAATGCGACGGTCAAAACATCGCCGACCATTGAGGCGCGTTGTTCCACGGCAAAAAGTCCGGAAACACCGGGGTGATAAATGCTGCCGTTGGACGTGCGGTCATTATAAGAACCATCCGCCAGAACAGGCTGAAACTGCGAACTTGCCTCGTTTTCGACATAGGTTGAACAGCCGGCAAGGACCGGCAGTGCAAAAACAACCAAGACACGGAATATTTGCATCATCTTATCTCTAAAGATTATTCGAAATGTAACGCATCATTTCATCAGAAGAACTGATCGCCTTTGAACTGACTTCATAGGCCCTTTGCGTCTCGATCATTTCTACCAGCTGCTGCACAACATTTACGTTGGACCCTTCCAACGCGCCTTGCATCAATTTTCCTAATCCCTGCGCTTGGGGTGCGGCGACAGTCGGGGCGCCGCTGGCCTGCGTTTCGGTCACGAAACTTTCGCCAATCGGCTGCAATCCGCGTGGATTGGCAAAGGACGCAAGGGTCAGTTGACCAACCTCTTGCGTTTCATCCTGACCTGCCTGACGCACAAATACGAGACCATCTTGCGAGATATTCACCTCGATTGCATCTTCGGGAATCCGAATCTCGGGCTGGACCACATAGCCACTGGCCGTTGTGATCGTCCCGTCCGCACTGCGCGAAAAAGACCCGTTGCGGGTATAGCCGACACGCCCATCCGGCAGCAGGACCTGAAAGAAGCCCTGCCCTTCAATCGCCAGATCGAAAGAGTTGTCCGTATTCACCATTCCGCCTTGGGTATACAGCTTTTGGGTATTCACGGCCCGCACCCCCGTACCCAGTGCTAAGGCAGAGGTCAGTGCGGTGCCTTCGGATGTTTGATCACCGCCAGAACGCTTGATCTGATAAAGCAAGCTTTCGAAATTCACGCGGTCGCTTTTGAAACCAACGGTGTTCAAGTTTGCCAGATTGTTGGCAATGACCTGCATGCGCGTTTGCTGCGCGTTTAACCCGGTCTTTGCGACATGCATTGCGTTGGTCATCGTCGGCTCCTGATTGATCGTTACACCAATGTTAGCAAGCAATGTGCCAACCCGGAAACCGGAGCAGATTTAGCCAGGCAGGCGCATGATTCGCGTGCCGGCTTCGTCGATTTCCTGGGCAAGCGCGATGAACTTCACGCTCATTTCAAATTGCCGCTGGCTTTCGATATTCTGGATCAAGGATCCGATGGTATCCACATTGCTGTTTTCCAAAAACCCTTGGGTCAATCGCGCCCTTTGATCAGGTGCAGGCAGGTCTGCTTGGTCAACCGGCCGGATATGTCCATCGGGCGACTTTGCAAGAACCACCCCGTCAGCCTGCGACGTCGCAATGATCGGACCCGCCACAAAGGTGCCCTCTGGCGCGTCGAGAAGCTCCATCTGGATCTGGCCGGTCTCTTCCACGACAATCCGCCGCGTCAGCGGAAGCTGGATCGGGTTCAATCCGGTATCAAGCAATCGGTTTCCCGCACCATCGACAACAAAAAGGTCCAGGTCGAAAGACAGATCGCCGCGGCGTGACAAGGCTGTATCGCCACCGCTGGCGGGCTCTATATAGAAATACCCCTGCCCCTGGATGGCGATATCCGTTTCCGCTTCTGTGCTTTGCAAGCCACCCTCATCGGTAGAGAACAGCGATTGAGATGCTTCCTGGCTGTAAACACGCGAACGGAACTGATTGAACGGCGTCAGAAAACTTGCCTCGCGCGTCACACTCAGATCGGCGCGAAAGCCGGGCACATTAGCATTTGCCATATTCTGTGCATTCACACGCAACTCGGACGAGATGTTGCGCAGGTTGTTCAGCGCAATATGAATGTTGCGATCCATGCAGATTTCCTTGAATGCGAGGGTCAGCCTATGGAAATAGACCGCCCCTCAGGCCCCTTAGGTACGGATGTTGATGATCGTCTGTGTCAGCTGGGTCGATGTTTCGATGGCCTTGGACGCCGCCTGGAAATTCCGCTGCGCGGTGATCAGGTTCACCAGCTCTTCGGTGATATCCACGTTCGAGCGTTCCAGCGCACCGGATTGGATCGACCCGAAACCTTCGGTCCCGGCTTCCCCGATGATGGGATCACCCGACGATGCGGTCTGCACGAATGTCGCATTGCCAACCTGTTTCAAGCCGTTCTGGTTGTTGAAGTTCGCCAACACAATCTTGCCCAGGGGCTTGTTCTGCCCATTGGTGTAATTGGCACGCAGCAGGCCCGTGGCATCAATGCTCAACCCGTCCAGACGACCGGATGTAAAGCCGTTCTGTTCAAGGTTGTTGACCACGAAAGGCGTCGCCAGCTGCGACGATGCGCTGTAATCGATGTCCAGCGAGATCGAGAATGTCTCTGTCTGGGCTTCGTAGCGGGTCAAGCCCTGCGGACTAATCAAGCGGCCCGTCTTGTCAAAGGTCAGCTCACCTTCGTTGAGGTAAAGCGGGAAGTAGCCATCAACAAGATTGTCCGGCTCGGAGTCGACGATCTCGCCGTTTTCGTTCACGAACAGCGGCACACCGTTTTCATTGGTGGCCTGAACGAGGTTGGCGATCGTCGGCACGCTGCCGATGCCCAGCGGAACATCATCCAGCCCCAGCTTTGCCGGTCCCCGGACCCGGATCGTCGAATCCGATCCCGTTGTCCCGGTAGTAAAGATAAAGTTGTTGTCGTTCGGTTGATACCGCACGGTGACGCCGCCGATTGTCTTGCCGGTCACCGGGTCCTGCATCTGGTTGATCCGTTCCTGAAGCCGCTCGGCCAAGGTCGAACCGATGTAATTGCCGCCCAGAATCTCGATCACCGCGTTGATCCCGTTGACCGATACGTTGAACGTCGTCTCTTTGTTCGCCGGGTTCAGAAAAACAGGGTTCGAATTCAACGGGTCAGTCGCCGGCGCACCGATCGCACGCGCTGGTGTCGATTGCAGGCCTGTGCCTGCCGCAAAGGCGACATTCTTGCTGCCGCCGACGCCCATCAGGTCGTTTTCACCTGGTGCCAGGACACGCGATGCCAGATCGACTGCACCCGGCTGGATTTTGGCAGCCTTCGTCGTTGGATCAATTTCATATCGACCAACCTGAATGTTCGAGGCTTTCTGCGCCGTCGGCACGCCCAGGGCCTTGTCCTGTGCAATGGCCTCACCGGTTGTCCCGCTTTCGAAGGTAAAGGCGCGGGCCTCGCGGTCATAGCTGACCTTGGCCCCGAACCGCGTCGGGCCATCCCCCTGGTTTGCCCCGTCAAAGACAAAGGGCTGACCTTGGACACGGGTCGCGCTGGTGATCTCGACCCGTGGCGAGGAACTACCCGCCAGGCCAAAGGCGTTCACACCGGAATTGCTGTTGGAAGAGACCTGTATCGCGGACAAATTGCTGATTGCGCCGCCGGGCCCCAATGTCATGTGATCCACATTGAAGACAATGCTTTGCGTCGCGGCATCATAGGCAACTTTGATGGGCGGGTTCAGCTCGTCCACCCAAGCCATGGCCGTGACCGAGCTGTCGAGACCGAGGATAGAGGCTGTGGCATCAGAACCGGTCACGTTCCCAACAAAGTCGCCAAAGATATTGACGTCAAAGTCGGCATTCAGTTGGGCATCGGTATCGGCATGGCGCGCGGCATCCGTTTCACGCACCACCAGTCGCTGGTTGTTAAAGCTGGTGGCAGATCCCTCTACCTCAAGGGCTGCACCCTCGAAAAATGCCTCAACATCAGAGGATCGACCGGACAGGACAAAGTAATCGCCGCCAGCAATGTCAATGTCATTTTCGGGTAGGCCCAGTGCACCGGTCGCGATTTCGATTTCATCGCCGTCTATCGCCGTGATCCGAAAGCTGCGGCCGTTCAACGCTTGTGCGTCGTCATTCGCGCCCATGAGCAGGATTGTATCATCAACGTTGAGCGAGGCCCCGAGACCGGTGCCCAATGTGATCAGCAGACGATTGTTTTGCGCATCCAACGTAATACTGCTATCATCTGTTGAAACAGCAAGCTTTTGGTCAAACACGGCTACGGCTGGCCTGTTTCCGACATTCGTATAGGCTAAATGACGATCTTTCTGGATGGCAAAATCTCTGATTGGCGTCGAAGTGCTATCTTCGGTCAAAAGCGCGTCGCCGAAATAGCCTTCATCACTCAGCTCCGCCTCAATTTCATCCAATACACTGGCTGCATCAGCAGCACTCGGAATTGCGACGGTCAGGTCTGCAAGTGCCGGGTCAGAAAAAGTGATGGTGATCGTATTACCTGCCGCAGCGGTGCCCCCCAGATCTGAAACCGTGAACTTTCCATTGCTGTAGCCAATACCCCACTTAGCGGATGAACTGGACACCGTGGTAATGCCAAGGTCGCGGGTGGTGTAATAAAAATCAAACACCTCCGTATCTGCTGGCGGCACGGATATCTTGGCGCTGCCGGTCAATTGGGCAAATTGTTTGTCTGCTGCGCCGGGCACGAAAGCCGGTTCGCTGTTCAATGCCGCGTTCAGGCGAGTCTGTGCATGGGCCAGAAAGACATCAAGATCGAAATTCGGCGATGTGCTTTCTGACAGATCCATCCCAGCCTGGATCGAAACAAAAGACGGTTGCAGCAGATCAACCAAAAGCGGCGTGCTGCGCACCGGCGCCTCGCCAGTTGTCGATGGCTGGAACAGCTGGATCGAAATCTTGTCGTCCACGCCCTTTTGAATCTCGATCTTGCGGGCATCGTCATGTGCCGCGTTGATCGCCCGCTCGACTTCTGCGGCCAATTGCTCGGCATTATAACGACCGGCACGGACATCAATGCTGACCGGGCGGGTGCCGTCGTCGATATTGACCAACAGGAAATCACGGCCCCAATAGACACCCTGATTGGCGTCAGGGTTGGCTTCATAGGTGGCCGCAAATTGCATCGGGTCGGTGACAATCTCGATTTCACCAGTGCCCTCGTCGCCGAAGTTAAAGCTGCTTGCCTGCCCGGTCAGGGCTGCTGGCTGTGACGGCACGCGGTTATTCTGCTGATCCAGCTTGTAAAGCGGTGAGCTTTTCTGCTCGAGCGTATAGCTCGCATCCGGGACGGTCGTCGTCTGGTTGCCAAACCGGTCAATGAATATCTGTTCATTGGACCTGGTGACGGCAGGCACAAGATCAGGCGGCACCACCTCGGAATTGATGACAAGGCGGGTTTCAAACTTGTTGGTCGGGTTTTCGGCCGTCGCACGCTGGGTCTTGATGAAATAGACGGTCGCAATCGTCGGGTTGCCGAGGTCATCAAAGATGGTGAAGGATGTCGAATTGGTAAAGCTTTCGGGATCTTCGGGATCAAAGGTATAGCCGTCCGCAAACTTTTCCTTGTCCGTCACCACGTCGGCGCTGGCAGGCACGTTCACCGCCAGATTAACCTTGGACGTCGCCTGCGGGTCGCCCGATGTCACCGGCAACCGCAGCGGAGAGGCGCTGTTGATATCCTTGGCCGTGACCGATCCGTCTTCGTTCACCGGATAGGCCAGCAGGAACTGCCCCGAGCTGTCCACCACGTTCCGGTTGTTGTCGACGTTGAACGACCCGTTACGCGTGTAGACCACCTGCGTCGATGTCAGGCTGGGCTTGAGCGCGAAAAACCCCTGCCCCGAAATCGCCATATCAAGCGCGTTCAACGACGAGGCGATGTTACCCTGTGTGAACTGCTGCTTCACGCCCTTCAGAATTGCGCCGGAGCCGATCGAGGAAGAGGAGTTCTGCAACGGTGAAGTTGCGAAAATATCGCCGAATTCCGCGCGCGACCGTTTGAAACCGGTCGTGCCGACGTTGGCAATGTTGTTCGAGGTCGCCGAAATATCGGATTGTGCGCCGTTAAGTCCGGTCAAGGCTGTATAAAAAGACATGCGTGGTTTCCTTGATTAAGATGAGTGCGCCGCCCTAAAGGCGGAACCGCAGGACTTCTGCGGCGCTGACATCGCCGTAGTCTTCGATTTCCAGCATGGCGTCACCACCGGTGGCAGCGTTGGCCGTGCCGATGATCTGCGCATAGACGTTGGGCGTCAGGCTTTGGACGCCTTCGCCATCGCCGTAATTCACAAGAACATTCAGGCGAACGCCACGCGATCCGTCACGATATTGTTCCGGCAGATTGGTCCAGGCAAATCCGGACAAGCCGCTTGACTGCCCACCCATATCCAGAGTGTGCAGGCTCTCTCCTGTGTTGGCATCGAGAAATTCAACTTGCGTATCAACGGACGCACGTTCCAATTCGATCGCGCCGTGGATTTCACCGTTGTCATCTGCTCTGGCCATATTTCCGGGAATCATCACCGAATGGCCAAGGTAATTGACCGATGACGCGACCCGGAACTGCCCAATCTGATCAGCGATGCCCGACATTGTCGCGGACATCTTGCTGATCCCGGCAACAGAGGAAAACTGTGCCATCTGCGCGATGAAGTCCCCGTTGTCCATAGGTGCAAACGGGTCCTGGTTTTGCAACTGGGCTGTCATCAGCTTTAGGAAATCGGTCTGCCCCAATTCTTCTTTTGGTACGGCATTCTTGTCCTGGGTCGTGCTTATTCCCAGCTTTGACAGCAACGCATTCTGCGCGGCCAAACTTTTGTTACCAACATCCATCTATTGCGCTCCCTTATGATTTGCCCATGTCCACAGTGCGCAGCATCAGCGTACGCATCGTGGTCAGCACTTCGAGGTTGTTTTGATACTGGCGGCTGGCCTCCAGCATATCGACCAGCTCTTCATTCATGTCGACGGGGGGCAGATAAACGAACCCCTCCTCATCAGCCAGCGGATGGCCCGGCTCGTGTACGCGCTGCGGTTCACGGTCCAACGTGACGATCTCTTTGACGTCCACGGTCGCGCGCTCGGCATTCCTGACACCACCCTCAAAAGCGGTACGAAACACAGGGCGCAACGGGCGAAATGCTTCTTCGGCGCTGCCCGCACGCGTGTTAGCGTTAGCGATGTTCGACGCCACGGTGTTCAGGCGCACCATCTGCGCGGCCATCGAACGGCCGGCAATGTCAAAGACGTTCTTGATATCAGCCATTATTCACCTTTGATCGCGGTCATCAGGCCAGAAATCCGGCGGTTGAGAAACGACAGCGTCGTCATGTAGCTCAAGGAATTCTCGGAAAACTCCATTTGCTCGACTGACAGCTCGACGGTATTACCATCCAAAGACGGGTTCAGCGGCACGCGGTATTGCACGCCGTTACCTGACACACCTGCAAGATTGTCCATGTGGCGGGCGCTTGTCTTGCGCACAGGGCTGTCCCCAACATGGCGCGCAAGCTCGCGGTCAAAATCCATGTCTCGCGCCTTGTAGCCCGGCGTGCCGGCGTTCGCGATGTTAGACGCAAGCATATTGTTCCGCTTTTCCCGCAGGGAAAGCGCCGATGCCTGAAAAGCAATATGGTCTTTTATTGCGTTCACCTTAATCTTCCTCGCAGCCCATGTTCTGGTCCAACATTTGCAACTTAGGTGCCAAACCAATGGCGGAGACGAAAATGGTTGAAAAATCTTCAAGGCCCCGACGCGCGGCGCCAAAACCAGGCAGCGCAAAGGGATCGGGCCAATCGGACAAACAGGTTTCAGAAAAACCGCAGACTGAACGCAAACCTGAAACAAGGCGCAAACGCCTGACGTTACAAGAACGCATCATGGAACATCTGGCTGAAGTTCCTGCTCTTCTGGCCGTGTCTACCCTGTCGCAGATGTTGCGCGACACGGGCGATCGCCCCACACGATTGGCTATACAAAGGGCCCGGATCGATGTGCTGCGCGCGCGGACAATGGCCTGCCGTCTGGGCAAGCCTGCGGATGGCACGATTACCCTTGCCGCCTTGCTGAACCACAACGCCAATGTCGATGTCGCACCAGTGGAAACACCAGTTCCACCCAAGGAGGAAGAACAGGCGGCGCAACCTGCGGCAGAAGCACCGCTGCCACCAGCGGATGCGCAGCAGGACATACGGATCGAACTGACAGAAGCCCACATCCACCAAGGTGT
>Ga0105050_10004300_pt1 | contig 19046 bp, 21 predicted proteins | sample FRY01_FD_78088 | JGI IMG/M metagenome (GOLD analysis project Ga0105050, IMG submission 78088) | Freshwater microbial communities from Lake Fryxell liftoff mats and glacier meltwater in Antarctica - FRY-01 | ecosystem: Environmental > Aquatic > Freshwater > Ice > Glacier meltwater ... | reverse complement strand
GAACCCTTCGCTTCGCCGCTTCATCCATCTTCACCACGTCTGACGAGCCCCTTCTGTGACTACAGGAGAACATTTTATCGCACGGGTTTTAGAATGTCACGAGGTATGGTAATTCTCAATAATTTATAACACAGTATTACTAGTAGCTTCTTTTTGCTTCAACCGCCGCTTCTTTCCCGGCAATCGCTCCATACACAATTGCGTTTGCGATTGAATTCCCACCGCCTATATAGCGCTCTCCCAACACGTCACCGGTAGTCTCTCCAGCGCCGAAGAGTCCCCGAATAACGTGGTCGCGTTCATCCAATACTTGCGCCTTGGTGTTGATTCGTAAACCAGTTGACGTAAGACAGATGATGGCGGGATGTATTTCTACCGCGTAAAAGGGTGGCTCGACAATTGGCTTCATTTCGCCATGTTCTTTAAAAAACCTGCTATCTATGCCACTGGCAAAATCTGCATTGTATTGAGTAAATGTCGCTTCCAAAGACCCGGGGCGAATACCGCACTTTGTCTCCAGTTCATCGAACGTATCAGCTTGAACTACTTTTCCCGTTTTGAGCTGAGCGTCTATTTCATCAGTCACCCAGTTCAGCGAAATAACGCCAGCCGCGAAAGCATCCTCATACTGCTTATCGGGCTTAGCGGTCCTCCGGGCCCTATCGTCGAAAATCGCAAAACACGAGCCGCCGGTCTGGGCTTTGATAACGCCTGACATCACAGCATATTCCGCCATTTCGTTAACGAAACGACGCCCCTCTCGGTTCACGTATACCAGCCAGCCGGGCACGAATACTTCCAGCTCTTTTTTGAAGTCGGGGGTCGTTAAAAGAAGTCCGCGATTGTGGCCGACTATATCGGCACCCGCCTGTTCGCCAAGCAATAAGCCATCTCCGACGCAATTCGGGTTGCCGATATACCAGGCCTTGTCACTCTGGCTTGCTGCTTCAGGGTAGTACTTGTTCAGAAGGTAGGGATTGGCACCGAATCCACCGGTTGCGATGACAACAGCGCGGGAAGTGATGGAATCTTCTCCGATTTGGACACCAACGACCCGGCCAGCCTCGTCAATGAGCAACTGTTCCAGTCGACTCTTCAAAACAACATCGATATTTCTTTTGCTTACTTCGCGATCGAGAACTGCGGCTATTGCCGCTCCCATACCCACAGCGGAATGACCTCGGGGAACACTCTCAACGCCGGAGCTGTAAAGCGCCTCGGGAGAAAAATCCACCCCCAGGCTAATGAGCCATTCCAATTGCTCACCAGCATTGTCGCAGAGTTTTTTTGCCAAAGAAGCATTGACTCGATACTGGTTCAGCGTCATGTAGTATTCAAACATAGCGGCGGGCGTGTCGTTCGTGATACCCCTTGCCCGTTGAACACTGGTTCCGGCAGCATAGTAAACACCACCAGAAAGAGCAGTAGATCCGCCAAGCTTCTCGTCTGCTTCGATCAGCGCGACAGTCGCCCCATCGTCCGCAGCATGGATCGCCGCCGTCATACCGGCGCCACCCCCACCAACAACTATGACGTCGTAGTCGACCTGTTCACTCATTGGCGTCCCTCCATATGTCTAAGCCTAATGTAGCCAAGCTTTCACCTACCGTTACCTCCAAATTGCCTCCAGCTCAAGTCCTTGAGGATGCTATTACGCTCCTGTACCTCGCATATCAGCTACGCCTGCCTTAGAAGCGATTGGCGACAATGGGTCGATAGTACTCCTACATCTTTCGCAATCGACTGGCAGTTTTCGGTCACTCACCGGCGACTCCTTTTGTGCGTTGGAGATTCTTCTTTAGCGCCCGCTTCGTCATCGTCGAGCCGAGCCATGAGTCCCGTATTCCGGAGTCGTGCTACTGGGAAGTTTGCAGCGGCCTCACGGGCCTTGGCATTTTTTGAACTTTCTCCCCCGATCCGCAAGGGCAAAGATCGTTGCGCCCAATCTTGGACGCGCGCGTGGGTGATTTTGGCACACTCGGCGGTGGCACGAACTGAGTCACGCGTTCGCTAAACTGCTGGAGTTGCGCCGTACCAAAGAATTCCCAGGGCTCATTTCTCTTCTCGTACTACGCGCGCACCTCGTCGGGCCAGGATTCGCAGGGCATAAGAATGAAATCTTCCGCATTCGTGCCTCCCGCGAACTTCGGGGCATCGATTCCGATGCCAATCACCTTTATCAGGTTTGGGAATTTGTTCTTTGCTGCACCGCAAGCAATTTCCAGCAGTGTCTGCCGTTTGTCGCGGTAGTCCGGCTCAGCTCGAAAGGCGTCGGGCGCCCTTAGTTGGAAAAAGACGTACCCGACGTTTGGCTGGAAGGATGGAATAAACGTGAACTGACGAGCGAACTGGCTCGTGTGATCGGGAAAGCGCTGAATCGCAGTGAGGAGCTTGTCGGCAAGACTTCTGCGGACGAAGCGCGGCTCTTTCACCATCTCGAAGATCGCGCTTTCACCGCGCAGAATGTCCGAGTTTCCACTGAGCGTCCCATCCAGGCTGTTCCGGCATGTGCGCTGAATCATCTCATCCCGGAAATATGAGATTCGATTTTCTTTCTTGGTATTTTTGTAAAGGCCGGTCTCGATGAAATCGTGCCACTCGCCTTCGCCAATCATCACGCCGTTGAAGTCTTCATGCTTTTCAGCCCAATGACGTGACGCTTGGATGCTTCGTCAAAGTTCAGGAGGTAGTGCCCGAGTAGGTCTTCTTCCCCGCAATAGCTCAAATAGTCGAACTTCGCGAGAGCCCTCAGCTTTTCATCGAGATGGGTGGAGAAATCGGTGACCGTGTCCAGCTCTGCCAGAACAATCGGCATATTGTGGCTGTCGAAAATATGGATCGGATTTCGCTTATCGATCTCTATCTGAAACGGCTGTGTGGGGCCGCCATCTGTCTCGGCATAGGAGATCGCCAGGCTTCCATAGATGTTCTGGGTAGATGCTTTTTCGCAGGCATCCATCGCGCCATGGACCACGATGATCTTGTGAAGGATGGCCTTGTCATGATCGATCACAAGCGGAAACGACATCGTGAGTTTGCCATCGAGGAATATGCGGCGTCTGCTACGGATGTAGCGCTCGGCTCCGTGAGCGGTCTTGATCTGTCGGTCAACTACACTCCGCTTCCAGCGGCCCCCCAGAACCTGCGTGGCCTTATCAGGCACTTCAGCAAGCTCGTTTTCCTGGTCGAAGAAGATGAAGACGGCCAGAAGATCACAAAGCTCGTGGCCGTCGTCCTTGTACGGGTTCGGATAGCTCCACAACTTCAAGAAAGACCGCTCGCAGAACTCGGCGAGAAGGCAGTCTGTTTCCGTTGTTCCAACTGATTTTTCGACCATGGAATTCTTCCTTCCTTGGTTTATCGATCACGTTTATCGCATGCGCTGAATCAGCGCAAATCGCTGATATCAGCCTCGCTTCGTCAACGGTTTCAGGAACCGCCCGCCTCTCCACAGCCAACCTCCAGGTGCCTGACTAGAAACTACTGCGGCGCCGAGGTGATTGACCGCTCTTGTCCTTGCGAATCGCGCTGTCGACAGTCGGCTTTGGGTCGAGAGTGGAGATCGGGTCGGCAGAGCTGGATTGCCTGTTGTCGGCCACAGGCGGACACGTCACATTCCGACTGCAACGGAGCCTGCGCCCATAGACGCTGCGCCCGGAAAAAACATCCGTCATCCTTCCTATCCTCCCGACCTGGTTGATCGGATTTTCGATCGAGACAACCCTGCTGTTCTACATCAAGCGTTCCGCGATTGCCGTGCAGGCGCGCCGGCTGCTCGGTTTGATCACCGCCATTTTCGCGGTGAGCCTGCTGCTGGCGACGGCCGGTAATGCCCGAATCGGGTATCCGTTGCTGAGCGTGCACGCGCTCTGGCAGCTGGTGGCGACGTTCGGTTTCGTCGCACTGTAGGTGTCCAACGATGTGCGTTTTCGCGATCGCTGACGCTCCATGCAGCCGCAGCGGCCGAACTGTGGCCTTGCGTCGCCCCGGCCGATTCGCCTACCTTCGTAGTCCCATTCGCCGGTCCGCCAATCGATGTCCATGCTGCCCCCCGATGATCTGCTCGCGCCGGATGCAATTCGCGATCCGCAGAGCTTCTTCCGGCGCCTGCGCGAACACGATCCGGTGTTCTTCAGTCCGCGCCACAAGGTGTACATCCTCACCGCGCACGCCGACGTCGAGGCCGCACTGCAGGATCGCTGCCTGTCCACGGCCCAGGGTATGGGCAGTTTCCGCCGCCGTATCAACACTGCACACGCAGATCTGCTCAAACACGCGATGGCCTTGCTCGACGGCTGGATGCTCTTCAACGATCCGCCGACCCACACGCGTTTGCGCGATCCGGTGAGACGCGCGTTCGCGCCGTCCGTGGCGCAGACGCTGATACCAAGGATCGAAGCACACGCCGCCTTCCTGCTCGATCGGCTGGCGCCGAGCACCGATCTGGTCAGTCAGTTCGCGCAACCGCTGACGGCGATGGTCATCTGCGATCTGCTTGGCGTCGACCTCGACGAACGCGAGTTCCTGCGCGGCTGGGCACGCGACTTCGGCCGGCTGATCTACGGGGCATCATCGCGCGATGATGACTATCTCGCGGCTGTCGCGCGCGCGGGGGATGCGTTCTATGCGCGTTTCAAACGCACGCTCGCACAGCGTCGCGCGGCACCTGGGGATGATCTTCTGAGCCGACTGATCGGTGCGTCCGAAGCGGAACACTGGAGTGAAGCGGAGTTGATCGGCGCTTGTTCGATGCTGCTGTTTGCCGGCCACGATACGACCTCGGCGCTGATCGGTTCCGGTGTGCGGGCTATGCTGCGGCATCCCGACGCATTGGCGCGGCTGCGCGCCCAACCGGAACTGTTGGGCAGCGCCGTGGAGGAACTGCTGCGTTTCGACGGCCCGTCCAAGACGTTCATCCGCGTCACGACGCAGCCGCGCGCACTCGGCGGTCACACGATCGCGGCTGGACAACACCTGTGGCTAGGCATCCTCGCCGCCAATCACGACCCGGCGGTGTTCCACGTTCCCGAAACGCTGCGCATCGACCGCGATCCGAATCCGCACATTGCCTTCGGAGCCGGCATCCATTTCTGTCTCGGCTCGGCCTTGGCACGTGCAGAGGCACGTGTTGCGCTGCAGACTTTGTTGACGCGCTTTCCAAAAATCCGACTCGTCGATACGCAGCCCGCGTGGAGCCCGACGATCGTCGATCGTTCGTTACTCGCGTTACCCGTACAACTGGATTAACGATGCAGTTGACAGAACTAAGAGAATTTCGCGCCGACACACGCGCCTGGCTCGCTGAAAACTGCGCAGCGTCCATGCGCACCAGAATGATTCCGGGTGAAGAAGTGGGCGGCGGCCGCAAACGCACCGGCACTAATCTCGATGCCTATATCTGGCTCGAACGCATGGCCGTAAAAGGATGGACGGTGCCGACATGGCCCAAGTGTTACGGTGGCGCCGGGCTCGACAAAGATGAGTTCCTCGTGCTACTCGAGGAATTGCAGCGGATTCACGCGAGGCCGCCATTGGGCGGCATGGGCGTGACGATGCTCGGACCCACGCTGCTCGAATACGGCAACGAAGAACAGAAGCTGCGACATCTGCCACCGATCGCACGCGGCGACGTCGCCTGGTGTCAGGGATACAGCGAGCCAGGCGCCGGTTCCGATCTCGCGAGCCTGCAGACTCGCGCCGAAGACAAGGGTGGCCACTTTCTCGTCAACGGCTCCAAAATCTGGACCTCCGGCGCCGACCACGCGGACTGGATCTTCTGTCTGGTGCGCACGAATCGCGACGCGCCGAAACACGAAGGCATCAGCTTCCTGCTGTTTTCGATGGACAGCCCCGGCGTGAGCACCCAACCGATCGCGCTGCTGAATGGTCGCTCGCCGTTCTGCCAGACGTTTTTCGAAGACGTTAAAGTGCCGAAGCGTGATCTCGTGTACCGCGTCGATCAGGGTTGGACGGTGGCGAAGCGGCTGCTGCAGCACGAACGCTCGGGCCTCGCCGCGCTTGCGAGCGCCGACACCGCAGGTCCTATGGAGCGAATCAAACCATCGCGTTCGCTCCCGGCGCTCGCGCGACACTATCACGGCGCCGCGATCGATCCTGCGCTGCGACGCGACATCATCGGCAACGAAATGCAGCGGTGCTGTCTCGCGTTGACGCAGCGTCGCACAGTCACGGAGGCGGAGGCGGCGGTGGCCACCCCAGGACCCGCGACGTCGATCTTCAAGTTCGTCGAAGCGCAATACGTGAAGGAGCAGCTCGAACTGCAGCTGCGCATTCGCGGCACTCAAGGTGTCGGTTGGGAAGGCAGCGGCTTCAGCGACGAAGAAGTCGACATGACGCGCCTGTGGCTGGAAGCAAAGGCCATCTCGATCGCCGGCGGATCCAACGAGGTGCAGTTGAACATCATCGCCAAACGCGTGTTGGGCCTGCCCGACTGAAGAGGGCAAGATATCAGGAGACAACAATGATCAACGACGCATTGAAAGGCCCCCTGTGGGCCGCCCGCAACTGGTCGGCTGATGCGGGCGCCGGCAGCATTCATGACGACGCCACCGCCGCAAAGCTCGGTTTCCGCGGTGGCACGGTGGCGGGCGATGTGCACATGAATCAGTTCCCGCCGCTGTTGGTGAGGGTTTTTGGCAACGCCTGGTTCGAGCGCGGCAATCTGTCGCTGAACTTTAGAAATGCAACCGTCGACCTCGAGAAGGTGCAGGTGTTCGCCGAACCGCTGGAAAGCGGCGGGCAACAGACTCGCGTGTGGATGGAACGCGAGGACGGTCTGCTCGTGTGTTCGGGCACCGCCGCGCTCGGCGATCACAGCGCATCGGAACTGCGCCGGAAGGATCTGCGCGCGTGCCATCCGGACGAGCTTCGCATCCTCAATCGGCTGCACGCCGGTCTTTCGCTAGGCGAATACGACGTGTTCGCCGCGCCGGACAAACAGTTCCAGCGCTACGACAGCCACGTCATCAGCGATCCGCTGCCTTGGTACCGCGACGGATCGCCGTGGGGCGAGGTCCTCGCCGCGCCGTGCACCGTGCTCGAGTTCCTGTGGGCCTATCCGATGCGCGGATTGCAGCCCTACGTCGGTGTATCGGTGGGACTGTTCGGCGCAATCGAGATCGGATTCATCAACGGGCCGTTCCTGCTAAATCGCCCTTACCATTTGAGCAGCGCGGTGATCTGCGTGGGTCAAAGTCCGCAGACCGAATACGTGTGGTACGAAACCACCGCACGCAATCCGGCCGGCGACATCGTCGCCAACCTGCGAATGCAATCGCGCGTGATGAAAGCCTCCTCTGAAGCGTATCGAAGCGAGGCACGAGGCTAGCCTCAATGGCACCTACTTAAGATTTTGACGATAGCCGGATTTCCGGGCCTGTGCTTGAGCGACTGGACGAGGGACCTTGAGCCAAGGGAAGGATTTGGATCGACGTTTCCTTGCACGAGGCTCCACGTGGCCTGACCTTTTGCCGACCTCACATTGAACGATCATCCCGCACAGCGTCCCGATCTCGGTCCGTCGCCGTCGCCGTCGTGGTCTGCGCAGGATCAGCCAGCTCAGCGTCATCTGAACCGTATGTTTGAAGCTGATATCCCGCGGATGAATGGACGACCGTCCGGCGACTTCGACCATCAGTACGCGGATCAGGTTGTACGCCAGCAGATAGGTCCACAACGCCTTCTCGACCATCTCAGGCGTCTGGCATCGCAAAACCTCCATGCCCAAGGTGGTCTTGATGGCACGCAGACTTTGGGGTGAGGTGTTCGAGCCTTTGCGCGACGAAGTCACTTTCAGAGCGTCCAGGGTAGACCATGCTCTGGCAACAATTTGTCGGCCAACCGGGCGGATCTTGCGCCAGAGTTTCTTTAAGAAGCCTGCACCTGACGAGACCTATCAGGCGAAGTCACCAAGAGGGCCCTAAATTGGAAGCGTTGCGTCTGCTGTACAGATTGATACAGCAGGGGCTGCTTCAAGCCAGGGCTTTCAATGCCCAGAGCCTGCAAACCGATCCAACGAGATTCACCGACACGATAGTCGTCACACCTGATCGAGCGAACTCTTGAGACCCAGCGAACCAGGATTTGCGACTGGTGTGCAGATCTGCGTGGTCGACACATCGCGACGGCCTAACCTGTCCTGAATGGTGCGGATTTTCCGCCTCGAATTCGTACGATGGTGGACATCATTGCCGCCTTCGCCCCTGATCGCGTGGTTGAATCGAGTAAAGCTCGTGCGGCGCGCATGCCTCCTTACCCGACTTTCAGGTTTCACGATGACAGGCTTGGGAGCCTGCCTGGCGCTTGCACGTCGAGACGTTCAGGTTTGGACGTACCATTCATGTTCTCTTCGAGTTTTGTCTTTGCGAAACAACAGTGCGACGCTGAGTTTCATCGTCTTGATGAGCGCGTCGCCGAAGTCGCAAGATCGATACCCGGTTACCTTGGTGAGGAGTCATGGGAAGGCGAATCACCCGGCTTGACTTCAAACGTCTACTAATAGGAGTTGCGAGAATGTCGCCCGTCGTGACGGTTCAGCCGTTCGCGGTTCGCGAGATCCCGGCGGGATCCTGACAGTACAGCGTGTACAGAAGCTGGATCACGGCAGCTACTTCCCTGCCGGACAGCGAGTAATAGACGGTCTGCGCCTCGCGGCGCGACTCCACCACGCCTTCGTAGCGCATCCGTGCCAGATGTTGCGACAGCGGCGACTGGTTGATGACGAGACGTTCGCTGAGTTCGCCCACAGAACACTCCCCCTGGCTGAGTTCGCAGAGGATCATCAACCGCTGGGGATGCCCGAGCAGCTTCATCAGATCGCTCGCCCGCAGGGCGTTCTCCTGCATCCGTGCCGGGTCCATTTTAACTTTCGCCATTCGTACCACGCTCCGATGAAACTTCAGTGCCCATTCACCAGATTCAGATTGTCCCCGTGGGGGACGTTTTTTGCCTGTCCCCGTCGCGAACTTTTTTTAGCTGCCCTCGTTGTGGACTTCTTTTGCAATTAAGTATTTTATAATATACAAACTTAACCAGAATCGCAGCGCAACGTACCGGGGAGCCGCGCATGAGTCAACGTCTCGTCGACGAAGAGCTCGCCGCGTTCGCAAAATCCGGCGGACGCCTGTCCCAACCGGCACGCCGCAACTTCCTGAAAGGTGGGCTGACCGTGGCAGGTGCCCTGCTCGCCGCGGGGTCCCGCGCGGACGAATCCGCTCTGCCCCCGAACGTTCCGCCATGGACGCGCAGCCTCGGCCCCGGTGTCGGCGTCAATCCGTACGGGATACCGTCGCGGCATGAAGCACACGTCCAGCGGCGCAGCGTCGAATGGCTGACCGCCGATCGCATCGCCAGCATCAGCTTCACTCCGCTGGCCGACCTGAAGGGCATCATCACGCCGAGCGGTGTGGTGTTCGAGCGCTACCACGCAGGCGTTCCCGATATCGACCCTGCACTGCATCGGCTCATGATCCACGGCATGGTCGCCCGCCCGCTGATCCTCACGATGGACGACCTGATGCGCTTCCCGTCCGTTTCCGTGATCCGGTTCCTCGAATGCCCGGCCAACGGCGGCATGGAGTGGCGCGGTGCGCAGATGGATCGGTTGCAGTTCACGCATGGCATGCTCGCCTGCTGCGAATGGACCGGCGTACTGCTGTCGACGTTGCTTGCAGAAGTCGGCCTCCGGAAGGGGGCAGCGTGGATTCTCGCCGAAGGCGCGGACGGGGCGCACATGAGCCGCAGCATCCCGCTCGAAAAGGCGCTCGACGACGCGCTGGTGGTGTATGCGCAGAACGGCGAGATGCTGCGTCCGGAGCAGGGTTATCCGGTACGGCTGATCAATCCCGGCTGGGAAGGTAACACCTGCGTGAAGTGGCTGCGCCGTCTCGAGGTGGGCGACAAACCCTGGCATCATCGCGAGGAGACATCGAAGTACACGGACCTGATGGCGGACGGCACGTCCCGCGAATTCACCTTCGTGCAGGAGTGCAACTCGGTGGTGACGACGCCGTCTCCGGAGAAGCCGTTCCGCACGAAGGGCAAGCACATGATCGAGGGCCTGGCGTGGTCCGGCCGGGGACGCATCCGGCATGTGGACGTGTCGGTCGATGGGGGTGTCAACTGGCGAACCGCCCGGTTCACCAGCGACGTTCTGCCGAAGGCACTCACCCGGTTCGAACTCGAGTGGGACTGGGACGGCGGTCCCGCACTGACCCAGAGTCGGGCCGTCGACGATACCGGTTACGTGCAGCCGACCTACGAACAATTGCGCGCCGTGCGTGGCACGAACTCCATCTATCACAAGAACGCTATACACACGTGGAAACTCTCACCGGACGGAACCGTGAGCAATGTGCAGATTTCCTGAAGCCACCGCGACCGCCGTTCTCGTTATCGTGTGCGCGTTTGTTGCGTTACCGGCACATACCGCCGAACGTCCAAATGGCGTCGGCCACTTCGGCTACGGCACACCGGCGAGTCCCGAGGCGAGGGCCGGTTGGGATATCGACGTTCGGCCCGACGGACTCGGGCTGCCTGTGGGTAGCGGCTCGGTGGCGGACGGTGAAGTGCTGTATGAAGCGCAGTGCGCCGAATGTCACGGTTCGTTCGGCGAAGGGGTCGGGCGCTACCCGGTGCTTGCGGGCGGTATGGGCAGCCTGACCCATGAACGTCCAGAGCGCACCATCGGCAGCTTCTGGCCCTATACCAGCACCCTGTTCGACTACATCCGCCGCGCGATGCCCTATACCCGGCCCGAATCGCTCAGCGACGATGAGACCTACGCCGTCACGGCCTACGTGCTCTACCTGAACGATCTTGTCGATGACGACTTCGTGCTCGATCGGGAGACGTTGCCTGCCCTGCGCCTGCCGAACGAGAAGAACTTCACCCCCGACGTCCGGCCGGATGTACACAACCGGCGCTGCATGCGTGACTGTCGCGATCCGGCCACAATCCGCATCCTGTCCGAGGTAGCCGGCATGCAGCCGGAGGCAGCGGCAGACTTGACGGTCGAGGCAACTGACACGCATGCCGGCAAGGGCACCTACGATACCTTCTGCGGCATCTGCCACAGGGTCGGTGTCGGCGGCGCGCCAATCATCGGCGACGCTGCACAGTGGCGCGATCGCATCGCGACGGGATTCGATGCGATGCTCGACAAGGCGCTCAAGGGGGTGAGTTCGCCCACCGGGGTGATGCCCCCGAAAGGTGGATTCACGCAACTGACGGATGAACAGGTGGCCGACGCCGTGCGTTACATGGTCCGTGAGTCCTCATGAGAACGCTGCTGTTTATGGTCCTGGTGCTGGCATCGTGGTCCTTCGTGGCAGCCGACAGCGAGGCACTCGCACGCGGCAAGGCCGTCGCTTTCGACCGCAACAAGGGCAACTGCCTGTCATGCCACATGATGGACGATGGCGAACTGCCGGGTAATTCCGCACCGCCGCTGCTGCAGATGCAGGCAAGGTTCCCCGATCGCGCCCTCCTTCGGGCACAGATCTGGGACGCGACCGTGCGCAATCCCGAGACGGTGATGCCGCCTTATGGCCGTCATCGGGTGCTGACCGAAGAAGAAATCGACCTCGTGGTCGAGTACGTCCACTCACTTTAAAGGAGGCTCGAGATGGCCCTTAACCGAAGACAATGGATGCGTGCGGCCGCCGTGCTTGGCGCGGCCGGTGCGCTTCTGACCATGTCGTTGCGGGCGCTTGCCGTTTCTCGTCCGGCGTTCGAAGCCACCGGGGTCGATGACGCGATCGCGAAACTGTTCGGCGGCAGACCCGTCGAGGACAGCGACCGCATCAGCTTCCAGATTCCCGATATCGCCGAGAACGGCGCCGTGGTTCCGGTCACCGTCGCCACCGACCTCGAAGGCGTCACCGCCATCAGCATCGTGGTCGACAGGAATCCGAACCCGGTGGTGGCCCGCTTCGTGATCGGTCCCGACGTGGTGGCGGATGTTTCGGCGCGCATCAAGATGGGGGAAAGCTCCCGCGTGCGTGCCTTTGTCGAAACCGCGGACCGGATCTACTCGACCGGTCGGGAAGTTAAAGTGACCATCGGCGGATGCGGAGGCTGACATGGCAGGCGAGGTCAAGATTCGTGGCAGGATCGCGGACGGCGTGGCGGAACTCAAGGCGCTCATACCGCACGACATGGAAACCGGTACCCGGCGAGACGCATCCGGCGCGCTCGTGCCGGCCCACTACATCCAGACGGTGACGTGCCTGCGCAACGGCACCCAGGTGCTGCAGGCCGAATGGGGGCCGGCGGTGTCCAAGAATCCCTTCCTCGCGTTCAGCGTCCGCAATGCGAAGCCGGGCGATGTGATACGCATCGAGTGGGTCGACAACCAGAATGGGGCGGGCTCCGGCGAGCTCGTACTTCAGTAGATGCGTGCGCTCATCTGTTGCGTACTCGCCGTGTTGGCCTCCGGCGGTGTCCAGGCGGGTCCGGAAGAGGACCGTCTCGCCCTGCGCAAGGTCTACGAAGACCGTTTTCCCGGTGTGCCGGTCGAGGCGCACAAGGACGGCGTCTACGCCATCGACGAAAGCGCTCGGGCGCAATGGCAGGAGATCGAAGAGTTTCCCCCCTACGAAATCGCCGTCGATGCCGGTGAAGCGTTGTTCACCGAACCCTTCCCCGACGGCGCCGGGTTCGCGGACTGTTTCGATGACGGCGCGGTGAAGGCGCGCTATCCGCTGTTCGATGAAGCACAGTCGACGGTCGTCACGCTGGAGATGGCCATCAATGCCTGCCGGACATCCCACGGCGCGACTGCGTGGGCCAACGACGCGCCCGAACTCACCAACCTGGTGGCGTACATGGCTTTCATCTCGCGCGGGCAGATCATCGCCGTCGCTCTCCCTGCCTCCACCGCCGCACTTGCGGCGTACGAAGCCGGCAAGCAGTTCTACATGGCTCGACGCGGCCAGCTTAATTTCGCCTGCAAGAGCTGCCATGTTCAACTGGTAGGCAACCTGCTGCGCGCCGAACGTCTGAGTGCCAGCGTGGGCCAGGTCACCCACTGGCCGGTCTACAGGTTCAAATGGGAAGAGGTGGGTGGTCTGCACCTGCGCTTCCAGGAATGCAACAGCCAGGTCGGAGCCGAGCCCTTCGAACTGCAGAGCGAGCCCTATCGCAACCTGGAATATTTCCTGAGCTACATCGCCAACGGCCTCCCGCTCAACGGCCCGGCGACGAGGAAATGATCATGCGGCAGTGTCTCCCCACGCTCTGCCTTGCATCTCTGCTGCTGGCGGGGTGCGCCGCGGATCCGGCAGAGTCGGCGCGACTGGCCGTCGAGAAGGCGTCGTCCCTGCACGCGCAATCCATCCAGGCGGGCTATCCGTGGCGGGAAAGCAAGCGACGCCTGGCCGCCGCCGAGACGGCGCTCGCAGCCGGCGACTACGCCGCTGCGCAGACCGAAGCGGAGGTCGCCGCCGCGCTGGCACAGGCCTCGCTCGATCAGGCCGCCGCGGAAGCCAATGCCTCGAAAACCCAATTTCCATTCGCACAATGAACCGGCGCGAGTTCGTCGACCTTCTGGTCAAGGCCGGTGTCACAGCGGGCCTGGCGGGTTGCACCAGCCTTGGCTCGGCGACGGGTTCCCGGCTCTACGAACCAGGCGCGTGGGGCGATACCCGGCTGCTGCACATTACCGATACGCACGCCCAGCTCCTGCCGATCCACTTTCGCGAACCGAACGTCAATATCGGCATCGGTGCAGCCGCGGGCCGCTGGCCTCACCTGGTCGGCCGGAACGTGCTGACAAGACTCTCCACGAATGATCCCCGGCAGCACCATGCACTGACCTTCCTCGACTTCACCGAAGCGGCCCAGCGATTCGGCAAGGTCGGGGGCTTCGCCCACCTGAAGACGCTCATCGACCAGTTGCGCGCGGAGGTCGGGGGACGTGCGCTCCTGCTGGACGGTGGCGATACCTGGCAGGGCTCGGGTACGGCGCTGTGGACGCGCGGCCGGGACATGGTCGAAGCCTGCAACCTCCTCGGCGTGGAGGTGATGACCGGTCACTGGGAATTCACCTACCCGGATTCGGAAACTTCCGCGAACGCAGAACACTTCAACGGGGACTTCATCGCCCAGAATGTGCGGGCAACGGAGGACGCGCTCTTCGAAGGGATCGACGTCTACGATGAAGACTCCGGTCACGTCTTCCCGCCGTACGTCATGAAAACCGTCGGGGGACATCGGCTGGCGATCATTGGCCAGGCTTTTCCCTACACCCCCATCGCCAATCCGCAGCGCTTCATCCCGAACTGGACCTTCGGTATCCGAGAAGTGGAGCTGCAGAAACTGGTGGACAGCATCCGCGACAAGGAGAACGCGGAAGCTATCGTGCTCCTGTCCCACAACGGCATGGACGTAGACCTGAAACTCGCAGGCCGTGTCCGCGGCATCGATTTCATCCTCGGCGGCCATACTCACGACGGCGTTCCGGAGCCGGTTGCGGTCGACAATCCCGGCGGCCAGACCATCGTCACGAACGCCGGCTCCAACGGCAAATTCGTGGGCGTGCTGGATATCGCTTTCACCCGAGGCCGCGTCAGCGAATTCCGGTACCGGCTGCTGCCAGTCTTCGCCAACCTGCTGGCCGCTGATGCGTCCATGCAGGCACTCATCGACACGGTGCGCAAACCTTACCTCGAACGACTCGAAGAACCGCTGGCGGTCACCGAGACACTGCTCTACCGGCGAGGCAACTTCAGCGGCACGTTCGACCAGGTGATCTGTGACGCGCTGCGGGAACAGTTGGATGCACAGATCAGCCTGTCGCCCGGCTTCCGCTGGGGAACCACCGTGTTGCCCGGCGACACCGTCACCATGGAACGCGTTCTCGATCAGACCGCCATGACCTACCCGGAAACCTATGTGCGCGAGATGCCCGGTTCGGAGCTCCATTTCGTCCTTGAAAGCGTGTGTGACAACCTGTTCAACGCCGATCCCTACCTGCAGCAGGGCGGCGATATGGTCCGCACCGGTGGACTGTACTTCCGCTGCAATCCCCAGCGCGCCATGGGTGAGCGGATCGACGGACTGACGCTTGCCGACGGTACCCCGCTCGATCTGAAGCGGACGTACAAGGTCGCGGGCTGGGCCACCGTCGGCGCGCCTTCGTCGGGACCGCCTGTCTGGGACGTGGTGGCGAGGCATCTGCGCGATCGCAAGGTGATCCGCCTGGACCGGTTCGAGCAACCGGAGCTGATCGATGTAAACGGAAACGCGGGATTCGAGGAATTCACGCCCTGAAGGAGGCACGATGAACGGATCTTCCCTGGTGTTATCGGTACTGCTCTCGACGATGCTCGCGTCGATGCCGCTGTGGCCCGGGACCGCCTGGGGTGAAGCGCCGCTGAACGAGGACAAACCGTTCGCCGACACACATGTCATTCTGCAGGTCAGCCAGTCCGATCCCGCAAGGCACGGGCTCACGCTCGACATCGCCAACAATCTCGGCAAGCACTACGGCGGTTCCGACATGGTGGACGTCGAGATCATTGCCTTTGGGGGCGGCGTGCCGATGCTGTTCAAAGGTTCTGCGCTTGGCGCACGCATCAACAGCCTGATGGCGCAGGGTGTCCGCTTCTACGTGTGCGGCAATACGCTGGACACCATCGAACGACGCGACGGCAAACGCCCCCGCGTCCTATCCGGGGTCGAAACCGTGCAAACCGGCGTAGCGTTCATGGTGGAGGAAATCAAGCGCGGCTACATCCACGTCCAACCGTGACGCCGCGCGCGGCGTGGAGACGTCAGACGTAACGGTCCTTCAGGCCGAAAAAGGCGATCGCCAGCAGCGCCACACTCATGGGAATGGCGAAGTACAGCCCCTCTATGCCCAGAATGTCCTGCACGGTGACCTTGCCGAAATTGGCCACCTCCAGCAATCCACCCAGCGATGGAACCACCAGCGCGTACAGGAAGGCGCCGACGAGACCCCCGGCCAGGGTGGCCAGCGCATCCTTCTTGCCTTCCGCCGCACCGACGACACAGGTGCCCGGACAGTAGCCCGATATGGCCCAGCCGATGCCGAAGATGGCGGCGCCCAGCGCAACGCCCAGGACATAGACGGGCTTGATCGAGAGGTGCGCCAAGCCATTAAAATCGAGCAGGTAGATGCCGAGCGTGCCTACGCCGATGGCCGTCGCCATCAGCTTGATGATCCACATGTCCTTGAGGCGCAACGTCCCGAGGATGCGGCGGTAGCTGGTTGCACCGCCCAGGTAGAGGATGGCACCGAAGGCGCAGCCGATGAGAAATCCGATGACAAGTGTGCTCACATCACGCTCCCTGACCCGTCCGGTACAGCCACCTGGCCATCAGGATAGCGGCCGCAAATGCCACGATCCCGAACACGAAAGAACTGATCGCCAGTTGGGAGATGCCGCTGATCATGTGACCACTGGTGCAGCCGCCTGCAAGCCGCGCGCCGAACAGGAGCAGCACGCCCCCTCCGAACGCCGCGATGTAGCGTTTTGCATGCGATGGCCCGAAGCGGGACTGCCACATCGCCGGCATCGAACCCTTGTCCTCGACGGGCTGCCGCGAGCGGAAGACCAGGCTGGTGACCCCGCCGCCGACCAGCATGCCGAACACCAGCGTCCAAGCATAACTCGCGCCCCAGTTCTCCGCTTCCGCTGTCTGCGACAGGTACGCATTGTGCTCAACCAGCGCCGGCGCAACCTGTTTGAGGATTACCGCATCGGTGACGACGAACTGCGTGGAAACGCCAAGCGGCTGCACGAGCGCCGTGGCCAGCGTCAGCAGCAGGCCAAGTGCGACTCCCGCCACCTTCCACGAAATGATGTAATCGCGATCCATTCAGATCATCCTGTTCCCCCGATCATTAGAACATTATCATTTTCATATATTCTGTAAACCAGATCGGTTAGAACCAATGCTCACGCGAACCTGTCTGCTCATAACGGTTTTATGCATGGTCCTGCCCGCGCATGCGGCCACCGTGCAGTCCATGTTCGACGGGCGGGTGCTGAACGCGTCGCTCATGCAACCGGACGATGACCGCGACGAGGCGTTCCTGATCATTCATGGGACCTGGGCGCATCACGGGATGGAAATCGTGCAGGCCCTCCAGCAGGGCCTGGCCGACCGGGGCGTGGCGAGTCTCGCCCCGACGCTGAGCCTGGGCCAATCCGACCGGAAGGGCTTCCTCGACTGCGCGCCGATGATGACGCCTGATGAGCGCACGGTCGTACCGGAGATCAGGCACTGGCTGGATGACCTGGCCGCACGCGGCTATCGCACGATCACCCTCTTGGGGCACTCCCGGGGGGCCCTCCAGGCTGCACGCGTCCTCATCGAGCGGCCGGATCTCCGCGTGACCCGGCTTGTCATACTCGGACCGATGACCTGGCGATACGACGAGGTGACCGCCGGCTACTGTGAGCAGGACACTGGCGCACTCGATACATTGCTGAACAAGGCGCGCGAAGCGCCGGATGCGATGCTCGGACCCCTGAAGCTACAGACCTGTACCGGCGTGCGCACCACCGGGTCCGTATTCCTCGATTACTACGACGCCAGCATTGTGCGTCACACGCCCGATCTGATCGAACACGTCCGGATCCGGACCGACGTCGTACTCGGCACACAGGACGCAATCTCCACCTGGACGGCTGCAGAAATCTCCGCAGCGCAACTGCGAACCAATGTGAGGCTCATCCGGATCGAAGGCGCGGATCACTTCTTCCGCGATCTCTACATGGACGAGGTGCTCGACGGCGTGCTGTCACCTGCCGTCAATCTCTCTGCCCTGTCACCAGACGAGGTGCAGGTGCTGTTCATCGCGCTCTCTGATTGCCCGGTCTGCCGGCGCATGGAGCAAGAGGTGCTCTATCCCCTGCTCCGGTCAAGCCGATTGAATGGTCGCGCGAAAGTGACGGAACTGCTGCTGGACGATCCGCGCGCCATCGTCGGCTTCGATGGCAAGCCGACGGATACGAACACCCTTGCCGCGTTTTACTCGGCCCGCATGACGCCCAGTCTGCTGTTTCTCGATGCACAGGGGATTCCACTTCATCCGGCGATCACCGGATACAACGAGACAGGGTTCTACGCGGAGCGGGTCGAACGCGCGGTCGACAAGGCCGTCGAGGAGCTCAGGCACTAACAGTGCCGCTGAAAAAGCGGCCTGTTCACCTGACCGCGAGCGGTCAGGTGAACCGTACGACAACAACCCAGACCTGCGAGCGAAACTCAACCACCCTGTTCCCTCGCCTGCCCAGAGCAGATTACCCGCGTTATCCTTCCTCATATAGACGCCCCAATTGCCAACCTGAAAACTTCGTCTGATCCGGAGTGGGTCCTGACCTTGGACTAACAGCCTCATATCCGCGTCCTTGGTAACGCACCAGGATCTGTTCGTTCAGGGTGACCACTACCTATCCACGGGGACTGCGTGCTGATAAACAGCCCGTTCCTCTAACAAGGAAGATTGCGTGGACTTCCCAATCTCCGTCTTACCCTCCAGATCATCCGATGCGTTCAGATCAACAAAACTACAACCATTCCCACCCGCGACAGCTACACCGCTGCCGCCTGGTTCAAGGGCTTCCACACAAACCCGACCATCCCACGCGCACACGCTACCTTCACCTTGTTCGGGTGTTTCCCTGCAAGCAGCAGGCGATTGCCCGTCTTGTTCAATCGCAGCAGGCACCGATCAGCAATCGCCACGTAGGCCGATGGACTCTTCGCTCGCCGGGCTTTCACCTCTTTGCCCAGCGTGGCGCTGCGATAGCCACGCGGGTTGGCTTCGATCAACGCGATACGAAGGTATCGATTGCCCTGCCCCGTGATGCCCAATCTGTTCGACTTGCCCCCAGAGGCGTACTCGCGAATATCCATTCCAGCCGACGACGCCAACTGTCATGGATGCGCGAACCGTCTCACATCGCCGATCTCGGTGATCTCGGTGATCTCGGTGATCTCGGTGATCTCGGTGATCTCGGTGATCTCGGTGATCTCGGTGATCTCGGTGATCT
>Ga0105050_10004297_pt1 | contig 19051 bp, 23 predicted proteins | sample FRY01_FD_78088 | JGI IMG/M metagenome (GOLD analysis project Ga0105050, IMG submission 78088) | Freshwater microbial communities from Lake Fryxell liftoff mats and glacier meltwater in Antarctica - FRY-01 | ecosystem: Environmental > Aquatic > Freshwater > Ice > Glacier meltwater ... | reverse complement strand
TGATCGTTCAGATCTTTGGGGTGATGCCAAAGACATTTTCGGAGATTGCTCAAAAATTTGGGGTGATTGCTCGGGAATTAGAGGGGATTGCTCGGGAATTTGGGGTGATTGCTCGGCTCTTAAAGGCAATTTAAGTGCTTGTGAGATATCACAAGAGGAAAGATCTTTAGGAATACAAATAGAAGATTTGATAATCGAGGAATAAACATGAAAGAAATTGCAATATTATTAATACTAGGGATCTCGTTTTGTAGCTGTATTATTTTAATTAACTACTTGATAGATAGATTTATTTTTGATAAGCTTTAGCCTCTTTTTCTATTTTATCTAGCTTTTCCATAGCTACAACGGCTTTAGCGAAATCTTTAGATTTAAATGAATCTTGGGCCTGCTTCCAGGTAACCCTGAACTTAGGGTTTGATAAGAGCTCGTTCCTAAGAAAGTTAGCTCCCTTAACTGCTACATCAAACTTTCCAAAAAGCGGACTTATAAGCCATTTAGCCGACAATTTAGCTATATCTTTTACCCCAATGGCTTCTGCCTCTTTGACTAATTTCATGGCTTTTTCTGTGGGTAGGAAGTCATTAAATATACCTTCCACTTGCTTGTACCCGTCTTCGCCTAGAGTCCTTTTGAAAGATCGCTGGATCTTATCGTCTTTTATAAACTTTTTAGCTTGGTTATAGTCGACTTTCTTATCAGTAAATACTTTATCTAAGAAGCCATCGATCGTTTTCAGGTCGGAGAGCTCGGAATATCTCTTATTAGTGAACTCGAATAGCTTGTTAAATTCAGATTCTGGATTTCTTTCTTTCCAGATGTCAGCTATTGATCTGTTATAGTCTAAAAGAGCATCCCTTTTACCTGAATTAACACCCTTAGATTTACCTGGCTCGTAGAATTGACCTAATTCTTTGTTATTTTGTCTAAATTGATCTAATAGATCAGAGTTTGAAATTTTTCTTACTCTTCTAAGCTCTCTACCGATTCTGTTCATTTCTTTTAAATAAGATCTGTCAGACTCAGATAGAGTTACTCCTTTTTTTGGTTTTGACATAATTCTATCAAAAATTGAATCTGATAGATCGCCCGTATTTAAGTTTTTAGATGGCAATTCAGAAGCCAGGGTTTCTACCTTGGAAAATAGATCGTCTATTTTCTTTGGGAACGATGCATCTTCTTGAAGGGCACGGGATGTCATGCTATTTTCTTTAATTAGCTTATCTGTGGCTTTACGGACGTCTTTTTCAACCGCTGATCGAATGTCTTTTGCTTGATTTGTAGTGACCTTTCTTGGCTTAGTAAGTTCTTCAAATTTTCTAACAGGTGTGCCAGAAGGCTTAACCACCTTAGAGACACTAGCACTAGGGACCTTTCCCCCAGCGGCTAGCCCTACTACATCAGAGATAACCTCGGGTACTCCCGCCGCATCAAGACCTGTTTTAACAGCTGTTCCGACTGCTCCGCCTGCTGCTTTTTGACCAACCATGCCAGGAGTTATCTTGAACCCACTTCCAAAAAACTTTAGAGCCTTTTGCAATTTCGTATTAGCCTGCAAAGGGAGTCCTGTATTTTCTTCAACAAATCTCTCTAGGTTAGATACAGTAGGAAGTGTTTCTCTTGCGTCTTGTAAGTTTTCTAGATATTTTTCTCGATCAATACCCTTAAAATCTTCCCAAGGGGCGCTAGGGAACTTTTCTTTTAGCTCTGAAACTCTCTGGTCATCTAGTTCATCTAGGGCTGTTAAGGCTTCTCCTGTTCCCAACATGTCCCATAGAGACCCAATAACTCCTGGAGTGGTTACGTTTAGGTATCCGCTTAGAGGCTGGTATAGAGTACGTACTAAATTTTTACTGAATGATTCCTTTTCCTTAGGCTCTTGTTCATCTGAGCTGCGTTCAAGAGTAGAAAATTGATTCCAATCTACTTGGTTTTCAGTTGAACCGGTCTGTTGAGTCTGTTGAGTAGTAGGCTCTTGTTTTGCTGTAAGGGTTTGTAGATTGTTCCAATCAAAATCACTGCTCATTTAACAACCTTCCACCAACTTCTTTAGACGTCCATTTCTCAACTTCAGCATCAGGTACGGCTTTAATCGCTCCTTCAGGGGATAACACCCATTGGGTTCCTTCAGGGGGTGGGGATTCGCTGGCCGTTCTCTGAGCTTTTCGAAACTTTACAGCTGCATTTGTTTTTACTTTGCCTTCTTTTAGCTCTGATCGAGTTTTGTTTAACTCATTTATCTTTTTGGTAACAAAAGGAGCCAACTTTTTTTCTACTTGCTTTTGGGCAGTTCTTGGAAGCTCCTTACCTTGACTCTCGTATAGATCATCCATTTCATCAAAAAGACGAACCCTTTCCTTTTCTATATCCTTAATAGTATAGAGAGTTTCTGTTATCTCTTGGTTAGCAGCTTCACTTTTTCCAAGCCCAGGCAAAGCCTTTAACAGGTTCCCTTCTATTAATTGGTTGATCCTTCCACCGGGGAGTGTTTTAAGGTCTGCTAGAAATAGCTCTTTAACAGCCGATTGCATTATTTGTGCTGCGTTTCCTTTACCAGGCTCGAACCCAAGTACATCAGCTGCCCAATCGGTAAAGCGATTGACGTCTCCTGATTGGATAGCATCCTCGATTCTAGAAAGAGCAATTTCTTTTTCAGGAAAGGAACTCCTTACTTTATTAACTTCCTTAATAAACTCCTTATTTCCCTCGTATGCTCTTTCCTCTCTTGCAGCTACCCTTTTATTGTCTTCAGCTCTTCTATCTTGCTCTGCTTTAGCAGCATTTTGATGCTCTTTATACGGACTTGCCGCTAGGTTAACTAGCGCATTGTCTGTAAGCTTAGAGAAGTCTTTTAGCCCTTTAGCTCCAGGAGTAGATGTTTCTTCAGGAGGGTTTACCCCTTCTGCTTGGTTACCACCTTGTTGATACAAGGTTTGCTCTAAAGGGCCAGCTCTATTTGAATCGGCTTGTCCAGGAACGCCAGGAACGCCAGAAATAGAAGAGTTATTTGATTGCGCTTGTTCGGCCTCTTGGATCGGAGACAGCGTAGGCTGTGAAGGCTGCCCTTGATTAAATATTCCAGAGAGAAAGTTATCTGCTCCGCCCGACCTTGCTTGCTCTTTTAGGAGAATGGCAAGAGTAGGGCCTATTTGCTGCAAGAATGCGGAGCCTCCAGGGGCAGCCAAAATCTTTGCCAGAGTTCCTTCATTAATCCCACCCTCTTGGATTATAGAAGCGATTCCCTGCTGCTGTCTTTGCTGCTGTCTTTGCTCTCCAGCTTGCATAAGGGCTTGTCCCAAATAATTTCCAGCACTAGAAATTCCTTCGTTTAATCCCTTGTCGCTTTGGTATACAATTGCCATTATGCCTCCGTAGCCTCTAATTTCTCTACTTTTGCCCTTAGTTCGTTCACACAGTTAACTAAAAGGCCGACTAGAGAGTAAACATTGATTGCTTTGATCCCTTCTTCTTCGTCGACTATCTCTTTTGGGCTATCTTCCACCATAACGCCGATTTGATCCTTACCTGAGGCAAACTCTGGCTTATAGTCATACTTATAGGCCTGCATGTTTTTAAGCGATTCTAAGCCCATCTGAAGCGGTCGGATATTTTCTTTGTACTCTCTAGATGATGCGTACCTAGCATAACCAGATCCGATCTGTCCAGCTGCTCCAATTGCGCTTCCCAAAATGCCCTGCTGCTGATTAATAAGAGGTTCAAATCCTCTTTGCCCTGTTAGCCCTTGTAATCCACCAAGAGCGTTTTGTCTTAAGCCCTGTTGCTGATTGTATTGTCCAAGGATTCCAGAGCCTAGCATACTAGACACATCCGTAGCACTCTGTGCAAGAGCCCTGTTTAGAGCCGAAGAGCCCCCTTCATCAAGTCCCATAAAGCTTTCTTTGATCCCTGGGATTATTTGTCTTTGTAGGGCCTGTTGAGCTGGATCTATAAAACTTTGCTGATAAAAGTTCTGGAACTGCTCAGGATCATATGGTTGAAGAAAATCGCTATACGCGTCCTGTGCTCCGCCCAACTGTCCACCTAGAATACTAGATAGAAACTGCTTCTGTTCTGGGGTTAGTAAATCAATATTTCCTTCGTGGGTCACTCCACCTGCTATTGTTTTTCCAATAATTACCTCCATGCAACAATATTTGGTTAGATGTGTTGCCCATTACTAGCCCATATAATAATATTTACATTATGGGAAAATTTATTGATATGTCCAACAAAATATTTGGAAGTTGAACGGTTATCCGGTTAACTTCTGATCTAAAATCTCGTCCTTGTATTTGTCCTGCGACTTCTCCTTAACCTCTTCTTCCGAATATTCCATTAAGACCGATTTGCTAGACTTAAACCCATGCTTTTTGGAGTGCAAGGGGTAGTCTGTTATCCAATATACTTTTTTTAATTTAGCTTTTCTACGCATTTCTTTAACGAAGTCGCAAAGTTTCTGTACTGCTCCGCCAGCTTTCCAATATTCTTTATCTACCGAATACGTTTGAATTACAATATCTTTTGATAGAACATCAATCGTTAACCACAAGAAACCTTTTGTAAAGTGATCCTTGTTAGCTAACACATATAGATGAGAGAAGGGGTTTAAAGTCATCCCTTCCTTTGTATTTCTAAGGCATGCCACAGAGTGAAATTTATAAAAATCCTCTACTTCATAGTCTCTTTTCTTAATCTGTTCGACTAAATAATTAGGGATATGGGTGGGTGTAAAAACCCTAATCCAGTTTAAATCATCCATTTTGCTCATTCGTCCGACGTCCCTATGTACCGCAAATGGCCCATTATCTTTCCTGCACTCGGCACCGTTATATTAGAAGTGTCAGACGTAGACCCGGTTCCCAATAATTCACCTCTATAGGTTCCTGGGATCCCGCTTACTACGGCTACTGTATTTCCAATTCCATAATTGATGGCTGATGTCTGTAGGACGCCATTAAATGGGGTTCCACTGCTTTTGGTTACTAAATAAGGAAGCTCAACGTACAGATTACCCGTCCCTGTTGAGGCACTCCAGCTTATATTAAAAAATACATCTACCATAATCCCTTGTCTTAAGACCCATCCGAATTGTTGATCATAAGTAAAGGCACCCACTGAACTCGTTCCCGCAACTGTTGGAATCCATTGAGAAGAGTCCACATCAGCATAGTTTCTAAAAACGCCATTGGTATGTTGGGCTAGCTGCCCATACATGTTTTGCAGAGAGAAGACCAGATCATTAAGATAAGGGTCTACGTCTTCACTATTATTATAGTTATTAGGCAGTGGGAAGAGAATATCTGTTGGAAGTGTCATGGGTTTATAGTCCTTTTCCCGCGAGGTCTGAAAAATGGTTTTATAGCATGCATCCTGAAGGGCCTATCCCCCCCGTTAATCTCAATCCTTACTTGGTGAAGATATCCAATACCACCTGCATATGCTCGTATCCACGTCTTAGTCTGTACGAATGGAAGAAGATAAACCCCGCCTGCCCCGCTGTATGCGGTATATGCGCTAGAATCTACCCCATCTAAAGTGAAATTGTTTCCGTCTACAACTGTTATCACGTAACCATTTCCACTATTGACTTGTATCATTCCAATTACTCCGTAGATATAAACCGTAGACCCTGTTGAAAGTCCATGTCCCGGAGCGTTTATCTTGCATGGATCAGCTTGGGTGATGGAGGAAATCGAAGCCACATAGTTTAATTGGGGAAGGAAGTTAATCTTTTGAGAAGAATACGGGGAATCCTCATCGTTTTTATAGAAAAATATCGTTCCTGTGGTGTACTTGTCGGTATCTACATAAAGATCTATATAGCTCATCTGAGCTTCTTTAGATTCTTGTTGAAACGGATTCCATGCAGCGGTTATGAGCTCAGCATCATATGAGGCTCCATCGTCATTTGCCCCTATCTCTAGTTGATAGATCTTGCCTGTCGTACTTCCAGCAAGTAGAATATCCTGGTTTTTAGCCCAATACCAGTCTTGAAGGGTATCATCTCCCATCTCATTTAAAGAGTAGTCTAGCGCATTCGCTACGCTAAACTCATTTAGAGAGTAATCTAGTGGGGCATTGCCATAACCAAGACAGTTTAAACCAATGGAGTATGTTGTGAATGCCTTAGATTCATCATCGTAAATAAGCGCTGAGTTGTTTTCGACTGCTTCTATTCCAGCGTAGAGAGTCCACCAACGGCTAGTTTCAAAACTTCTATAGCAAAAGACCTTTTTGAACTCCTCAACGTTGATCTCACTACTTGTGAATCCCTGTATTCTGTTATCGATTCTGCGGGTTTCTGTTCCGTCGGTTGCTGTTATTCCTCTCACGCCTAAACAGACTACGTACCTATCGTATGCCACAGAAGCCATCTTCCCATCACAGGCTCTAAAGCTATTAAGCCGCACCCATCTAAAAGCCTTATTTGGATCAGATGTTGGTAGTAAACTCCATACAGAGTTAGTAAAAAAAACAATGATCTGATTCTGTAGGGCCTGAGCCGATATAATTTGATCACCTGTTGCAGCGTCGGCAAAGTCTCCTCCTCCAGCCACTACATCATTCCAATTTGCTGGGTCTTGCTTTGCACACCATCTAGCTCTTTGAGGATTTGATGTTGTAGTAACTCCGTCGTTTTCGTATGTATAGAGTACGATTAAGCGCTGTCCTAGAGTAAATAGCAGCTTCCCACCGTATAAAGTGTTCCCTCCACCAGTAGAAGGGGTAAAAAGAGTGGTAATATTAGTGTCTAATTCATCGAAATAACGGATCCCATCCAATGCATTAGGGGCTACTTGCCCATTCCATGATTTTCCGTTAGTAAAATACAATCTGTTTTGTATGTTAGAGCTTTGCCAGTTAGTGCCCCAAACGTAATCGTACTCTCCAGAGTTCATTATATTTGAAGTGTCTAATTGATCGTACACATGGGTTGTTTCATTATATAAGTATGCACGTGTTGTATCAAAGGCAAGGTTTGACTTGTCCCCGTTGTTTTTTATGTAGCGAAACAGTCCTAGAACTCTAGTCCCATTAGAAAGAGTCCCAAATAGGCTATAGCCGTCCCTTTGCTGCACATATCCATGATATATATGGACGTTATTAGCTGTCGTGAAGCCATCAGGAGGTATAAGCCAGGGCTCTAGATCTGTATCTATCCCTGTAGAAAATGGACTAATGAGAATAGGTGTAAAGCTACTCATGCGGGGATCCCAATGGCGATGTAGTTTATTCTCTTACTTTGTGCAGCACCCGAACCATTTAAAATAATAGGCTTAAAACCAGTGGTAGTAGGTTCGCCATTAATTCTTGTAAATACTCGACTATCAGGCATACTAGCATCTACTACTACAAAGTTAACATAAAAGGGAACCGCTCCAAATGTAACATCAAATGTTTGAATGGTGTCAGACGTGGCCACTTGGGTTTTCCATTGAATTAACACCCCACCTGGTAAGAAAATATTACCAGCAGCAGTAAGCGTAGGAATTCCTCTAGTAAATTGGATAACACCTGATAGATCGTTTATTCCAAACAGCTCCGAATTACCAGAGGCATCTGTTTTACAGTATGCAATATAAGCGTCGGCAATCGCTGTTGGGTTTACGGCTATCGATGCAACCGTTCTATCAGTGAAGTTTATTGCATTCGGCTTGAAAGAGCTATCGGCAGTTTGGATAGCTGTCCAATTAGGGCGTATAACGGTCCCTAAGTTTCTAATCTTTGTTGTGTCTGTTGGTTCTGTTGCGTCAAATGCCATTCGTCTAACCCCTTTTTAGAACTGTGGAAGAGCTCTAATATTTAATAAGTTTTGGTTCGTTCTTTTTAAAACATACGCTACTTGTTCTTTATATAGTTGGCTAATCTCAGCGTACCCATCAAGCTCCCCAAAATCGGCTAATATCTCTCTAGATGTCCCATAAGCTATGCACGGGCCCCACTCATTTAAATCTGGGGTGTCAGTAGCGTTTACAAGCGCTGAGACCACCGAATAAGCGGGCATCTTGATAATATATGATTGATCAGGCACAGGGTATAACTGGAACTGGTTGTTGTACTCTAAAATGGCTTGTGGACGATTGGCAGCGAATACAACATAGTTCAGGAAAATGTTCTGGCCATCTATCGGAGCGGTATTAAACGTTACCGAAACGGTGCCCGCTAGATAATTTAGAGTCATAGAGCCCCCAAGACTTCCTGTAACTAACACGTTTGCAGTCGTCCAGTTAGAATTAGAGTCTTGGAATGTCTCCACGTTATCTGTAATTGTTGTAGTTCCAGGGAAGATAGGGAATCCCGTTACGGTTGTTGAAAACGTAAACGTTGTTCCATCTCCCGTCCACTGAGTTAGAAAGTTATACTGAAGAGGGTTGTCTTCAAAAAACACAGCTTGGTTTTGATACCACAACATAGAAAGGTTGTTGCAAGTGGCTGGAGGCGCAAAATTCGTATAAGTAGTTTCTGGCTGGTCATAATAAGCCTGATTAGCCGTTGTTAGGAACTCATAGTACACAAGTTTATTGTCTAACTTAACCTCAGCTGGAAAGGTCAATTGATAATATTGGTTTATCTTTTGGTCTAGCTCTTCGTTAGTTATCTCCGACGGCGTAAATCTACCCGTGACCTGTCTAACTTTTTGTCTTATTAAACTTAATGTCCACTCAGCCATTGAATTTATCCTTTAAAGGTTTGTCTCATCTGGAATCTAGGCTTTGATCCTAGATATCTTTTTTCCATTTGTCCCATGCCATTTGGTCTCCAATCCCAAAGAGGAGTAGCGCATGACTCGACGTGTCTAGCGATAAATCTTGGCAGAGTATACTTTTGACCATGGAACAAGTTAAAAACATGTGATTTCTTAGTTCCACCGTACGGAAACTTATTCATCAAGCCAGGCTCTTCTAGGTTTTGAAATTCAAACTCACAGATTTCTCTTAAGAACTTTTCTTCTTTTTCTGATTCTGGCTGGGCTCCAACGATTGGAAGTGCTTTAATTTTGTCGAGTTCTTTTTCAGGGCTTAACTTAGGTATCATTTTATTTCTCCTTGTAAAAGGTCGGGGGCAAAAACCCCCTTCCAGAATTAAACTACGTTGTTAGAACCAACAAATATTCCGACTACACTAGCCGAAGCAGCACCAACTATACCAGTTCCAAGAGTACCGCCTTGGATTGCAACGTTTACTGTTGCATAAGGGACGTTACTAATGTTTTTAACTTGAGATAAGAAACCACCACTTACCCATGCCGAAAATCCAGAAGCTGTGCTTTCAGAGCATGTGACCGTAGTACTAGTTACCGCGTTAACTGTGTAGTTAGCGTTAATTGTTGTTCCCGTTAGATCATCCGCAATCTCTGTCGCTTTAACTGTATCACCTACAGCAAAGCTAAATTGATCAAGGTATGAGCACGTGAAAATAGTATCAGCAGCTAAAGTTACCGCTGTTATAGGTGCACCAAATAGTGAGCTTTGTGCTAGTGGAGTCCACCCGTTAGAGGTAGTTACTGCACCACTCGATAGAGTGATATAGTACCCATTAGACATTCCGTATACCCACATGTATGATCCACCGTTAGTTACATCAACTGTTGTAACTTGTGCAACTGAAAAACCAACTGATTGGTTTCTCGCAAGAGCTGGGTTAGCATTAGTCCAGCTTACAGTTTTTACCTGAGCCATAAATCCTCCTAGCTATGTGTTGCCATTAAGTTAATCATAAATGCATCGTTTAAAATCCTTGCTACGAAGGGATGTTGCCAACCTACTGAACCCCTTTGGTTCAATGGATCGGAAGCACCAGCAGACCCTAGAGGCTTAACATAAAATTCTCCAGATTCTGATCTAAGATTAACGACGGCATAAGCCTCTTTTCCAACGATAAAGTTGTTGTATACAGGAATTGCAGCGCTTGAGACGCTACCAACTGAACTATATAACCAACGAACGTTACCTGTAGCACCCCACTCAGCATCTAGAACCGCGCTTTGGTTCCCTGGATATTGAGAAGAGTTAACAAAGTTCGAAACTGCTTCTAGGTCATCTAGAAGACCAGTGTCAATAAATCCCCAAAAAGCTGGTCTGATAGGTGTAGTACCTAGCTGATCAGATCCTGTGATCACTTCTGATATCATCTCTGCATCGTTTCCTAGAAGAGTCTTAACCGCTGCATCAATATCAGCCTTGGTTAGCTCTGTAGGAGTTCCCGCATTGTTTCCATTTTGGCACTGGAGAACAGAGCTTGTAGAAGCTAGGACGTCTCTTGTTACTTCATCCATAGTTTGAGCCATGTTTTGCGCAAGCAGACGAGAAGATTCGTTTAGAACCCTGTCTTCTACTGTGAGCTCAACCTGATTTGTCACTGTGACAAAGTTACCGTAAAAGCTAACACGCGCCTTAATATCTGTAACAGATAGGGGAGCTCCTGGAGGAGTTACGCCATCTACTAGAGCAATTGGAACGGTGCTAAGCTTCGCATACCTGCGGAACACAATAGTGTCTCCGTTTTTCTCGGGAAGTACTCTTTTTTGAGCGAATTTTGTATATATCAGCGTTGGGTAAGCTGTCATAAGCAAAAGGCGATCGTAGTACTCCCGAACTGCTGGAGGTAAAACAGCGCTTGTAGTAATTGAACTACTCATTTTTTTTCCTCGTTAGTAGCCTAGATTTCTATGCATAGCGCTTTTAAACTCAGAGTCGGACATGTCCTTGTATCTTTTAGCCTGGCTAACGGGGGTAGAAGCTCCTAAACTTGATAAACTGCCAGATTTCTGGGAGTTCTTAATGATGCGTTCTGCATCTTCGTTCTTCTGAGACCGTGAGTTGTTCTGCTGATAAGCAGAGCAATTCTTAGCTAAATAGTAAGCAAGTTCATAATCCTGTGTGCTCTGTAAAGAGTTACGCAAACTAGGGTTTGTTTTTAAAACATCAGGTAAATACTTTGTGACAACGTCTTGATAATCTGGATATCTTTGGGACATCTTAATCTCGTCAAGAGAGCCTTTAAATTGACTTTGCAACTTGGAAGAGAGCTTTTTAAACTCTCCAACGGTCATAACGTCGGACTCATCTAGACCGTCAAAATCATCCTTTGGGGGTGGTTGTTGAGGTCTATTTTGACTTGCTTTAAGAAGTTCAAAGTGCTCCTTCATCAGTCTATTATCATCTTCTGCTCGATGCCTTTTCGCTCTTTCAGATTCCAAAGCCGACAAGGGGACTTGTCTATCTTGTTCCGATTGCTGAGACGATTGTTCAGTTTGCAGAGGAACGGCGGCTTCCATTTGATCGCCCGAAACGTGTGGTTCTTCTTCGCTCATCGCGTAGGTCTCCTAGAGTTTTCGCCCGAAAATCGGCGACATTATTTTGTTATGTAAGCATCCGCAATGGTGGACGTTTCTATGACTACATCATCGCAACGCTTAGCGCCTAGTGAATGAAGCTTTTCAAAGTCAAAAGGAACCTGCGGAAGATTCACTTCCCAATCAAGCGTTCCCTTTGCGTTGTCTACCTCTCCGCAAATCATTCCGACCTGCGAGCTTGGCTTCACTGCATAAGGCTTTATGTGTTTTACCAATACTGGCTTCCCGTCAACGCTATTTTTGGATGGCTTTGCAAAGACTACGATCCAATATTTATTAAGCCTGTGCCTATTGGCATAAACTATTTTTTGAATCATCTTGTTATCATCTTCAATAATTGCGTCGCGTGTCTCTCCTGTTTCTTGGCTCATATTCTCCTAGTACTTATAGTTCCAAGCTTCATTTGGGTAGCCTCTGCTTCCCTGCTTGTAAGACTTGATTCTATTTAGATCATATTGCTCACTATTTGTGCTGATTGAATGCACGACACCAGATTGTTGGTTGTCTTGTACACTAAATCCGCCTGAGCTCTTTTTATAATCTTTCATTCCCATAGACTCGTCTCTGCGATCACCGTAAGATTGCTTTTTACCGCTCTCTTTTCCGTTTCTCATTCCCATAGACTCGTCCATTCTAGAGTCTCTAGATTGTCTGGCCATTTGGCACCTCCTGTTTGTCTTTTCTGTTTACATTAGCCACCGCTAACGCTGTAATTGACATATGAAAACTTGCCCCACATGTCAAATCCTTTTCTCCAAATATGGAGCTAAATTTTGCTCTAGATCCTTCTCATGAAGTCAACAATGTTGAAAACCTTAGGATTCTGTTTGCTAGCTGTCATAGAAGGGTTCATACGGGCGCGCTCCCAGTTGATTGCCTAGACATCTGCGAAACCTCTGCATCTCCAATCTCTTGACCGCGTGAAGCAATTAATAAATCGTCCTGTTTTATCTCTTCTTCGCTGTTCTTATTGTTTGTTTCCATCAATCGTACTATTTGTAAATACTTCATGAGCCTTTCGTCGTCTAGAGTAGATAGCTCTTTCATGGCTTTTGCTCTGTCGAGTGCCGCAGAAGCTCTATCATCGACGGCTCTTGCTGCTCTTTCATCAGAAAGTCCAACGTTAGCAAAAGATCTTGTGAAGCGCTCTTTAGCACCTGCCATCTTTTCAACGGCGCCAGCTTTCTGGTACTCCATCTGTCCTTGTAGCATCTGCATTTGAAGGTCTTGTTGCTGCTTAGCTTGCTGTGCCTGAGCTTTTTGATTTTCTTCGATCTCTTTTAGCATCTGCGCACCGTTTTGGATCGGGGCAGCCTTAACAATCATTTCCGCTGTAATCGGCCCGTTTCCTGGTGTATCTGTGATCTGCTTAAGCTCTAGTAGTTGTTTAAAGTACATCTGTCTTTGTGTATCTGTCAGGATACCTTCTTGCACTGAGATGTCATATTTGATGAACTCTTTAGAGTAGAATTGTGGTGAGGGCTTTCTGCCCAAGATCTTTTCCACTTTCTGCGGTGTCCACGTTTGGATAAGCTTTAGTATCTTTTTAGACACCAGTTTTTGTGCGTAGCGTAGGTTATCAAAAACAGTCTGAAGATTTGTTATAGCTGAGCTTTGACGTAACATCATTAAGCTACCCGATTCACTACCAGAATTAGGAATTCCAAAAGAGGCGTCGTTGATTCCTAAGATCTCGCTCATCCCCTTAGAGTAGATATCTTGTAGCTGAAATAGTGATGGGGGTATGTTGCCGGGCTGTATTCTCTCTATAGCTCCAGGCTTAGCGTTCCTATCGCGCCAGATGACTTTTCCTTGACCTGTTTGAAATAGTGAGCGGGGGTTAATAACCGACTCTTCATCAGCAATCCAACCAGAGTTAATTTGAGACTCCACCATGTCGGTCATCTGAGATAGTCTTCTATTCGTTTCTCTTTGTGGATCGATCATGCATCTAGTAAGAGACTGGAGCTTTAGCCCCCAAAACTCCGATTCAGGCTCAAATACACCAAAGAAAGGGACAAATGGGTATTCATCTAGACCAAATTGGTCTTCAATCGTCTTGATATACGTATTATTTAAGATGATATGGCACTGGATTACCCTTTTAGGCTTCTCGATGACGGTTAGCTGTGGGTACTTGTCCAGCATGAACCTTAGAGCATCTTTTTTCCCCGTCCATTCCGTGTATTCTCCTGTTTCGTTATCAACTAAAACAGGAACAGGCACCCAAACTTGTTTGTAGTATTCATTATACGCTATGAATTCTTGGCCGTTTGGCTGTGTTTGGTAGGGAAGCCAAGTAAACTTATCATCTCTTGACCACCCTTGATCTTGGATCGCGTAAACCTCTTCTTCAAAACCAGGAAGTAAAGACGCTGCCTGCTGAGGGCTCATGTACTTTCGTCTTATAACATGGGAGCAGTCGCCAAGATCTTGTTGAGTAAAGTAGGGGTCTGTAATAAAGCCTGAGTAGGGCTCTCTACCAAGCTTGATGTCTCCATTGATGGGATCTTCTCGGTAGTCCATATAGATAGTGCACAGGTTCCACCCTGTTTTGATTGCCCCCGCAAAGGAGTCAGATATCCACTTGTAACCGTCCGCATACTGCATGACGTACATAAGCAGATCTGAAAGGTCATCGGCTGCTTGCTGGTCTTTTGATTCTTGAGGCACCACGATAGAGCTTAAGCGATGCGATCTCTGGTATCCGTCAACCATGTTGATATTTTTTCTTATCAGGTTGAAGACCCACTGATTGCGCCCTTCCTCAAAAAGTTTCTGCTTCTCTTGAGCGTTCCATTGATCGCCAAGGAACATGCGAAGATCAATATCTGCTAGGGGATAGAAAGGATTCCAGGCGTAGTAGTCCTGTTCGTATGCATCGTTATATTCGTTGATTATATCGAGTCCAGTAGACAACCGCGCACCATAGGTTAAGTTTCAAATGTAAAAGCTTACAATTGTTACCTTCCAATAAAGGTGCGGGGGCTAGTATTGGCTAGCTATAAGATGATCAGTCTTGACCCGCGTAGTTTTAGTTCGTCACCGATTTCTCGGGTGGTTCGACGATATCTTCTCTAAAGTAATTATAGTATTCAGCAAGAGTTAGATTGTAAACTCTTTCTTTATCTTCTCATGTACATTCTTTCTAGGTCTTCCGCGTCTCGCTCTGTCATCCCATGACCGCGTCCAGTAAAAAAGTGAGTAAAAAGGGCGTAGCGTTGGGCGTCAAGAGAATTGGCAACTAATATTCCCTCAACAAAATACTCATGATATTCATCAACGTGTAGATTGTAGACTATTTCTTTTCCAATAGTTTTTTCTTCCACATGATATAGAGCAAAATGATCCTTTTCTGTATTTATTGCAGACGTAAGTCCCTTTACAAAAAGAACATTCTCTTGACTCATCATCAATGTTACTTGCTCTTCTCCATGTAGAACTACACTTATTTGAACAAAACCTTGTTTTCCCTCGCTTTGTTGTGACATATCTTTGTTGGCACTGTTCACATGCAACTTCCCGTTCGACTGGAACCCACGATTCTTTTCCATGTTTTCTATGCCACTCTCTTCCGGCTGGACTCCCGTGCCACTCTTTGGCTTTGTGCCGGACGGTTGAAAGATGAATGTTTCTTTTTTTTCGTCTATCCTCTGAAATATTCTTCTCATGCAGGGAAGCATGCTCACCAGCTGAGAGACACTCGAGATTGCTAAGGTCATTGTTGTATTTATTGCTATCTTTGTGATGAATATGGTGTCCTTGTGGTATTTCTCCATTGTGGGACATCCAAACGTCTCTATGAAGATATCTAATGCTTCTACTCCCTGTGATACAACTACCTCTGAAATACCTTCTGTCACTAGGGTTTTTAGAGTTTGGGTAGCGTCTGTACGTGATTCCGCCGAAAACAACAACTTCTGCCATGGGAGCTCCTCTAGTTCTATATAAAGAATATCTGAGGATATCAAAGAGGATACCTCTTTCCAACCACTAATAGTATAAAACTTATGATCCGGAGTACACCTGATCTCTCGTCCTAGTATACTGAAGGTATCAACCTCCCTGCTCGACTGGAATGCATCGATCACATCTCTAAAACCGGAGCGAGTAAGCACTTTTTCACCAGGAGATATCTTATCAATGGCCTTGTACCCATCCGACGTTAAAACCTGTGTTCCCGCAGTAAAACAGTGATCAAACTTCTTAATTGGCCTGTCCTCACCCTTCTCGCTAGCTTTACTGTCCCACAAATAGTTTGCGTACTCTTTGATCGACTCTACACAGTTTGAGCATATCTTGTAAGTGCCGTTTGTCATTAGTAGGCTTTGAAAGCGAACACCCGTGAGCAATTCGTTGTTAGCATCGGCCACGTTTTTTACTCCATTGCGCATAAGCTCTTGTTTGAAAGAAGCTGCTGAGGGGTCAATGTAAATCTGCTTTACATAGTGCCCATCAATAAAGTCTATCAGGTCGAGGGCATACTCATAATCGGATTTCTGTCTCACCTCTTTCTTCGAGTCGTAGTAGTACTCTTTCTCAAGCCACATGTTAGGATACGCCCCAGCATTATACCCAATAAGGACAAACACACAGGGATTTGTAGTTCCGTAATCGACTCCCAAGATATAATACGACGCGGGAGTATAAGACATAGGAATAACGTGAATGTCTTCATCAAAAAAGTCATATACTGCCCCCTCTGCTAGCACCCATTTGCCTTCTATATAGCGCTTATGCCATAGCCCTTTATACTCGGCTGATAGATCTTTTATGTACTTCTCAGAGAGCGAAGGGTTATCCCTGATATTAAAAGAAAAGACTTTCATATCCAGCTCTTTTTCTCTGTCGATGAAGTCCTGTTTGAAGTAGTGATAGGGTGAGTCGGGGTTAGTGCTGCAAAAGAGTTTAGCCCCCTCTACTGAAAGCCTAGAAAGAAGCATCTTAAAAAAGTTCTCAGGGATGAGTGTTACCTCGTCTATAAGAGCGCCCGCGAACTCAGATCCCCGGATCTTAGCCTCTGCCCTGTCGTCGTTAGCACCCACTACATACATGACACGGTTAAAGAGCTGAACCTCACCTTTACCTTGCTTGTAGACAACGGCACTTCCGATCAGCTGCTGAAGAGGCGCGATGATGTTGCGCTTGATCGTCTTGTCCGTTCTACCGCATATAATCAGAGGTCCTGGAGGCCCGTTAGCACAGAAGTCAATCCATCTAAGTAGAGCGATGAACGATTTTCCCGCTCGTACTGGTCCCTCGAAAATGTTTATCCTAGCCGTCGAGTTTAAAAGCGCATCTTGTTGCTTTTTGCTTAGGTCTTGCATCTAGTAGATTTATCCATGAACTTGTTTTCTTTTTTGATCCCTTCTTTTATGGACGTGAAGTTTTTAACCCAGTCCTCGGGGTAGTGTGAGTACAGAAATTGATTTTTTTTGATGTTGTGCATGATATGATAAAAGTTATCTTCCCAGGCTTCTACCTTTTTCCTGATCTCTTGGCAAGCATCCACACAAGAAGTTACGTACTTTTCGTTTTTCTTTTCTACTTTTTCTAGATGGTCTTCCATCCTATCCGTCCTCTTAGCGATATCTTTACATGTAGCCTCGATCTGAAACTGAGTGCTTTTAAAAGACTGTATGGACTTTTTAAGATCGGCTAAAAGCTCAAGGGCTGCCTTGTGCTTGTCTATCTTTTTAGGGGCTAGATCTTCTAGCGCTGCTTCTATAGGCTCTTTATGTTCCATCATCTTTTCCTTCGTCGGAGTTTTGGGTATCTTCTTTCGTAGAGTACTTTTGCTTTAGATAGTCAACAAATTCTTTCAATTCACCGTTAAACTTGTCGTCTCCATGCGGATCTTCCTTCTGTCCAAGCTTCTGCTTACCTAGCCAAATGCACATGGCGGCGTTCTTTGCGCTCAGGTGAAGCTGGTTTCTTCTGAGGGAAGCTTTGCCTCCGTCGGAAAACCTTTTATATACGATCGAGAATGGTTCCATATAAGCTCGTTCACACCAAGAGCTAATGGTCTCTCTATCAGCTTGTAAAATATTCTCCATCTCGTCCCACGTACACCACACATGGCAGAGACCTTCGAAAACTTTTTTGTCGAAGTCTTTATATGGTCTGTGTGAGGGTCTTCCGGTGTTCTTACCCATATGATTTCCTTACGTCTTCTGGAATTTTAGGAACTTCACACCAGTACTGCCACTTAGGATCTATCCCATCTTCACCTAACCAATGCCTGTCCCAACATTTAAATCTCCTAGTTTGAAGAATAAAGCCTCTTTCATCGATCCCTATTATATGAGTCTCATAAGGAGGCAGAGTTTCAGATACCTTTATCCAGTCCATCACTTCACCTTTACTTTGTAAGAGGCGCTCGCGTACTGATCTATGATCGTAGCGATATGCATCTCTGCTTGTCTAAGATCGTCTTCGTTTTCAAACCTGGCTGTCAGCTGGCATATCTTAGGAGTCTCTTTCTTCTCGGGGATCTCCTCTAGGTGCAGCTCGTCCAGACTAAAGCCCCAATCAACAAGATCGTGAGGGTCAAATGCGTTAGCAAGCATATCAAAGTCAAAAGATCCAGCGTTCTTGTTGAGTCTGATCGAAAGCTCGTCCACTTCCTTTTCAGATAAAAGAGACTCAGGGACAGCACAGTCTGCTTCTTTCTCCCCTTGTAGCTTAAGTATAGCAACGCGCTGATGTCCTCCGATGACAACTCCGTTTCGGTTAATAACGATGGGCTGTGGTAAACCAAAAGCGGAGATGCTCTTTTGAAGATGCTCTTTTTGCTCTTGGGATAGTCGACGGGGATTCTTGCTCTGTAGCTTAAGGTCACGTATCGCCCGCTTTTCAAATTTCCATTTCATTGACATTTATAGCCTTGTGGGTGCTTTTCACTAGACTACATATAAGAGAGTTTTTAAGTCAAATGTTTGCTTGATATATAAACTATCCTTTTATGATAAACTCGTAGCATATAACTCGTGCACGTGATACTATATAGTCAACAAACAGCCAAGGAGCCACAAAATGCAAACAACAGAAAATGAAAAAAAGCAATACAAGTACCTTATAGAAATGCAAAATCTCCGTGATGAGCTAAAAATGACAAGAAAAGAATTTGAGGAAATTACAAATCCTTACATGCACATACACACAGGATCGATCTTTTCTTACGAAGAGCTAGAAGATGAAGGGGAAGAAGACAGCGAAGCTTTTATTGCGGTCATGATGGACGAGACGGGCGACATCGTAGAGTGGGAGGCTTAAATAATGAACTACTCTGAATTTTTTGAGAAAAAGAACGAAATAATACACAAAATATTTAAGCTAAATGAAGAGATGAAAGACTTTGTCAAGAAAACTATAATAATATCGATAGCTGCATTTATTCTTCTACAAACTTGCAGCCTCACTATCCTTCACAGGGTAGATGGGAGAAAGCCGATATTGGTTGAAGCTCTGCATGAATTTAAATATGCTGCACGTTTAAAACATGAGTTTATACATGGGACTAGTTTAAAACATGAGTTTGGGTATGCCCCTCTAAGAGTAGATGGAGAAGTGTCACATAGGAATATTGATTATTAATGAAAAACAACTACTAGAGGAGGTAACCGATGTATAAAATATTTAAGAAAAACAAGAATCGAGTAGAATATAACAAGCTCGGGAGTGATTTTGTAATCG
>Ga0105050_10004295_pt1 | contig 19053 bp, 15 predicted proteins | sample FRY01_FD_78088 | JGI IMG/M metagenome (GOLD analysis project Ga0105050, IMG submission 78088) | Freshwater microbial communities from Lake Fryxell liftoff mats and glacier meltwater in Antarctica - FRY-01 | ecosystem: Environmental > Aquatic > Freshwater > Ice > Glacier meltwater ... | reverse complement strand
CATCACAAGCTTCATGTTATCAGGGCGACGGCTTGTCACGATCGACAACATCGACGGTGAGTTCGGGTGTCCATCGCTCGATGCCGCGCTTACGTCGGCATGTTGGTCCGATCGTGTCCTGAAGGAAAGTCGGATCGTCGAAGGACCATTGAACTTCACGTGGCTCGGAACTGGAAATAATCCAATTCTTGCCGCCGACATGTCGCGGAGAACTTATGAAATCCGATTGGAGACACAACTGGAGAATCCAGAGGACAAGTCCGATTTCCTGATTAAAGAAGGTCTTGAAGAATACGTGCTGAGAGCAAGGTCCAGGCTCGTTGCGTCCGCTCTTACGATTCTTCGTGGCTACATCGCCGCGGAAAGACCACTTCAGGGCCTCGTATCGCCGCCGGGCGGATTTTCAGGATGGTCATCAGTCGTTCGTGAGGCGGTTATCTTCACGAACATGGATGACCCCGACAAATCTCGGAAGGAACTGAGAGAAACCAGCGATTCAACGAAGGATGCCTTGGATAAGTTCATCGACGTGCTCCGGTCGATGTCTCGCGGGAACGGCCTGTCGACTGCAGAAATGATAAAAATCGCTTCTCAGGAGCAAGGCAGTTACGACGGGGAAGATGCTCGTCGCATGGAGGAGGCGATTCTCGAACTTTGCCGGAAGAACAGGATTTCAGATGTGAACACATACAGCCTTGGAAGTCGGCTCGGTCAACGGCAGGATCGGGTTGTTGGGGGGTGGAAGCTTCATCGAGAGAAGCGAGAGAAGGTTTATTACTGGAGTGATGTATCTATAGACCCTGCCATCAACACATCAGCTTTAACGGAGTGCACGCGGAGTCAATCAATCCTTGAAGATGTGTTTCCCGACTTAACTGGAGAACCTTTCTAAAGGTTCTCCCAAGGTTCTCCCAAAGGTATTCCGCACTTAAGCTGTTGATTTCAAACGACTTATAGCAATTGGAGAACCTTGAGAACCTTTTTTGCCTCATACACACACAGAGATGTGTCAGATGTATTTCATGATATTGCGTCCGCTAAATACTACAGGGCTGGAGAAAACGCTCCAAAGGTTCTCAAGGTTCTCCAGCAGTCGAATTCCATGTGAAGATAGAGAGGACTAGTGAGTGAGGGTATTTTTTTCGCTCAATTTCGTCCGTTAGGCTCCGGGGAATGGTTTCACAGATTAGGCAATGCGTCATCAGAGCAAGGCTTAAATCCGCCACTCCGATCAAATGTTCACTCCTTCACGGCAGCGCACATCCTCGACATCCTGCGCGGCCGAAACGTGGGTGATTCTCTCTTGTCTGGCTTTCAACATCTGAAGGTCGGCGAGTAGAGTATCTCGAAAGGCCGGATCCGCAGCGATCGTATCAATGACAAGGGTTCTCAGTTGGCATTTTTGACTTGGGCTGAGGTGGTCGAGTGACAATCGGACTTCGCTGAGGAACCACATCAACCGCCGCATCGTCAGAGTGCAGTTTCGAAAATGGCCAAAAATTTCGTTCGGCCGAGCTAAGTATGAATGGAAAGTTCGCGGGGCGAAGCCCCACCCCCTCCGCAACTTCTTCAGCCAATCTCCAACCGTTCAGTGACCTGCCGAAATTCTTTTTTGATCAAAGGTAATGGGTTTCAGCTCGTGAACAGCCCGGAAAACTTCCGGCTGGTCCTGTTGAGACGGCCGACGTTTCACGGATGGCATCGATCGGCACACCATGATCTTCCGATGCTGAACAGCAGGGATCACTTCCGCCGTTCGGTGCTTCTGCAGCAAAGCGAGGGACGTCTGACACAGTTCGATTCTCTGGCAGAATCGAACTGGCAGCGGAATCGCCAGTCGAATGCAGGTTTGAAAGCTTGAATGGGGAAATGTGACGCTAAAAAGCACGTGCCGAAGTCTGCAGTGCGGCTGAGTAGTATACGGGTGTTCATTATTCAACCATGGTCGATAACTTATGGGCTGAACCGGACTTGCGTTGCGGTTCAGTACGCTTCGCCCAGCGGCCTCTAATCTGGCGGACAGAGAAAAAAATCTGCAGCTGAGTTTCCGCCACTCCACTCCGCGCACGAAGAAACCCGCCGACAAATCTGGTTCTGTCGGCGGGTTCTCGTTGGTTCTCAAAACTACCGCAATTGGCAATTTTCTGCGTTCTATTTCCAGCCTTTCGTTTCTGCCAGAGTCAGCAGGTTCTTGAGGGTTGCCAAGTCCGAGGGAGTCAGACCGACAATCCAGTGCCAGAACTTCAGGCCCTTCATTTGCTTTGTCTTCTTTCCATCGATGACCGCATTCGCGACGATCATTGCGCACTTGCTGGGATCCTTACCAATCAGGATTTCCCCGGCTTCATGCAACTGCCATTCGGTCGGTTGACTGGCGAGAACCTGTTTCCGCGCTTCCCGAATCTTGACGGTCAGCGGGTGATCATTCGGCAGGACACGCAGCAATTCAGTGATATCGTCGTCTGGCTCGGTTGAGACAATGTGCGCCATTGTGGCCACACCAGCGGCGACCAGGTCGGCCAGGAACGAAGCGAAACCGAGCGCGAACGCTTTGCTGTTTCCGAGCTGAGCCAGTGCGACTGAATCACCGGCAGCGGCCTTCTTTGCGATCGAAATAGAATACTGGGCTTTGAGTGGTTGAGACATGGTAAACACCTTTCAACGGATCTTGAGACGGATTGAAAAACACCAGAAAATGGAACACCAGGAAACGTGAAGGAACTTGATTGAACGCGCTGCGATGGCGCAGCGTTTCGGGGTTCAGTCGAGTGAGCAGAAATCACCCACCAGGCTTTCGGCGGATTCGCGAACGATTGGCATGATGGCGGTGAATTCATCGCAGTCAGTCCCTGCGATTCGCTTCGCCAGTTCCAGCATGACAGCAGACAGGAACCGATAACGAATTCCGGGTTCAATGCCGAACCGATCCGCGATGCAATGAACAACCGAACCGATTCGGTACCAATTGCCGTTGACGGTCTCAATCTGCTGATCGGACAGGACCGGCAAATCGGTTGCCGTCAACGGATCGTCCAGCATTGCCGGAAACCCGCTTTCATCCGGCACCATGATTGTCATCACATCCGTTCGATCGTGCCCAGCGGCAGCAGTGCGAATGCAATCGACAGCGCAGCTTCGGGCCCTGCTGACGATGGCATCGCCAGACAATTCATTTCGCGCCACTGCTGTGAGCGTCTGGAGCAGGGCCTTGTCAACAATGTCACGCCGCAGATCACCTTGAATGCTGCGCGTTCTGCATTCTGCTGCTGCGATGCGCTGACAGTGTCGCCACACCTTTGCAACGTCTGCTTGTTGTTCTGTCGTAAGTTTCATTTGCGATTCTCCACATAAACAGGAAACGAAAGTCCGTCGAACCGCTGAATTGAAAACGGAGTTCAGCGATTCGTTGCCGAACCGATTCGGCGTTGAACCGCTTTCACTATCGTTATGAAACGCGCTTCGATGAAAAACTTGCTCGACAAAAACACGACTTTTCTAAGGTCTTGACAAGATTAGAAAGAGGTGGCATGGCATAGCAATTGGAGCGCAGAAAGCGCGACTTGCCGCACTTATGCATCAACATAATTAGGAACCGATATTAGAAATGAAAACGGCTTGAAGTAATTAACGTTGACTAACTCTGGAGGTGATCATGACCACGACGATTATGCGTACTCAATGTGTTGAGGCAGTGAATCACGAACGCGATGTATCTGGCGTTTCTGATGAGATCGCGGCGCTATCGCATGTGGCACTGTCTCACATGATGAGAGAGGCTCGTATTGCCATCGGATACCAGTGCGATGACGGATGGGTCATTGAGCAAGTGCGTCACAGGTTGCTGTACTTTGTGAAGCACTGCTCCGGGAAGATTGCTTTGGGGAAAGATGTTTGGAGGGAATACGTGAGGAACTTCCATGAGGTCCGCGATGCCTGGAAGTGCAGCTATGCCGGCAGCACGGACTATGCGTGGGGGAACCTTGGATTTGAGGTTCGCTCGTTTGCCAGTCCTGATATGGCATGGGCACCCGGCTACTTCGACGGCGGCATTATGAAGCAGCTTGGTTGTGTGTTTCGCCGGAACAGTATGAGCGATGGATTTCCTCCGGCAGAAGTGATTGCCGCGTTTCCCGGTTATACGCCACTGTCGGCCACATTCGACTGGGTCCCCGATCCTGGCAGTTTCCTTGGCAAGCGAGTTGAGAACTGGGAGTACGTCTGTCACCCGGAATTTGAGTCACCACGTCATGGGGAGAAGCGGCACGGCAGCTTCACGGCCTACATGGCGGCTGATTGGGACAAGATCGACTACGAACGCGACATCAGACCGTACCGGAACGCGAAGTGATGCAGAGCGGCGTCGAGGCAACTCGGCGCTCAGGCGATCCGTGTGATGGTCACGCGGAATGGTCCCAATCCATTTGAGGAATACCGATGAGAAAAGCTCTAATGAATTGCTCACCCGTTGAACTGATTGCAATGGCCACCGGACGTCGAGGGGCCGCTGCAATGGCAGACGCCCACAAATTACTGGAAAGGGTGGGCCTGAAGAAACTCTCAGACGCTGGCACTGCGGAGATCCAGGCCGTCTGCAAGGGCATGACTGATGACGCCGTCACTCGACTGCTGGCTGGAGTGGAGATCGGACTCAGGATTGCCGAACTGAAAAGCGAGTATGAGTCATCGACTCGCATCACCAGTCCTGCGACGGCCATTCAATTCTGCCTGCACAAGTTTGGTCGGATGGCCCGTGAGAGTCAGCAGGAGGAATTCTGGATGGTCAGCCTCAACACGAAGAACGTCCCGATCGATTGTCACCAGATCACCGTGGGCACGCTCAGGAACAGTCTTGTTCATCCACGGGAAGTGTTCCGTCCGGCGATTCGAGATGCAGCGAACTGTATCCTGGTGGTCCACAATCATCCGAGCGGGGATCCGACCCCAAGCGATCAGGACATCAGCGTGACGGAGCGGTTGGAACAGACTGCCGAAGTGGTTGGCATTCCTGTGATCGATCACATCGTGGTGGGGAGAGAGAAGGCGATCAGCATTCAGGAATGGCGATCAGGGATTCGGTGGTAGCGGTGGCGTGTCGTGACGGGAAAGGTCTGATGGAGTTCAGCAGAGTGGGCTGGGCTCCTTCAGGTGGTTCCGTGATTGACGGTTAGCGGCCTGAGCGGAGTAAACGGACACGGACATCCTGAGACACGCACGATTCCTTTTGGCGATGTGGTGAAATCCCGTTTCGTTCCCGCTGACGGTAGTCGAAACCCGTTGAGGTCTCGGGCGATTCAGAGATCAGCGAACCCGATTTGTGATTGGTTTTCTTACACGCCCAGATGTACGATTCGCCGCTTCGGTGTGTCGGACGGACGTGAGCAAGAGAATGCTGCCTCACGCTCCCGGTCGTGACCACCGACGCAGTTGATGAAGTTTTCTTCGCATCGTCGGTCGATGTGTTCGTTCCGGGATGCGAGGTTTGGAAGTTTGGCTCAGGATAGTTCTTCCTGTGTGTGCAATACGGTCGCTGACTCTGAAGTAGCGGCGGAAACGCCCCGAACTCATCCGTGGGATATTCTTTAGGTGTTGCGTTGCGGAATTGTTCAACTTGTGAATGGGACATTTTTTTCCGAACGGGCCATAGTTGCCATGCGAGGGGATGGGCGGGGCCGACGATCGCGCGTCGGAAAGCAACCCCAGTGAGTTTTCGGTAGTCTCATGAGTATCGATTCGCCACTCGGCAGTCCCTTCTGCAATTCCGTCTGGATCGAATCCCGCACAATGAGTCGGCTTGGAGTCCACCATCTAAGTGCGCGGCCGTGTGGGCGCTGCTGCAACGACAAGCCAGTATAAACGACACCTACAACAAACTTTCTCGTTGGAATCCACCATTCCTGCACCATCGTAAATTGAACTAAGGATTGTCTCATGGTATATCTGAGTTCAGGATCAGCTTTAATGACCTACACTATGCTGCGGTTTGATCGTGAATTCCACTCCCACACAGCCGTCATTTGCCGATCAACTCACGAATGATTGCCCCGACCCAAGTGGGGCTCGCTCAAGCAATCGCTTTGCGTTCCAGAGTTCGTTCGGCACGTGCCACATGCTCAAGCTACACGAAGGCGATGGCGAGTATTGCGTACTGTTCGATGTGCATGATGACATCGTCAGCCTTGACCATCCGGTCGCCCCGACGGCAGCTAGGTTCTTCCAAGTGAAAACGAAAACTTCCGGCAATTGGACCGCGCACTCGATCACGACCGGCAACAAGTCATCGACGGGTGAACCGCTGCCATCCTTTCTAGGAAAGCTTTACAAGCATCGGCTAAAGTTCGAAATCGCGGTTGACCGGTTGACGTTTGTCTCGAATGGTAGGTTTAATGTCGATATGGCCGACGGTTCGGACAGCAGGGAGAAGGAGTCGATACGGGTTTCGGATCTCTCCGCCGCAGTTATCACAAAAATTCAAATCGCTTTGACAGCGGAGCACTCGCTTCCGAATTTTCCGACTGGACTGGATCGACCTACCTTGAAACAACGCCGTTGAGCGTGACCGATCACGAGAATCACTGCCTTGGCGTCGTGGCTACTTTTCTCGAAAATCAGGGCGACGGGACAATCGCGCCAGCACCGTTTCACAAGACACTCAAAGCTGATATTCAGCGAAGAACGAACAGGGAAGTAAGGGACAACACGTTCGCTGACATGGTCAAGAACCGTGGTCTAACTCGGCAGCAAGTCCAAGGTATGATCGACAGCGTTATGTCTACCCGAAAGCATGACGACCTCGTCGTTCTCGTGTCAAATCAATTGACGAAGGAGTCGTTCGTTCCGAGTAGAAGTCGGGCAATGGTCGAGAACGTCAGAAAGTACCTTGCGAAGAGACTGGACCCAACCAATCGCCTGCTTGCGGTCGCACAGAAGAAGATCGAATTCGAACTGAGCGAAATTTCGCCAGCGTTACTCTCCTCTCCGTCGGTGATAACCAAGATAATATCGCACCTGTCAACACTGAACCACAAGGAATGGCAGTTAATTCGTTCCACTTATTCGGACGAATTTTTGAACGCCATGTTCGCGGTGCAAATCTATGAGCAAGAACTTCCGCCGCCTAATCCGCAATCTCAGGAGGAAAACGCATGACAAGGTTGCGTTTTCACGAAATCCTATTGTTGTCAACAAAGGAAAAGACCGCTCGAAGGTTGAAGTTCCCAAGCCTAGTGACGGTGATAAAGGGAGAAAATGACCGCGGAAAATCCTGCCTCATTAAGTCGATATACACTGCGTTTGGCGCCACTCCAACCCGGATTCATCCCAACTGGAACAGGCTCGCCGTAACGCTGCTTGTCCATTTCGACGTTGACGGCACGTACTACCGGATTTTGAAAGCCGGACGACAGTACACGATTTTCAACTTGAAGGACGAAATAGTAGGAAGCTATGGAAGCGTTACGAAGGGCCTTGGCCCATTCTTTGCGACACTTTTCGACTTTCACCTTGAACTGACCAACAATTCCACCGCCGAGCCGGAGCAAGCGACACCGGCGTTTCTGTTCTTGCCGTTCTATGCAGACCAAGATGCGAGTTGGATCGACAGCTGGGATTCCTTTGATTCTCTTAGGCAATTCAAGCTGTACCGACCGGCAATTGCTCAGTTCCATACTGGCATCAAACCCAATGAGTACTACGCAGCCAAAAGCCAAAAAAACCTCGCGGAGACGAATTTGGAAGAAGTTCGTCAAGAACGGTCCGTCATTAATCGAGTTCTTGAGCGGATTGAAATGATTTCCAATACTCAGTTCGACCTGAATATCACGAACTACGAAGAAGAGATCGCGTTGCTTCTTCAACAGTGCAATGAACTTCAGAAGAATGAAGCAGCGCTGCGTGACGAGTTAGTGGTGATCGCGAATCGTCGCTCTTCGATCGAACGCCAAATGGAGATCACTGAACTTGCCGCGACGGAGTTAGGCAAGGACTTTGATTTCGCCAGCGAGAAACTTGCGGACGAAATCGAGTGTCCTACTTGCGGTGCGGAGTACCACAATTCGTTTGCGGAGAGATTCGGCATTGCTCAGGACGAAGACCAGATGCGTGACTTGCTCGTCCAACTGAGCGACGAGTATGAAGCATGCGTCACGGATTTGGAAAAGAAGAATACAACCGTTGCGGCTGCGTCCAATCGAATCACTCAGATCACTTCGATACTCGAAATGAAACAGGGCGAGGTCAAGCTGCAGGACGTCTTGAGGAGCGAAGGCAAGAAGGAGGTAAGGACGGTGTTGCGTGACGAGTTGAAGGTCCTCAACCAACGGATTGGCGAGATCGACGAAGAAGTAATGCGTGCCGAGCAGGATATGAAGGCAGCCTCGTCGAAGAAGCGATCCAAAGAAATAAAGGAATACTATCACGGTAGAATGAATGCATTCTTGCAGTATCTTCAAGTGAAGGAACTTCCTGAGGCTGGCTACAAAGAAGTGTATTCGAAGATCAAAGAAAACGGCAGCGATCTCCCTCGAGCGTTGCTCGCGTTTTATTTCGCCATCATCAAAACGATCGAAAAATACTCGACCACAACGCGATGTCCGATCGTCATCGATTCACCAAAGCAGCAGGACCAAGACCCGGCAAACTGGAAGCGTATGCTGGAGTTCATGCGCGACCAGCGGCCAGCGGAATCGCAAATGATCGTGGGGCTGGTCGATGATATGGGCATTAGTCTCGGGGGCGACGTGATCGAACTCACAGACGAACGACAGCTACTTCAGAAAGATCAGTACGAGGATGTCGCGGATGAATTGCGCACGTACCTCGACAAGGCTCTTGCGTATTAGTTGCTCAATTCTCGATCCACAGCCACGCTTTTTTTGGTCCTTCTAAAACCAAAAGGAATCAAGGAGATCACGTTTGGGAACGGTGGCCACGACGTTCTTCTTGCTTCAGTCAGACTCGATGAGACTGACTAAAATGATTTCGCACATGGCGGCAATTTGCTCAGGTCACATCGATCGACGCAGTGAAACGCTGGGTGTAAACGGCGGCGAGAAAGACTATCGCAAGTAGCACGTCCCTCACTCACCCGCGCACCTGCTCAACGTAATCAAGCACCGAAAGTGATTGCAGAACCGAACCGAGTTTCGGCCAGTCTTCTTCACACTTTCGGGAGTTGCTTAGATGAACAACGCTTACGATATTGACGCCATCAACAGGATGCTGGGGCTGGACGACGACACGAACGTCACGACTGCAGTACTGCCTCATCCAGACGATACTGAGATGGACCATGCCACAGATGAACCGTGGCTGCCGGACAATCTGCCGATTCGTGTGACACCAGTACAGCGAGTCATTCCATCATCGACGCCCGTGACATTCACTCAGGTGACTCAGCCTGGTCAGAAAACAGACCTCATGGATGCGCATCGTCAGTGGGCCAGCCGTCCTGCTGATGAACGATTCTGGACTCTGGACGAACTGATCGAACGCACTCGTACCAGCAAACAATCCAGCCGCGAGAATGCCGTCGATCCCGATGAGCTGAAAGTGGTTCCTGACGGAAGTGATCTACAACTGGTCGGTGGCGGTCTCAACGGACCAGCAAGATTCACGCACTGGAGTTTTGGCCAACTCTCACGACTGGCCGGCGCTCCTGCCGACTATCTGCGAACGCTCGACGGTGACCTGGCTTCCGAATGCCTGAATCGTGGACTTCAGAAGCGTGCCGATGCTGGACGATCAGCCAGTCATGTCCTGATCCGAAATGCTGGAACGCCCACACAAACAGTCGGTGCGATGCTTAGCAGCGGTTACAGCCGCATCTGGAACCATGATGTCGTGAATCGTCTGTCATCGCTGGAGCAAAATGGCTGGCGTGTCCCACCAGCTCGCCCTGCCAGCAATGATGATCCACGAGCACGACCGGCGACTCAGGCTGACGTCCTGCAGGAGCAGAGCAAAGCCGGTTCACTGGCAGTCAAAGTCGGCGACATGATTGCACCGGCCGGCCTCTATGCCAGTGATCGGGACTGTTTTGTATTCATGATCAACGAGAATGTTCGGATCGACGCTGGTGGTGGCGATTCCGGTCTGGCCCGTGGCTTCTTCATGAGTAACAGCGAAGTCGGTGACTGTGCGTTTCGGCTGACTACGTTCCTCTACGACTTTGTTTGCTCGAATCACATCCTGTGGGGAGCCAGCAACGTTCAGGAAGTCAGGATCGTCCATCGAGGCCGAGCCAATGATCGCTGGGTCGGTGATCTTCGTCGCAGTCTGGATCGCTATGCACAGACCAGTGCCTCTGTGGAATCACAGGCTATCGCCGCGGCAATGCGACGATCCTACGGCGACACAAAGCAAGACGTCGTTCAGAAGCTGCACAAGTCAGGACTGACGACACTCAAGAACGCCGAAGCCGCACTGGGTTGGGCGGAAGTAGACAGTGATCTTCGCCGCAATGCCTTTAGCCCTCTGAGCATCTGGGGCATCGTCTGTGGCTTGACCCGCGTCAGCCAGCAATGTGCCTTTACCGATGAACGAGTGGCCCTTGATCGAGCCGCTGGCAAGCTCATGGGCCTCGTCTGCTGACGGTTGCTCAAGCCGGGCATGGCAGCGTTTCTCGGCCAAAGTATTTGCCAGAAAACACTCAACTTTCAACCCTAGTTTTTCATCGGTCGCGTTTTCACAACGATATCTGTCGGTGTGGGACGCGATCGGTCTTTCGGCTGGTGGTTTCAACACGAAACGCCAGCGATCCTGATCCCTCAATGGAGTCACTGAATGACACGAAAAGCACTGTTTCTGGAGCATCGCCCGACGGACTGGTCGCAGCTTGTCGGGCATGACAAACTCAAACGATCCATCGCCGCGATGCGAATGCGAGGCTCATTGGGCGGTCGGGCGTTTTGGATTTCCGGTCCCAGTGGAATCGGCAAGACGAGCTGTGCCTGCCTGATTGCCGGCGAAGTCTGTGATCCCGAGAATTTCGTCGAAGTCGATGCCGGAGAACTGACGCCAAAAGCGATTGACGATCTGGAACGCCTGCTCCGCTGCCGAGCCATCGGTGACAAGAGTGGGCGGGCGGTCCTGCTGAACGAATCGCACGGACTCCGAAAGGATTCTGTCAGGAAACTGCTGGTCGTGCTTGAACGTGTCCCGGCACATGTGACCTGGGTATTCACCACAACTTTCGAAGGACAGCAAACGCTCTTCGATGGTGTTGACAGTCAGCCCCTGCTCAGCCGCTGCATCAAATTTGAACTGACCATTGAGGACTGTGCGGCTCAGATCGTTGATCGGGCGAAACAGATTGCTGAAGCCGAAGGACTCGGTGGGGCGCATCTTGCGGAATACATGCTGCTGGCCAAACGGTGCAAGTTCAACTTTCGGGACATGCTCACAGAGATCGAACGAGGTGAAGTCTTCCGGGAACTGTTGCCGCAACTGGCAATCTGTCGTGATCACGCTACGCCAGGTTACGACTCGGCAGCCGTCGAACGAATGCTCATGCGATCGTAGTCTTTCCGGTCGAGTCTCGTGGCACGCCGACTGCGTCACGGGATTCATCCGGGCAGATTGCCGTTTCATTTCCTTCCAACTTAGGAGACCGTACCAATGACAGAAAAATCTTCTCAACCGACTGATGATGGCACCGATGACCTTCAGAGCCTCAAAGCCTTTCTCGAAGCGAACACCGATATTGAAGCGGCGCTGAACCATCGTTTCGAATACTACCTCTGGTTTCGTGGTCACGACTTTCGATACAGCCACTGGCGTCATGAAGAAATCATGGCCCAGATCGGTCAGTTCGTTTTCGATCGAGGTGTGGGCGAATGCGGTGATCAGGATCCGCTCTACGTTTTTCGGGAGTACGAACTTTGGCTGGACCTTCGAGTCCTATCGAAATCCGATGACGACGAACAGAAGCGACGATTCCGCATGAAATCGTATTCGCTGAATCTTGAGGAGGACGTGGAATTCGTCCGAACTCGCTCGGCAGGAACGACGTCTGCTCAGCCAGATTGAGGATTTGAGTCTCGACGGACGGTTCGATTTCCTTCACCAACATAACCGGAGAATACCAATGGCCAGCGTATCCACGAATAAGAAGACCGGTACCCGCAGAGTTCTGTTCGTCAATGCCGACGAAAAACGTACGGCGCTGCATGTCGGTCGAATCTCACTGGCAGCGGCGATTGAGATCGGGGTACACGTTGAGCATCTCGTCTTGTGTCGCCGATCTCGTGAAGACGTTCGCAGATCAACGCGAGAATGGATCCACCACATCCGCCGTCAGTGGCCTCGACTTGCCCGGCGGTTGGTTTCGCTGAACTTGATCTCGCCTTCGGCCACCAGTTCGACGACGCCATGTCGAAGTGATGTTGCCGTCGCGGACTATGCAGATCAGCTCATCAAAGCGCGTACCGATATCCGGCCCAACACGATCCGACTGTGGCAGCAGACGGCTGTCAGAATTCGCGAGCACCTGGGTTTACTCACGATCGGAAACATGAACGCCAAGCATGCCCGTGACTTTAAACGCTGGCTGCTGTCACCTTCCGACAACGGCGGTGCTGGCTATGGACGGGCGAGTGCCGGAAAGCATATCGCCGTAGCAAAGTCGTTTCTCAAGGAAGCGATGGACGCCGGGATCATTGATTCAAACCCATTTGTTCACGTGACCATTCAGCGTCAGAAGAACTCCAGCCGCCAGCGCTTCATCGAGTCCGAAGCTATCACGAAGGTCATCAACCAGTGTGAAGATGACGAAATGAAAGCTGTCATTGCCCTCTCACGATGGGGCGGACTTCGCACACCATCGGAACCATTTGCTATGAAGTGGCGACATATTAACTGGGACCGTCGCAGAATTCAGATCCAGTGCGTGAAGACGGAAACGAAAGGCAGGCCAACGCGTGAGATCCCACTGTTCCCGGACCTCGTACCTTTTCTGAACAAACTGCGGGAGCGACTTTCCAACGACTCACCAGACTCGCTCTTGATCACCGGCCTCAAGGATTTTACCGACGCAAATCTCCGCAAGCAGATGACGCGGCTTGTGCAGTCGGCTGGCTTCGAAGTCTGGCCTCGCATCTTTCATAACCTCCGCTCCTCCCGGCAAACGGAACTGGAGGAAAGGTTCCCGCGAAAGACCGTGTGCGAGTGGATGGGCAACAGCGAACAAGTGGCTGATCAGCATTACCTGCAAGTCCGTGATGAGCATTTCAAGAAAGCCGCCGAACGCGGATCAGCTGAAACACCGTGACTCATTCGTCCACGCGACGAACGGCGGCAAACATTTTTATCTCACGGCTCCGTGGCAAAACATTCGCCAGGCCTTAAAAATATCTGCCTAACTTTTGAGTCAGGAGGCCAGTTCCGCACAGTTTTCCCCAACCGGCCCCAACATGTTTCCAGCCGGAGAACAGCTGCTGCCTCAACCAGATCCCCGATGAAGGTGAAGCGGCTGATCCTGCAGGTGTCTTCTGCGGGGTGATCAGCAAAAACGTTGTGTCGTCGCGCTCAATACTGTTTGTGCTGCGCAGTTCTTCAATCCAGCCTGCGAATTCCTGTGAGGTGATTCGAGAAACCTTCTCATACGGAAAGCTTTGCTCTCTCTCAATCTGTTTCACAAGGTATTCCGCAAACGCATCTGTGGCCAACAGCAGAGCGTCTTGAGGCAGAAGCTTAACCACATGAGATTGCCAAAGGGAAGAATCAGTGCTTACGTCCTGCACGCTGCAGAGGCTTGCAGGAGCCGCACCGAAATCCGTAGCTCTGGTCCATGGCCAGCAGCAAACAGGCTTTGCGTCCCTGATATGAAACATGTTGCAGTCGCCATAAGACCAAAGACGAACTGTTTTTTCCCCGGAGGATTCGCAGGCTGACTCATCTACCATCCCATACAGCAGCGTCGCGAAAGAGCCTCCCTGGCGACTGAACTTCTTCTTGCGAAAATAGTCGAGAGCCGCCCAGTCGATTTCACTATGCCATTGTTGCCGAGCGGCAGCCATGGCAGCATCAAAAGAAGGCTCTCCCCAGACAGCCTTTTCCCGGCAGATCGCCTGACAGAGAGACCGAGACCAGATATCACTAAAAAGAGCACTTCCAACACCATCCGAGATCGCGAACCATCGTCCATCATCGCTGCAGGATGCAAAATCTTCGTTGTAATCCGAGACGCCGAACTCTTTCGGATGGCTAAGACATCGGCTGACAAACATAAACACCTCGACAACTTTCAAGCACGCCAGAAAAGCAACGCGCGGTGACTCAGATAATGACGGCTGCCAGCTCGTTTAACAGGCTGGAAAGTCCTTTGGAAGAATTAACGCTCAGGGCAAAAACTTCGTCGCCGTTGAGGGTCACCCTGCACTGGCTGGCAAGGGACGATAGCTCTGAGTTCTGCAACCCTGACAAATCTTTCAACGGGCTGCGGACAGGGGAGTGGGCACCGACGGTCCAGACACAAGCCAGGCACACGCAGTCACGACCGGCCCTGAGAGCTTCAATCGCAAGAAGATCTGCTGGTGTGGGGGTTCCTGCAATGAAAAACACCACGAACTGTTTTCGAGCCGGATGCTTTTCCATCAGATCATGGATCGCAGGCGAAAATTCATCCAGGCCACACGCAAAGCTGGGCTCTGCTCGCAAATAGACATGCTTCTTCTTCGGAATGTCGATCAGTCCACCAGCGCCATCCGAAACTGACTCTGTATAACTGACAACGTCCACAGCCGACTCACGAATGACACGCGCCTCAACTGCAGAACCCTGTGATTGATCTCCAGGAAATGCAGATATGGCTTCCACATCTCCGTCAGAATCCTTGCTGATCATAATGAGAGACAAGGAAGCATCGAGATGGTTGCACGAATCAATTGTTTCATTTGCAACATCAAGCAGCTTTCTCACGGCAATTCCGGCGTCCTGAGAAAAAGGATCTTCAACGCCAGGACAAACAGCAAAGATCACGTGCACGCCAGCCTGTTCGATCTCCAAAGGCCATTCCTCGGGCAACGACAGATCGTAACCTTCTGTCAGCAGTGGCAGATCTGATACGGAAGGGTCTGAAATCTCAGGTTCCGCCAATACCGTCTCTTCAAGGCTTTCATCTGGTGTTGCCGGGTTTGCACCGTTAAATGGCAACTCGCCATTTGGCCACGCGTTTATAATCTCGTGGCGAATTGCGGTAAACAGCTCCAAAACATCGATCATTGATGCATTGACGACAAGTGAGCGAGCTCCCTTCAAAATAACCTGCTTCTGGTCTTTTAAGCTTGCGGCAAGGGGCGCCGTGACCCCACTTGAACGAGTAAACAACTGCCGTGCGAGCCCTCTCAGGGCCAGTTTTTGTGACGGATATTTGACGGCCACGTCCATTCCCGTACCCAAGTGCACGTTAATCACCTGGTTGCTTTGTAGAGGTGATCCCATGATCTGTTCCACAATCTGCAATGGATTAGCACCGGCAGATTCGCTGCAGCAGATATTAATAATCGTGGCGGTTGCTGGATTCAGCGACTGCAGAATCTGATACACCCCGGCAAATGCTTCCGCCTGAGAAGCGGATCCATGCTGATGTGCAACATGAATATGCAGGGGAATCTGCTGAGAAATCACGCCGTTCGGAGTGTGGCGGCTAACTGACTTCGTCTCCAGCGGCGAAGAAGTAATTGCATCGAGCGTTTCAACAGCATACTCACAGACCTCAAGGCCTGCTCTTGAGTACTTGCTCACCTGGCCATTCTGGTCCAGCGCATAGCCTCCAACAATCACTCCCACATTAGCCTCGCGGGCCAAATCTTCCAGGAATCGGCTCACAGCCGTAGTCAGCAGATCACAGCGCGAGACTCTTTGTGAGGCTCCGGACGGCTGGGCGAGAACCATTTCATGATTCATAATCGAAGTGGACTCGATCAACACAACCAGCAACCCGTTTTTTGAATTCATTAGAATCCCCGCTGAGACGCCACCAGAAAAAGTATTGCACTAAGAACAAGCCATTTGTTAACGCTGGTTTTTCGGAGCCGCGATCAGCGTTCCCATCTTGAAGAAGCGGATCATCACGCTCGTGTCCGAAGCGTTGTACGCGAGGCATCGGGCACCCTGACGCAGATCCGGAATGGATGCTGCTGCCTGAGAAAGGAACGAAGCTGGCAGTTCGCTGGACATTCTGAACATCATTCGCGCGAAGTTATCCGTTGGCAATTGTTCGATGCTATCCGGGCACAAAACTGCATCAGATGGATTCGGTGACAACTGACAAGTAAACAGCAGGACATTACCGTCGTCGGTCCGAAGATCCTTCAGGCTTTCAGCATAGTCTTCAGGCGTAAACTCATTCCCATCGTCTTCGCTGTATTCCGCATCCGTCACATTGATCACGATTGGTGGCAAGCATTTTTCCCGATGGTCGCCGCTATCGATCCATTGAGAAGCAAGCCGATGAGCTTCCAGAAGTACCATCGAAAATGGTGTGGCCCCTTCCGTAACCGGGCGAATCCACGCGGGCTTATCCGTTGCTTCAAGTTCGATTTCTCCAGTGGCCGGGTTAAAGAACTTTTGCTGTACGCTTTCTTCAAACAGAACATTGTCTGCGAGTTCCGGAATCGTCACCGTTTCTCTGCCAGCAAGGTTTCCTGAGAAGACCGAGGAAACGAAAGGGTTGCCTTCCATGTCTGTTCGATATCCAATGACACTCAGGTCGAACCAGTCCTTGATCGAATCGCCTTTTGTCGCTTCAAGGATCATCTCTTCGATCCAGTTGTTGAGCATGCGGGCTGTGGCTCCAGCAAGCGTCATTCCCCCGGCTTCATTTCCGAATGTGTCACACATCGATCCCGACTGGTCAACCAGAAAAATAAAGTAGCCCCGGGACAAAGAACTCAGCCTCACATTGTGACTAGGAGATTCACTCATTAACAACCCTTTCAAACGCCGTGAGATTTTCGAAGATGGATTTCAGATTCGCAACATTGACTCGAAAGCAGCCGTACCGGAAAGCTCACAAAGCATTGCGGAAGAGTTCATAGCAAAAATGGTTAAGCTCGGTTAGGCGTTCTGCTGGATGTAACGCCAGCCTGGTCTTAAAGATTTGCACGGCCTACAACGGCTCTGATCGTAGTAATGAGCCCGTTGCGGTTCACAGCGTTCCAATAACACCGTCCGAAGTGAATGCCAGGAGGATTATCTGAAAACTGCGAATTGGGGCCAATTTCTCTCAGGGGTTGAGCCTATCCCTGCCGGGAAGTCAATTCAACCTGAAGGGTGTTGTTTCCGAAGATCCTTAGAGAATTGGGCAATAGCGCAGCCTTGGGACAGGATTTTTGCGGTCACGATCCGCTCGTTGATGGGGACTGCAGTGCTAAGGCAGCAACTGACGGAATCCGGGCGGCTTTGCCTTCGATGGTAGGTCTTCATTAACACACTGACTTTTTGATTTTTGCTTTTAGATGGCGTCAGGATTCGTTCCGCAGGCAAAGAATCTGTGCATGAGGAAGTCTGGTCCTATCAAACAAACGTTGCTGGTGAGGCAGCCAAAATTGAATTTGACGAACTACTTCAGATGAGGCGATTCATTCTTGATCGATTCGACTTGAAACAGCCACCAATCTGATGTCACATTAAGAAGAAGAGGCCTTACCCGTTAAGGATGTGGCTGGTACCCGGGAACTCCCGAATTCGTAACTAGACAGGTTGATTGATGACTCTCCAACGATTTCTTGCCTACACTTCGCTGGTGATGGTACTGACCAGTTCTACCGCGTTCCCCCAGAGTCCTTCAGGAATCAACGAAACAGCTGGGATCCTGGACGTCCTGGATCTGCCGAACTCAAAGTCTCGTTCCATCCTTTATGTTACTGGCGTTGGTGAAACACCTTTAGCGGACCGAACTCAGCTTGATTCTCAGGCGGCCGCCTCGGGAATGTCAATTCGCTGGCTTGCTGTCCCCAAGGCAAGGGTCCTGGATGAACTGGCGGGATTGACGGTGCAGAATCCGACTTTCGCCGGGGTGAAAATTAATGAGATCACTTTTGCATTTGCATTTGCAGATGCAGAAAATGTAGATGTTGGGCTCGACCTTAACCTGAAAAGCAAATCTCAGGAAACGTCCTTTATTGACGCTGCCAATGAGGTCCTCGGCAAGCTGAGCGGTTCGCAGAGCACTCAGTCCAACGCGCGACCAGCAAAGATTACGCTGGCCACACCGGACCAAGCCTCTGTCATCAAGGCAATCAATGCGGATCTGGCAGATCCGGCATCGCGTCTGGCAGGGTGCAAGGTATCTTCCATCGTCTTCACGCAGGACGCAGACGTGTGCAGTACCGTGGTGGAAGGAACTGTTGCCTTCGAATTTCAGACAGTTGCAGTTATTGAATCTGTGAAGTCCACCCTTGAGAAGCTGGATTGGGAACAGTGGACGGAAGTTAAACCCGCCGACGCGGGCTTTATTAACCAGCTCCCGGATATGACGCCATTCATTGAGGACCTTCGACAGACGTTGCGAGATGAGGAATCGACAGCACTGAAAGTCATCCTGCTGGATGCCCGGCTTCAGTCCGATGAGAACGCTCCGGGACAAATGCTGGTCATTCTTGAAGGGCATACCTCGACAGCCGAAACGATCCATTCGGTTGTCGAGGTTGCGAATGGCGTCGCCACAAGATTTTTTGCTCCCTATGGCACTCAGGAAGCGAGCGAAGACCGAATCAACGTCAGGCCAGACTGTCTCGCTCTCAAAGTTACCTCGCGATATTCCAGTAAACATCTTGTTCGCCTTTCGCGCGACTACGCCCAGGCAAACCGCCTGGACGACGCACTGAACGCGATTGAACTGGCTGCCTTTGAAGACAAGCGTGCTATGGAGACAATGTATTGGCTCGCTGTCACGCAACTGAAAACGAATGATATTGAAGGCGCAAGAAAGTCCCTCAGGATTGCAGTGCGAGAAAATGGAAAGCTGATCGAGGATTCCCAGAGAGGCAATCGCAATCGGTATTCAGAGATGCTTCACACGTTAGAACCGGTGCAGGGAACGTTGCGTCAGGAGCT
>Ga0105050_10004294_pt1 | contig 19053 bp, 29 predicted proteins | sample FRY01_FD_78088 | JGI IMG/M metagenome (GOLD analysis project Ga0105050, IMG submission 78088) | Freshwater microbial communities from Lake Fryxell liftoff mats and glacier meltwater in Antarctica - FRY-01 | ecosystem: Environmental > Aquatic > Freshwater > Ice > Glacier meltwater ... | reverse complement strand
GGTTCTGTCATAAAACATACCGCGCAAAAATATAATGGTTTTATGATTAGAATAAAAGGCCGCATGTTCGATAAAACAGTAACACCTAATCATAGAATTCCATTATGGGATAGATATGATAAACCATACATTGTATCAGCTGAAGAATTTTATGATTTGCATACGAAAAAAAATTCATCGTTATCTCATTCATATATGAGACGTTCAGGAGAATGGATTGGAAAAGATAATGATACATTCATGGAATGGGATATAGATACTTGGCTTATGTTTTTTGGTATATGGTTAGCAGAAGGACATATTATAGCTAACACTGTTTTTATAAGCCAAAATGAAGGAATAATTGCAGATAAAATACGATATTTTTTATCTAATATGAAAATTGAATATAAAGAAACCAAAAGAAAATTAGGAACTGGAATAATATTCTCGTTTCAACATAAAATTTTAGCCAAATATCTTTCTCAGTTTGGTGACAAAACAACAAAATTTATCCCACAAGAAATTAAAGAACTTCCAGCTTATAGATTAAATATTTTATTAGAATGGATGTTATTAGGCGACGGAAAAAATAGAAAAAAATCTTGGAAAAATAATCATGAAATAATTAGAGAATATGCAACTGTATCAGAAAGACTTGCGAATGATGTTGAAGAAATAATGTTCAAGCTTGGTATGGGTGGATGCGTGAGGAAATATATTTGCAAAAAAGATTATAAATATGCTGGTAGAATTATCAAAGCAATAAATAAACGACCACTTTTTATAGTATATGAATATTCATCAAAACGCATTTGTATGGATAATCGTTATATTTCAGCAGAAAAAATAGATTATGATGATATGGTTTATTGTTTACAGACAGAGAATGGTAATTTTCTGGTTAAAGATTTAGATGGCCATTCATTCTGGACAGGAAACTCGGTAATTGTTAACCTTGCTAATGTTTCACATATCATACGCGAAGTTTGGTGGAGCGATAAAGAATTAATGGGAAAGATGGAAGTTCTTAATACGCCATCAGGTAAAATTCTAAAAGAACTTGTGCTTGCAGGCGTTAAAGTCGGAACGTCATCTCGTGGAGTTGGTTCGCTTGGAGAAGACAAAACTAATCAATATGATTCAAATAATAAATACTCTATTGTTCAAGATGATTTCGAACTTATAACATTTGACATGGTCTCAAATCCGTCAACGCAAGGTGCATATTTGTTAAAAGAAGTAAAAAATATAACAACAAATATAACACCTAAACAGAAATTATTGATGAAAATAGATGGAATAATGACTGACATTTTAATTCGTTCATCTTAAAAAATAGCACTTTTGTAAACACATAAATCCAATCCTCAAGTGAAAATAAAAACATTAATTAATGAAATCCAAAAAGAATTCAAAGGCATAGAAGAATTAACCCAATGGCTTAAAGCTAATGGATTCAAAGGTCAACGAAAAAAATATAGTTGGTCGGTTAAATATCCTGATTTTTGGTTAAAAGAATCTGGTGTTGATTCTGTCAAAATCACGTGTTCTGTAAAACAATTAATGAATGGTAATTCTCATGCTTTGTTTGGTGCATGGGGAATGGATAACATAAAGCCTGAAGCTATACAATATCCTGATACCGCAAATCCTCTAAAATTGCAAAAAGCTTTATCAGCTGTAATGAATCAAATCAAAAAATCGATAGGTCAATAATATGGGTGAACTTAGAAAAATATTTGAAGATGCTGAAATTGCTATCGCACAGCAAGCACCAATAAATACTCAACAGTTGTTTATGGAAATAAGAAATTTCGCAAAACTTGCTGAAGGTGTTCGAAATTCAAGCTTTGGCAAAAGTCTTAAGCGAATAGCTTATCTTGCCAATGAATCATCAAGGCATATTACAGAACAAGGTTCAGATTCTTTTGATAAAGAAACACTTCGTCGTAATACTAAAGCTCTTAATGAATTAGGAAAACTCGCTACAAAATTAAATGAACAACAAGATTCAATTACTAAACAAGCACATGCTATGTATGAAGAACTTGGTATTTATCTTGAAAGATATTACAAAATGAACTAACATAAACAAATATTTGTTAAATTTTAATACGTCGATAACTTATGTCGACGTATTTTCTTTTTAAGATTATAAAAAATTTGTACTTTCAAATGGTTAGTATATATTTAACTATGTACACGCATAAGTTGCGTAGTTGGAAATTAACCCCTATAAAATGGAGTAACAAAACATGGGAAAAAGAAACACGTACAGTGACCTCATCAAGGATGCTGACTTGATTAAGGAAGTATCTATTGAAAAGGCAAAGTCCATGTTGGCGGAAGCGCTCACTCCACATCTACGACGAGCTCTTGAACAAAGTATCAATGAAACTGAGGACGCTTTTTCTGGCGATTCAGACATTGACAGCAAGGGAGATAAGGAAGGTGAGCCATTGAATCAGAGTATTCCGACTGCAACAAACGAAAATGATGAAGAATTTTCAGATGAAGAATTTTCAGATGAAGAAGATTCAGAAGAAGAAGACGTCTTGGGCGGTCTCGGCGAGAATGATGAAGAAGAATATATGCCGGGTAATGACGCAGGTATGAATGGTATGGGCTCAGAAATGAGCGATGAAGAAATGCCAGAAGATGATACTGACCTCGATGAAATAATTAATTCTCTCAGTGAAGAGGGTTATGAAGACGATGAGGAACTTGGTACAGGAAACGATACAATGTCAAATGCCAGAGTCGGTAACGGAGCAGACAATCTCTATCCAGATATGGCTGGTGCTGGTGCTGGTGCTGAAGAAGAAGAAGAATTCGAAGAACCATCTAAAGGTGACGAAGTAGTAGAATCTGATAAGCCTGTTAAAAAGACAGCTTTTCAGGGTACAAGCATTGCAGAAGTTAAAGCTCTTAGGCTTGAAGTTCGCAAATTGCGTAAATTTAATTCACAGCTCAGAGAGCAAATCAAACACCGTGACACGATTGTTAGAAAAGTTGGAGCTAAGCTAAATGAAACTGCTCTTATGAACAGTAAACTTGCTTTTGCTTATAACTTGATGAATAAATTCTCGTTGACACGTCGTGAAAGACTTGTTGTTCTCGAGCAACTTGACAAGGCAACGAACGTCAATGAAGCCAAGTTGATTCATAGTAGTCTTAATGAATCCTTTAAGTTGACAGTTTCTTCTAAAATGAGAAACATAACTAAGGGTAAGGCAAAAATCAACGAAAACGTTTCACACATTGTTGACAAGATAGCAGCAAATAGACCAGTAACCCTTCGTGACCAGCTCATTACTGAGCAGGTAAAGAATCGCTGGGAAGCTCTTGCCGGTATCTCTGGTATCAACGATGAGTCTAACGAATAAAATTAATAAGGAATATATGTAAAAATGGGTAAAATTAACGAAACAATTAGAACTCAGCTTGACAATCTTGAGGACCCCGTAGCACGTCAAATTACAGAAGCTACTATGGCAAAGTGGGAAATGTCAACAAAGCTTTTGAAAGGTCTTAAAGGCCAAGTAAAACGCAATATGGCTATTCTACTTGAAAATACACTTCAGGACCTCAAGAGAAAGGGTATGTTGAGTGAATCCTCAGCGACTCAGTCAGCAGCTGGCTTTGAAGGCTGGTCAAATGTTGCATTGCCACTTGTACGCAGGGTATTTGCTAATCTATTGGCGAACGAGATTGTATCGGTACAACCGATGAATCTTCCGTCAGGATTAGTATTCTATCTTGACTTTACATTTGGAACGACAGGTGTTGGCGAAAAAGATAATCGTCAGGCAGGTCAATCGCTTTTTGGTAATACTTCCTCATCAGGAGAGCCAACTGGTGGTTATTATGGTGGTGTTAACTTCAGCTATACAAGAAACTTCTTGTCTGGAAACTTTGCGCCGCTTGCAACTGGTGTCTTAACAGCATCATCTATTGAAGAACAAAATCCAGCATCAGGTTATTTTATAACTGCTTCATGGGCAGATGTTGATTACAGTCCTGTGTTATCGAGTTCCTTTTCCGACGACGGCGGACAAATAATTAAAAAAATTGTTCTTCCAATTTTGTCGATGAGTAATGTCGATGAAACCTTGGTTAAAGCAATTACGTTATCATCAAATACAGCTGGAACAATCGCTGGAGTTTATCGTGCTTATAACAAGTACGATGCAGGTACATCAACATTTACGTTTATTATTTCTGGTACGTCCAAGCCAAAGTTCGACTCATGTGATATAACAGGCTCATGGTTGCGTAAGACGACACAAGACTTCCGTGGTGACTTCGAAATTGGTCAAACAGGAATTGGTAACAATCCAATTCCTGAATTGAACATCGTTGTTCGCAGCAAGCCAGTTGTTGCCCAAACACGTAAATTAAAAGCATCTTGGACGCCAGAACTTCAGCAAGACTTGAGTGCATATCATGATATCGAAGCGGAAGCCGAATTAACTTCAATGCTTGCAGACCAAATTTCGCTTGAAATCGACCGTGAAATCCTCGATAACTTGTTGACAAATGGTGAGCAAACAAACAAGTTCTACTGGAGTCGTAATCTTGGTACATTCTTGAACAGCCGTAACGGTTCTATCGCATCTGTCGGTCAGGACTTCTATGGTACACAACAAGATTGGTATCAGACACTCATCGAGACACTTTTGGAAGCATCTAATGCTATCCACAAGAAGACATTGCGCGGTGCTGCTAACTTCATTGTAACTTCACCAGAAGTTTGCACAATGCTTGAAGCAACACATACGTTCCGTCCACAGCTCTCGCTTGATGAAAAAGAAGTCAAGTACTCGCTTGGCCTCGAAAAGGTTGGTACATTAAATGGCCGCTGGACTGTTTACAAGGACCCATTCTTCCAAACGAATAAAGTTCTTTTGGGTTATAAGGGTGCGAACTTCCTTGAAAACGGATTTATCTACTCACCATACGTTCCATTGATTCTTACACCAACGGTTCTTGAGCCAGATAACTTTACACCACGTAAGGGTATAATGACACGATATGCTCGAACAACGGTTCGCCCTGAGTTCTATGCAGCAGTTATTATTACTGATATGCGCACGGGCTAATCTCAGCTAATCGCTTATAGCTAAACTAATGGCCGGTATTAATTTACCGGCCATTTTTTATTTATTTTTAGAAAAGTGACTTTGGTTGTTGCATACATATATTTATATCCGTGTATGCAACAACGACGGTATAGCAGAAAATGAAAATCTCAATGAAAAAATATTATGTTTATGCTTTAATAGACCCAAGAAACGATATTCCTTTTTACATAGGGAAGGGTAAAGACGAAAGAATGTTTGAACATGTTAAGGTAGTTAAGCGTGGAAGAAAACCTAATAAAAATGATTATTTGTTTAACAAAATAAATTCAATACTAAAAAACAAGTATGAAGATATAAAATATGAAAAATTGTTTGAATCATCGAATCAAAAAAAAGTTTTTGAAAAAGAAATTGAATTTATAAAAATGTATAAAGATAAAGGTCTCAAATTATGTAATATGACAGACGGAGGTGAAGGGATGTCTAATATTACAAAGGAGATAAGAAAAAAAATAGGCGATGGTAATAGAGGAAAGATAATATCAGAAGAAGTAAAAGAAAAACTAAGAATATCAAATTCAGGTGAAGGTAATCCTTTTTATGGGAAACATCATAATGAAGAAGCAATAAACAAAATATCTAAAGCTTGTAAAGGTCTTGAATCACCTTTTAAGGGAAAACGTCATTCTAAAGAAGCAAAAGAGAAAAATAGATTAGCTCATTTAGGAAAACAAGCATGGAATAAAGGTATTCCTATGAAAAAAGAATCAAAAATCAAAATGTCTAAGAATCAAAAAGGGAAAATACCTTGGAATAAAGGCTTATCAAATGAAAAAAACAAACAATGCAAAATATGCGAAAAATACTTTAGACAAATAACTCACACACATTTGAAAAAAGCACATAGCATTAATTTAGAAGATTACAACAATGAGAAATGATATAATCAATCAAGATACAGATATTATCTTCAGTAGAAAAAATATTTTGATTATGAATCAATCTGAAAAAGAATTGCTTCCTAATATACTTCTTAGTTATATCAGAAATGAAACTAATAATGATTTTCCTTATCCTGATTTTTCGAAAATCAAATTTGAAAAAGAGTTTAAGCTATTAATAAAAGAGCAAAGAAAAATAAATAAGAACGAAAACATTAATCTTAACGGTTTCCATGATTATTATTGTATTTCTAATTTAAGACCTATTTTTAATAATTTTTATGAAGCTACAAAAGGAAACAACCATAGTTCAATAGAAATATTTTATGATAATGAATCATTACTGAAAGTATTAAAATATCGATGTGGCTTAAATAATTCAAAAAAGTACACATATAGTATTGGTAAGGATAAAATAAAGGCACAAGAAACATTCAATATCACGCCGAAAACAATAAGAGTTGGCATAAATTCTTATTTTAATAGCGAAGTATCAAATTTCTCCACTGTTCTTGCCAAACGAATGATAAATACATTAATTGATTCTTTTGTATCAAAAAAATCTGATGTAATTATTTATGACCCATTCGGAGGCTGGGGTTCAAGAATGGTTGCTGCCGCTTCTATCAAGGAAAAGAGAATACATTACATTTATCATGATATTTCAAAAAAATCAGTAGAAAATGCAAACAAATTAGGTAATATATTGTGTAATGTAAACAATGATTTTTCCTTTGAGTGTAAGCAAGAAAAATTTTGCAAGTCAAATATACCAAAATACGATATATGCATCACTTGTCCACCATACAAAGAAAAGGAACTCTATGATAATAACGCAGAGTTCCTTCTTGAAGATTTAATAAGCTTAAATAATTGTATGTTTGTTTACAATGAAGAATTAGATAAAAATATTTTTGCTTATATAATAAATTCTAAAAGTCATTTAAGAAATACGAAAGCAAAAGAATACATTTATTCAACTATTGTTCAGGTGTAAAGTTACCGAATGCTGGATTATCGCAAAAAAACAATGAATTGTAACCATCAACAAAATTTTAATTAATTGGAAAAATTTTACGATGTAAAGAAGAATTCATATGATTTATAAATTTTCCACCAGTTTCGGCATTAATTATTTTTGCTTGTATTTCGTACATACGCATAGTATATAATTTAGCAACATACATTACAGACCTTTCATCGAAAGCATCAACGATAACATATGGCAATGATATATTTTCTTGACAAGCTTGCTTAAACCCTTTTTGTATAGATTTGTTTAATTCGTAATTTATTTGAACCATTTCTCTATTTGGTCCATGTGCTTCTTCTTTACGTTGCTCCCATTCATGCTCCCCACGGTCCAGAAGAACGATAAAGTAGCCAAGTTGTGAAAGTCGTCGCTCAATTTTTTCAAGCTTTTCTGGAGTGATTCTGGGACCATCTCGCAGAATTTTTCCGTACACTAATTCACTCAAATAATGCCTGTCAAATATAATGCCTTGTCCTAATTCAGCATATTTTTTAATCTGCTTAAAGTAATCATCAAAATAATCAAAATCTTCAGGTAGATGTGAATAATGATAAAATGGTAAGTTAATTTCATTTTGAAGCTTTTCAATAAAAGTAGACTTACCTTGTTGTTCTCCGCCTTCAACTATAATACCATTTATCGGCTGGCTATAACTAATTTCATTCATTTATTAATCCTTGATTAATTTTTATACAATTGTATGTAAATTAGCATATTTTTCTAATAGATGAAACTGACGCTTTTACCGTGCTCATGACTATTTAAGTATAGTAGAAATCATCACATAAAATTTATGACAAAAGGATAAAATCATGGGAAAAATTATTCAAGGCGAATGGAGATTCCAAACAGCAATCACTACAAGCGGTTCAGATACATATGTAGCATTAGACCTTCCTGAACGTTCAAATGGTGCTAAAATATTAAAACTTCGCGGTAACCAACCCTTTGTTTATCAATTCGGCAGTGGTTCAATAGGATATTATGATGCTGTTCGACCCGCAGAATCGACAAATCCAAATGTGCATGAATTTTACTCACAGGATGTTACTTATGGAAATACGCATGAGTATTATCCAGCGCTTTGTAATGGATTAACAGTACATGGTATTTCAATCACCTCCGCAAATATTCATCTTGCATTTTTTGCAAATAAACAACACAACACGGATAGGAGTTGATAATGCAAAATTACACTGATAACATTCATGAACCTTTTCGCTTTGAACAAATATCAGAAGATGAAGGAATTAATCAAGGTGAATGGAGATTTGCTAATTTTACTTTAATAAGTGGTTCTGATGTAGTTATTTCTTTGGATATACCAGAGCGTTGTAATGGTATATCTAAGCTTCGAATTCGCGGCAACGGCGGCGCCTTTGTTTATAGACTTAGTGATGGTCCTATCGGCCCTGATTATATTAATAATCCAGAGGTTTTTGAGCGTACAGCTTTTGGATTTACCCTCCGCCGGATTCATGATGTTTGGGACCCGTATTTAGGGTCTAATAAAATCACCGTGAGAAAAACAACTATTTCCGCAAATACAAATTTACAAGTAGCTTATTTTGTTAATAAACAATATATCAAAGAGTAATAAAATCATGCATGAAATTGGAATTAACGTAAAAATTACAACCAAAGGCGCATTATATATTCAAGATATAATTGAAAATATCAATATAAGCGATGTTTATCCTGTTTTATCAATTGATAAAGGAGATGAATTATATGAGATTGAAATTGATGGTCATTTTTTTTGGCTAAAAGAAGACGAAATCGCCGAAGTATAATCAATACAACAATTTAACATAGGTTTCATCGTGTAAAAAAAAGTATTAAATTATTTGCATATACTCGATGAATAATAAAAGGAGAAAATATGTACACAGAATACACAGAAGGTGTCGAAAAAGCCAACCGTGAAGAAAAACCGCCATTTGAAACAATTTGTGAAGGTGAGTGGGTTGCTATTCGAACAGTTGAATTAGCAAAAGATTATATTTATGAATATTCACATGACTTAAAATGCAATGGACGAGCAGTTGCTGTTCTTGTATATCGTAATGACCAAACAACTCCTATTATGGGTAGTTTTGAAGTTATTCCATGCCATTTTGATGGTAAACAACTCGTAACGGTAACTGGAATGATTGATGGCGGTGATGACCCGTTTGAAACTGCAGTTAAAGAAGTTCACGAAGAATGTGGGTATAAGATAGAAAAAAATGAATTATTTTATCTTGGTATAGTCATGCCTTCGAAATCTTCTGATAAAATAATACATTTATTTTCTGTTGATGTAACCAATAAAGAACGTTATGAGCGTTCCGGTGACGGTACTCCCGGAGAAGAAATGAGTCACTGTGATTGGGTTGAAATCCAAGATTGTTTGCTTTCAAAGGACCCACTTTTTGCTGTAATGATTTCGCGTATGAATATGCTAATTGAATCGCAAAAACAAAAGCAAGAAAAAAAGCAAGATGATATTCAAGATGTAGATTATAAAATGATAGACGGCGAAGAAATCAAGAAAGATTAATAAAAGGAAGTTTTCAATGGAAAAACAAAAAGCTCAAATCAAAAACTGGCATTTAGTTGGCGGTCTTCCAGCCGGTCTCGACCCCAAATATTCTGCTCCCGAAATGTATAGTTTGCATTTGCATGGAGAAATCATTAGTCACCCGCGATTCAACGAAAACAAAGAAATAACAACATCTTCCATTGTGAGAAGTAATATAAGTAATCGACAAATTGAAACAAGAAATACGATATACGAACTTGTCGGAGATATGCATCCTGAATTTCAAAAATATCTCAATGAGAATAATATTGATGTCAACAAATATGATACTGCTATCAACAAGTAATTAATTTTGGGAATTTAATTTCCCAATATAGCTCAATAGTTTAGTCGGTTCAAAACACTGCTGTGACATGGCAGAACCATCGGTTCAATTCCGATTTGGGCTACCGTTAAAGTTTATAAAGTCAATATAAGAAACCTAAGAGGTGAAACATGAATCAAGTTGATTCCAAGACTCTGTGGAAGAGTATCGCTGTTGGTGTAGTTGGTGCTTTTGCTATGTACTTTGCAAGTGCATGGGAAGTAAGCCAAATTATCTTAGCACTCGCTGCAGGTACAGCATTAACTTACTTTGCGTATGGTAAGTTTGCTAACAAGGACTTATTCTAAAGTTCGCTTAAAAAGGTTTCAATTACGCGGGGACGTCGCCAAGCTTGGTCTAAGGCAGCAGGTCTACATCCTGCTATTTCGTGGGTTCAAATCCTTCCGTCCTCACTTAAGTATATGATTAATATTGACTTAGAATAAGTTTGTAAGTATATGATTAATATGGACTTAGAATAAGTTTGTAAGTACATAATTAATATGGACTTAAATAAGTTTGTATTAGTAAAAAATACGTGTATATTATAGTGTTAACTAAGAAAACCCTAAAATGTTTCACAAAGAGGATTCTATCCATGGCAGTTCCATTAAACGAAGAATTACCCGGTCGTACTGACCTATCTCTTCTCAATGCACTTCGCAAACGTACTGGCGAAGAAGAAATTTGGCGCGATTATCATTGGCATATTTACGATGAGCTATGTTTTCGCGAGATTGAAAGCGGAATTTGGGAAAAAGTTGTTGAAGAAGAAAAAAAACCCAAAGCACCGAAGAAATCCAAAGTAAAAAATTCTGACTCTGACTCTGACTCTGACTCTGATGATGAATATATCGAAGATGAAGAGCAAGAACAACAATATGAAGGCGTTCATATTCTTCGAAGTAAATACGGACCTTGTTTGTTACCTAACGTATCAATGGACAAGTTAACTTGGGAAGATAAGGCAGCGCAACTTGATGAAGAAGTTCTTCAAAAGATTTATTCTTGGCGTAAGCATTATCTTAATAAGTGTCCAAAAAAGAAAAAATGGGTCGTTGAAAAATGGCTTCATGTTGTCGAACTGGAACACGACCGTCGGCTTGGACTTCAACAGAATAAGGAAATAAAATGAGCAAACTGAAACATTTGACAATTAAAGAGATTTATTCTTTTGATGAAGAGCGATTGACGGAACTCTTAAAAGAGAATGACATCCCGTTCCCGATGGAATGTCTCGGTGATGTACGTCTTGAGATGTGTCTGCTCCTTGACATTCGCAGGCGCGAACTCCAACGAGCCGCAACGGATTAATAAAGAGTGAAGAACTGAATAATGATTTTATGGCATTGGACTGACAAGAACAATCTTGAATCAATTTTAAGAGAAGGTCTCAAGCCAAATAAAATAGGTATTGTTTACCTCACTCCAAAGCCTCAGCACATTCGACAATGGTGGAATAATTCAGCGATATTACTTGAAATTGAAACAGCCGAAATTCGATTAACTGTTTTTGATGAGTGTCAAGAATGGGAAGTTTTATGCTGGGGTCATATTTCTCCATCAAATATCAAATTAGTTTCGTCAATAAAATAATTCCGATTAATTCAAAACAAAAAAGAGGTTATAATGGAACGAGAAATTACGTGTACGCTTAATAAAATAGATGTGCGAGATGCTGTTTTTGAATTCGTTCGTAGAAAATACGGATATGATGCCGAAAGAATTGAAGGATTTTGCTTTCTTTTAGGAAAAGAATTAGATAAATCATCATCTGTAATAGAATATTCTGCCTGCTTTGATGGTGTTTTATTCAAGATTACATTAGATAAATAAACATCTGCCGCGAACCTACGGGTTGGGAACAAAGTTTCATAAGCTTTTGTGTGTAGTGGTTCAAATCCACCTCGCGGTACTATAAATATTTTTTGTTATACGTAAATCCTCATTGGATTATCATAAAATTTATCCGTGTATATCCTTTGGTTGCGAACCAGTTGAAAGATTAATGGAATCATGTGGGTTCAACTCCCTCCACGGATGCAAAAACAAAAATGAAGAACATAATACAATTAGAAAAGAAAACAATGAATAAAGCCGGACGAAAAAAGATTACATGGCTTGAACCTAATACGCCTATAATTTTGGAACACGATGTAAAAATGGGTGAGAATTTACTATCACAAGGTGCTATTGGTTACATTAAGCAACAACTGAAAATAGACCAATCATGTTTATGTAATTTTAATAACCAAGATGTTTGGTTATTAAGAGAAGATATTAAAGTTAAATAATTTTTGGAAGATGGGCAAACATTGGTCTGTTGCGAGCGCCTGCTAAGCGTTTGGTCGAAAAAATCGGCCTGAGGGTTCAATTCCCTTGTCTTCCGCCACTTGTAACTTAATAAAAAAATAAAAATGATTAAATTAAGCTCACTGATTAAAGAAACAACAAATCATCTTGATAAACATTATATTGACAAAAAAATTGTTAAAGATAAACTTATAAAAGCGCGGATTTTACTTGATTTTGTAGCTGACCATTTATTAGCAGAATTTGCTGGTGATGATAAATTAGAAAATATTGCAGACAAACTAAAGAAAATGACAAATGACCTTGATGTTATTATTCCAAAAATAACAAGATTACTAAAAAAATGAGAAAGAAAATATTATGTCAGTAGAAAGTGATAAAATCGGTTGGGTGGGAATTGATTTAGATGGAACTTTATGTCAATACGACTATTGGAGAGGTAAAGAACATATCGGTTCGCCAATTCCATTAATGTTCGATAAAGTGAAAGAATGGATTTCTGAAGGCAAAACCATTAAAATTTTTACAGCTCGGGCACATGACCCTGAAGCAATTCCATTTATACGAGATTGGTTACGCAAATATGATTTGAAAAATCTTGATGGTTCAGACCTTGAAATTACAAATGTAAAAGATTATGGTATGATTGAACTTTACGATGACCGTGCGGTACAAATAATTCCTAATACAGGAATAAGAGCAGATGGAAAAACATTGTAATATATAATGAAATTAATGAATTTAATTCCAATCACTGAGGGTGGCAAACTTTTTGGTACTCGAGCAGAACGAGTTACTACGGAAGAAATGAAAGCTGTTTTCAAAGAATTAAAATCTAAATTAGAATGGTTCGAAAAATTTGAACTCACTAAATCTCTTCCTTCAAAAAAAGACCACGGAGATATTGATATTGTAGCTATGTTTGGTGAATTAAAGCCAAAAATGGACACAATGAAATATATTATTGGAAATCTTCAAGGTCAAGTTAGCGACCATTTGAAAAATTCATACATATATTCCATTTTATTTCACTCAAAAGCTATCAATAAAAAAGTTCATGTAGATTTTATTGTTAGTGATAATAAAAAAAATCATAATTCAAGAATTCAATATTTTTCATATAATGATTTTTCTGGCGTACTTGGTATTTTTTCAAAGAAATTAAATTTCAAATACGGCAGTGAAGGCTTTTTCAAACGCTATAGAGATAAAAAAGGAAATTGGCATGATATTCCTATTTCGAGCAATCTTGAAATAGGCTTAAAAATTCTCGGTTATTCCGATATATCACAATTCCGAAAAATTAATGATATTGATGATATTATTAATTTTATTTCAAGTAGTAAATTATTTGATTCTTCATTTGTTACTCATGACGTAATGAATCAATCAGACCGTAAATCCATGAAACGTCCGGTCATTGGCTATGCTGTTAAAAAATTAAGAAGTATTGGTAATCATCGTACAATTAAAGATGATGATTATTATTTGAAAAAAATATATCCGTCTAAATACAAATTTGTACAAAAAACTATCGAACAAATCGAAGAAAAAATTCATGTTGCTGGACCTTATTATGATGGAAAATGGGTACTTGATAATTTCAAAGTAAAACAAGGTCCAGATGTAGGAAAGATATTAAAGTTGATACAAACAAAGTTTGGTAATTCTCCGAATAGTAAAGACGAAAACAAAATTATTAGTTTCATTAAGCAAAATGGCTATTAATCTCGAAAAAGAAAAAGATTTTGAGAGAAGTGATTTTGAACTTCAAGAATTTCTTATTTTTGCAATTTGTGTCGCAGGGAAAACCGCGAAAACAATGGCACGTTTGGTTTCAAATTTTATTCTTTCTGAAACTGGTGAACTCCCGCTTAAACTTATAAAAAAATTAGTCAATAGTGGTGAATTAGAGAATGCTCTAAGGTGCTCCAGAATTGGTCAATACACTAAACTGCAAAAGACCTTTGAATATATCGTAGAATGCAACCTGTGTCCAAGAACATGCACTCTTAATGATTTGTTAGCAGTACCGGGTATTGGAAACAAAACATCACGCTTTTTTCTTAGTTTCACAAGGCCTAATCAGCGATTTGCTATTCTTGATACGCATATATTGAAATGGTTATATGAATCAGGTTATGACGTACCTAAAAATACACCAGCTGATAAACAATACAAAGAAATTGAACAAATTTTTTTGAAATACTGCGACATTTTTGAATGCGAACCAGTTGATTTTGATTACATGATTTGGGAGTCATATGCAAAGCTTAAGTAAATTTTTATTTGAATCTGAAGATATTCATGATTATTATTCCGTTCAACTTGATTTCCCGGGATTAACAACATATGATAAAGTGATTGAAATCATTGATAAAAGCGATTTGTTACCTCTTCCAAAAGAAGATTCAAGACCAACAGGTGTCGAAGAAGAACCACACATTACAGTAGCTTATGGTTTTCACGATGATTTCAAAAATGAAATCGAAAAGTTAGTTGAAGATTATGGACCAATCGAAGTTCGATTCGGAAATATGAAAATGTTTGCTGATAATCCTAATCATGATTGTATTGTTGTTGAGGCGAAATCCAAAAAATTAATGCAATTACGTCGAGCTTTAATTAGAGAATTTCCCAATACACAAACATTTGATAATTATATCCCTCATCTTACTCTTGCATACTTAAAGAAAGGTAAGGCAGATATTTATGATGGACAAAAATGTTTTCTTACAGGTAAAGAAGCAACAGCATATATGTTAACTTGCTCAGGTAAAAATGAGAACAAACAATACGTCTATTTAGTTTAAGAGGATAATAATGAAAATCAATCAAATCACAGAAGATTCAAAAGCTACTGAACAAGCAAAAAAACTTGGACTGCACCATATCGGTTGGGGAAAATATGCAAAAGATGGTAAAGTTGTAGCTCAATCAAAAGGTGATAAACTTGTGATGGTCGGTACAGATAAACCATACAAGGGAAGTGCATCAGGACTTAAAAAACCAAATATATTCAACATGACGAGCACAGCAAAATCTGGTGAAAATAAAACTCAAGTTATTAACAAAGCAAAAGAAGCTGCTACACATGTGCTTAATAATTGGAAACAATTTGGCGGAGAACATCCTCCGCAAGCTGGTGGGAAAATTCCTTCAAAAGCATGGCGATATGCCAAGCAACAAAACGTTCATAATGATGACTTCATAAAAGCATTTGATTCTTTTGTCGGGGGTCATCGTGATTTAGACTGGGAAGACCCAGAAGAAGATGAAACAGATTATGAAGAAAGAAATCGCAGAATTAACAGGATAAAACAAGCTAAAAACCCAATTCAAAATTCGGATAATATAGATGACGTAGGTTCTGATATGACTAAGCTTACGCCAAAACAAGAAGAAAAAACTATAGATTGGTTTTCAAAAAAATCATTAAAGGAATTACGGAAACGACAAGAAACAGCATATGCTCAGACTAAAATAGCATATGGTAAAAAAAATGATTCAGCATTACAGAATCTTCAAAAAATGAGTGAATTATTAGCTGCTGCTATTGATAAAAAAGAATTTGGCGATGAAGATTCTAAACTTAATAAATGGACAGATACTAAAGAAATGAGAGATGCTTGGTCTGCAGGCGGTTATAAAAGCACACCAGAAGATGTCGCGCAATTCGCGTCAGACAATCGTGCTAAGTTTTTTAATGATGAAGCCGATGTAATTCAAGTTCCACCAATTATTCAACAAATGCTTGATTCAGACCCAATTCAAGGTGGAGCGCGTTATGATGTTGTTCAACGACGTTTTATGAAAAGATTGAATACTTTAATGGTGGGTCTTAATCAGTATTATACTGATGAAGAATAAAACAATTAAATAAATTTCATTTGCGGTATTAGTGTTAACGGCCTAAGCACGCTGGCTTGCCAAGTCTGAAGTATGGATTCAATTTCCGTATACCGCACCAAAATATCAATAATTATATTATCGAAGAAGCAATTATGAAACTTATGGACATAAAGAAACAGATTTTAGGTGAAGGTGTCAATGACCCCGGAATTTTCAAAGCTATATTTCTTGCTGGTGGTCCTGCTGCAGGTAAAACTTTTGTCGCAAGAGAAATTTTTGGTCTACCGCCAAGAGAAGATTCTATTATTACATTTGCTCCAAGTGGATTAAAATTGATAACATCAGACACTGCTTTTGAAGTTCTTTTGAAAAAAGCAGGATATGGTACAGACCTTGATAAAATAGCTCAAAAAGACCCAAATTTATTTCTTTCGTTAACGGATAGAGAAAACCCTGATTCAGTTCGTAATAGAGCGAAGCGAATTACTAAAGAAAGAATAACACATTATATTGATGGTCGTCTTGGAGTTGTTATTGATGGTACGGGGCATCTTTATAGTCATGTATCTGAAATGCGTGAAAAATTAACACATCTTGGATATGATACATATATGGTATATGTAAATACTAAACTTGATGTCGCTTTGCAAAGAAATACGTCACGTGCAAGAAGACTTCCTGATGACCTTGTTAAACAATCTTGGAATGATGCTCAAAAAAATATGAAAAATTATCAAAGATTATTTGGCGGTAATATAATTATCATTGATAATTCAGAAATAGCGATAGGTCGCACTGGACAAATTTTTCAAAAAGATACTTACAAAGCAATCAACAAATTTATATCTAAACCAATTCATAGTAATATTGCAAAGCTTTGGATTGAAGCGCAAAGAAGAGCAAAATAATGGAAAATATTATTGCGTTTCTATTGTTTGGAATTGCTGCTATATTCAATGGTATGATGGATATTATCAAAGTTTGGTATCTATCGACATTTTCTAATATTAAAAACAACCAATTTCGAACGTGGTTGCGTTCTGATTGGCAAAATAAATACATTAATCGTAACCCAAATCTTGGCTTAAAGAAATTTTTTGGGTTTTTCGCTTGGCCAGCATTTATGTGGGATGGATGGCACGCTGCTAAAACTGTAATGTTATTATTTATTACTATTGCTATTCTTCTTTCAACGCGCATGGAAATAAATATATTCAATATGACAGCATTTCTCATCTCGTGGTTTATAGGTTTTGAATTTTCGTATGGATATTTGTTTCGCAGAAAAGAAATTCGTAAAGAATATTTTCAACGTTTCTTTGGTTATCTTAAATTTTGGTAAGGAGAAAGTATGGTATTGATTGACCCGATGGAATTTGACAGAACTGTTTCATTGCTCAGAAATTTTTTCAAAACTAAAGGTTTTATAGAAATCCACACGCAAAATAGATTAAGTATTCTTGCTGCATGTGAGGACCCATCGACAATCGCTACTTTTGATTATGCTGGTCAAGTATGGCCATTACCACAAACAGGACAAATGTGGCTGGAGCATGAATTACTCACCAAACCAAATGTTCCGGGATATTTTTGCGTATCTACTTCTTATCGACAAGAAGCAAATCCTATTGAGGGAAGACATGATTTAATTTTTCCAATGTTTGAATTTGAAATGCACGGCGGAATTAAAAAACTCATTGAGCTTGAAGAAGAACTCTGTAGATTTTTGATGCTTGGAATAAAAGATAGAAACAATAACAAATATTTTCAATATACAAATCACAAATATGATTTTTTTGCCAATAAGTATGGTGTTGAATCTCTTGAAGCAGAACATGAAGAAAAAATGTATAATGAGTATGGTGAAGTTGTTTTTATAACTGATTTTCCAGAATCTACATCACCTTTCTTTAATATGAGAAGAAGCAGCGAGGGAACTGCTAATAAAGTAGATGTTATTATTAAAGGAATAGAAACTATCGGCTCAGCAGAGCGTTCGATTGATGTCGAGCAAATGAGAAGAGATTTTATGACTATTTCAAATGGTAAATATGCTGAAACATTATTTGCAAGATTTGGTAAAGAGCGTGTCATGAATGAATTAGATGAATTTCTTAAACTTCCTATGTTTCAGCGATGTGGCGGCGGAATTGGTTTAACAAGAATGATTCGTGCATTAAGACCAATGACATCACAAACAAATTAAAAAGGAAAATGATTTATGAATTCAATTAACCATGCACCTATTTTTGATAATAGTGAAATAATTGACCGACGCAAACAAGAATATGTTATCGAAAATATCGAAAATATCGAAAAAAAATACAAAGGCAAAATTATTACACTTGACACGCTAAATTTGCAATTTCCAAATTTAGCATATTTTTTGAAAAAAATTGGGCGCTATCATGAATCAAGAAAAAGTATGTTAATTTTGGAACTGTTGGAAAGTCCGCCGAGTGCACTTTACGAACAAAAAGTATATAGTGTACATTTTTTCACAAAAGAAAATCACTATGCAATCAGTGCCACACCCGTGAGTTTAATTGATAAAGGTTATCTTGGTTGTATAGCTTTGCGTAATTCGCCGAACCCGGGTGAAACTTGGTTACGCGGAAATGATTTACCTGATGGTCCGTTTTGCGATTCGACTTGGAACGATATTATGGCAGGAATCATTGCATATGAAATGAAAAATATTGCATAAGGTAAAAAAGAGAACTCATTAGTTTCATTTTGTAATTTATATTGTTATATTGTTATATTAACAAAGTCTAAAGACATTAAATTACAAAATAGGAAAATATTTGCAATACCGTGAAAAAATAGTTGAACGATTAATCCGCCATGGATTTTTAGTTAAAGAGCACCAAATTCAAACAATAAATGAAGTGCTTGAAGCTTATGTTTTTGGTCATCGTTATGTTGCACTCTGCGCTCCTACTGGTAGCGGCAAATCT
>Ga0105050_10004290_pt1 | contig 19071 bp, 13 predicted proteins | sample FRY01_FD_78088 | JGI IMG/M metagenome (GOLD analysis project Ga0105050, IMG submission 78088) | Freshwater microbial communities from Lake Fryxell liftoff mats and glacier meltwater in Antarctica - FRY-01 | ecosystem: Environmental > Aquatic > Freshwater > Ice > Glacier meltwater ... | reverse complement strand
TTCATGCCTGAAAAATCCATCTCTAAACTGAAAGTGACTTCCAACCTTGATGTTTTCGCTCAAAAATGCCGTCATTTGCCGATGCAAACTCGGTTTTGAGCGGGTTTGTACCCACAGATTCTGAGGAAGAGCCAAACAATGACGTCGCTTAGCGCGGCACAATGGGAATATTTTGCTCGGCGACGGAACTGCTTCGCCAATTTTTCCGAACCGCGCTGAACGTGTACCTTCTGCTCACCGATTTAAAACAATGTCATTGTAACCACTGATTGTGCGGGTTGATCGAGGGAATAAGTGATGAGTTTTGATCAGGCAATCAAGTGGGGATTCATCGGGCTCATCGCGGCTCTTGATCTCGTATTATTGTTTTTTTGCAAATTCGAATTGCAGTGGGGCGATCTCGTTAAGCCTGCGATCCTCTGTGCGATGTTGGCGGTGCTGTCACTTTACTACCATCGCAATCAGGGTGATTCACTCGTTTTGTGCATGATCACACTGATGCACATTGGCTGCTACATGACGGTTACCTCGTTGTTCATTTACCTCACGACCACGTTCAATTTCCCTCTGCATGACGGTTGGCTGAGAGCGTTTGATTCCATGGTGGGCTATTCGCCAAGCGCCCTGGTGGCTTGGACCCGATCGCATCCGATACTCGATTACTGGTCGACCTGGATTTACTTATTTATCACGACGGAATCGATGTTTGCGATCTTTGCAATCGCGTTTTCCAACCATCGACGATGCTTAGAAAAATTTGTGTTCCAGTTCATGCTCGGCGCGTTTGCATGCGGCATCATCGCGTGTGTGCTTCCCGGCAATAGTCCGCTTCATAATCACGGCATCACACCCACCGATTGGCAGCAACCCTTCTTGGATCATTTTAGAGCATTGCGTACAGGTGAACCTTTCAAGTTTTCCTGGCGGCAAACCGAAGGCTTGGTGACGTTTCCGTCTTTCCACACTGCCTGGGCGGTATTCTTGATCGTCGCGTGGAGTGCTCACACTCGCTGGTTATTCATCCCGACAACGATCCTGAATGTCCTCATCATCATTTCCACCTTAACCACCGGCGAACATTATTTACTCGATATCGCGGGTGGAATTGCCCTCGCCCTGTTTTGCATCTATACAAGCCACCGCGTGAATGCCTTCGCATATACCACAGAGGGGGATCCACGCGTCGTAGAATGGCTTTCTCTTCCTGCGAGACAACCAGCCAAGCGATCCGCTCTCCAGCAGAATGGATAAGGATTACACGTAGCTTCCAATCACAAAAAATTCAACGTGATTGACAATGAGAGCCCATGCGACGAAAAGAATCGTCGTCACGTCCGGCCTTAATCGTTACGACCATCATGACCCAACGATTTTCGCGAACCGCTAGAGAACACGCAGTCATTTTTTTTGACTGCTTCAATTTGTGCCGTAGTGTCCCAGTAGTGAATGAGGTGAATCGGTGTTCGATTCGCTGCTTAGTGTGATGGTCTCACCGTATCACTATTTTCTGGATCGGATCTAGAGAATCTTGAGGCGACGTGACTTGGCACTAAAACTCAAAAGAGACCGAATCGGCAACTCGGTCAAATTTCATCTCGCGAGAAGAGTACTATGAAAAATTTTGCAACGAGCATTGTTAGCTTCCTGAAGGAAGAAGATGGTCCAACCGCTGTTGAGTACGCGGTTATGTTGGCTTTGATTGTCGTTGTCTGTTTGACAGCGATCACGAGTGTGGGCACTGCAGCGAGCGCTAAGTTCAATGAAGTAGCAACACAAATTTCTAACAATTGATCCAACTCCACAATTTTGTGGAAATGCTAATCAGTCCCTTTCGGCTTGCAATCGGAATCCCCTGTGCGTTTTCCGATTGCCCGCCGTGGGATCGGTCGCTAGTAAATTAGCTCCTATGCATCGAAATGCGTCGGAGTTTTACGGTAGCCGCAATGCGTCACGATATTGCCGCCCGATGACTGATTCGTTTTATCCAAATTCAATCTTGATGCACTCGATCTTGAAGCGATGTTAACGATTCGCTGCAAGTTGTTTCTGCGTCAAATAAATGAGCCTGCCATGGACTTCCCCGGACTTCCCGCCGATGCGGCGTTGAGCGCTTGGCAGATTCTCTGCTGTGCCGCGACGTTGATCACGGCAATGCTCAGTTGCATACTTGTCCCTCGTTAACCGCCACGCGATCGCTGGCGAATCATCGTCGCGCCACGCTTGACGGACAAGATTGTTCAATTTCCCGCCCAAGGCTCCCCCAGCACAGCGAACACTGCCATGCAAACCATTCTTGAATCCGCAATCGCGAACTGGCCGGTTTGGCTGGTGACCTTTGTTCTGGTCATTGCCGCGATCATTGATGGCGCGATCCTCAAAGTTCCCAATTGGTTGACATTTCCCTTCATCACCTCTGGTTGGCTGTACGGTTTTTGTAGCGCAGGAGTAGCGGGGCTTGGTTACAGCCTGCTTGGAACCTTCGTCGGAATGATGCTGCTCTTGGTACTGCGCAACATTGGCGGAATGGGTGCAGGCGATGTGAAGTTGCTAGCTGGCGTGGGTGCTTGGCTGGGAACCGTCACCACGCTCTACGCTTTCGCTGCAACCGCCATTGTTGGTGCAGTGATGGCGATCGCAATGATCGCATTAAGTGGCAATTGGTTCAAACACTATGCCATGGCGATGCAAATCCTTCACGAGTGGAAAACGATACGCCAACCCTCGGCATTGGCTGCCATTGCACGCGAACGAAAACCACGCATGACCTTACTGCCTTACGGCATTCCGATGGCGATCGGCTCGATCATGTACTTTGCGGCTGCGGGACTGCTTATTTAAGCAACGGTTCGCGGCGTTGACTGGTCGGCAAGAGCTCACCCCGACCTCGTTCACGTCATCCTTCGGGAAAAGTTAATCTAGGGCCATCAGGCAATCTTAGACGCTTGTAACGGATGTCCGCTGTTTGACCAGACGATTGTAGAAACCGGTCAGACAGATCCGAAAGCATGTAGGGCGTCGGAGCGTCCGCGCAAGTTTTTGGATTGATTAGAAAAAAGCTGAGCATAGCGAAGCAATTTCGAGCCGGTCGCAAAAGATCATCGGTCGCAACCTTTTCATGGTGGCGGCCTCCACAAGCCATTCGCCTGGTACAGATACTGACTTTCAGCTTTGGGCTGAGGGCGACTCATAGGATTCGTAGGGATTGATCAGCGATGCGTAGCAAATCAATGTTTTTGATGATTGCATGCGTTTGCGGCGCGATTGCTGCCGTCGGTGCAAGCCAATTGATGCAGGCGCAGGGAACAGGAACCGGCACTGTTTCGATGACGGAAGTTTTCGTCGCGACTCGCGTGATCAATCAGTCGGAAGAGATCAAGGCGGAGATGATGGCATTGGAGGCGTGGCCCTCCGATCGAATTCCGCCGGGTGCGACCAATGACTTAGAAAAGATAGAGGGCAAGTTCGCCGCCCAGAAACTATATGCTGGTGAACCGATCATCAATGAGAAGCTTAGCGATGAAGCCTCTGACCTAACGGTGGCAATTCCGAAAGGCTTCAGCGTCGTATCGATGAAGGCTGATGCGGCGAGCAGCGTTGCTAATTTGGTCCGACCCGGTGATCGAGTGAACGTAATGGCATACTTCACGAAAAGTGAATTGATTCCAGAGACAGGCGTTCGCACGGTCTTAACGGGAGTGAAAGTTTTTGCTGTCGACGGTCGCACCACCCGTGGTGATGACGCGAAAAGTTCAACCGTCGCCAATACCGTTTCGCTGTTGATCGATAAGGAAGACGAAGAGGCGTGGACCCTGGCATCGGAATTGGGACGCATTCGCCTTTCGCTCGGAAGGCCCGCCGAAAGCGGCTCGCTTGAAGCGAACGAAAGTGGTGGGCAAGTCTTTTTGAAATGGATGTCAGACTACCAATCTGAACAAGCAACCAAAGCAGCCAATGGAAAACCTGTCCTCAATTCGAACGTTCCGGCCTCCCAGAACGGCATGGGGTCGAAAAAGAGAGCAGAGGGCTTCAAGATGTTGAAACTGCACGGCGATCAATGGACCGAGTACGAATTCATTGATGGGAAGCAAGTCCCGGTCGTTAAATCATCAAGCGGGCACACCGAGAGCGGAATCGGCAGCATAGACAGCGAGCCAGCAGAACTTGAAAGTGGATATAGCTACCTAAACGGTTCACAAAGCCCATTCTTTGAACCGGCGGATGGTTTGCTAAGTAAGCCTGCGGCTGGACCTTCCCAAGTTCCCGCTCCGCTACGCTCTGGGACATCGCCCGCTTTAAAAGATTACTAGAAAAAACGGTTGGTGCGATGATGACGGATTGTCATCGCGATTTGTTCGTCGGTTGGTTTCCAATTAATAGAAACTCGCACAGATCTTTTGATCATTGTCGCAACTCATTCTGTAAGTTCGAAGATGGTTAAGCAATTTTGGGTAACACCAAGGGTCTCGCAAGGATGCATCTGCGATGGTAACGATTTCAAAAATCAAATTTCCGGTCTTGTCGCAATGGCGGCGTCGCTTCGTTCGATGCGGGCTTTGCGTGGTTGCCTCGCTTGCGTGCTTGGTGCCTACGGGTACTGCCGTTTCAAAAGAGGCCGACTCCAGTCTTGGAGCTTCAATTGACTATGATGTGACCGATTCGGTCCAGCGACTTGAGATGATTGTGAAAAGCAGTCGCATTCTTCGAATCGAGGGCCGGATTCCGAAATTTCAAGTTCACAACGAAGATGTGTTGAACGCAACACCGGTTTCAGAGAACCAGGTCCAGATCTTTGCGAAAGCTCCCGGTACCACCCAGCTTAATCTTTGGGACACCGATGAGAAACTCTTCACGGTCGATGTCATGGTCGTTGCGGACGCTCGCGAGGTGGAAAGCATTCTGAGTAGCCAACTGCCATACGCGATGCTGAAGGTGATGCCATTACAGGACAGTGCCATTATCTCGGGCACGGTAACGGGTGTCGATGACGTTGATCGCGCCGTCGCGATTGTGGAACAGTTTTACCCACGCGTGCTCAATAACATTCGCGTCGTTGGCGTCCAACAGGTTCTGCTTCACACCAAAATCATGGAAGTCTCACGTACGAAACTGCGGGCGTTGGGCGTCGACTGGAGTCTTCAAGGATCCGGAAACAATGTTTTTAACAATGCTCCCGGAGCGCTCATCGACCTGGGGACGGGAAACCGAAGCGGTGCACTGATCAACGCTTCTATTGTTGCGGGCGATTTCAATGCATTGATCAGTGCACTTCGTCAAGACGACCTCATTAAGCTACTCGCTGAACCGACCGTGGTTGCGACACACGGTCGTCCGGCAAGATTTAATGTTGGCGGCAAAGTTCCTTACATCGTGCCCGGTGGTAACGGCACCGTCACTGTTCAGTATGAGGAGTTTGGAACGTCGGTTGACTTCCTCCCCTTTGTGATCGGTCCCGGTCGGATTCGGCTCGAAGTGCGTCCCGAAGTGTCTGAGCCTGACGCGTCGCGTGGCATTACGATATCCGGCATCAACGTCACTGGCTTTACAACGCGTTATGTCGAAACGGCTGTTGAGATGCAGGCCGGGCAGACATTTGCGATCGCGGGATTGTTGCAAAGCAGAACGGAATCCACGATCCGTAGAACACCGTTCTTCGGTGAACTTCCCTATGTCGGCGCGCTGTTTCGCCGCGTCCAAGAAGAGCGAAACGATATTGAACTTCTGATCACGGTCACCCCGGAGTTTGTCGAAGCGATGGACGCTCACGAGGTGCCTTGCGGTGGACCTGGTCTCAGCACGACATCGCCGTCTGATAAAGAGTTGTTTGGCAAAGGCTACATCGAAGTGCCTAACGTGTACGGAGACTGCCGTGGTCCAGAAGCTCAGTCGACAGGGATGGTCATCGAAGAACGTACCTTGGCAAACGGCGAGCCTACACAGGGCATGATTCACAGTCAACCAATCATCCCCAGTGCGTCGCCGCAAATGGTCGGTGAAGGCGTCACGATTGAGGCTCCGATTCAGTAATCCCCAATTCTTGGTTGGATTTCTGAATCACGTTTCCAGTTTTTGAACACACGAGTTAACGGTCCGAATCTCATGAGTAACGTTTTACGTTTGGCGTTGGTCGATCCGAACGACGGAACGCGAGAAAAACTCAAAGCGATGCTCCTGACGATTGAAACCGTTTGGTTGGAAGCAGATTGTTCGCGATACGAGTTCTTTCCCGATGTGGTTTCGCAGACCCATCCTGATGTCGGCGTTTTGGCGCTGGATTCCGATCCCAACAAAACCATTGCACTCGTCGAACGATTGACCAAGGAGCACCCCGAATGCGTATTGTTGGTGGTCAGCGGAAGCAACGATGGGCAATTGATTCTGAAGGTGATCCGCGCGGGTGCACGTGAATTCTTAACGCTGCCAATGTCGGAGGAAGAACTTGAGTCAGCGCTGACCCGAGTGAGCTTGCAAAAATTCGGCTCCGCAGACTCCGGGCGGGGAAGCTGCGAAGTCATCGCCGTGTGCGGAGCAACGGGCGGAGTCGGCAGCACCAGCGTGGCCAGTAATATGGGTTGCATTCTTGCCAGCGAACGTGGTAGATCCGTAGCGTTGCTCGATCTTGATTTGGCACTTGGTGATGCCGATGTGTTCCTTAATGTCATTCCAGACTACACGCTCGCCGACGTTGTCCAAAACGTATCGCGTCTCGACATTCAGTTACTCAAGAAATCGCTTACCAAGCATTCGTCAGGTTTGTACTTATTGCCCCGACCGGTCGAACTACACGATACCCAGGCGATCACTGTCGAAAGTCTCCGAAAAGTGATTGGTTTGCTGAAAGCGTCATTCACTCATTTGATAGTTGACTTATCAAAGAGCTACACAAGTGTCGATATGTCCGTTATGGAAGCGGCGAGTAAGGTTTTGCTAGTCACGCAGCTTGACCTGCCTTGCTTGCGAAATGTCGTTCGTTTAATGATGAGCTTCGAAGAAATCGACGGCTTGAATCGAAAAGTGGAAATTGTCGTCAATCGAGCTGGACTTGATGCCGGGCAAATCAGCTTGAAAAAGGCGAAAGAAACTCTCGGTCGAGAGGTTTATGCTCTTTTGCCTAATGATTATCGAACGATGGTTTCAGTCCGAAACAATGGTGTGCCTCTGATTACTCAAGCCCCTAAAGCAGCGATCACGACTGCCCTCCGGGAAATGGTCGCGAAGATAACGGGTGATGGCGAATCGACCGAATCGTCGAATTCGGATGAAAGTGAATCGACAGAAAGCCGGTGGAAAAAGTTCTGGCCGGGAATCTCAAAACCAAAGGTGTGAATTTTGGATCGCGATAATTTATCGTCGCTCTGGTCGTGCCAAAGTCAATCCGTTCGTGAACAATCGCTGCGTCGCGATTTGATTAACAAAGCGAAACCTCTGGCGACGAACTCCATCGCCAAAATAAAAGCCGCAAGCGATGTCTCGTCGCTTTGGCTATCGGGCGGATCGAGTTTGCAGCCAATTCACGAGCGTCCGTAGCATGACGCCCGTCGCCCCCGCGTCGCGGTGTGGCTTTGGTGATTCTGCAAAGGCGGGGCCCGCTATATCAATGTGGACCCAAGGGATGTCGTGAACGAAGCGTTCTAAGAACTTCGCGGCGGTGATCGCGCCACCCCATCGGCCGTCGCCGACGTTTTTAATATCTGCGACCTTGCTTTTGATCTGCTCCCCAAACAGGTCAAACATCGGCAATGGCCAAACCAACTCGCCTTGAACTTTGGCGCTCGCTTCAATCTCATCGCACAATGATTGGTCATTGGTCATCAGGCCTGCGATATCGCGGCCCAGTGCAACCATGCATGCGCCGGTCAGAGTAGCCATGTCGATGATCGCTGAAGGTTGCTGCTGAACGGCGACGTCGAGCGTATCGGCAAGCACGACACGCCCTTCGGCATCCGTATTGAGGATCTCGATCATCACACCGCTGCGAGTTTCGATGACGTCACCGAGACGATAAGCGTCACCGCTGATCATGTTCTCAGCCAAGCCGCACAGTCCGATGACATTGATCGGCAGCTTCATGATTGCGATCGCTCGCATCACACCGACAACCGTCGCGGCTCCCGCCATGTCACATTTCATATCAGCCATCCCATCGCTTGGCTTGATCGATAACCCGCCACTGTCAAACGTGACTCCCTTGCCGACGATGGCCAGTGGCGCAGTTGCCGGATCACCACCGCGATGACGAAGCATCACCAACCTTGGCGGACGATGCGAAGCTCGCCCCACGGCGAGGATCGCGCGACAACCTTCCGCCTCCAAACGTTTTTCATCCCAAACTTCGATCTCTAAACCCACTTCACGTGCCAGCACCGTCGCGGCGTCGGCGAACGATTCGGGGTAGAGAAGATTGGGCGGCTCATTGACCAAACGCCGAGTGATGTTGAGCGAATCACCGACCAGTTTTCCGGAGAAAACCGCGTCGTCACTGATGCCAACGAACTCAATCTTTGCGGGTGCATTCAGCTTTGGCTCGGACATATGAATCGCTTGTCCATCACAGCCGCTTAACGATCCGGCGACAAGCGAATCCATAAGATCCGCGGGCACCACGTCGTCCGCGGAAATGACGAGCCGTTCCCGTCGCGAGTCGACTAAACGGCGAGTCATTGTGGCGCCGAGCTCGAACGCCTTGCCGCGCGAGAGATCTTTGGCTTTTCCGGTGCCAACAATCAACCAAGATTTTGCGGCGCTGGCAGACGATTTGTTTGCTGGCGACTTGAGCGCCGGCATCATGGTCAAATCCCCAAAACCAGTCTTGATGGCGTCTGACTCGATGGCATCGCTCAGCCAACGATCGAACCGCTGGTCAATCGCTTTCGCGGCCGTCGACATGACGCCTGCGTCACCGATGGCAATGACCAAGCAATCACAAACCGCATCGATGACATTACCTTCAAATCGAGCCACGTCGACTTGAGCAATCACGGGAAGAGTCACGGTCAAACGATCCTTGAGCATTGAAAGCGAACGATATTTTGATCGCGTTAGTGTAGGCCCGAATCACCGGTTATCCTACCGGCCTTCGATCCGCTCTTCGCTCAAGAATCGGCAAGGCTGGACTTCCATCGCGTGAATGCAAATGAACACCATGAAACATCGCAGCACACGCGACGTCGTTGACGATCTTCGCCAGGGGAACCGGTTGATTGAGGTCACCGATCCGATCGATCCAAATCTTGAGATGGCAGAAATCCAGCGCCGTATTTACGCGAACGGCGGGCCGGCAATCCTATTCACCAATGTCACCGGATGCCGTTTCCCGATGGCATCAAACCTCTTTGCGTCACTGGAGCAAGCTCGTTATCTGTTTCGTGACACGCTCGAAACGGTGCGTCGTTTGATCGAAGTCAAAATCGACCCCTCGGCGCTACCCAAGAATCCGTTTCGCTACCTCGGAACACCGTTGACCGTGATTCGGATGCTGCCGCGTTTCACTCGTTCGGCCGCAGTATCGCATTCCACTTGTTCGCTGATGGATTTGCCGCAATTGAAGTGTTGGCCGGATGACGGTGGTGCCTTTGTGACCCTGCCGCAGGTGCTTAGCACCGATCCAGCCGCGCCATCAAACTTGATGCGGGTCAATATCGGCATGTATCGCGTTCAGATTTCCGGCAACGATTATGATCCGCAAAACGAGGTGGGCATTCATTATCAGATCCATCGAGGCATGGGCGTCCATCACCGTGCGGCGATTGATCAAAACAAGAAATTACAAGTCGCCGTAACGCTGGGTGGCTCGCCAGCGATGTCGCTTGCCGCGGTCATGCCACTTCCTGAAGGCCTCACGGAATTGACGTTTGCCGGTGCGCTCGCGGGGCGTCGCATTCCTCTCCTTCGCGGCGACCACGCTCCTGTTTATGCAGACGCGGATTTCGCGATTGTGGGCGAGATCGATCCACTGGCAAAGAAACCGGAAGGTCCCTTTGGGGATCACCTCGGCTATTACAGCCTCCAGCACGATTTTCCCGTCATGAAAGTGAAGCATGTTTGGCATCGGCGAGATGCGATATGGCCATTCACAGTCGTTGGTCGTCCTCCCCAAGAAGACACCACCTTCGGGCAACTGATCCATGAGCTAACCGATCCGATTATTCCCAGTGTCATTCCTGGCGTTCGGGCTGTTCATGCCGTCGATGCCGCAGGCGTCCATCCCTTACTGTTGGCGATGGGGACCGAGCGGTATATGCCGCACATCGAATCGCATCAGCCTCAAGAATTGCTGACGCAGGCCAACGCGATTCTTGGAAATGGGCAACTGTCGCTTGCGAAGTATTTGATGATCACCGAAGACCGATCAGGCACGCTTGATATCCATAATATTGCCGCCTTCTTGGCTCATGTGCTTTCAAGAGTTGACCTCAAGCGTGATCTGCATTTTCAAACGCGAACGACGATCGACACGCTTGACTATAGCGGCACCGGATTCAATCGAGGCTCGAAAGTCGTTATCGCGGCGGCTGACCGAAAGATTCGCGAATTGGGGACACAGCTTCCGAGCGATCTGCGACTTCCCGATGGGTTTTCCAATCCACGAATCGTGGTTCCCGGCGTGCTTGCCGTAAACGCCACTCGATTCACGAGTGAGTCTTCACGAGACGATGTGCTTCGGTTTTGCAAAGATTTCCAAGGGGATCGAGAGGCGAGATTGTTTCCTTGGATCACCTTGGTGAACGACTCCGATTTCACGGCGAGCACGTTGTCCAATTGGCTGTGGGTAACCTTTACCCGCAGTAATCCAGCAATCGATCTCCAGGGAATCGACAGCGATTCGATCGACAAGCATTGGGGGTGCCGCGGCCCTCTGGTTGTCGACGCACGGATCAAACCTCATCACGCGCCACCGCTGGTCGAGGACGTCCTGGTTCAAAAGAAGGTGGACGCCTTGGCCGCCCGCGGCGGAGCGATCGCGAAATATCTTTGACAGGATTTACCCATTGGAAATCATCGTCTCGCCTCAGTTTCACGAAATTTCACGCTCAATTTCAACCTGGATCCAGAACACGCATTTCGGCTATACCACCACGAGTCGAAAAGATTCGTCACGGATAATAGGGCGTTATGAAGGATTTTTTACGTGTTTTAAAGATCGCCTCGCGACAACGCATGGCCTTATTGAGCTGTGTGTTAACGTCATTGGTGATCGCCATGCTTTGGGGCATGAACATCGGAGCATTGTATCCGATGGTCGAAGTCGTTTTCAAAGGCGACAGCATCCCCGGCTATGTGCAAAATAAGATTACCGATTCGACCGAGAAACTGGGCACGCTTGATCTCAAGATCGATATGCTTCGCCAATCGATTTTCAAGGCCGAGAATGATCTGAAAGCGAAGCTTGAAATGGAGTTGCGTTACTCCAAGCTTGAGCGCAGCGCCTTGAGCACGTCGCTCTCATGGCTCCAGTGGGCCCAACCGACCATCCATCAATATTTGCCCAAAAAGCCCTACCCGACTCTTCTGGCTATCATCGCTTTCCTGATGGTGGGCACCGTTATCAAATTACTTGCTCTGGCCGCGAATCTGCTGATTGTGCAAACGATCACCGAGCGCACCACCATGGCGGTTCGATCCCTCTTTTTTCGTCGCGCTTTGCAACTGGATCTCGACGACTTTGGTGACAACGGATCATCACAACTGACCAGTCGCTTAACGAACGACGTCGGACATGTCAGCAATGGAATCAACACGTTGCTGGGACGAATGGTCCGCGAACCCCTGAAGATGCTCGTCTGCATAGGCGGCGCCGCATTCATCTGCTGGCGACTGTTTATTTTCGTGATCGTCGTGATGCCACTGGTTGCATTGGTGACTCATCATTTGTCGCGAGCCATTCGACGCGCAAGCAAGCGTTTGATGGATGAGATGAGCCAGATGTATGGAATGTTGAACGAGGCATTTACAGGCATTCGACTCGTCAAGGCATCCAACACGCAAGCGATGGAACGGGCACGTTTCGCTAAAGGGCTGCAGACATACTATCAACGCTCAATGAAGATGGCGATCTATAATACCGCCGCGCGAAGTGCGTCCGAGTTTCTCGGCACCTCCGTGGTCTGCTTGGCGATTTTGGCCGGTGGTTATTTGGTGGTAAATCAACAAACGCATCTGCTTGGAATTCGGATGAGCATTCGGCCTTTGGAAGTGGGCGAGATTCTGCTTTTCTTCGGCTTCCTGATTGGTGCGTCCGATCCCGCAAGAAAGCTATCCGAAGTGTGGAGCAATCTGCAGCGAGGCATGGCGGCCTCGGAGCGTTTGTTTGAAGTGATCGATCGTCCGACTCGTGTTCGCAATCCAAAGGTTTCAAAGAGTGTCGCGAGACCACATCGAACGATTCATCTCAACGATGTTCATTTTCGATATCCTGCCGGACCGCCAGTCCTTCGCGGCGTCGACTTAACGATTCGGCACGGAGAAACGGTTGCGGTCGTGGGGCCCAACGGATCCGGTAAAAGCACGATTGTCGGACTGCTTTGTCGGTTCGATGATCCACAACATGGTCAGGTTACGTTCGATGACGTTTCTCTGCGTGACATGCGGATCCGCGATGTTCGCAGACGCATTGGCTTGGTCACTCAGCGAACCACCTTGTTCGATGACTCGATTGAAAACAACATTCGATACGGCAGCCCTTCCGCAACCGCCGATGATATCACCCGCGTCGCAATGATGGCCTATGCGGATGATTTCATTCGAACAAAAACGCCTCATGGTTACGCAACCGTCCTGGGGCATCGTGGCGCGAGATTGTCGGGCGGACAGATGCAACGCATTGCATTGGCGCGTGTGTTCCTGCGAAATCCCGATATCTTGATTCTCGATGAAGCGACAAGCCAGATCGATCTTGAGAGCGAGCATTTGATTCATCAAGCGCTTGCGAAATTCCTGGTCGACCGCACCGGAATCTTGATCACCCATCGCGCGTCCACTTTAGCCATGGCCGACCGCATTATCGTCATGGATGCGGGACAGATTGCTGACAGCGGAAAGCACGAGGAACTGCTGGCCCGCAATCGTTTTTATCAGAGTCTTTGCGGCGAAAAAGTTTCGATGGCGGCTTAATCGTCGCCGTGATGAAGTTATTGCAGTCCGCCTTCTCGAGTACTGAATTCGGCATAGACTGGCAAGTAAGGGCTGATTTGTTCAGCCTCCGCGAGACTTAAGTTTTCGCGTCGAAGAAAATCCAGTACGCCACCACGGCCGATCGCTTCGGTGGTCATGACGTCGCTATAAAACAAATTGCTGCTTTGGTGTCTGGCAAAGATATCCGTTGGTGTTGATCGAATCGCCGTTCGCAGTGCAGGGTGTCCAAGCGTGGACAGCAAGTACACATCATCGGCTTGAAATAATCCGCCAACCAAACAGTCGTCTTCTCCACGACCATCTCGCGTGACCGCAGCAAGAATGCGAGGTAATTCCGCGACTTCCTGCTGCGCAAGTGGCAGCTCGATTCGAACGTTCACAAACGAAAAAGTCCAAGCATTATTGGGCGATTGATCGTTCGCACGAAACCAGGCGACCAACGGGTCGTGCGTCATTCGGTTGTCCGGATCCGCGACCGTGTAGAGCTGCGTACGATCGGTAACGACTCGATTGGTGTCGAAGAAGAATGCGAGTTGCTCTCCGCTGGGCTGGTGCACTTGTCCAAGAATGGAGTCGTATCGGCGGTCGGTACCGCTTGCGACGGAAAGCAATTGCGGCACAAAATCACGCTGTGTCGGACGAAGCTGCTGGACGGCAATGACGTCGAATCCGCGAATCACGCTGGCCACTCGCTCAATGGTCTGCACGGAGTCAAGCTTTTCCGGGCCAAATCCCCCAACCGCCCAGGTCGCGATTCGGAGGTTGCTCGATGCGGGCAGCGCCGGCGTTAGGTCCGGAGCAACCGACTTGCTAAAGCTCGAAACCGGCGTAACGTCTAGATCCGGAGACAATCTGGCGGACCAATTGCCTCGGGATGTGAGCGAAGATGCATCGAAATCAACACGAGTGGACGAATCCAAAGGCTTTGAATGGACAGCCAGGTGGTCCAGCCCTTGGATCTCAAAGTGATTGAAAAAGAACCATGCCCCAGCCGCCACAACGACAAGAACAAAGGAGGTCTGAAGCGTATTTTTGCTGAAAAAATCGGACATAATAAACTGGCCGCATTAGCGGGATGGTGCCAGTCCTTGGCCACGTGATGCATCAATCCGTCTTCTTAAGTTTCGTCAAAGTCCGCCCGATGCTTGAGGGAACTGGCGAGCTGCCAACGCAGAATGTGGTCTGGCAAGTAAGCTTTGAGGATCGAAATGCATAAACGGGTTCGCGCGATTCAGGCGTGGGCAATGACACGAAGAATCGTGGCCGGTATCCTGGTGTGATTCCAGGCAATAAGTTTTCCCAAAATATCACTCAACGAAATCTGGCAGAGAATATCTCGATGGTCGACGTCATTGTGCCCAACGTAGGAGAATCCATCAGCGAAGTCCAAATCGGACGATGGTTGAAGTCAGAAGGCGAATTCGTTCAAGCCGGCGAGGACGTGGTCGAGATAGAAACGGAGAAAGCCTCGGTTCAAATTCCAGCTCCTGAGTCCGGATACCTGCGTAACGTGACGAAGAAGCAGGAAGAGTTTGCCATGGTCGGCGATGTCATCGCATCGATCGAGCCCGCGGAAAAGGGTGCTCAAACCACTTCCAGTGCCGCTTCGCCAACTCCTGCCGCTCCCCAAGCAACCGCTCCCGCTGCGGTCGCCGCGACGTCGCCTTCGCAACCATCAGTGGCAAGCCAACCGACCAGCGATGGCGGATTTGTGATGCCTGCGGCCAAGCGATTGATCGACGAACTCGGTTTATCCGCCGCTCAGATTCCCGCCTCAGGGCCTGGAGGACGATTGCTGAAGGAAGACGTACAGCGTTTCGTAACGCGGCCAACCGCGTCCGTCCCGGTGGCACCGCCTGTCCCCGCCACGCCTCGTGCAGCGGCGCCCGCGTCGATGGTTTCTTCGTCTTCTTCGTTGATGACGACGCAGCCAGGCCGCAGCGAAGAGCTGAAACCGATGAGCATGCTGCGGCGGACGATTGCTGGCCGATTGGTGCAAGCTCAACAGACCGCGGCGCTTCTCACGACGTTCAACGAAGTCGACATGAAGCCCGTCATGACACTGCGTTCAAAGTACAAAGATGGCTTCTCGGACCGGCACGGCGTGAAGCTCGGCTTCATGTCGTTCTTCGCCAAAGCCGCCGTCGAAGCCCTCCGAAGATTTCCCGCGGTGAACGCCGAGATTCGTGGGAACAACATCGCCTATCGCCATTACCAAGACATCGGGATTGCGATCGGTGGTGGTAAAGGCTTGGTCGTGCCGGTGCTTCGCAACGTCGAACGCATGTCTTTCGCGGACATCGAACGTTCGATCAGCGACTACGCGACGGCCGCCGGTGAAAATCGTTTACAGCCTCAAGACCTCGAAGGCGGTACGTTCACAATCAGCAACGGCGGTATCTATGGATCGCTGCTGAGCACGCCGATCGTAAATCCACCGCAAAGCGGCATTCTCGGATTGCACAGCATTCAAGAGCGTCCGATTGCTCTCGACGGACAAGTCGTCATTCGTCCCATGATGTATTTAGCATTGACTTATGACCATCGCATCGTCGACGGTCGTGAAGCCGTAAGCTTCTTGAAAACGATCAAAGACGTGATCGAAGATCCGTCACGTTTGTTCTTGGAAGTTTAAGGCCTGAGGCGAATCTTCTAGACACAAGCTTTCGGAGTCTCATCACTCCGGATGATCCAATAAAAAACCCCGCGAGATTTCTCGCGGGGTTTTCGTTTTGATGGCCAATCCCGAAACCTAGTAACGGTAGTGGTCTGGCTTGTAAGGTCCTTCGATCGGTACGTTCATGTACTCGGCCTGATCATCGGTCAACTTCGTTAACTTCACGCCTAACTTGCCCAAATGCAAGCGAGCGACTTCTTCGTCAAGCTTTTTGGGAAGCATGTGAATCTTGACTTCGAATTGATCACTCTTCTGCCACAGTTCAATTTGTGCAAGGACTTGGTTTGTAAACGAGGTGCTCATGACGAAGCTTGGATGGCCCGTTGCACATCCCAGGTTGACCAAACGACCCTGAGCAAGAACGATAATCGAACGACCATTCTTGAACGTGTACCGATCGACCGCACCGATCTCTGGTGGCTTGATCGAGTCTTTCGTGACCCGTTTGGACTTTACTTCGCCTTCGAGCCAAGCGACATCGATTTCGGTATCGAAGTGACCGATGTTGCAAACGATGGCGTCGTTTGGCATCTGTTCCATATGCTTGCCAAGGATGATGTCCTTGTTGCCGGTCGTGGTGACATATAAGTTACCTTCTAAGCAGGCCTCTTCCATTGTCGTCACTTCAAAGCCTTCCATCGCCGCTTGCAAAGCGTTGATGGGATCAATCTCAGTGACAATCACGCGGCAACCATATCGCTGCAGGCTGTGAGCACAACCCTTGCCAACGTCACCATAGCCGCACACCACAGCAACCTTGCCGGCAAGCATGATATCCGTTGCACGCTTCACACCGTCAGCCAGTGATTCGCGGCAACCATAAAGATTGTCGAACTTGCTTTTCGTCGCCGAATCATTGACGTTGATTGCAGGCACCTTGAGCTTGCCCGTTTGGGCTAGGACGAGCAAACGGTGGATCCCCGCGGTTGTCTCTTCACTGATGCCGCGAATGTTGGTCAACAGTTCCGGATACTTTTCGTGAACCAGGGCGGTCAAGTCACCGCCATCGTCCAGGATCATGTTGAGAGGCTGACCGGATGGGAAATGAATCGTTTGCTCAATGCACCAATCGAACTCTTCTGCGGACATGCCCTTCCAGGCGAAGACGGGAACGCCAGTCACGGCAATCGCCGCCGCGGCCTGGTCCTGCGTGCTAAAAATATTGCAGCTACTCCAGGTAACCTCAGCTCCGAGCTCGATCAACGTTTCAATCAAAACTGCGGTTTGGATCGTCATGTGAAGGCAGCCCGCGATGCGAGCACCGGCGAGTGGCTTCGACTTGCCATATTTTTCACGAAGCGCCATTAGACCTGGCATTTCATTCTCGGCGAGCATGATCTCTTTGCGACCAAACGCGGCGAGCGAAATGTCCTTGACTTTATAAGGCATTTGAGTGGTTTCGACTTGCGACACGACGACAGCTCCTGGTGGGACGTAGCTGGAAAACGGAACGATTAATTTATTTGCTGTTTTGCCTACACGGCATAACTGGACAGTGAGAACCGCATTCGCCCCCCGACCATGACACTATTCTAGCTTGATTTTGCCAAATTATTAGACCTGAGAAACGACGAAAAGCATGGAGTTTGAAACTAAGGAAAATTCCGTTCAACGCAAAGACCCTACGGGACGACCTCCAGGACTCATTCCATTCTGCCGTAAGGGAACCAAAAGCCCCCGCATTGTAAATATTTTTTCATTAGGAGAGCCATTAACAAAGAGAGTCGACGAACTGGTGCGAGCGGCATCGAGTCATTTGGTCCCATGAAGGGCCGGAGACTTTTCCACCTTGGTATTTTCTCGCCGGCAATCTATTTTGGCTCAATGAATCAACGCACGAAAACCGTTTTGGCCTCCGTCGTGAAGTTTGCCATCCCCGCAGTCATCATCGCGTGGCTGCTTTGGCGCATGGAGCCAGAACAGTGGTCTCAACTTCACGAACAACCCAAAAATCACCTGCTGCTCGGCTCGGCGCTCTTGGTCGCGTTGTCTGCGTTGCTGGTGTCTTTCCTGCGGTGGTGGCTTTTGGTTCGCTGCCAAGGCATCACGCTTTCTGTTGTCGAAGCCCTCAGGCTCAGCTCTATCGGTTTTCTGCTTTGTTTCGTTTCTGCGGGCAGCGTCGGTGGTGATCTGTTCAAAGCGATTTTTCTAGCCCGTCGCAGTCGAGGAAAACGCTTTGAGGCCGTGGCTTCAGTCGTCGTCGACCGCGGTGCAGGCTTATTGGGCCTAGTGCTTCTCGTCACGATCGCCATGGTGATTTTAAAGCCTGCCTCGATCACTGAAAATGAAGACCTGGCGCGAATCGGTCAAGCGGCAATGTGGCTTTCTTTGGTTGGGTTCACAGTCATCGGCGTCCTCATCTTGGGCGGCAAACCCATTGATCGCCTCATCCGCTGGGCAGCGACTTGGCCAGTCGTTGGTGGCACACTCGAACGCGTGGCCGGTCCACTGAGGATGTTTCATCACAATCCGGTCGCTTTTGGGATCTCGCTTCTGATGAGCGTTGCCGTGCATGTGCTGCTCGCGATCAGCATCTTTATGATCGCCAAGAGCATCTACGCGAGCCCACCCTCGTTTACAGACCATCTTATTATCGTCCCGATCGCCAATATTGCCGCGGCACTGCCCATCGCGCCCGCGGGCTTAGGGGTGATGGAAGCAGCAATGGATTGGCTTTATCGTGTGATTCCAACAACACCGACGATTGCGTCAGGAACACTGGTCGCTTTGATCTACGAAATTGTCAAAGTGGTAATGGCCATTATTGGAATCATTTTCTATTGGTCAGCTGGCCGCGATGTTAAGCGAAGCATCGAAGACGCGGAATCAACGGTAAAGCCCGGCGACAATACTCAAGAATGATGAACACAATTCCTACCATTGATGATCGATAGAAAACTCTTTCTCCCGCATCAGCTTCCTGCAGCACGCCTTAACGGGGAGCGGTGATCGTCATGAAACTGAGTTGCTGGCAATCACTACACCAGCCACATCTCAGTAGGACCGATTTTGAAGCAAGCGTTATCGCTCCGATTTATTATTTGGGCTCTTCCGCAAAATCTGTGGGTAGATTCAGATTGGTTTTCAGTAGCGTTTCAGGGTTGGAACAATCTTGAGGTCTTCGCCCATCCTGAATCCAGGGCGCGGAATTTTTTTAGGCATCCGCTCCTGCGTCCAATGATATTTTGCATCTGAAATTGCCCAGCGATACAATCAATGTACCGGGAACAACGGACTCAGGCTCGACTCAGGCTCGACTCAGGCTC
>Ga0105050_10004288_pt1 | contig 19072 bp, 16 predicted proteins | sample FRY01_FD_78088 | JGI IMG/M metagenome (GOLD analysis project Ga0105050, IMG submission 78088) | Freshwater microbial communities from Lake Fryxell liftoff mats and glacier meltwater in Antarctica - FRY-01 | ecosystem: Environmental > Aquatic > Freshwater > Ice > Glacier meltwater ... | reverse complement strand
GAAGATGGCAGCGAGCAGGAACAAGCAGACGAAGATGGCAGCGAGCAGGAACAAGCAGACGAAGATGGCAGCGAGCAGGAACAAGTAGACGAAGGCGGCGGTGACGCGGTCGCCGATACCACGGATTATAAGGAATCACTCAGTGACGACATCAAGCAAAACAACGTCGTTGACGAGACCGCATTCGGCTACTTCCCCGACGGTCAAAGCATCAAAAAAGCCATTTCGTCGGCCGGTCATGCGATGGGTTCGGCGGGTGCTGCTGTGCTGCACATACCGGGTAACATTGTGCATATGATGTCCTCCATGCATGAGCCATCTTTCGAGTCGGACGACGACCACACAGCACTACACGAACAGTCGTTTTTACGCAGCACGCATGCCGGAAACGCGAGTCCCTACACCGGACCCGACGACCCTAGACTGCATCACATCTTCAACCCGATTCCGTACAGTGGTCGGCACGTGGATCGACTTTGAGGCCGAGAGCAGAAAAGTCGTGTTTGTTGGGGTGCTGCATGGGCAGTTTTATTATCTTTTACATTTGATGGTCATAAAAGGATTCGTAAACGTGCATCCATCGGTGCACCGCACTATTCAAAGTCGGGTAGCTCTTTCGAATGCATCCACGCTGTCGTGTAGCTCCTTTAACTTTTCGTTTTTGCACTGGTCTGTGCGCGCTGACTCCAGGCACAGCCACGCTGCACATGATTCACGGATGGGTGCGACAATGTCGGCCAAAAATAAGACAACAGTGCGCTTGTACGCGATATGCTGTGTACTTACAATGCGACGCGTGGTAGAGTAGTGTGCGCGGCTTGCGTTTTTGAAGTGGCGAATCTTGCGGACGAGCACGCTCTCCGTCTCAATGTTGGCGAATGTTATGAAATTACGCATATCGTACACGGCGTCGTTGCATTTCTCCCTGTAAAAGACCAGGTTGTTACTACATAGCAAATGAATGAGATTTCGCTGCGACACCTCGTCTTTCGCGAGCTCAGGGACATAGCCAAGCCGATTCTTGATTTCGCAGACGATGTCAGGCAGTTTGCTGGTCTCGTGGCAGATTTCTGTTTCGCTGTGCGCTTTGCAGTATGTAAACCGATACCCGCCGAAAAACAGCGTATACATTGCTTCGCACATGATTTCTGAGACCAGCACGCAGCGGGCATCTGCGTGCATTCGATGCAACGTGACAATCCCTTGCAAAACCTGTATTGCGTGAGCACACACCTATGTCAGTCTGTTACACGTGCAATGAATGCACTGGACAGTTGCACCTGTGCACTGAAACATGACGACCTGTACACAAGAAAGAGACAGAGTGACCTGGTTGCCGAGCAGACGTACGTTGTCGTGGTCGCTACTATCAATATCGGCTTCGCTCGACAGCAACGCCTGAATACACAGCAGTTTCTTGCAATCCACAACAATGTCGCCATTTTGCCACCCTGAAACCCCAGAGGCTACGGCCAACAGGTTCAGGGCCATGTCGAAACAAACGTCGTAGAGCGGTTTCAGACAGCACATCAGGCTGAAGCTGACGGAATGCGCCGAGGTAATGGAGTGGCCCATGTTGGCGTAGTAATCCACGGTGTCGCGTGCGGCTTGCTTGCGCTTTCGCGTGGCAAGCAAGGTCTGGGCTTCCAGCAGCATGTCAAGAGCGTTACGCGTGCCCACCAACATGATGAGCAGATATTTTTCAAACGACGAAATGTTTTGGATCGACGCCCAATCTTTCTGCAAGGTAAAACGGGCGAGGATTTCCCTTTCGAGGTCATCGGCTTGTCGAGCGTATGAATTGTGCTCTTGCATGAAAATGCTCAGGAAGCTTGGTAGGATTCGGTTGAGGCGTAGCGTATTGCCGCCGCATGGGCGCTGGAACTTCATGCTACCATCCTCATTATGCAGCCGGAAAAGCACTTCGGGCCAGGCGACCACCGCGTGTCGGGCACCAGCGATTTCAGTGGCGTTGACCTCTCGGGTTTTGGAGCGTACTCCAGGTGGATAGCACAGGAATCCACGGTTGTACAGTGACTTGTGCGTCCCCACTGCGTCCCCACATATTCGAAGCACCACGCATTCGTGCACCAAAAAGAGGGGCACCTGGCACGAAGCCGTTTTAAGTGAAAGGGCTGTGCCAATCCGGGTATGCAGCATGGCAATCATAGGGAAGGACACGACTATTTCTCCGTCACACAATATGAATGCGCTTCCCTCTCCCACATTCTGCGGCTCGAATTGCACGTGGCGTGCTTGTGGCGACACACGTATGTGTTCATTCGCATTCAACAGCATCGCGCTGTTGCAGTCCATGCCGGGGCGTCCCGACAGAAACATCCACGCGCTTCCAACCATGGCTTTGCTGCGTTTCAGGGAACTTTGGAGAGAAAACGTCTTCTGGTGCACGCCGTGACACCTGGACATGTGGTTGTGCAGCGTGTTTTGGGAAGTGTCCAAGGGCAGGATCATGCTGCCGATTGGATCACGCTTGTTGGTGCGCAGCCACCTTTCAAAGTAACGCGGTGGCACGACCTCGGGCATCAATCTCGGCAGCGGGCCTATCCTCAAGGGCATGGGTCTTGCGGAAATGCCACCACACATGAACTTCGCCAAGGTCTGTTCAAACATGTAGGTTTTCACAATGGGACTCAGCTTGGTCCACACGATGCCCTCCATATCGATCACGCTCGATCTGGAACTGTTTGTGAAGAGGCACTTGAACAGAGGGTTGCAGTAGTCGGGCACCAAGTAGCCCCGTTGAATCACCACGATACCCGCGCAGTAAATGTGCGTCAACGTCTGCAGCGCCCGAGTGTTACCGAGATCACGCATGACGAGGCAAAGAGGACAATGTCCGCACGCCCCAGTGTCTGCCAATCGGTGGCATTGCAGCGGTAGTAGTGAGATAAAGTGGGTGATGTTGAAACGACAGACACACGAAGTGTTGCCGCAATCGCATGACGTCTCGGTACTAGGCCGTTGTAAGGCTGCTCCGTCGGCGGAGGTTGCTTCGCTCGCGTCCGCTGCGGCTGTACGGGTCCGCGCATCAAGAGTGTGCCTATGCACATGCACCGGCGCAGTCTCTTCGTATACGATCAAAGCACAGCCAATGCGTGGATCTAGTCGCATGTTAGTGCACTAAGCGCAAGATTTTTTTTGGTGTCCCTTTTCTCACACCAACCCCGAAATAGTGCATTTCTGATCGTGCCACCCGGAGAATGTTCTCGGTACCACAATTGTTTACTATATATGACAGCATATGTTGTGGTCTGTATAGTCCTGAGTGCGGACATGGCGTTTGCCTTGGAGCAAACGGCGGCATGCAATCTCTGCGGAGAGGGCGACCCGACCGACCACTCGTTTGCGGCAGCACATGCCTTTTATATGGCCGCAAATCGTGACCGACGGCGACCGGGTTTGCAGCCTGTCGAGCTGCGCAGCTTGTCGCTGCCACCAGGAGGTAGTGCATACCTCGTCGAAGAAGCTCAAGTCTCGGACGACGACGACGACGATGAGGGGTTTGCGTTGATGTCGGCCGAGGGAAATAACGGTTATGACGAAGAAGATGAACTGTCCTCTTGGGCGTGTATGCGTTGCAACCAGCGTCTAGAGAGCCTCGCCCGCCAGGCGCACGCAGACACGTTCCTGCATCCATACAGCCCAATGCATTTCCGCACGCCACAAGAATCTCCGGCGGCAGGCGGAAGGTGGTGGCAAGTCATGCAATCAACACGGTCCCCGGGACAAATTGCAGCAGACGCGGCAGAAACGCGCAGGGCGTTTGTGGGCAAGCTCACCAATCTGCTCATGTGTGGAAATGGATCGGAAGCAGTGGAAATACTGAAAGTACATCCGGACGTCATGTTGGTGCTGGAAACGTATGGCAAGACCTTGCTTACGTCGAGCATCCGCGCGTCTTGTGTCGAAATGATGGATTTCTGCTCGCTCAACTCAAACGTGTTGCGGGAGGAGCACGAGCGAAAACGTTTCATGGAAATGGCCATCCACGACAGTACAGACGCGTTTGTGCGTCATGTGGTCGAAACCATTATCGCTCCCACCTTGTTGCACGCCAACGCTTCTGCTGACATTTGTCTCCTCAGCTGTTGCTTCATGGGGAACCGCCTGTCCAAGGCCCAGATTCTTTTAGAAGCAGGCGCAAACCCGCTGGAAATCAGCTTCGAAGGCATCACTGCGTTTGGCTATTTTTGCGGGTATACCGCGGGTACTGCCAAGGCGGCGGCGACCGCCGCCAACGGCCGCAATAATGTTCAGCCAAAAGACCTCACTAGTGACCGCTGGGCACAGGGTTTTGACGTGGTGCGCATGTTTGACTTGCTCTTATCGCACATTTACAACAGCCGTCCGGACCTGCGACGTGCCTCGAGTACTGCCGAACTCATGCAGTTGTTGGTCGGTCCACACGACGGCCCCGTCGTGAAGGAGCTGCTGAATCCGTTCTCCTGGGCGTCAAATGTGTGCATCATGCAAAAACTACTGATTCTTGGTTTTGACGTGAACATGCCCATGCCGGGCGGCGAGAACGTGTACTTCCAGTTGTCACTGCGCTACAGCGGTCCGGGCAGCATGGAGAAGCGACTGCATTGGCTTTCTCAACAGGGTCCGAATACTGCACAAGTTTCCGACAACGGAAACACCGCCATCACGTCCCTGCTACAGCGCGAGGTCTCCTATTGGCAGGACGAGCACTTCGTGCAAACAGGTGCCGCCGCCATTCGCCAGCGTGTAGACGATTTGTTCGAGTGTATGGAATTCCTTGCCGTATCATTGAACCACGTGCCGTGGGTGGGCTACGACGTTCACGTACGAACAGACATCGATCATCTTATTTCCGCACTGTATCGTCAGAATCCTGAATATTCCCGTATCTTTGAGCTGCTCAACACACAGCCGTGGATGTGAATTGTTCGATGCTTGATTCGATCAAAGTTAATACCAATGTAGTTGTGCATATACGAAAGTTGCAGCGATAGAACTCATGGACACTGTGCATCGTGCTGAGTGTGCATGATCGTAAGCTTGCACAAGACAGCGGGAACGTGTCGCGAACTGTTCCAGACCTTCGTGCTTTGTATGCGCTTCCTGGAATGTGTGGGTGAGTGGCATGTTCGGGTATATAAGTACGAACGCACAAGTGTTGCACGAAGACCCACGCGTCAAAGTAGCACGCCAAGAGAGTACAGTATGCAGTCGTATTTGGATCTACAGCAAGCGCAATACACAGCCAACAAACAGAAGCGTGTCGTCATTTTCGAAGACACGCTGCGTTTTTTCAGTAAATTTTCCATTGAATTTTTCTCACGCACAGCAGCCAGCAATACGCTGAGATGGCAGCAACAAGCAATACGGCGTTTCAATGCAAACCCGACCCTCAAAAAAACAGGATTGACAATGTACATTGAAGAAATGGACTGTCTGCGCATGGCAAAGTGTATCTCGGTACTGTATGGCAAGGATGTGGCTGTTCTCAACTTTGCCAACGCCACTTACCCTGGAGGTGGTGTAAAGAACGGAGCTGCAGCGCAAGAAGAAAACATTTTTCGACGCTCTAGCTGCTATTTGTCCATCCAGCCACGTCACCTGCAACCTGACAAAAAGACTTACATTCAGCGCACCATTGACTTGATTGATGCGCATGATGGCAAAGTGTACATTGACACGGTTAAAAAGCGCGTGTGCATCCGCGATCAGGAGGACGACTCTCTGCCGCATCTCGGATATGATTACATTCCTTTGCCAGAGATTTTTGAATTCATCGAGCTCCGCGCCGCGGCGTTGAACCTCAACAATCCCTCCGTGAGGCAAAAATTTGGGCAACAAGGAGGAGTTGAAAAGGAGTGTAACAGACGCATCTGTGCCCAGTTCGCCACACTCAAAGAAAAGGGCATCCGACATGTGACGCTGGGAGCGTTTGGCTGCGGGGCTTTTCTAAATGACCCCGGAATGGTAGCTCGCGCATATGCGAGTGCCATCGAACAATTCAAACCCCATTTCGATGTCATTGCATTCCCAATCATCCTGAGCGCCAGCAACTTGCAAACTTTCCGCGACACTGCTGTGAACTATCACTTCAATGTCACTGCACTCGCGAGCGACCTGCAGGCGCATGGACTCGTTGCTTCGTCCCTCTTCAAGACCCAGCCTGTCGCTGCTTGGAACGAGGCGTGTGTTGCAGCCAAATCGGCAATGTTCGCCCCACACGTTCACTACGTTGCACCGTCTCCGTTCCCTCAGCAAGGGTCCCAATTGCCAGCTGCACATTCCCTCGTTACTGCACCCAGTTCCCCGCAAGGTCAAAGCGGCGCAGCTTGGCCCGGTGAAGTCGAAGCTATGCTGGCACCGATACAACAGGCTGCCGCTGTGTATGAGGCTACTGCACCCAGTTCCCCGCAAGGTCAAAGCGGCGCAGCTTGGCCCGGTGAAGTCGAAGCTATGCTGGCATCGATACAACAGGCTGCCGCTGTGTATGAGGCTACTGCACGTGCTACAGGAAGAGCAGGTGCCGGCGGCGTGGGTGGTGTGGGTGGTAGCGGCGTAGGCAGCGTAGGCAGCGGAGGCGGCGGAGGCGGCGGAGGCGGCAGAGGCGGCAGAGGCAGTGGTGTTGGTGGTGGCAGCGGTAATGGCGGAGGCGGCAGTGGCGGCAGAGGCGGCAGAGGCAGTGGTGTTGGTGGTGGCAGCGGTGATGGCGGAGGCGGCGGAGGCGGCGGAGGCGGCGGAGGCAGTGGAGGCAGTGGTGTTGGTGGTGGCAGCGGTAATGGCGTAGGCGGCGCCGCCGGAAGTTTTGCCGTTGCAGCACCTGGGGCATTGGGATCTGTTGCGGCGCCGACGTTGTTGACGCCGGTGCGACCTATGCTGGTTTCAGTGCCCATGCATTGGCTGAATGAGCACCAGAAGGTGCTAATTCAAAATCGGGGTGACCTAATTGGCCTTCGAAAATACCTGTCCAAGCTGCCTTGCTGGGTGCCATCTAGTGAAATTGCTCGGGCTTTCAATAAGACGACAGACGGCATTCAACGAATCTTGTCGCAAAATGGCAATGTACCTTTTCTCTGGGCCACAGAGTTTGAAATGGAGCGGAAAACTTGGGATTTTAAAGAGCCGATCATACAAATCCAGAAGGACACTAACCCGATTACATTTCGTCAATACGAATCTGCCATAAAGTACATACGATATCAGAAGGAATGCTGTTTGCAGTCAGAGGGCCAGCATACGTGGGATGTCTCGAAGGGGCGAATCTTGTGGCAGGCGCTCGAGGTTCGATACCGAAACCCTTATCTCCGACAATTACTAATTCTCACATATCCACACCCACTTGTCTCGATGAACCCCACCACAATCGTAGAGGACTCCCCGGGAACCACTAATTTGTTTCAGGACCTCCTTATGCGACTTCGTGACCACATAGTGCAGGGACTGCCCCCACAAAATTACCAGCCATGAGCCGGATACACAGGACTGGAACAAAAAAATAAATGCTTTCAAGGTCTTTCTTATTGCGCTGGCACTGCGACGCTCGGCTTGAGTATTAGATGCACAGAGACAGATAAACACGCAAACATATATATACACTGCTTCATACTTTGTCATGATAGAGTAATAGTATGCACGAACGCATTCTGAATCCGTATCGACATTCCATGCCTGTCTCGAACGATATGTTTTCTTTATTCATGGACAGTACGTTCAAGGCGGTTCAGTCGTCGTCTCATGCAAAACGCACTCGGGCTGTTACTACATGGTCTCCTACACCTGTTCGCGTAGTGCCGCCACAATTACACCAAACACAGACGGCAGAGTTAGCATTGCCATCGACTGCTGCGTGTTCAATATCGAGTAAGAACAAGTCCAAGCGCGGCACCAAGTTGGCCCCTAACAAATGCCATGCATTTGTTGGCAAGGTCCCAGAATCGCACTTCTCGGACACACTGTCACCTGGGCTGGTGGAAACTTTTGTTCTTGTCGACAACTACAGTACTACAAGCCCTACAATCAGTGGTGTTTCCGCCACATCCACCACACCCCCCACGTCCGCCATATCCTCCTTATCCGCCACATCCCCAACAGGGTTCCACACCGACATTATTGCAGCAACAAACCCAAGCTCTCTCGTTGTTGCAGGTGAAAACGAGATAGAGGACGGGTTTGTGCTCCTGTTTATCGAGTAAATCACTGTCTTGTATAGCATTGTCGTGTCTATGAAGCATCAAGCTGCACCGTCGGCGTTGTTCCCATAACCTCCATGTACTGCTTTGTCCAATACTCCAGTAGTGTCAGGCGCACCGAAAGAGGTTGCATGTCGTTTTGTATGTTGAGCATCATCTCCATATTGTTGAGCCTATACTGGATACAGGCGTCACTTTCCTCCATGCGCCCGAAGAGGTGTGTTTCAAAAAAACCCAGTCGGTGATGCAAAGGATGCGACTCATCACCATACAAAGGAATGCAATTTGTTCTGTCGACAAGGCCGCTAATGACCGGATAAACAATCCCACCATCATAACCAAGATCGTCCCCCCCTTTTCCCAATTCAGTCGAGCCCGGCTCGTGGACGATGCTTGCATCCTGGTATTCCCTTTGCAAGAGCATATTGGCAGAAACACTGCCGTCGCCTTTCCACTCCACAGGCTGATGAAAAATTGTCTGAGACGACACATCACAGTCACGAGGGTCCTCACTAGTTGAGACTATTCCTTGCCCAAACGGGTTCTGTTGCGTAGCAGAAACGTCCTGGTGCTGGAGAATCTCGGTACCGGCTGCACCAGCAGCCGCGCATGGTAGAGTCTGGACCACCACGGTGTCATCCTCCTTCACCTTTGATATCACGCATATTTGCGGCATCAGCTGGAAAATTTCTTTTTTGCTGTTGTATGTCCATCCAAACGTGGTGTAGATACAATTCGCCACAAAATCCACCAATTGCTCCCAGGTTTTGTCGCATGATTCGTTTTTTTTGGCAGCGTTGAACCACGTGCAAAGGTTGTGTTTCGTGATGCACTTGCTCTGGAGAATCACAGCGCGGCGCTCTTTGAGCAACATTTCCAACGAAATCATGAGCTTGGCGTTTTGCACTGGCACAAGTTCGTCGACCATCACGACCATCTCATTCAACAACAATTTGGCCTGATCGCGTGCCTCGAGGACAAGTGTGACTTGCTCGTGTCGTGGGAAGTTGATGTACGTCATGGTGTGGTCCTTTGTACGCACATTGCATTTCCCAAACGGTTCGAATAGCTGCTGTATGGAGGTCCTCGAGGGTGCGCCGTTGACATGCGAGAGCAGCAGCGTGAATTGCACTGGATAATTGCGCGCTTTCACAGCAATGCAATACATTGCACAGTTATGTTTCAGATTGAGCTCAACTTCCACGAAAGAGCGCAGTTGCGCCTCTGCGGCGACATCGGGTGTGGCCTTCATGTAGATGACGTGCTTCGAGTGGGCCATGCTCGATTGTGGCGGTGCTTGGTCCAGTGTGACATTCGGCGCCACGGCAAGAATGGATCGAGAGAATCCAAACTGTTCGATTGCCAGCACGACAACGTCCAGAAGCGTGCCAGGACAACCCTTGATGAGCAGGGTCCCGGCAGACAAGTGATGTGCCATGACAGTGTGGTGGGGTGACGCGGTGCGCGGATACACGACAGCAAGACTGCTGTCTGTACGCGCGTGGAAAACTTGTCCAAGTCACAATGTTCTCTACTTGAGAGCAAGGCCCAGTTGAAATACAAGTGCCACCGTGAATTTCTATTTTCGACACCAAGGTACACAAACTCGATTTTGTATGGAAAACGCTGCTTTCAGCACACTATGCGATGCAGTGCGAAGACACACGTTGCCACGCGCAAAAACACAAGGATATCACAGGCATGCGGACCCCGAACGATCCTTGGTGTGTTACCCTGGCAAAGAATTGGAATTCGCTACAGACGCACTTCATACAGAGTGAACGTGCGCTGCGCGTACTTGTCATGCACACAGCCGAATCCTATAAATAGACAAATTTTCCTTCATTTATACTTGTTGGGAAATATGTCAAAACAATTCATCGAAATGACATTCGTCTTACCATGCTCTGATACCGCCACAAACACGACACTGTGCACTTGCTGCATACCGAATGCGGTTGCAGACCCTGCCACTGCTGTGGGCATCATGCCGTCCACATCTACGCACACGGACACTGCTGCAATGCTGTCGCCGATTGCAAACACTGCGCAGTCGGACATTGTGGACGTTGAGGAAACTTGTGTTCTGACGATGGAAAATTGCTGGCAACACGACGACAAGTCCTTCTTTCGCGATCAGATATCTCTTTTGGAGCGCGATGTGTATGCAAAAGCCACCAAACTCTTGGTGCTTCCATCGTGGAAGAAGCTCCCTGCTATGGTGGAGAATCTGCAGGACCTTGGATGCTTGCGCGTGGCTGGTTGTGGACACAAGTTTTCGGGTGTGCCTCTTCTTTACGCAATGATGACAGGCGGTTTCAAGTGTCCAATTTGTCGTTTCGGAGGCAACACAGATATTAATCTCGGAAAAATGGTGCAGGGGGACTTCCCCTTGGACCTGTGGGAGATCCTCTGTGTATTGAGTACCGTGGTGCGCAAGAGGAATGTGATTGAAAGGAACCACGAAGCCCATTTCTCTACCCTGCAGTTGGCGCGTCAGACTATTACCGTGGTGTACCAGAGCATGCCTTGGGTGGTTCGCTTTGTCATGTACAAGGAAACTAATCCCAAGATGCATAACGTTCCCTCTGCCGAAATTTCTCTGCAAATGGTAATGGACAGCGCGGCCTTGCACGGACGACAGGGTATCTGGCCCGATGACATTGTCCTCGGTGTCGGGGCGCGCGGGTCTGAAGCACGTAAGCTCTCGTCACATATGCGCGCTTCTGGGTCGTTTTATGTGGAGATTGTCATTGACATTGAGACGGTGCGACACGTGGTATTCCAGAGTTCGAATATGCATTACAAGCATTCGGGTTGCACTGCGCGACCGCAAGTATGCTTGCACACCGAAGCCACCATTGGCGCATGTGAAATTAAGTTTGAAAAATGCCCGTACAGAAACGAAAACTTACTGCAAAATGTGACATACAGGGTGCCTGAAACGCAGCTTCGAGCGCTGATCATTGGCATCGCCGGGCTTGTCTGACATGACGTAATTGTTCACCCAAGAAGCCACGACAGTGTGTTTTCAGTAGCATGGGATGGGATGCGATGCGGCAGATGCGGGGTTCAATAAATCGCAATACAAGTCATTTTTTGTTGTAATACATCTTATTTAATGTAGACAGTCGCATGTCTTGTCTTTCTGTCGTCTACCTTAGCGGTATGGGCGGGTCAAATGTAAAGCGTGGTCGCAAGTATATTAAGATTTGTTTGGCGAGTCTGAGTGAGCGGATCCAGCGGCCATGCAAACGCGCACCAACATGCCCGAACTCCTGAACCGGTTCATGGAAACCAGCAACATTTCAATCCAGCCGCTGTCCACCCGCATTCACCGTCTCGTGATCCTGCGCTTCGTGTTTTCATTCGGACAATGCTCCGACGTAGCAACGTGCATAGAGAAGCTCGTACAAGCCGGGGTGGACATTGGACAATTCAATGCGTCCACGATTGAGGTAGGACTGTTTTCGGCATATGGGTGTGAAAAGATGCGCACGTGTATGTTGTTTTCGATGCTGACAGTTGTGTGGCGACGGCCACGTGTTTCAGACTGGACTAGTGCACAACCTTACCACGATGCAAATCTACGAATGGGTGGAATTGATCAACATGCTGCACATCGAGAACTTCCTACCGATGGTGGCCGAAATGCGCGAAAAATGCCAGGAAAATGAGCGCAACAGCAGCCCAGTGCTCATTATTTATCACACGTTGCAGGTGTAGACCCACCCAAACACCTGCACGCTAAACGCCCCCTCTGCATCGACTCAATACTTGACCCTGACACCGTCCACCTTCAAAACACGTATGAGAGGGTAGTACTGGGCATGGCCAGACTACTGATGTGAACCCAATTCGATACACACATATTCATACACATACGCACAGCAAAACAGCGTGCCCACTGGCGTCATCGCAAACCTGACAATCCGTCTCTTCCTCGCCATCTACAACTGCGAAATGCATCGGGCGCTGGTGGTGACCACGCTGCTGCAAGATGCGCAGATCGCTAACCACACGGACATGGTGTTCCACATTCTGGGACAGATTGGAACGAATATCACCTCACAAAATATCATGTTTGACCTCTGCTTGGTTTTGCAGAGTATGAGCATCCCGCAGTACGCGGTGTTGTCCGCCAAGGTGAACAATTGCGAAGAAGACCGCCAAGTAGCGCTCTCTCTCATGTCCAGCGAGCAGTGGCCACGACAATGCCGAGTTTCCCTGCGAAAATTACTGCAAGATTTACAACTGCAGCGTAATATAGCGACGCCGTCGGAGAACGAAAACATTCCCCCTGACATGCCTCTGAACCTGGTGGCGTGGGCGTCCAAATCGTCCACCGAACAGCAGGTGACGCTGCTGGTCGTGAGCATGAAGTTGGATTACATGCCCAACAAATACGACTTTATCACGGCCATGTTTGGCAACATTGTGACGGCAGAAATTGACAAGTACGTGGTGAAGCACACACGCCTCCAGAGCATCATCAATTCGACCATCTCGCTTCTTCACAAGATCAGCAACAACATCGACCTGGCCAACACCACTCTGATCGCACTGCTGCACAGATTCACCGATCACTGTTTCAACGGCATTTTCGGGCAAGTGCACCGAGCCTTGATGACGTTGTCGTTTTTCGCTCAAATGTACATCATGGCCTATCTCGAGGTGCCCATGCGCATCAAGTTCTACCACCACACGGTGCAAACCTTCAATCGCCGACTGGAGAACAGCAACAAGGAACTCACACTATCCTGCAACATTCCACACAACCTGGACGCGAACATGGAGTACTGGGCAAAGCAAAACCCCTTTTCCACGGCCGAATTCCGCGTTATATTCAAAACCATGTGCATTTGAGTAGTGTGAGCAACGGAAGATGAACAGCTTGCGTTTGCCATGTGCACGCCTTTGCATCTTGGTTCTGGCTCGGATTACCACGGGATTCAGGATGAATTACTAAACCATATCCTCCGTGATAGTCTGCGTGTGTCCGTCGTCCAACACACGGGTGCTGGGCTGCGAAATCTTTTGGGCGTATAATTGCATTTTATTTGAGTTACAACGTGATCATGCGCCTTGTTTGAATTACGTTGAAGTTGTACACCGACATGTAGTGTGCACCGAGATCCGTGTTAATCCCCGTCGACTGCATATTGTATAAATGCCGGGCGCACTCGGTGTGGCTGTTTTCCGGGCACAAGCAGATGGTTTACTATTAGCCATGTAGCATTACCTAACTATTTTGTCGCGGCCTGGCCGCTCAAGTATATAAGAAATGACAGCACACAACCCGGTGCCCGTGAAAAGTTAGAATATCAGATTGTTGTCGGGCATCGATACGTGTATCATATCGTGCACAGAAATGACGTCGGGCCAAAGCAGCGATTTCCTGGAAATTTGTTCCTTTCACCCGGAGGCACTCGCTAGCAATAAAAAGAGCGAATTCGAATTTTTCGCATTCAACTTGAGCACTCGTGCGACTCTACCTGTGACCGTGCATGGCGGTAACGTGTTGTGTTTGTGCATCAGCGACATTCACTTTGCAGCGCATGGCGGTCCTGCCGAGACAAAAGTGGTGTCGGAACTACGAGACATAATCGACCCGCCCGCCGCCACACACGCAGCCGCTTCGGCATGTGGTAGCCGGTTCCGAGGCTGCCTGCGCAGCCTGCTTTCCCTGTATAGTACATGCGTGGAGGACGGAGGGACAGGTGCACAGGGGCAGCATGAAATATCATTTATCGAATTGACATTTAGCATCAAACACAGTCCCGAGCTCACCAACAACTTTGCGGCACTGGTGCCGATTTCGTGCAGAAACGGAGTTGTGTCGGCGTTTCTACCATTCAACGGTTGTCTGTGGGAAGAAAAGATGGGCCAGCAAGCGCGATGCTTTATTCAGTCACGTGTCGTACCAGACACGCCCGAGTGCGATGAGAGGGTAACTCGGTTGCGCGTGATGTTCCGCGACCGTCGTCTCATGATGTCGGGCAGGCAGCTGGTGGCCCCCTTTACCCGTATCCAAAACGACCGCGAGCGCCGAACAAACTTCGACCCGAAGAAGATCATGTATTTGCGCCAGAATACCGAGACGTACCTCATGATGTACGGAACGCTGGTGTCCATCGGGCGCTCACACCAGCTCATGACAGAGCACGACATGTGCATGTCAATTGTGCAAAACGTGGTGCTCACTGCCGTCCGCATGTTTGGATTCGCCACCCGTGTTTCGGGCCACGACCTTATAAACAATTTTTTCAGCATCCTCTGCTACTGCATGCACCTCGGCCAACTGGGATTGAAGTCGTATCGGCTTGATGTCGTCGGAGAAGACATCCGCAAAAGGTGCGATACGCGAGCCAGTGATTCCAACGTGTGCGCGTACGGGTGCGCTGCGCCACGTGGCACTCTGTAACGTTTGTGGAGTGTGCTTTGTGTGCAGGTGGAACAGTGGGCGCAGTGAGGTCAAGTTGAACGCGGGCGACCCTCTGTTTGAAGGCTTCGACTGCGAAGATTCCGTGCAATCGTTCATGCAAATCATCCAAACTGCGATGAAGCACAAGGATGAGCTGCTGAGGTGCGGGAATGCGCAGGGTGTCTTTGTAGTGCGTACTATGTTGTATATCACATATGATTTGATAGTTGACGATCCGCTCACTCGCTCCGTCGTGCCATATACAGTTTCGTGCAGCACAAGATCAAGCAAGAACAAATGGCGCAGGGAGAGTACACCAGCGAGGAAAACACGTTTCCGAAGGCGATGACAGACGTGTTTTGCAGCACCTCTATGATGCAGAACACCCCATACATGGCGCGCGGCATCTATGAGGACGAGGACAGCAACGACCAGAATCACACGTTCTGCGTGATTGGACACGAACGCAACCGTACGTTTTTCTTTTCAGTGGTAGAATGCGTCACGCCGGTCCTGGTTCTCAACGTGCGTACACGCGAAAAGTGCTTGCAGCGGCAGCTCGCGTTTGCCAAGAATTATGGCACCAAATCGCCCATGCACGTCATGAACAAAGCCATGATGGCTACGCGGTACAAGCACATCCTGTGGGTCGGCCCGTACATGGTGTTTGAATGCGTGGCAAAGAACGCCCGGCGGGCCGCCATCATTTCATTTGGTGCTGGGAGCTACAAGGAATATTCAGGTGCGCTGTGTTGTGTGGGGCGTGGATGTGGCTGTGCGGTCTGCGGTAAGAACTTTGCTTGTGTTTTGACAACATGCTCAACGTGTCATGTTTGTTTATGTGTAAATGTACACAGAGGGGTGCACGACATTATACACGGAGGAGCAGGATGACGCGACAATCTCACAACCAGCACAATCACCCGACACGTTGCGCGAAATGCTCAAGCAGCACCTCAAGCAACTCGAAAACCAGATTGCGCACATGCCCGCAGACAGCCGCTTGGTGTTGCTGATTCCAGCGCATCAATTCTTCAACGTGCTGGTTTACAACTTCTTGTTGAAGTTTACGCTGCACTACGGCAAGCACCTGCAAAATGCAGGTGCGCAGGACGTGCACGGCGAAGCGGCGGCGCGAGACGAGACGCTGCACGAAATGCACCTCCATGCCCGATTCATGAAGATTTTTGTAAAATACTACATACATCCGACATACGAGGAGACGCGCGTGATGGTGCAAAGGCGCAGCGATTTCTTTTTCCGCCACCACCAGGCCGTCTTTGACAGCATACCCCGGGGGATATTTTTGCGCACATGCGTGCAAGGTGTACTGCAAGCAGCGACCATGCCTCGTGAAAGAATTGGCGGCGGCACTTACTCTCGCCAACACGTCCTGGCTACAGACGACCGTATTTTGCAAGCCGGAACGCAGCCACAGTTCGGGTACACCGAGGCACACGTCGCCTCTGGCGCCAAATTTTCACCGCACATCATGCCGTTTACACACGAAGCACAGTGCGCACCAGGAGACCCCTGGTTGTCACCGGAAATTACCCAAAATGTGCCTCCAATCGTACAGCCCACAATGGACAGCATATTGCACTTGGTACGCATCGCCACGTCTCATCTCACTCTGTACCTGGAGATGTGCACACACCCGTGGATTATCCAGCACCTATACCCTGGCATGTTGCCGGTGCCCGGCGCCATCGAAGGTCGCCTTTCCATTCGCGACATCCTTCGCGAGCTCGTGTACATTATCAACAACAACCTCTGTGGCAGGTTCCAAGCCAGCTTAGCGCCGCACGCCGCAGACATGCAATGCATACTCACCACCGACACACTGGAAGAAAGCGACGTGCAGTTTCTCCTTGCTATCCTAGACGACTTTGAGGTCCGTATCGCCGGTCGCTTCTTTGTCGGAAATAGATCGAGTCCTTAACAACCGCCCCAAGGCGGGAAAACACGGTTGGATGACCATCAAGTAATGAAATCAGCGCACGTGCTGTGTTGCAGTATATATGAATAGTGTGTGTGTGTGTGTGTGTTTGTGTGTGTGTAGCGGTAATAACCCAAATGCCTTCAGAACCCCATAGGGACCCGTCAAATCCCCTAAAATCCTCAAAAAACCAGAAGACCGACAAATAAAGGACATTTTCCCCATTGTAATTATGCAACAACGTCACACATTTGGTGGTCACAGAGCCGGTCGCGAATGCTTGTGTTATGTGCACTGGCTGGAATGCATATGACACTAATTCGATGCATGTTTCGAAAGAATAAATCGTGTTGCGTCGCGGAGAAAACGTTTCAATATGTTGCTTATATGTAGTATACGTGCGACTCTGTTTGATTGCTGAGAATCGAAACGTAGTGCAAAGAATTAATCGAAACTCAATATGTGAACACGTGCGCACGTGCACACTGGCATGTGATCTACATACATGTTTTCCGGCAACGAGATATCAGGCAAAATTGCATGTAATTTGTTGTGATGTCATTCCGGGTGCATAAAATTTTGGTCGCTTCGCAGTCGCAATGTATATAAGAATGGGCATGAGCACACTCTCGAGCTACTCGATACAACACGAAAATCAACACCTACTCGCTGCTTTCAACAGCGTCTCCTTCCACTCCTCGATCATCCCTCCGGGTTTGATTGCAGACATGGCCTCTCGTGATGAAAACCTCTCCTTCTCGCCTCAGGAAGAGCCGGTCGCAGCTGTTGCTCCTCCACCACGTGGCAAGGGCAAGGGCACGATCAGTGCTATAATTCAAATTCTCGCGAATGCCGGGTCGGGGCCCGCGCCGGATCCCGCGCCGGATCCCGCGTCGGATCCCGCGTCGGATCCCGAGCCGGATCCCGCGTCGGATCCCGAGCCGGATCCCGCGTCGGATCCCGCGCGCGAGATAACTCCTGCCGAGCTTGTGGATGGGCCGGCGTCTGAGGAGGTGCCGGCGTCTAACCCGCGGCAGGAGTTCACGATCCAAAATTGGAAAGAGCAGCCTGACCCGCTTCAGTACTCCCCTTACACTCCTCCTTACACCAAGAAGGACTATTCCGAAAACATAAAAGAGGATGACAAGTGCAAGGAGGCACAGACGGAGGCAGAGTATAGGATTGAACTCCTCAAGATAAATCAGACCGAGGCAAAGGGTGTTTTTGAGGCTAAGTTCAAGACTGAGCGGGCCCAGCAGGAGCTGCAGCACGCCAAGCAAATGGCAATGCTCCACCTGGAGATAAGGCAGAAGTATCCGTCGGCGAAAGTTGACACCGCGGTCGTCGTGGTCGCGAAGGCGACTGCATTCCCCGCTCATTCCATACAGTCGATCAACAGATACGACTCAGGGCGCCAGGTCGCCAAGCAGTGCTTTGCCATTGGTGGTCTCGCTTCTTCTGCGCCTGCTGGTGGCGATTCGCCTGTGCATGTGCAGAAGAAGTTCAAGAGGCCTTCTGCCATCCAGGGTTCTCCCGGCGAGGTGCTTCATGCCTTGGCTGCTATTACCGACTCGGTCGCTCCTGTTGCCGACACGGTGGTGCGCACGGACGGCATGTCCGATGTTGAGTTCCGCAAGTTGACAAGCAATGCCGCGCGCAGGTTGAGGACCAAGCTCGACCGACTCAACGGTATCCCGCCGAAACCCAGGAAGCCCAAGGTGGTACCAACCACGGCGGACGAACCCAAGTAGAGGCTTCGGCCACTAAGGGGAAAGGGGGAAGGACGGGATACGGTGTTGGGCTACATGGATTGTGGCGTGTTTTAGTAGGTGTGTGCAGATAATTGTGGATTATTATGGAGGACTATTATGGAGGTATGTGAGGATTATTATGGAGGAAATGGAGAGGAGGAAGGAGTGGTCGCTCCTGACAATTGCTTGGCATTACAAGCGACCCCAATAGCAGCAGTGGTAAGGATTCGAGAGACAACTCGCTGTAAAACGGGGACATTGCATGGTGCAGCGGGCACGGATCGTTTAAGCGTCTTGTGCCCGCAGGCGAGGTTCGATTCCTTGAAATGTTGTTTATTAAAAGAAAATGCGGTCCTAGTCGGCCGCCCAAGTGCATAAAACTTGATGGCTCACTGGTAGAAACGTATATAAGCATGGGCACGAGGACACTTTCGAGCTACTCGATACAACACGAAATCAACACCTTCTCGCTGCTTTCACCAGCGTCTCCTTCCACCCTTCGATCATCCCTCCGGGTTTGATAGCAAACATGGACTCTGCTGACATGCTTGGCTTCGAAACTCTCTCCATGCGCAACTGCCCCGATCCTGCTTTCCCCTTTTCGCCTCAGCAAACGGTCGTCGCAGACGAAGCACCACCCGCGCAGATGGCCACAATTAGGGTGAGCAATGTGCGCAATCCTGTGCACACCCCCATTCCTCATCGTGATCACAAGCGCAAGGCACAGGAGGAATACGACACCACTATTCGCGAGCTGGAATTCGGGGAG
>Ga0105050_10004282_pt1 | contig 19087 bp, 20 predicted proteins | sample FRY01_FD_78088 | JGI IMG/M metagenome (GOLD analysis project Ga0105050, IMG submission 78088) | Freshwater microbial communities from Lake Fryxell liftoff mats and glacier meltwater in Antarctica - FRY-01 | ecosystem: Environmental > Aquatic > Freshwater > Ice > Glacier meltwater ... | reverse complement strand
CTCCGGCATGGGTGGCTGACGTGGCTCAGCCAGAGCTGGCAACGGCTGACGTCGCTCTCCGGTGCCTGGCTGTTGCATGGGGTTGTGCTGTGGGGATGGCATGTTCCGTTTTTTTTTGAGGCCGCCATCGCCAGCACGCCGCTGCATGTGCTGCAGCACCTGTGCTTTATGGTCTCGGCACTCTTGTTCTGGTGGGCTGTCTTGTTTAACCGGCACGCGGGCTTTGGCGCGCTGGGCGCGGCTGCGGCGCTCTTTACGACCGCCCTGCATACGAGCTTGCTGGGTGCCTTGCTGAGCTTTTCGTCGACGCTCTGGTACCCGGTATATGGGGCTTTGCCACGGCGGTTTGGTGTGTCGCCCCTAGAAGATCAGCAGCTCGGCGGGCTGATCATGTGGGTGCCAGGCGGGCTGGTGTTTCTGGCCGCTGCCTTGGTGCTGCTGGTGCAGCCGCTGTCGCTGGAGCAGCCGCGCCGGGCTGACTAGTTTGTTGCCTTGTCTTCGACAATGGCATTCTCCATATGCATGAAAATTGGCCGGCCGTCTGGCGTATTTAACGGCACCACGATTTCTTTGCCCTGATCATCTTTGAGTAGCGCGCACAGGGTCGGACTGTTACGTAGCGTGCCGTTCAGATCAACTTCGAGCTCGGCGATGACGAGCTCAACACCGCTTAAAATTTGTTTGACTTTCATTGTGCTGACCTCTGGATGCAATGGGGGGTGTAGGGACGAACGGTGAGCTTAGCATGCCCCACTGTCTGCCTGCGACAGGGGGGTCGCCGGGGCGGTGCGGTATATTTCCCCTTCTGAGGACAACCGTCTTCGTGACTTCTGCCAAAGCTTATCGTGAACTTTCTTACCTGGCCGCTACCGGCGTTGCTGGCGTGGACCGGCACCTGGCTGGTTTATGCGCTCTTGCTCAAACCCGGTCTGCCCGCTTATCTCGCCGTGGGCTTAGCCAGTGCGCTGGGTGTGCTGGTGAGTGTGCTGGGCAATACACTCTGGCGGCGCTTTGCTATTGCCGCCGGTTTTCCGCTGTCGCTGCTCTTGTCTGGCGTGGCCGTTTTGCCGGGCTGGGCCTGGCTGCTGCCTGTTGCGCTGATTGCGCTGATTTATCCGATGAATGCCTGGCGCGATGCGCCGCTGTTTCCGACGCCGGCCAAAGCGCTGGCTGCCTTGCCGCAGCACATACCGCTGCGTGCCGGTGCCACGATTCTGGATGCGGGCTGCGGTTTAGGCCATGGGCTGTCAGCCTTGCGGGCAGCGTACCCACAGGCGCGTTTGTCGGGTGTGGAGTGGAGCTGGCCTTTGCGCTTTGCCGCGGCGCTGCGCTGCCCGTGGGCCAGTATACGGCAGGGCGATATGTGGCGTGCCGACTGGCGCGGTGTCGATATGGTCTACCTGTTTCAGCGCCCCGAAAGCATGCCGCGCGCGGTCGCTAAGGCAGAGCAGGAATTACCGCCTGGCGCCTGGCTGGTGAGCCTGGAGTTTGCGGCACAAAGTCTGCGGCCAACGGCAGTGTGTCAAAGCGTTGATGGCAAGCCGGTATGGCTTTATCAGGCACCGTTTGTTTATACGGCAGACTGATGTGCCAGGCGGTCCCGGTCGACAGTGTCTTGTCCGGGCCGATGCTGACAGAAGGCGCCAAAGATTGTTTTGACAAACTCGTCGCTGCGCAGGGCATCAGTTTTGATCAGGCCGCAACCGCATTTTTTGAATAAGCGCGTCTGACTTCTTTGCGGCGTCGATTGATGCAGCCAGAAGAAGTCGCGTCTTTGGTGGCCTGTGGGTGTAGCCCGCTGTCGGCTGCGACCAATGGCGCGGCATGTCGAGTCGATGGCGATGGGGTGCGCAGCATCGTCTGATGTGCCCGCAACGCTGTCTTTTTCGTTTTTATTTTAGGAGTGTCTGCGTCATGCCAAAAAAGATTAAATGCGCCCTCATTGGTCCCGGCAATATCGGTACAGACTTGCTGGCGAAGCTGCAACGCAGTGCGGTGCTGGAGCCGGTCTGGATGGTCGGTATCGACCCTGAGTCTGACGGGCTCAAGCGCGCCCGCGAGATGGGGATCAAGACCACGGCTGACGGCGTCGATGGGTTGCTTGCGCATGTGAAGGCAGACGGTATTCAAATTGCGTTTGATGCCACGAGCGCCTACGTGCATGGTGAAAATTCACGCAAGCTCACCGCGCTGGGCGTGATGATGATTGACCTGACCCCTGCTGCGATCGGGCCTTTTTGTGTGCCGCCGGTGAATCTGAAAGAGCACGTGGGCAAAGGGGAAATGAATGTAAACATGGTGACCTGCGGTGGGCAGGCAACGATACCGATGGTGGCAGCGGTGTCGCGTGTGCAGCCGGTGGCGTATGGCGAGATTGTGGCGACGGTGTCGAGCCGCTCGGTCGGCCCCGGCACACGCAAGAACATTGATGAATTCACCCGCACCACCGCCGCTGCAGTCGAAAAAATCGGCGGTGCAAAAAAAGGCAAGGCCATCATCATCATCAACCCGGCTGAGCCGCCACTGATGATGCGTGACACCGTGCATTGCCTCACTGAGACCACGCCAGACCAGGCCAAAATCACCGCGTCCGTCCACGCAATGATGAAGGAAGTCCAGAAATATGTACCCGGCTACAGGCTGGTCAACGGCCCGGTATTTGACGGCAACCGCGTTTCGGTTTTTCTGGAAGTCGAAGGGCTCGGCGACTATCTGCCGAAATATGCGGGCAATCTTGACATCATGACGGCAGCAGCGGCACGCACGGCAGAGATGTTTGCCGAAGAAATCCTTGCAGGCGGCTTAATACAGGCGGCTTAAGCCAAACAGACAAAGAATAGGACAGATCATGCAGCTCACAGGAAGAAAAGTTACCGTTCACGATATGACGCTGCGTGACGGCATGCACCCCAAGCGGCACCAGATGACGCTAGACCAGATGAGGTGCATTGCCACCGGTCTGGACGACGCCGGTGTGCCGCTGATTGAAGTCACGCATGGCGACGGCTTGGGTGGCTCGTCAGTCAACTATGGTTTTCCCGCGCATACCGATGAAGAATATCTGAGTGCGGTCGTGCCTTTGATGAAAAAAGCGAAAGTCTCGGCCTTGCTGATACCGGGTATTGGCACCGTGGAGCATTTGCTGATGGCCAAAGATGTGGGTGTCAGCACGATACGGGTGGCCACGCATTGCACCGAGGCCGACGTCAGCGAGCAGCACATCATGAAAGCGCGGACGCTGGGACTGGATACGGTGGGCTTTTTGATGATGGCGCATATGAGCTCGCCCGACGCGCTGGTGGTGCAAGCCAAGCTGATGGAAGGCTATGGCGCCAACTGTATTTATGTCACCGACTCGGCGGGCTATATGCTGCCGGACGATGTGACGGCGCGCATTTCTGCATTGCGGCAAGCCTTAAAGCCTGAAACAGAATTGGGTTTTCATGGCCACCACAACATGGCCATGGGGATTGCCAATTCGCTGGCAGCCGTTGAAGCAGGCGCCAACCGGATTGATGCTGCCGCGGCGGGGCTGGGCGCGGGCGCCGGCAATACGCCGATGGAAGTCTTCATTGCGGTCTGTGCCCGCATGGGCATTGAAACCGGCGTGGATGTTTTCAAGATTCAGGACGTCGCCGAAGATCTGGTCGTGCCCATCATGGACCACGTCATTCGCATTGACCGCGACGCGCTCACGCTGGGTTATGCGGGCGTGTACTCGAGCTTTTTGCTCTTTGCCAAACGCGCTGAGGCCAAGTACGGCGTTTCTGCGCGGGACTTGTTGGTCGAGCTGGGACGCCTGGGCATGGTCGGCGGACAGGAAGACATGATTGAAGACACGGCCATGACGATGGCGCGGGCGCTGGCGGATCAGGCCGGCAAAAAGGCGGCAGCATGAAAGTCGATGACGCAACCATAGAAAAACGCGCAACGCATTTGGAAGCCTGTCAGCTGCAGGCAAAAGACACGACCAGGATCACGGATGATTATCCCGAGATGGATGGGGATGATGCGTATGCGATTCAAAATCTGATCAAGTCGCGCAAGCTGGCGCGCGGCCTGACCCTCGGCGGCATGCTATGTGGTGGGCGGGCAGAAGCGCGATGCACGCAACGTTGATTTACGCACAGTCGGCATCGTGCTTGAAAAAAAACGGTCAGTCGGTGGTGTCCGATCCCGGCGGGCACCTTGATTTTGTCAGGGGCATTACCGAAACGGTGGCCGTAGCAGCCGGCGACACGATGATGCTGCGCGTGCAGGGCATGGGCAGCACGTCCATCCAGTTTGTTTCATTTTCAGACTATTCAGCATAAGGAGTGGTGATGCCATTTGCACAGATTTATTTGATGGAAGGCCGCACCGAAGACCAAAAGCGCGCCGTGATTGAAAAAGTCACCGACGCCCTGGTGGAGGCCGTCGGCGCCCCAATAGAAAACGTCCGTGTGTGGAGACAAGATGTGCGCAAGACGAACTGGGGCATTGCCGGTGCGTCTGCGAAAGATTTGGGACGCTAGAGCGATGAACACGGTAGCGAACCCTGAAATAGGCAAATCCATCCTTGCCAACGGCATCCGCACAAACTATCACGATGTCGGCACCGGTCATCCGCTGCTGCTGATTCACGGGTCCGGCCCGGGCACGACGGGCTGGGCAAACTGGCGTTTGACGTTGCCGGTTTTGGCGCAAGGCAGCCGGGTGATTGTGCCGGATATGGTCGGCTTTGGTTTTACGGATCGTCCGGCTGATGTGCGCTATGGCCTGGATACCTGGGTCAGTCAGGCAGTGGGTTTGCTGGACGCGCTGGGGATTGAACAGACGGATCTGGTGGGTAATTCGTTTGGTGGCGCGGTGGCGCTGGCGCTGGCGATTCGTTATCCGCATCGGGTGAGAAAGCTGGTCTTGCTGGGCAGTGTGGGCGTGCCTTTTACGCTCACGTACGGGCTGGATCTGGCGTGGGGCTACACGCCTTCGATTGCCAATATGCGCAAGTTTTTGGATGTGCTTGTCTATGACCACAATCTGGTCACCGATGCGCTGGTTGAGTTGCGCTACAAGGCCACCATACAGCCGGGTTTTCAGGCAGCGTTTGCGTCGATGTTTCCGACTCCCCGTCAGCGCGGTGTCGATGCACTAGTCAGCCCTGAAGAAGCCATTCTGGGGCTGCCACACGACACGCTGGTCATTCACGGACGCGAAGACCAGATCGTTCCTTTGTCAAACTCGATTGCGCTGGCCACTCTGATTTCGCGCTCGCAGTTGCATGTCTTTGGGCGCTGCGGTCACTGGACCCACATGGAACATGCGGGACGCTTTAATACGCTGGTGGCAAACTTTTTAGCGGACGCAGCCTGAGAGGCTCAGACAAAGGTCCCAGCATAAGTCACCACCCGGCCGCCTAAGCCTATCTTGAAACGTGAGATGCCGGCCAGACTGCGGGTGTTGATGCCGCCTAAGTCGAGCGTACGGATGCCGCGTGAGCGGAGTTCTTCGCAGGCGCGCCAGAGCAAGAGGTTATGGGCGTTGGTGGCGCGGCCTGCTTCGTTTGACCAGCCGACATGGTATGTCGCGGCGCTGCCGTGGATCAGAAACAGCATGGCGGCGATGCGTTCGCGCTGCTGGTCGGCACGCAAGATCAGTACCGTCTTGGCGGGATGCGGACGGGCCTGTATGTACTGCTCGACAAACTCGGTCGGCAAGCCGTAAAAACTTTTGCTGGCGCGCTGCGCCAGTTCTTCTTGCAACAGCCAGCGGTATTGCGCCGGGTTGGCCCCGGCGCGCACGATGTCGAGGCCGGCGCGCTCGGCGGCCACGAGCCGGTTGCGCCAGCGGCCTTCCATGGCCCCGCGTAATTGTTCGGGTGGCTGGGTGAGGTCAATCTGCACCGTGGTATGGCCGGTCATGACCCGGATGCATTGTTTCAGGCCAGGGTCGCAAGCGTCAGTGACATCCGGCGAAAACAAGGCAAAGCGTGGTCGCGCCATGGGCAGGCTGCGCTTGAGCAGGGCGTAGGCGCGCACCTGATCAGCAGGGGAGAGCGCTTGCACCCAAATCGGCCCGCGTGTGCAGAGCGCAAAGCCTGCAATGAACCCCACGCGGCGACAGACAAACTGGGCCAGTGCCAGCGTCTGGCCGTCGCGCGTTAATTTTGCCCGGTGACAGGGCACGCCCAGCGTCTGCAGGCTGGCCCCATACGCCCAGTCTTGCTGCATGGCGCCACCGGCATGGTGGTGGGCCGTATCCCATTCGGTCTGGCTTACCTGATTCCAGCTGATTTGCATACCGCTATAATCCGTCATCGTCAAAAGGCAAAGCGCATGATAAATCGTTTTTTTCGACAAAAAGAAAATCAGCCTGTCATGGGGTTTGACATCGATAAACCCAGAATAACGCCGGCCGGGTTTTTGCTGATTTTTCTGTATCTGGCTGTGCCGGCCATGCTGATTGGCGCGGCCATTGATTTACTTATTCAATTAACATCAGGTCGCTGCGTCGGTATCTGGTGCCTGTTTTAAAGTGGCTTGTTTTGCTGTTTTCAGAATCAAAATAGCAATGATTTTTCCCGACGCTTGGTCAACCCTTCGCATAAATAGTGCACAATCCGGCCATCTGTTTCACAATGGCAATATCGTCAGGGTGGACGGCACTTGAGTTATTGCCACTCGTGTCGATACAGCCAGTAACTGAGTCAGCAATTCGACCGCCTCTGGGCGTTGTGGCTCGCACAAGGAGAAGTCAATGTTTTTTTTCGTTGGTCTGGCCGTCGTTTTTGGCTGCGTGTTTGGCGGCTACGTTATGTCAGGCGGCAAAATGGCGCCGATTATCAAGGCCGCACCCGTTGAGGCTTTCATTATTGTGGGAGCGGCGATCGGGGCTGCGCTGATTGGTAACAGCATCGCGATTTTCAAGGGCGCGCTCGGCGGTATCGTCAAATGTATTACCGGCCCTAAATGGAAACCGCAAGATTATCTCGATTTGATTTTACTGGTCGGTAAACTGCTGGCGGTCATGAAAAAAGAGGGCGCGGTCGCGCTGGAAGCGCACGTTGAAAACCCTGACTCAAGCGCTATTTTTGCCGAATATCCGAGATTGGCCAAAGACCATTCCATCGTGCACATGATTTGTGACACGTTGCGTCTGGTCGTGATCGCTCAGGGCAACCTCGACGCCAACGCGGTCGAAGACGTGATGAATAACGCCATCAAGACCCATCATCACGACGAACTCAAAACCCAGGGAACCTTAGCCTCCATCGCTGGTGCGCTGCCCGCACTGGGTATTGTGGCGTGCGTGCTGGGTGTGGTGAAAACCATGGGCGCGATTGACCAGCCGCCGATTGTGCTGGGTGGACTGATCGGCAGCGCCTTAGTCGGTACGTTTTTGGGCGTGTTCGTGGCCTACGGCGTGTTTGACCCGCTGGCCAATCGCTTAGGCCAGATCATTGACGAAGAAGGCCAAGTTTATAAAGTCATCATGCACATGATTGTTGGCACCTTGCAGGGGCACCCGATTCCGCTGGTGATCGAATCGGCCCGCTCGGTGATCAGCCATCATAATCAGCCGAGCTTTGCCGAAGTCTTTGACGGGCTGCGAGGGAAATAGCGCCGCTGCCAGGGTAATGCGTCAGGATGCGAGCGATAAAAAACGGGGGGTGCCACAAAGGGCGCTCCCCATTTTTTTTGCGCGCCAGAGATGGTGTTTCATGAAGCGCTGGGTACGCACTGCACGCATGCATCCCCTCGTGCTTTGTAAAACCGCCGTGCGCCTAGGCAGGCAGAGTGGGCTCCAGACCGACGTTGCTCAAGCGTTCGACCTGGCTGCCGGTGCGGATCATTTGACCCATTAGCCGTTGTCGCAAGTTTGGCGTATGCAGGATTCGCCGAATACGCTGCAGAGGGGCGGGCAAACAGATCAGTGCGGCATCTGTTTTCATCCGTTGCCATCTGGTCAGATCGGCCAGATGGCCCGCCGGCGCGGTCAGGACGCATTCTGCGTCAAGCCTGCGATGACTTCCAGTCCATGTATTTGCGCGTTCAACAGGTGCGCAAACGTCAGCTGCACCTGATTGCTAGCGCCGGATAAAAGGTCGACTTGCTGCCTCCGGAGCGTTTGCAGCAAGGGCTGGATTGCTGCGGCGAAGTCCTTGTGCAGCATCCGGATCCCGTCCGCGTCCATTCCCATTGGCTGCTTGCTTGTGGTCACGCTGAGCGTCAGGCGGGTCGCGTGAACATCCAGCGCGCTTTGCCAGGCCTGACTGACACAGGCTGCCAGCGGCGCATACAAGCCAGCCTGGGTGGTCAGGCTGCGGAGCAAGATGTCACGGCGCGCTTGCCGGACTGACAGATCCTGCAGGCCGTTGACAGGCAGGTCAGCAACGGACTCGACACACAAGTCCAGGGCTTGGGTGAGGTCTGCATTAAGCATTGCCAGCTCCATGATTTCCCCGATGGCAGCCAGCTTTCCGATTTGCGTGTCCACCAGCTTTTGCAAGCGCGCATTGACCGGTGCGGTAAATTGGGTGACATGCACCAGCGACGTCTGCTCGTGCGCGACTGACCATTCTGTGAGCCGGTCCAGCAGGCCGGCACGCATGAATTTTTGCTGGGCGGGCGTGAGGTTTTGGCCGGATCCGGCGAGCGCACGTTCCAGCGTGCCATCGACGCCAGAGAGGGTGCTGAGGTGGTTGAGGATCGAGGGGCAGATGTGCGCCTGCTGCAGGCTTTGCAGCGCGTGGTGTGCCGAAGGATTGTTGACGAAGTCCTGCATGGCGGGTGAATCGGGGGACAGCGCCAGGCCGGATCGGGGGTCGGTCTCGATCGAGGCGTCAGGCGCCAGCAGCCAGATGGTGTGCACGAGGTCGTTAACGGGGCCAGCGTCCCGCGCTGGCAAGGGCGCGCTGGGTTTGGCGCCATGCTTGAGCAGGCACTCGACGACATCGCCACGGCCGGCGAAGCAGGCGTACATGAGTGCGTTCCAGCCGGCGGCATCGGCGGCCTGGATATTCCAGCCTTGTTGCTGCAGAGTGGGGACGATTGCCAGGATCTGCTCAGGTGGCAGCAGCCATAAAAAGGCTGGCTTGCCCTGTTGTGCCAAGGCCATCATGTGGCCAGAAGCCGCTTGGTTTTCGGGCCTGAAAGTCCCGCCGGCGGCAAGTAACAATCCTAAATGAGATTCGATGTTCTCATGAGAGTAGACCGAATCATTAGGATACGCATTCTTCAGAAGCCTCCGATACAACTGATCGATGGCCGTATCCCCATCTTTATCGATTGCAGCGAGTTGGGCGCCGGCCGACGGCAGGGCCAGCAATTGCAGAAAATTCTCAATATTGTCGGAAGGTGACACAAGCATCAGCGCGTTCGTGCCGTAGGGATCAATGTAAGTGGCCTGTTCATCGGCCGAATCCAGCGCCAGCAACAGGGGCACAGTCTCGGGCTTTGCGAAAATCAGCGGTATTTGGCCGAGGTTATCCTTAGCTGTGGCCTGTGCATTGGCCGAAGGCAGCGCCAGCAACTGCTGCACGGCGTCGATATTGCCTTTATCTACGGCGTGAAACAACGCATGCCAACCAGATCTATCCTGAGCGGCTGCCTGTTCATTGGCCGAGGGCAACGCCAGCAACTGCCGCATGATGCCGGTATGGCCTTTCTGTGTCGCCAGTAACAGGGCATTGTCGTTATTTTCATCGACATCAGTTGCCTGCTTGATGACCGAGGTCAGTTTCAGCAGTTGCCCCATGGCTTCGGTATTACCTTCCTCCGCCGCCAGCATCAGTGCATTGCGGCCGTGCCCATCGCGCTGGCCGTACTTGCCCATCTGCACCAGCTCATCCACGCGACGGGCACGGGCCGCTGCCACCGGATCCTGGGCCTGCATCACCTGTCGCAACCTGGGTTCTGAATGGCTTTCCGTCTCCCGTGTTGACCCCGCCTGTGGATGGGTTTCGCCGTGGCCGAGTGCATTATCGCTATCGACACCCGCGCCGGCCGTCCCCACCGGGGTGCTGGCATGGGGCTGTGTGCCCTGCTTCATTGCCGAGCTGGGTGCCTTTTTTGGCGCGTCTTGCCCGTCTTCGTTGTCGGATGAGGCGCCATCGGCGAGGTTCTGTGGTGCAGAGGCGGTGCTGTTACGCAGGGGAGAAGGTGGGGTATTTGGTTTCATTCGGATAGCTCCAGTGAAGTAGGTTGAGTCCCTGTCAAAACGCCGCTGCCGGCGTTGAGGTCACCTCGCCGTACAGGTGGACTGCCTTCGGCGTCCCCGCCGTGCCAGCGACCACGCCGCCTTGCGACGCTCATTTTTTGATCGAGGCTCTGAGTGGCGCGGATGCCCCAAGTTTTGGGTAACAATGGGCGCCATCTAGTTCGTTGGTCGCGCTAATCGGCGATTGACATACATTCTTACAACGTTTAGCGCGGCCTGGCATCTGGCTGCGTCTGGTTTGGAAGGCCTGCAGTGCGTGGGGCGTTTGTGTCTCTGTCACGTTGCCGGATGCCGCACCGTTGGCGAAGTCCTGCGCTGTATGGTGCCTGGCGTGATGGAGGAAAAAAGGGGGCGTGTGCGCTGCCACGAGCGTTGTTCCAGGCAGGTGAAGTCATCATCATGCTCAGGATCGTGGGCCCTTTGCAGGGGCATCCGATCCCGCTGGTGATCGAATCAGCCCGCTCGGTGATCAGTCATCATAATTAGCCAGGCTTTGCCGAAGTCTTTGACGGGCTGCGAGGGAAACAGATGCTGCCTGGGTAGTGTGGCGTCTGTTTTGGTGTGCGCACGGCGGATGGGCCCGGCGGGGGCAGCCGTTCCCCCCGGTCAGCATGGTTTGATGTGCGGTCTGGCCGTGCTCGATGAGTTCACAGGTATCAATGCGGGAGTAGGTGTTGCCCTCCAGATTACTCGACGCCCATGACAAATCGATCAGTAGCCGATTCAGAATGGCGCGGCGATAGGTGCCCGCGGGCTCGTCAAGGTCCGTGGTCCTACCCATCTTGTGCAATTGACACCTTAGCGACTCGGACAAATACCAGGTTTCATTGGGTCGGTAGGCATCCAGAAAGTCACGCTGGTAACCCACAGGCTTGCGCGCTTGCTGAGGCTGGTCGATATAGGCAAGGATGTCTTGACTGTCGGTAGACAGGGAAATAAAAGGGGGGAAGCGATCCTCTCTGACGTTCAGTTTATCGGTGTCAGTTTGGGCGGCTGTACCAAAACAGCGCCGGGCGCGACCCTCACCCACCGCTGTCACATGACCGCTTTCAATCAGCTTCGCCATCAGGCGCTGTGCCGTTCGCCTGGTAACGTCGTCGCTTTCGTTAAGGAGTTCCGACAGCGTCAAGCCGCTCTCGGCGGCGCGAATGCTATTGAGTAGGGCTGTGGTGGATGACATAGAAGGTTTGGCGCAGTTTATAAAACTGCGCCACGGACGCTGACGCCAAGTCGTTTCCCCGCCGGGTTCGGTGCCTTATCGGTCTATCTGCGCCCTCGTCGCGCTGATGATGGTGTGTACTGAGACGCATGGTCAGGTTTTTTTTGTCAGAAATTTATGCTTGTTTCTTACAAGCTGCAATCAGCCCGGGCTTTCGTGTTTGCAAGGGCTTGGCCGATTCCGAAAAACCCAAGATGAAAACCGGGCTGGTCATCGAGATCAGGAAAGTCATGCAAAGCCGTGGCCTCACGCAACAAGAAGCCGCAAAGCCGATGGGCCTCACGCAACCCAAAGTCTCCGACATGCTCTGGGGTGACTTTGCCAATCTGTCTGAACGCAAGCTGATGGATTGCCTGACGCGGCTGGGTGATGGCATTGAAATCACAGTCAGGCCAGCGAAGGCCGAGGTAGGGCGTTTGATCCTGGCGGCTGTTTAAGACCCTGATCAAATTGCATCGTGAATCAGATATTGCAGCCGCGTTCGGGGAATCGCTGTTGCAGAGTGCTGCTGAATAAAGCGAAAACTGTTCGGTGGCGATGACAGACACTGGGTTCCAGCGTCGTCAAGGTTGAAACTTGAACAACTTTTGCCTGGGACCTTCGTCGCGCATGATTTGCCTGGGCAGGGCATGTGCTACCGCACGCCACTGGGTCAGCCCGTGAAACGTGGGATCGAATCACGCTCTGCGGCGCTGCTTACGTGGCGTTTGTCTTCCATCATGGAAGAGTCTGTTCAATAAAATTCACCGTTCATAAAAGTTAAACATGAAAATGATTGAACAAGCGCAGTGTTCCATATAATATCTTGTTCAACTAAATTGAACATAAAAAAACTGGAACATGCCAGAAGATCTGCCAGATCAAATGATTCTTCAAGATGCCCTGAGCGCCCTTTTTGAGGCGACAGGCTTGCAAGGGAAGGTGGCTGCAGAAGCCATTGAGCCGTCTTTCCCGGGTGCCGTTCTCGACATTTTTTATGCGGGCAAGGCCGCAAAATTCGTTGCAGAGGTCAAGGGGGCAGACGGGGTCCAATTCCCGGGTGCCCTGAAAGCCAAAGAAGATCTGCTACCTCATCCTCCCTTGCTGGTTGCGCCTTACATCACGCGGCAAACGGCCGAGCGTTGCCGGGAAATGGGCCTTGCGTTTATTGACGCAGCCGGGAACGCCTATTTAGAGGCGCCTGACTTGTTCGTCTTTGTCACGGGCCAGCCCCGAAAACCTGACATGATCATCGAGAAGCCGAACTACCAGGCGCTCACGCCGACCGGGCTGCGGCTGGTCTTCATGCTGCTTACCAATCCGAGTCTCTTGAATGCACCTTACCGCGAACTTGCCAGGGCAGCCGGCATAGCGATCGGAGGCATCGGTCGCGCTATCAAAGACCTGGAATATCGAGGTTACCTCACGAAAGAAGGACAGGGGCCTCGCCGATTGCTCGCAGCAGATCAGTTGCGGAAAGAATGGCTTGTGCATTACCCCATCAAGCTACGCCCCAAACTGCAGCCGCGCCGATTTACACGCATCTTCATGAATGCCTTTGCTCCGGATTGGTGGAAAAACACAGATCTTCATCCTTATGGAGCCGTGTGGGGCGGTGAAGTAGGTGCGGACATTTTGACCGGCTATCTGCGCCCAGAGAAGGTGACGATTTATGCGCACGGCCCTATCGAACCGCTGCTGACACCATTACGTCTTAAGCCCGATCCCCGAGGTGACATCGAAATTCTTCAGACATTCTGGGACAAAAACGACGACGATCACAGCCCGACCGCACCACCTCTGGTTGTCCTCGCCGACCTCATGGATAGCGGCAACGCGCGTGCTATCGAGACGGCGAAACTGATTTATGAACGATTTTTTAATTGACCTGCACGTCCCTGCGGAACGCTCGCCAGAGCCCGACCTCGTCGATCTGCTGCGCCTGGTTCATGCCATTTGCAAGACGCTCGGCATCGACTATTTCATTGCTGGCGCAATGGCCCGCGATTTGATTCTGTACCACGCTTTTGGCGAGAAGCCGGGCAGGTTAACGCGCGATGTAGATCTGGGTATTTGGGTCAACGACTGGGATCAATTCAGCCAGTTAAAAACAGCTTTGCTCCATGCAGCGGAATTTTCAGCGGTCGCAGGTATAGAACATCGTTTGCTCTTTCAGCCCGGAAGGCTTCCGCTTGACCTGATTCCCTTCGGTGAGATCCAAACTCCCGCAGGGACCATCGCGTGGCCCCCTAAAGGCGACATCGTGATGAACGTGGCAGGCTTCGCTGAAGCCCACTGCGCGGCACTTCGCGTTGAGATTGTGCCCGGGTTTACCGTCCCGGTCGCCTCCATACCGTCGTTGGCCGTTCTCAAGCTGGTGGCATGGACTGACCGCCATGCACAAACTAATAAGGATGCGAGTGACCTGCTTTTACTGATCAAGAGCTACGCCAGAATCGGCAATTATGACCGCGTGTACGAGAGCGAAAGCGCACTGCTACAAGAACATGCTTACGATCCTGATCTTGCAGGGGCAGCCCTCCTTGGCAAAGACGCCGCGCTGATTTGTTCACTCGCCACCGCCCAGATTATTCAGGGTATGTTGAGCACGCAAAATTTACGGCAACGGTTGATCGATCAAATGACCCGCTCCGGCAGCGAAATCGGAATGATGGATTTTGTTAAGAATCCGGCACCCTTTCTGGATGCGTTTGCGCACGGTTTCACAACAGCCCAATAGGACGCATATAGCGTAGCGTCGGGCAGCCGGGGACCCACCCTTAAGCCGCCATCTTTTCCCCCCCCATATCACCGGTCTCATCCGGTTTACACTAGGCCGGCGCTGAAACATTAAAACCAATAAAACCAATAAACCGACAGGAGCCCACCCTTGGACCGCTTTCAGAGCATTGACGCCTTTGTGCGCGTCGCTGAGGCGCAGAGCTTTGCCGATGTGGCGCGCCAGCTTGGTGTGTCAAAGTCGGTGATTACGACCCGTGTGCAGCAGCTTGAAGAGTTTGTCGGCTCGCCCTTGTTTCATCGGTCGACCCGGCACGTGCGGCTCTCAGAAATCGGCGAACTGTTTTACAAAGAGAGCGCGGACCTGATTGCGCGCGCCAATGGTCTGGTCGACCAGATGCGCGAGTCACGCGTAGCGCCTACAGGCACGCTACGCATTCATGCCTTGCCCGGCTTTGTGCTGGGCCACATGGCGCATGTGCTGAGTCAGTTTCAGAGCCTCTACCCGGGCATCGCGATCGACCTGACTGTGAATGACGCGGTGGTAGACCCGGTGAAGGAAGGGTTCGATTGTGCGCTGCAGATTTTTCCGCCCGCGTCTGAAGACTTGATCGAGCGCCGGCTGTTTCAGGTGCGCCGTATTTTTTGCGCCTCGCCAGCGTATCTTCAGCAGCATCCGATGGTGCAACAACCTGAAGATCTGCTGCAACACCGGCTTGGCCTCTACTCCCGCTATCCGTCGCGTGACCGCTGGGTATTTACCGGCATCGACCGGCAAGTGATTCTTGACCTCAAGCCGGCGCTGCGCACCAACAGCGTGCATATGCTGCGGGACTATGCCGTCGGTGGCGGCGGGGTCGTCTGCATACCGACCATCGTCGCTGCTGAGGCCATCGCGGCCGGCCAGCTCGCGCTGTTGCTGGGGGACTTTCAGTTATCGCATTTCTGGTTTTCAGCGGTCTATCCTAAGACCCAGCGCAACATGTACAAGCTGCGGCTTTTCCTTGACCACATCACGCACAGCTTCGCCGAGATACCGCCCTGGGACGTAGTGATGGACGCCAGGCTTGGGCACGCATAGCGCGCAACGTGGGCTGTTGATTGTTCGGAATTTCCGAACACGGCGGTCGGCATATCCGGACTTCTGCTTCACTGATAACAGGCTTATAGTTTGCCCAGCGTAAACATGACAGCGCTGTCATGGCGGTTTGGTTTGGGTGCAAAAAAAAATAAAGGAGACGGTATGTCTGCGTTCGTTACCCGGTTCGGCTCTCTTGGCGACTATGAAAAAGGCCATATTGAGATCATCAATGACAAGCCCATGCATTACACGTTCTCCAACGTGTTTGAGGTGGCCAGCGGTGCGCAGCCTTACGAGAAGGTGGCCGTCGCAAAGAACCTCGAGTACGTGATCGAGGCGATACGCGCAGAGGGTACGTCCGGCTGGATGGCCGCGTCGCACGACGAGTTTTGTGTGGTGATGGACGGTGAGGTCACGGTCGAATACGTGAAGCTGGACGATCCCAACGCGGTCGCGCCGGCCAGCAAGGAAGGCACTGTCAGTGTGCGCGGTGAGCCACAGGGCAAGCGCATGGGCAGCATTCGTCTCAGCCGCGGCCATCAGGCGCTGCTGCCCAAAGGTGCGGCTTATCGTTTTAACAGCGCCAAGCCTTCGGTCATGATCCAGCAGACCATCCTGGGTGAGCTGACGGTGCAGAAGTGGGCCGAGATCTGCTACCGCTAAGCGCCGCCGCCGCACCCTAACGCATTGAGGAGAGAGTTGATGAACGCACCCGTTGAAACATTCCCGGCGACTATCGCCGGCTACAAAACATTTGAGCTCGGCGCCTTTACCTTTGCACGCGATGAGTATTTCGTCACCATCACCTGGCCTGTGCAGAGCGGCGGCCGCCAGTCGCACACCATCAGCGCCGACGCCTTTTTGCGCGCGCTGATGCGTGATGTGGCCTGGGGCTTTTTTTACGGTGTGGTTAATTTTGACCCGGTGTTTGGCACGCGCAACCTGTACGGCAAGGTCGAATTTTTCGGCGGCCGCTTCAACGAGCACTATCACAACAACGGCTTGTCCTACGTCGAAGTGTTCAGCACGCCGGTGGCGATGAAACTGATCAAGGAAATTCTGGCTGACTGGGTCAATGCCGGCTTTGACCCGTTTGCAGCGCCCATGGAGACCGGCGACGCGGCCTTCGGCGAGAAACATGGCGAGAACCTGAAGGCGATTGACCGCTTTCGCGTGCCGACTAAGCGTATGCCCGGCATGGAGGGCGACTCGCCGCTGCGTGGCGACGACAACGGCTATCCCATCAACCGCGCGTTTGCCGACGTCGCGCAGGACAAGCCTGACATTCACGCCGAGCCCGGTTTTGAGGCGGAGCTGCAGGCGTTTAATCTGTTTGCCTACCTGTCGCGTTCCGATGTGACCTGGAACCCGTCCGTTACTTCGGTCTGCAAGCACAGTCTGTTTTGCCCGACCACTGAGGAATATATTCTTCCTATCATTCACGGCAATGACCGCGTCGAATGGTTTCTCCAGCTCTCAGACGAGATCATGTGGAACATCAGCGACAAGGACACCGGCCGTCCGCGCGCGCGCGTGCTGATGAAAGCCGGGGACGTCGCGGCGATGCCAGCTGATATTGCCCATCAGGGCTTTTCCAAGAAGCGCGCGATGCTGCTGGTGTGGGAAAACGCTAATCCAGACATCGTCAAGATGTACGAGTCCGGCCAGCTGCCGCCTTATCCGGTCGCATTTTGATCCCACGCTGACGCTTTCCGAAAGCAAGGCAACGCACGGGCTGGTGCCCGCGCGGTGACGGTGCCTGTTTCACGTTTTCGGGGCGTGCTTTTTTCGTCCCTATTTGGCAAACGGCAGATCCCTCATGAACCCGATACAAAACAAACTTTTCATCGGCGGAAAATTTGTCGATGCGCTAGACGGCGCGACCATCGACGTCTTCAATCCGCATGACAATTCGCTCATCACGCGCGTGGCCGAGGCCAAGGCCGCCGATGTGGATGCAGCGGTTGCTGCCGCCGAGCGCGCGTTCCCAGCCTGGAGCGGTATGCCAGCCGCTGAGCGTGGCAAGCTGCTATTGAAGCTGGCCGACCGCATTGAGGCCGAGGCCGACGCCCTGGCGCACCTGGAGGCTATCGACACCGGGCACCCGATTCGCGACGCGAAAAACATTGACGTGCTGCGCACCGCCGCCTGCTATCGCTACTTCGGCGGCATGGCCGACAAGTTTCAGGGCAGCGTGGTGCCGGTGGAGGCAGGCTTTTTGAACTATGTCACCCGGTCGCCCATCGGCGTGGTCGGGCAGATTGTGCCGTGGAATTTTCCGCTGATGTTCACCAGCTGGAAGTTGGGGCCGGCACTCGCCGCCGGTAACACGGTGGTGATGAAACCCTCCGAGATCACGCCGCTGTCAACGCTGCGCATCGCTGAGATGATGGCCGAAATCGGCTTCCCCGACGGGGTGGTCAACATCGTCGTGGGCTATGGCGCGACCGCTGGCCAGCACCTGGCCGAGCACCCGCGCGTGGGCAAGATCTCGTTTACGGGCTCGACCCACATTGGCCGGCGCATCGTCGAGGCCTCGAAGGGTAACTTGAAGCGCGTGCAGCTTGAGCTTGGCGGCAAGGGTGCCAACATTATTTTTGACGACGCCAATCTGGCTGCTGCGGTCAACGGCTCGGCCTGGGCGATTTTTCATAACCAGGGGCAGGCTTGCATCGCCGGCTCGCGCCTGATTATCCAGGAGAGCGTCGCGGATGCATTCCTTGAGCGTTTTGTGGCGCTCGCTGAGTCTATCCGCATTGGTAACCCGCTGGATTCGGAAACCGAGATGGGCCCGCTGACCAGCACCTTGCACCGCGATCGGGTGTTGTCCTATGTCGAGGTGGCCAGGAAACAGGGCGGTCAGGTACTGGCCGGCGGCAAGGCACCGAGTGACCCGACGCTCGCTGCTGGCTGCTACGTGGAGCCCACCATCGTGCGCGCCAGGCCGACTGACCGTGTGTCGCAAGAAGAAGTGTTCGGTCCTTTTGTGTCCGTCACCACGTTTAAGGACGACGCCGACGCACTGCGCATTGCCAACGCGACGGAGTACGGTCTTGGCAGCGGTCTGTGGACGCGCGACTTGTCGCGCGCGCACAAAATGGCGCGCGAGATCCGCGCCGGCATGGTCTGGATTAACAGTTATAAGCGGGTCAACCCCGGCTCACCCTTTGGCGGCGTCGGCCAGTCCGGCTACGGCCGCGAGATGGGTTTCGAGGCGATGCACGACTACACCGAGGCGAAGTCGGTCTGGGTGAATGTCGACGCGCAGATCCCGCCGCATTTCAAACGTTAGGAAATAAGGGTGCGTTCCTTCGTCTACCACGGCCAGCCGTCACGTGTCGTCTTCGGTGCAGGCGCGCTGGAGCATCTTGAGCGAGAGGTGCAAGGGCTAGGCGCGACCCGTGCGCTAGTGCTGTGCACGCCCGAGCAGCTGCCACTGGCCGAGGCGGTGGCACGGCGCCTCGGCAGTCGCGCCGCCGGTGTGTATCCCAAAGCGGTGATGCATGTGCCGGCCGAGACGGCGGCAGCGGCTATCGCCGAGGCCACGCGGGTTGGGGCCGATTGCGTACTGGCCGTGGGCGGCGGATCGACCACGGGGCTGGGCAAGGCCATTGCGCTGCAGTCTGGCCTGCCTATTCTCGCTATCCCGACCACCTATGCTGGCAGCGAGATGACACCGATTTGGGGCATCACCGAAAACGGGTTAAAAAAGACGGGCCGTGATCTGCGCGTGCTGCCTCGTACCGTCATTTACGACCCCCTGCTGACGACGTCTTTGCCGGTCGGCCTGTCGGTGACGTCCGGCATGAATGCCATCGCGCATGCTGCCGAAGGCCACAGACAGGCCGACCGGCAAAGACGTCGTCAGCAGG
>Ga0105050_10004275_pt1 | contig 19107 bp, 19 predicted proteins | sample FRY01_FD_78088 | JGI IMG/M metagenome (GOLD analysis project Ga0105050, IMG submission 78088) | Freshwater microbial communities from Lake Fryxell liftoff mats and glacier meltwater in Antarctica - FRY-01 | ecosystem: Environmental > Aquatic > Freshwater > Ice > Glacier meltwater ... | reverse complement strand
GGTTCATTTTACCTTGTATACGGAAAAAAAGTGTTTCGAAAACTCGTTCGTAGTTGAAAAACACGATCTTCCTTTTCTCTGCATTATTTTTTCCGACAGATTCAATGAGTTGGCATGCGCCGTTCGCGATGAGGAGGGGAAATGAGCGAATATGATATTCCTGAAAACGTCGATCAGCTATTTGCCAATGGCGAGCGAAGTTATTCAATCTGCGACTACGCAGAATCTGGCGATAACACTTTCTCTATGAATTTATTTCTCGATGCGGTTGGTGTGCCGTCGGAAATGATCGAAGAAGATTTAGGTACTCAAGTTGTGCTATTTGACGGGAAGGCGCGTATCGTAATAGATAGCGGCGGACTTGGGGATTTTCATCTGCACGGATACGATGTTACGGTGGTTAAAGAGCAATGCGCATACCCGGAATGCAAGTGCCCGGTTGATATGGGGCCAGATGTAAAGTGCTTGAAGGGATTGCCGGTATGATCGCCAACCAGCGCGAGGAGGAGCGGACGAAATGACCCCGACGCAACGACACAACACCACGAACAAGTTCTTGCTGGATTTTAGAAAACTGGTTCACCGCTACGCAGGCAAAAGCTATCCTGCCGCGGACACGGAACTGCTCTACATGATGCAAGAAAAAACCAGCGTGTTCAACCCGTATATATGGCCCAAAGAAAAGGAGAAAGTGAAATGACCGACAACATTATACAATTCCCACTGCAGGCACCCGTGGAGCTTGAGCTTGTCGACGCCATAAAAACGGCCGTCTACGGATTCTCAGGGCGCGTCACAATGGCCCAAGTGGTCGGCTGTCTTAAGATCGCCGGTGACGAGATTGATAAGGAGCACTGATGACACACTACTACCTGCAGCACGCACGAAAGCTGCGCATGATCCGAGAGAGATACCGCCGCTTCCGTAACGCCGAGCTGAGATATCAACGCTGGTGCGTGTACAAGGTGTTGGAATGACCCCCGAGGCGAAGGTTAAGAAGGCGGTTGTTGAGGGGCTGCGGCGCCTTGGCATTTACTATTTTTTCCCACAGACAGGGGGATACGGTCGCTCCGGCGTCCCAGACATCGTATGTTGCGTTGCTGGTGAGTTTGTGGCGCTGGAGTGTAAGGCGGGGGACAACACACCGACGGCGCTACAAGCCGCTGAGATGGGCCGCATACAGAACGCGGGGGGTGTGACGATGGTGGTAAACGAGGCCAGCGTGGACGCAGTGATTACGCTGCTGCGGTTGCGGATGAAGGCAAAGGCAAAATAATTTTGGACGCCGATCAAAAGTTGAAGTACCGGGATACTGTCGTGGCAGCTGTTGATAGCTGCTTCGACAACGCAGGGTCTGCGTGTGGGCTGCTGCTGGTATCTGACGCAACCACGGGCATGCTCAGCATGTACTCCATACAACTAACCGAGGAGGGGATACCGCACATCCTTATGGATGCGACGGACATCGTAGTTAATGGCATACCGCGCGACAACCGCACTTTAAACTAGGAAAGCTATGACTGAGATAAAACGAAAACCGCCGTACCGGCGGGTGCTTGCGCTCGATTTTGAAACGGCGTGGAGCAAGAAGGAATACTCACTATCGTTCATGACAACGGAGGAGTATATCCGTGACCCGCGCTTCAAAGCATGGGGGTGCTCTTACTACTTCATGGGTGAGGGGGATGTGGTGCCTACGTGGGTGAGCCACGCGGATTTACCTGCCTTTTTTAAGTCGATCGACTGGGGGGAGACCGCGGTAATAGCCCACAACTCACAGTTCGACGTGGCCATACTGGCGTGGATATACGGGTGCTACCCCCGCTTCATCTTCGACACACTAAGCATGGCCCGCGCTCTCTACGGAATAGAAGTGGGTAACTCGCTGGCCAAGCTGGCGGCGCACTTCAAGCTGCCGCCGAAGGGTAGGGCGTTGAACAGCACTGACGGGCTGTTCGGGGCATTGCCGGCGCACGTAGAGCACGAGCTGGCTGAGTACTGCAACCACGACACGTTCCTGTGCGTGGGCATCTTCGACACCATGGTGGAGAACTACCCGGCGAAGGAGCTGCGACTCATTGACATGACGCTCCAGATGTACGTCAAGCCTGTCATAGAGCTGGACAAGGAGATGCTGGTAGACGCACTGGAGGAAGAGCGGGGAAAGCGTGAGGGGTTGCTGCAAAGGCTGGCAATAAGTGAGAAGGATATTGCAAGCAACCCCAAGTTCGCCGACATCCTACGGAGGCTGGGGATTGAACCCCCCATGAAGAAAAAGCCGGCTACACTGAAGAACCCCAACCCGGCGGGGCTGACGTACGCGTTTGCGAAGAACGACGCGGCGTTTCAGGCGTTGCTGGGGCATGAGCGGGAGGACGTGTCCCTGCTGTGCGAGGCAAGGGTGGCGGTCAAGTCAACGCAGGGCCGCACCCGCGCGCAGCGGTTCCTTGAGATAGCGGGCCGCGGGGCGCTCCCCGTGCCCCTGAAGTACTACGGCGCCCATACTGGGCGGTGGAGTGCGAGCGGTTCGCTAAATCTCCAAAACCTGAAGCGGGGCTCTACGCTGAGGTCGGCGATGTGTGCTCCAGCGGGTTACACCTTTGTCGTAGCCGACTTGAGTCAGATCGAGGTGCGTGTGCTTGCGTGGCTTGCAGACCACCGGAGCATGCTGGAGATGTTTACCAAAGGGGGCGACCCCTACGCCCTGTTCGGGGCGCAGATGTTTGCTGTCCCGGGATTGACGAAAGAGAGCCACCCGCTGCTTCGCCAAGCTGCAAAAAGTGCGTTACTGGGCGCGGGATACAATCTGGGGTGGGCATCGTTTGCTGCGCAGCTTCTAACGGGCTTTCTGGGAGCTCCCCCCACGCTGTATGGCATCGACATGGCTGAGCAGGTGGGCGCGACCGCGGAAGACGTGTATACGTTTACCATGCAGCCGGGCGTGGCGGAGCGCATCGCGGATATCCCCCACCTGTGCACTTCCGACGAGTTGGTTGTACACTGCGCCGTAGCAGCATGGGTTATCAAAGACTACAGGTGGACTGCGCGGCCGGTGGTAGATCTGTGGGGCCGTTACGGCGACCTCATCGGGCTCTTCCTATACCAAGCCCCGCAGGTGCGGCGCTTCAATGGTCAAGCGCACTCCTCCGCGGTGTCGCGTCGCTACAAGTGCTTGGACTTCCGAGCCGGTGAAATAGTCTTGCCGAGCGGGTTGTCCCTGCGCTATCCTGATCTTATTGGCAAGTCCGACGAAAAAGGTCGGGTGCAGTGGTCCTACGGTGAGCACCGTAAAAAACTGTATGGTGGGAAAGTGGTTGAGAATGTCACACAAGCCCTAGCACGGCTCGTGATGACTGACGGACTCCTCCGCGTGCAGGACAGGTATCCGTGTGTATTGACGGTGCACGATGAAGGTGTGTTTTTAGTGCCAGATGGTGAAGTAGAAGAAGGGGCCAAGTGGGTGCGTGAACAGATGCTAAAAGAGCCCTCGTACATGCCCGGGATACCCCTCGAAGTCAGTGTGGGTTCCGGCAAACGTTATGGAGATGCGAAGTAATGAAAATACCCAAGAGCGTCACGGTAGGAAAAACGATTTACAAAGTGGTAGTGGTTCAGTCACTGCACAACAACCGCGGTGGCGAGATCGACTACAAGGCGAAGGAGATACGGCTGGCCGACAACGAGATGTACGGCCGCGGAGTCAGCGGGATGGTAAGCAAGGCATTCCCGATACCGCACGCGGAGCAATACGCCAACTTCATACACGAGATTGTGCACGCTATTCTGCGCGACATGAAGAAGCACGATCTGAACAACGAGGCGTTTGTCAATGCCTTGAGTGGTAGGCTGACAGTCGCGCTAAGTGCCCCGGCATGAAATATGCGCTTCTAGCTGGGGCACTGTTGTTGATGAATATCGTAGTAATCGCGGTGTATGTGGCGGCAATGGACCAAGTTCTTGAGGCAGTGTTATGTCGGCCCGCGTCGCCCAAGAACCTCTTTTTAACCATACAGGAGTATCCCAGATGGCATGGTCCCACAGCGCCTTGAAAGAATTTGAAACGTGCAACCGCCGTTACCACGAAGCGAAGATATTAAAGAAGCACCCGTTCGAAGAAACGAAGGACACTCTCTATGGTAAGGAGATACACAAGGTTGCTGAGGACTACGTGAAGAAGGGCACACACATACCCAGCAAGCACGCGTTTCTCAAGCCGATCATTGACGCCCTCATTGCGCGTCCGGGGAAGCAATACACGGAGTACAAGATGGCGCTCACCAACAAGCTGGAGCAGGTTGAGTGGTGGGACAAAGCAGTGTGGGTGCGCGGCATGGCGGATCTGTTGATCGTTGACGAAGAGAAGGAAGCGGCATGGGTCATTGACTATAAAACGGGCAGCGCCAAATACCCTGACACTGACCAGCTGGACTTGATGGCCTTGCAGGTGATGGCGTGCTTCCCAAAGGTAAAGCGGGTGAAGTCGGCGCTGGTGTTTGTTACGCACGACCGCTTCATCCCGACGACCGTACACGCAGATCAGGTCAAGCGATTGTGGGAGGTTTACCGGGAGCGCGTCGCCAAGATCGATGCGGCCATGGCCAGCAACGTATGGAACCCAACGCAGTCGGGGCTGTGCAAGAAATATTGCCCCGTGCTCAGCTGCGAGTTCAACGGCCGTGGTTAACCCCTATGATATCACCACCGTTACCGGACCCTCGCCCACTACATACACCACGACCGTGGGGCCACCGGAGCTTTTGGACGAGCTTCTGGACTCCCCGACCATGGACACACTGCCTAAGAGCGAAGTTTTCAAAACCCCGCCCACTACATACACCACGACCCCGGGCACAATCCGCACACCACTGGGGCTCTTGGACGAGCTTCTGGACTCCCTGACCATGGACACCCTGTCTAACAGCGCAGTTTTCAGAACGCCCATCGAAACACTTGTTAACTTGTGGGAGGCGCGGTTCGGGGACGTGTGGGTAGCAGACACAGAGCTCAACAAAGACCAGTTTTTTTCATGGGCGTCCTTGCGGCTGAAGCGGGCTGGCAAACTTGAGTGTTACTTTGTGAAGAACGACTCCAACAACGGCTCACACACAGCCATGCGGATTATTAAATAGCTATGCAAATCGTTGACAACAAAGTGTTGGTGCTACGCACGCGCAGCCCGGAGAAGTTTGAGATCATCCCCAAAAGCGCTGTGCTTGGCTTGCTGGGCGACGGCGTATACGAAGTTGCCGTTCACTGGGGTCTCCATGAGGCGCGTGTGCTGCGCAACCTCGGAGTGAAGGATGTCCCATCGCCCATCCTGAAGAGCTACGACTGGCCCGGGCGTTACACCCCGTTCGCACACCAGCGTGAGACCGCGGCGTTTCTGACGTCGCAACGACGCAGCTTCAACTTCAGTGAACCGGGGACGGGAAAAACCCTAGCTGCTCTGTGGGCTGCTGACTACCTCATGCGGATAGGGGAGGTGCGTCGTTGCTTAGTGCTGTGTCCCCTCTCCATCATGCAGCCAGCGTGGATGAGTGATCTGGCCAATAGCGTGGTTGGCCGTAGCGCAACTGTGTGCCATCACTGGGACTCCGCCAAGCGCGTGACGCTGGTTAATAATGGCTATGAGTTTGTCATAATCAACTACGATGGCTTGCCCATAATTGCCGAAGCCATAAAAGAGAGCGGGGAATTCGACCTGATCATCGTTGATGAGGCGAACGCATACAAGAACACATCAACCAAGCGGTGGAAGACACTGGCAAAGCTCGTACAGCCCAACACCTACCTGTGGATGATGACCGGCACACCCGCCGCGCAGTCACCGCTGGACGCTTACGGACTGTCCAAGCTGGTCAGCCCCGACAAGGTGCCCAAGTTTGCTACCGCTTGGCGGGACAAGGTGATGCGCCAAATCTCGCGCTTCAAGTGGGTGCCGAAGGAAGACGCCTATGCGCAAGTGCACGAAGCGCTGCAGCCAGCTATCCGCTTCACCAAGAAAGACTGCCTTGACTTGCCGCCCGTGCTTACGGAGACGCGTGTGGTACCTATGACCCCACAACAGATCAAGTATTACAAGCTGATGAAGGACAAGATGGTCCTGCAAGCGGCGGGAGAGACGGTCACCGCCGTCAACGCCGCGGCGGGCGTCAGTAAACTGCTGCAGATCAGCGCTGGCGCAGCGTACACCGACAACCGGGAGGTGGTGGAGTTTGACTGCTCCCCCCGCCTCAACGCGCTGGAGGAGGTCATCAATGAGACAAGCCGCAAGGTGCTGGTGTTCACAACCTTCAGGCACAACATGGCGACGATCAGCACGTTCCTCGATGCGCGGGGTATAAGCAACGCCCAGATCAACGGCGACGTATCACCCGGCAAGCGCGCTGAGATATTCAAGCGCTTCCAGAAACCGCTGGTGCCGGGGGACGCGAGCGCCCTCAAGGTGCTGGTGGTGCAGCCCCAAGCCGCGCAACATGGTGTCACGTTGACCGCGGCGGACACTGTGGTTTTCTGGGGGCCCGTCTTTTCAGTCGAGACATACATACAGTGCGTTGCCCGGATGGACCGGCAGGGCCAGACTGCGGACAAAGTTACGGTGATACACCTGCAAGGGAGCGCCCTAGAAGCTAAGGTTTTCAAGCGGTTAGCTGGCAAAGTAGAAGATCACACGCTACTGTTAAAAATATATGAAGAAGAACTTGCGGCCTGATCAAAGCAAGCGTAAGCTGTAAAGAGTTAGACACAACCACGGAGAAACAAGAATGCCTGTAATAGAACCCCTCGCGATATCCCCCGCCATGCGTCATGCTGCTGAAGTGGCTATAGTGAGTCTGGATGTTGTGGTTAAGAACTATATCGCTACAGAAATGCAGCGCTCCATCGACGCATACCTCACGGTGCACTCGCCAGAGAGGGAGCTGGCCAAGCAGTTTGCAGAAGCGGCAATGACGGAATATATGCGCACCGCTGCCTTCGAAATAAACTTACGCCCCGTCGTCCGCACTATGATTAGGGACTACATGCGTGAGGTAAACAGCATGGCCCAGAATAACACCCTGCCAATATAGGAGATGCCCATGAATGATCAGGTATGTGTAGAGAACCCAACCCCGCAGATGTCAGCTATCGAGCTACTGCTGGAGCCGCTGGTGAAAAAGATGGTCACTGAAATGATGACCAACTGCTTCGATGTTTATAAGGCAGTGCACCGCAACGACCGCCTCATGGTAAAGGAGATGCTCGCGGAGATCATGGAGGAGCGGAATACCACTGCCAAGCAGGCAGCGCACCGGAGCCAACAAATAATGGGCCAGAGCCTTAACGACTACTCTAACGCGTTTGGAGCTCAACAACCCCCCAACTACCCCCCCACTGTAACCAAGGCCGCTTCACTTGGAGACAAGCTGCAAGACACGCTGAAAGAGCTTTACAACCGCGAACATGGGAAAGGTAACTGAGATTATGAGCGAACCACAACCGCTACCGCTGGACAAGCTGGCAAAGATCTACGTGCGCATCCGCACAGCCAAGCAAACACTGACCAAGGATTACGAAGCCAGCTTGGACGCCCTGAAAAATGAGCAGCAAGCAGTCGCAAACGCCATCAAGACCCAGATGCAGGCTACGGGTGCAAAGAGCGTGAAGACTGACGGAGGCACAATCATCATGGGCATGAGCACCCGCTACTGGACGAATGACTGGGACAACTTCAAAACATTCTGCAAGGAGAATGATTCACTGGACCTGTTTGAGAAGCGCATCGCCCAAGGCAACATGGAGAAGTTTTTGCAGGAGAACCCCGACAAGGCCCCGCCGGGGTTGAACACCGATCGTGAAGTCACCATAACCGTTCGCAAACCAACCTAAGTTAAGGAAACCAAGCCATGAGCAACGTTGTATTGTTTGAAAAAGAAGCAGCCCGTCCCAGCTACGCGATGGCCAAGCAGGAGGCGTCAGCACTGACGAAGTCACTGTCCGGCGGGGGTGGGTATCCCGGCAAAAAGCTCTCCATCAAGGGGGGCGTGTTCCGCCTGATCGACAATGGCAAAGAAATTTCTGCTCTAGAAGAGCGCTATCTGGACGTAGTTATTGTCCGTGCAGCAGAGCACATCAGCCGCAGCTACTACGACAAATCGTTCGATGACACCAAGCTCGTGCCACCGGCGTGCTGGTCAGTAGACGGCGTTGCCCCTGACGCCACGGTACCCACACCGCAAAGCAACAGCTGCGCGACATGCCCGCAGAACGTGAAGGGCTCCGGCAATGACGAGAGCCGCGCATGCCGCTTCTCTCAACGTGTTGCCTTGCTGCTTGCCAACGACCTTGAAGGTTCTGTGCTGCAGCTGATTCTCCCGGCCACCTCGCTGTTCGGCAAGGAGGAAGGCGCTGACAACCGGCCGCTGCAGGCGTATGCCCGGTTCCTCAACGGCAACTCTGCTAACATCGAGCAGTTCATCACCCGTCTGAAATTCGACACCAAGGTTGCAACGCCCAAGCTGTTCTTCAAGCCGATGCGCTGGCTTGAGGAGAGTGAGTATGCAATCGCTCAAGCGCAGGGTGCTTCGGATGAAGCAGTGAAGGCCGTGGAGTTTACGGTGGCCCAGATCGTAGGGGCCCCCGGCGACCTCGGTGTTCCCGGCAAGCCGCTGGCAGTAGTTAAACCCGCCCCTGCGGCGGCCAAGCCTGCTCCCGTCGTTGAGCCGGAAGAAGACGAAGAGGGCCCACCGCCCCCACCGCCATCTGCGAAGAAGGCGAAGGCTGCAGCACCGGTGGCGGCGGAAGAAGAAGCCGAGGCTCCGGCACCTGAACCCAAAAAGCGCAAGGCTGCGGCCCCGGCGGCGGAAGTGGCACCGCGGAAATCGATCGCGGACATCGCCAGTCGTTGGGACGTAGACGACGAATGACCACCAAGCGGCGGCATGGACAGCTGCACGGGATCGGTGGGTCGGCCCGTGTGACTGAGGGAGTGGTTTGCTTGGTGGTGTCTGCCACTCCCTAATCTCCTCTGGCCACGACGGCGGGCGTGGAACCCACAACCCGCCACCCCCACACACAAGGACAGGAAATGCCATATTCTGAGCACATAAAAGCAGCCGTAGGCAAAGCCCCCAAAACACTGGGGAACCAGTTGGGGCGCTGGGCAGTGCATCTGGACTTCTCCGTGCAGCGGGTGGCGCAAGCCACCGGTGCTACGCGGCAGACGATCTACAACTGGTTCATAGGAGGACACGTAACCAACGCTTACCAGAATAACGTGAAGGTCTTGTTGCAGATATTGCGCAGCTACCCAACCGCAGAACAAGCATGGAGAAAAGCATGTCAAGCATTCGACCTGAAAGCGTAACCCCAAACAACCCGTCTTTTATGCCGACGGAGGAGCTTCTTGACGCCGCCAAGTATTACTTATATCGGAGGATAAGCCTGCCAGTTGAATGGCAGCTGGTGCTGCTCGCGCGTCTCCAACAGACAACGCAGTCTAAAAACTAAGAGAGTAGGGCATGAACCCTTTAGAGTTTTTAGCGGCTGTCCTGCCGCCGACGGGTCTATATTGCGCCGTGTCTATCGACGATAAAACGAAGACACTGAAAGAACAGAAGTTCGCCAGCACGCTGCCGGAGTTACTGCAGCTTACTGACCGGTTTAACAGTGAAGAGCGCGGTGCGTTTTTCGCGGTTGCAAACTACAACAACGCCAAGTCCAGAACCGCGGATAACACCGCGAGCATGCGGTCGTTTTTCCTCGACATGGACGTGGGTGAGAAAACGAAGAAGACCGATCGCCCTAAGTATAAAAAGCAGGCGGACGCGGTCGGGGCGCTGGCGAAGTTTCTCAGCGCCACCGGCCTGCCTGACCCGTGGATTGTCTCCTCGGGCGGTGGTGTGCACGTCTACTGGCCATTCACAGAGGCAGTGAGTATCCCGGAGTGGAAGATCGCTGCGGGTAACTTGGTGCGGCTGTGCCACCAGCACGAGATGCTCGTGGACTACGGCGTAACGGCTGATGCCGCGCGGGTGTTGCGGATGCCGGGGACGGCAAACTGGAAGAAGGACACGGCGGTTATGGCGAAGGTGCGGGTTGTTGGGGCCCCCGCGCAGCACGACTTCGCAGCCCTGTGCGAGACAATACTCAGCACTCTGAAAGAGCCCGTTACTGTAGGGGTCTCAAGGGAAACCCTCAATGTCCCCGGCACACGGCTGGCAGCGCCAAAGACACCATCTCTCACCAATGCCTTTAGCAACCGCGTAGCGCACTTCAAAGTCATAATGGACCACACGGTCCGCGGTGGTGGCTGTGGGCAGCTGGGTTTCTATCTTAACAACGCAGACGACGACGGCATGGAGCCGTTGTGGCGCGGGTGGTTGTCCATCGCATCCCTTTGCGAAGACAGGGACACGGGGACGAAGTTTCTCACCAAGCTGCACCCATATACCACGGCGCGCATGCAGAGCAAGCTGCGCGACATCAAAGGCCCGTACCCATGCACGAAGTTCGATACAGAGAACCCGGGCATCTGCACGACATGTCCGCACTGGGGGAAGATCACAAACCCGTTGGCTCTCTGTAGTAGCACAGCAACCGACACCACGGAGAAGGAAGTAACCCTCGCAGCGGTAAACAGCACCCCTGCGTTGGTTGTGACACGCCCAACACCACCACGCGGCTACGCCTATGGCACCAAGGGTGGGATATACCGCAAAGTCACGTCCCTCGACGCAGAGGGCATCGAACAGACCGCCAACAAGCAGCTGCTGCCCTACGACTTGTTTGCCGTGGACATCCTGAATGCCGGTGAAGAAGGGCACCTCGTCCAGATGGTAGCAACACGCCCAGAGGGACAGGTGGTTGTCCTGCTGCCCCAACGTAGCGTGGTGAGCAAGGATGACACTGTGAAGTTCCTCGCGCAGCAGAACATCATCGCCTCATACGGCGCTGGCAATGACCAGCACCTGTTTAACTATGTGCGCGGGTGTGTTGAGGAGGTGTCGTCGCAACGCCGCGCCGTAATTGTCCCCGACTCCTACGGCTGGCAGAAGGACAACACGTTTGTCCTGAACAGCTGCGTATACTCCCCGACCGGAGAAAAGTTCGTCCCAACGCCCAAGCTGGTCAACCTCAACGGCATAACAACGCCTGATGGCAGCATAGAGAATTGGAAACGGGTGGTCCAACTGCTCATAAACAAAGAACACCATGACGTGCTGGCGATGGCGTGTATCGCGTTTGGCTCGCCGCTCATGAAATTCAGCATCCACAAGGCCCTCACCTTCCATATTGGGTCTTCCGACTCTGGCACGGGCAAGTCACTCGCGCTCAACCTCGTAGCGAGTGTGTGGGGTGCCAGCAACTACATTATGAGCACGGGCAGCTCAGGGGTGATGCAGAAGCACCGTGCTGGCACGCTACGCAATCTGCCGCTCGTCATAGACGAGGTCACCAATTTGAACAACAAGGACTCGTTTGAATGGCTCGGCGAGTTCCTGCTTGATATGACTGCCGGTGCTGGCAAGGACCGCATGAAGGCATCCGCCAACGAGGAGCGGGTGAACATCACACACTGGCAGTCACTCATGTTGTTGGCATCCAACACGCACGTAACGGACTACTTCGCCGGGGTGCGCAACAAGGCATCGGACGGCCAGCTCATGCGGTTGTTGGAGTTGAAGATGACGCAGAAGCTCCAGTGGACAGCCTCAGAGCTGCAGATACTGACGATGCTGCCATCCAACTATGGCTGGGCTGGGCGCGTGTATGTGCAGTGGTTGGTGCGCAACGTAGACACAGCCCGGGGGGTCTACCAGCGTGTGCTGGAGGATCTGACAAAGCGCTGGAAGCTGAGCAGCGACAAGCGGTTCTGGCTGGCTGGTGTGTCAGCGTGTGTGGCCGGTGCCATTCTGGTGGGGACGAAATACGCCAACATCATCGATTTGCCGGTGCAGGGGATTATTGACGCCTTCAAGGTGATACTGGACCAAGCGCAGACAGCCGTTGCTGCCAGTGCCCGCGACGCAGAAGACATCCTCAACTCCTACACGCGGGAGTTCTACGGGCAGTTTGTTGTGGTGCGCATCAACGACTCGACAAAAACTCTAGAGTCCTCGTTCGGCAGCAACGCTGTGATAGACCAGACCATAACGCGTTCACAGGTGCGCGGGCGGGTTGAGCACGACGTGGTGCCGGGGCACGTCAACTACTTCATCGAGGAGAATCAGATGAAGGCGTGGTGCTCACACATGAGCTACGGCTACTCGGACTTTCAAAGGCAGCTGGAGAAGAAGTTCGTCGTGATTTACTGCAAGAAGGACCTGCTGTCCAAGACCAAAGGTCCGCCGATGCGTGTGCAGGCCATAAAGATAACCCGACCGGAGACTACGGCTGCAATCGAGACTGCGGAAAATGCACAACAAAAGATACCCGTGGAATGACGTCGCGCCGGGGGACAGCTTCTTTGTGCCGGCCCTCGACGTAGAGAGAGTGCGCAGCGAAGGGATAGTGGAGGGTATCCGTTGCGCGGTAAAAGTGAAGGCGGAGATCGGTGTCTACAACAAACGCTACGGCGTGTTATTTACCAGATTGGGAAAAGGAGCTCGGATATGAACTGGGAAGAACGTATATCCAACTACGAGTTGGAAACGAAATTTCCTAAGTCTCTTTTTGTGGCAGGAGACGGAAGGGTAGTTGGCACTTTTATAATGGGACAAAACTATAGAGTAAAGTCCAAACTTTACGGCGGCTACCCTGCGGGCTACCTTAAGCGGGTGAAGGCATTGTTCCCCGACAAGCAGAGCGTCCTGCATCTGTTCAGTGGCAAGGTAGACTTGGTGACATTCCCCGGCATGACAGTTGACATCAACGCGGGGAACATGCCTGACTACGTGGATGATGCGCAGACGTTGGAGCATGTGCCGGTGGGTGCCTTTGATTTGATATTGGCGGACCCGCCGTACTCAGTAGAGGACTGCGACCACTACCAAACAACAATGATCAAACGCAACGTGGTAATGCGGTGCCTCGGTAGTAAGGCGGCTCCGGGGACTCACGTTGTGTGGCTAGATCAAGTACTGCCGATGTACCGAAAAGCAGAGTGGAAGCTGGAGGCGGTGATTGGCATTGTCAAGTCCACCAACCACCGGTTCCGTGTGATGTGCGTGTTCAAGAAAACTTAAGGAGCCGCCCGCTGCATAGCCTGCCCCACGATGCGACCCTCCATGTTCAGTTGCTTGTCGATGAGGTCAAGCAGCATGCGCTTGCGCTCGGGGGGCATAGCGGAGCTCGACATGTTCTCTATTGCGCGGCGCTTCTCGTAGATCTTGTCGACCCGTGTCTTGTACGCGCTTGAGATGCTGCCCGGGCCTGCCATTGACAACCGGCGCCCAGCTGCGGCGGCCACAGCCTTCGCCTTCTCGGTGTCTCCCTGCTCCATGAGCTTTATGTAGGTGTTGCGTGCCTGATCAACGTCCTCGATCTGCTTGCGCGCGAGGTCTAGCCAGTGCGCTGTCTGTCCGGGCTTCTGGAACATGCTACCCGCGAGCGGGCTCTCGTATATCCGGCTGTCGGCCTCACCCGGGCCTACGGAGGGGTCCCGCAGCATCCCGCCAGCCAGTGCCAGCGTTGCCGTACCGATAGAGGCGAACAGCCCCTTGGCCAGATGATCAAACTTCTTGGGTGACATCTCCACCCGCCCGAACGTGCCCCAGTTAATTAGCTGACCCGCGGTGTTACTGAGGAACTTGGCACCCTCCGTCGTGCGGGGGCCATAGCGCTCCGTGAACTGCTGCTTGCTGTCCGCAGCTGTCTCCAATGGCCGCAATGTGAAAGAGTCAACGCCCAGCGCAAGCTCGCCGGCCAGCTTGATAGGTGGCGGCAGCATCGGGGGCAAGAAGTTGCTCCCGGCGGCGAGGATGATATCCCCCAGCGGGGTGTCGCGTTTGTCATCAGTTGCTTGGTTGTACAACGCTTCCGCTGTGCCCATAAACACGGTGCCCGCCTCAAACGGCTTCCGTATGCGCAGCCCGGCATCAACTCCCAACCACGACAGATACCGCTTTGGTATGAGCCAGTAGCGCATCCGCTGCTCGGTGGTCATGTTCTGATACTCGTCGTCGTCCTGCATGGCTGCCGCGTAAGACACTGCGGTGATGGCCCCGATCATCCCCCACGTCCAGAACTTGCCCTTAATGTTCAATTGCTCGTTGAACCGCTGTTTACCAAAGGCTGCTCTTGCAAAAGACGTCACCGACTGAATCTGCGTGTTTAGGAACGGTATCACCGACGTCACCATGTGAAGAGACGCGCTGTAGCCCCGGGCGTTAAAGTCCAACGCCGAGCGGGTTGCCAGCATAGCCTCCATGTGGGACAGACCTTGCTTGCGCATGCTGCTGTAGATGTACACGCGAGAGTGGGCGTCTACTTTCTGTGCGAGCATGTCCAGAAAGGCCATGGAGCTGTGCCATGTGTTACCCCAGCCAGATAGCCCATGGTGCTTGCCGGCGAACTGCTTGGTCATGCGTACAATGTCCTCCTGCTGGCCGGTGATCAAGTTACCACTTAGCATCCCGGCGGCGTGTAGCGATTTCTCTACCTCGCTGTTGCCAGTAAACACCTCAGCGGTTGTTTTGAGCAGCAACGGCAGGTCCAGCTTGGCGCCACTGGAGTATAGGAATGAGGGAATGTCGTTAAGCCCCTGACGGACTGGGTACAACGGCGACCGCATGATCGCCTTGCGGAGTATCCCACCCGGCACGCTCAACCAGCGCCAGACCGTAGGCAGCTGCGTGGCGATGCCATCCAGCCCGCGCACGACGAACTCTGATGGGATGCCAACTTTCTCCGACTTCACAACGATGTAGCGCTTACCTTTGTCCTCGTCCGACAGCTTCTTGTCTGCTTCGATGGGCGCAACGCGGAACTCAATAACCGCCGAGCCCTTCAATGCCGTCCCCGGGCGCCCAACCCGTACGCCGCCGTCCAGCAGCCCCGATTTATCAAATGCAAACGCCACTTCCTTGATGGCTTTGTTACGTAACGATAGCTCTGTCCACATCGCAACGTTCTCCACCATGCTTGTGAAGAAGGGCTTGATGTCCTGATCACCGCCAACCAGCGCCTTCAGGTAGGGCATTTTCCGGATGTCCCCGATGCGGATGGGGTGCTCCGTACCAACGTATACGTCCGTAGCTGCATCCGCACCGGTGCCACGATCCCTGTAGTACGGAGTAAAGTTTCCTTCCTTCAGCAACGCTTCATACTGCACACTGGTGATTGCGTCTGAGTCCCGAGCGAAGGCCAGCAACTCTTTGTTGAACTGGTTGTAGACCTTCGAGACATGCTTCAGCGCCGCTTCTTTCTCCGGGTTCGCTTTTAGCCACGCCTCGAACTTGGCTGTTTCTGCATCAAATTTTTCCTTGAACTCTGGGTCGTTGTCGTACCGGGTGTTCAGCTTGACAAGACCAACGTGCTTGCTCTTCGCCCGCTGCAGGTTGGCGTAGACGCCCCACAGTTTTTCGTTCGCCGTGGCATCTCCCTCGCCGAGCCTGTTGATGGCGTCAGCTACGTCCTTGGCGGATACGAGGGTAACCCCCTCCTTCCGGCCTATCGTCCAATGTGAAGTCCCGTCCGGCCGCTTATCTTCTATGTACTGCATCGCGCCGTGCTCCATAATACGCGACACAAAGTTGTAGCTATCTTGCGTGGCGCGCAGAAACACCACAACGTTGTCGGTGGCAGCCTTTGTCATCACGCCGGACCTGTCCAACGCGCGCACCGAGTTTATGAACCGATCGAGAAACTGCCCGGCGAAGTCCATCCCGTTCACCGCTGCTTTGATGTCCATCTTGGGCGCCTGCAAGCCCATCATCTCGCCAAGTTCACCGTATTCGGGGGCAGCCTTGGAGCGCAGCGCGGCGTGCTCAGCTGGGCTGATGTAGGGCCCAAGGCTGCCGGCTTCAAACGCGGCCCGGGAACGCTTCAGCAGGTCAAAGATCTCCTGTGTAGGTGCGCCAGCGTCCATCAGCCCCACCCGCTCAAGGAAACGACGGACAGCACTGACGATACTCTTCCACATGGACTGCATCTCAACACTGGGCTTTAGCTTCAGGTTGTAGGTGGCCGTATCAGCAACGATTTCTCGGGAGATGGCCAGCTTCATGGCCTCCGTGATCTCGCCTTCCTTCGCTTCTTCAGAGACTTTTCCGCGCTCTGTTTTTTGTTGTCCGCCCTGTTGCTCAGGCTGTTGCTCAGTCTGTTGCCACTGCTTACGCGCAGCGCTGAGTAGCTTGTTGGTTTCTTGCGTTAGGTGCTGAATGTACCCTTGGGGATCAAGCTCCGCCACCATATCTTCAAGTGCATCCCACATAGAGGAGTCAGATTCTCCTTGGCTGTTTCCCTCCACATAGCCAAGAAAGGTATCCCTGAAATCCTTGGGCAGGTTACTAAGCAGTTTTTCATGGGCGTAGCTCCCTGTTTCCCCAAGCAGTGTTTCGCGCGCTGCTTCTGCCGCCTCCGGTGATCCTTTATACGCACGGCTAAGGGCACCCTGCGCGGCAGTAAAAGCTTCCTCGCGCCACTTGCTAGTCAGTCCGGCGCGGGTTCCTAGATCCTTAAAAGCGGAGTCTCCGTACTGCGTGGCCAGCTTGTGTCCAAACGCGGCAAGCTCCGTCTTGTAGTACGGTGTAGATGTGCTGGCGTTTATCAGCCCCAGCAAACTATATTTAAGAGCCTCTGCCTTCGGCACCCCCCCCATAATCGCATTGAGTAGCCCTGCGGGTACCTTAACGGGGTTGAACATTTGCCCTGTAACAGCAGCCGCACCTTGCAAAAAACGACGACGCCCTAGATTAACTCCCGGTGCTTTTTCTGTCCCGGCAAGGGCGGGGCTCCCCGTTGTCTTGCGCAGGTGTGCAACAGCCAGCTCACCCTTGATGATGCCCTCGACAGCCGGCCCGATACCGAGCTCATTGGCCAGCTTCCGGATCCCCGGCAGCCCGCCGGTCCATATTTTCTTGGACAGCGCTGCCCACCCTTCCTTGCCCAGCAGGGTGTCGGGGGCGTAGTGGCCGAATACCTCGTGGCGGATCGTCTCCTTCATGTCAGCGAGGTCCCGGTGCCCGCCGAAGATGAGAATCCTGCCGTTTGCCAGCACAGCCCCCAATGCGTGGTCGTTCTCACCCAGACGCAGACCTACCGTCTGCAGCGCGGCCAGATCTGTTTCGCCCGGGGTGTGGAAGTACGTGACCTCTACACCCTCCGGCATCTGTTTGTTCAACTCGTCGATGTAAGCCGTTGCTTCTTCACGGCTGAGTTGCTCCCCAGCCTCGACTTCTGCCTTTCCACGCGTATGCATCGCGGTGCCATCGTCGCTGTTCCACTGAGTGACGCGCCCGGGATTCTTTGCATCTTCCGGGATAGACGTGCGCATTACGGTGGCCTTTTTCCGGCCCTCCCCCCGCGCGACGCCTGCTGCCAGCGCAGTTAGCTTCCCCCGATTCGCTATTGTCGCTTTCGGGGCTTCTCGGCCTTCCGCGGAATACCCGAGAACTTCAAGGGTGGCGTCGGTTTTGGCCAGAGCTTCAAGCAGCCCCGGCAGCTGTTCCCGTGCGTCTTTTATCGCCTTTAGTCGCTGGGCGATGTGCCTCCGCTCAGACGTGGCAAGGTCAAGCTTGTTCTCTCGCGTCGTTATGTTGAGCTCTCGAAATTCCGGTGGTTTGTCCTTTGCGGCCTCTGCTGAAATGGTCTCCTTTAGCCGGCGCTGCTTCACGTCCGCCAGCAAGTTCTGTCTCTCTTTTTTCTCCTGCGCAGAGGCAGCGGTGGGGTTCCAGTCGTGCTTCCCGGTACTGTGCCGCAGCAAGGAGCGTATGCTCTTCCGCCACGCCAGCAGGTTTGCAGTGTCCTTGTTCTTCGCATCCCGCCTGATGATGCCTCTGGCTATGGCTATCCTCCCGACGAGATCGAGACGTGCCCGGGACAGCGCCGACACTTTATCGCCGCTTTCTTTTTCCCTTTTGGCAAACGCCCTGTCCTCAATCTCGTCCGGCAGCATACCCGGCTGCGTATCTGCAGTTGTGCGGTCCTCATGCAAAACCCGCATAGTCATGCGGTCGCTGAGGTCGGCGATTTTCGTCAGTAAGCCTTGCCGCTGCTTCTCCACCTCGTGCAACTCCGCGCGCTTGGAAGGTTGGGGGATTTTTGAAATCCGCGCGAGAGCATCGCCCAGTCCTTTTGGGTACCGTACCAGCGCTGCGTCCGCGGCAAGACCAAGCTTTTTCCCCAACTTTTGCGCGGCATCTTGTATCTTTCTTATGCGCTGCTTAATATCAGCCAGCTCTGACCCCGCAACAGGGTTGCTCACCGGCACAATCGTCGACCGCACCGTGCGGGTGCCTATGATATGCGGAGCCATCGCCGCTTCAAGCTTCTGGGCTTGAGTCTGGGCGAACACGCTCCGGGCCTTTACCCGTAACGTGGCTCGCTCCGGGAACTCCTTGAGCCGCTTCAAAAGTTCTCGGGCTTCCTGCGGGCCCCGTATAAGAGCCATTTCCCTATCAATGCTTTCCAACAGGCCCATTTCGAAGGTGCGCCGCGACTGCAGCTTCAGTAGAAGCGCTTGGTATGAATTACGCACACCATCTATGGCGGCCCGTGCCTGATCAACAAGCGCCGAATTTTTAAGCACATACGCCATTCCTTCGGGGTTCTTGAAGAAGCTGTCGAACCCAGCGGCGCGAAACTCCACTGAGACGTCCCCTTTTTTGTTATCCCACTCCGTGGCCAGTGCCCTAAGCTCTTTGTTTGCAGCGGCCGACTCTGCAGACAGCGCTGCCCGCACATCCTGTATCTCCGTATTCAGTGTCTTTACAACTTCCCGCGCCTGCTCCCCCATCTCCTCGTAGTTCTTGTCCGTCGCAGCTTCTTTCGCCTTCATCTCGGCGAGGTCCTTCGCCACCTTGGCCGCTGCGCGTCTCTCGCTAGCAGCCACTGCCTTCTGTGCCTTGCCTTCGGCGATGTTCTTTTTAACCGATCTGGCCCACGCCGCCCGCACAGTCTTCACGGTCAGCTTCTCTTTGACCAGTGCCTCGTTGGCTGCCTTGGTTTTCTCCGCCGCATCTGCTG
>Ga0105050_10004273_pt1 | contig 19112 bp, 13 predicted proteins | sample FRY01_FD_78088 | JGI IMG/M metagenome (GOLD analysis project Ga0105050, IMG submission 78088) | Freshwater microbial communities from Lake Fryxell liftoff mats and glacier meltwater in Antarctica - FRY-01 | ecosystem: Environmental > Aquatic > Freshwater > Ice > Glacier meltwater ... | reverse complement strand
GACCACAGTGACCACAGTGAGAAATAGAACAGGGGGACCGATCGAATTCGCCTTTGCAATGTGGGTGATTCACGGTCATTGGGTCGATGATTGGGTCCAAGCAGCCAAGAGAACTTGGGTCTCATCAAGATGCTGTTATGGCGTCATGCATGAAAGGTTTTAGAAAGCTAGTGGCAATTGGCCCAAAACCTGCAATGACTGTTAGGGTAGAATAGATGCGTCGAAGTGGCAGTTGACAGCAGTTGGGCGATCCAAGGGCAGCTGACAGGTTCGATTCGAAGCAGCAGCATTTGTGGGTCTAAAAAGTTCAGGTAAGGTCAACGACAGTGACTCCCAATCAAGGAGAGACAAGATGGCGTTTGCATTCGACAAAATGACAACCAAGGCTCGAGAGGCGTTGGCAAGTAGTCAACAATTGGCACAAACGGCGGGTAATCCCGAAATAACGCCGTTGCACTTATTGACGTCCTTGTTAGAGGAAAGTCAGGGTTTGGTCGTACCCGTTTTGCAGAAGATGGGCGCCAGTCCAAAGCGTCTGAAGCAAGAGGTGGACAGTGAATTGAAACGTTTGCCAATTACCAGTAATTCGTCACCCAGGGGAATTGGCGGGCAACTTAACGAAGTACTTAATCAGGCACAGCTAGTCGCACAATCAATGCAAGACGAGTTCGTATCGACCGAACACTTGCTGCTTGCGCTGACTAAAGTACCGACGACGGCTAAGACAATTCTACAGACACAGGCAATCACCGAAAAAGATTTGGTGACAACGATTTCGGAAGTTCGAGGGAGTGGACGAGTGACAGACCAAGATCCAGAAAGCAAGTTTCAAGCACTAACCAAATATGGTATCGACCTGGTCGAACGGGCCAAGGCCGGGAAGTTGGATCCGGTCATTGGTCGTGACAATGAAATTCGTCGCGTTATTCAAGTGCTGTCGCGTCGTACCAAGAACAATCCGGTTCTGATCGGCCAACCGGGGGTCGGTAAGACCGCGATCGCGGAAGGACTGGCGCGGCGAATCGTAGAAGGTGATGTGCCCAGCAGTTTGCAGAATCAACGCGTGGTGGCTTTGGATATGGGTGCATTGGTGGCAGGCGCCAAATTTCGAGGTGAATTCGAGGAGCGGTTGAAGGCAGTCCTTCGCGAAGTGGCAGACGCGGATGGTCAAGTGATTCTGTTTATTGATGAATTGCACACCGTGATTGGCGCTGGCGCAGCAGAAGGCGGCAGCGATGCCGCCAATTTGTTGAAGCCAGCCTTAGCGCGCGGTGAACTGCATTGCATTGGTGCAACCACTCTGGATGAATATCGAAAGTATATCGAAAAAGATGCCGCGTTGGAGCGACGTTTTCAGCCAGTTTACGTGGCTCAACCCACGGTCGAAGACACAGTTACGATTCTGCGAGGCTTGAAACAACGATACGAATCTCACCATGGCGTTCAGATCAAGGATTCGGCATTGGTAGCCGCCGCCGCGCTTTCGGCTCGCTACATCACCGATCGGTTCTTGCCCGATAAAGCGATTGATTTGGTTGACGAAGCGGCCAGCAAGTTGGCAATGGAACGTGACAGTGTGCCTGATGAAATCGATACCGTGCAACGGAGAATAACTCAATTGGAGTTGGCAGCCAGACAGTTGGCCGATGAACAGGAAGCCGGTGCACAGGGTCGCTTGGTGGAAGTCAATCAAGAAATGACGAATCTACGAGGTCAGTTGGCCAGTTTGCGGGAACAGTGGGAGGCCGAGAAGCTGGGGATGGTAGATTCGCAAAATTTGCGTAAGCAGTTGGAAGAAGCACAGTTGCTATTTCAAAAGCAACAATCGGATATGAGTTCGAAACTGTCGACCGGTCAGTTGGTTAGCGAAGCGGAATATCAGAGTCTGTACGAACGGGATAACCAGCAGAAGCATTTGGCGGCCCAACTAGAAGCGGTGACCGTTCGCGAAAATGAAAAACCTACTCAAGATTCTGATCAACGTCGCTTGTTGCGGGAAGAAGTCACCGAAGAAGAAATAGCAGAAGTGGTCAGTGCCTGGACCGGGATTCCAGTGACTCGAATGATTGAATCCGAACGGGCTAAACTCTTGGTTTTAGAAGAGCGTATTCATCAGCGAGTGATTGGGCAAGATGAAGCCGTTGTCGCCGTTGCCAATGCAGTTCGCCGCAGTCGGTCGGGATTGCAGGATCCCAACCGCCCAATAGGTTCGTTTCTCTTTCTGGGGCCCACTGGCGTTGGTAAAACCGAACTGTGCAAAGCGTTGGCAGAAGTGTTGTTCGACGATGAACACGCATTGGTACGCATCGACATGAGTGAGTATATGGAGAAGCACAACGTCAGCCGACTCATTGGTGCACCTCCAGGTTATGTCGGCTACGAAGAAGGTGGCAAACTAACCGAAGCGGTCCGCCGCCGGCCGTTCTGTGTGGTGCTACTGGACGAAATTGAAAAAGCCCACAACGATGTTTTTAATATCTTATTGCAAGTGTTAGACGATGGCCGGTTGACTGACAATCACGGACACACAGTAGATTTTACGAATACGATCATTGTGATGACTAGCAATGTGGGCAGTCAATTGATCCAAAAGATCATCCATGAACGGGGTGATGAACAGGAATTGCAGGAAGCGGTGGAAACCGCGTTGCAATCGCGGTTCTTGCCCGAACTGTTGAATCGCATCGATGACAAAATCATATTCCAACCGCTACTGCAATCACAGATTCGCAAAGTGGTTGATATTCAGGTTCGAATGCTGGCAGATCGATTAATTGAGCAAGGCCTGAAACTGGAGATTACCGAGTCCGCATCGCAGGCACTGGCACATGAAGGATACGATCCTCAGTATGGAGCACGACCCTTGAAGCGGTCGATACAGAATCGTTTGGTGAATCCTTTGGCTACCGAAATCTTGAAAGGTGATTTGGTGCACCAAGGAGGAGTTCGAGTGGATTATGATATCGATGGCGGATTCTATTTCGAAGCTTTTGAAGCCAGTCGGCCATCGGTTGGGTAACCCAATCAGGTTTGATTGCTTGACGTCGAAAAAGGGTCATCGCCGTTTGCAACAAGGGAACATGGCCGGTCTTAACGTGGTGGTCGCGTGATCACCGGCCACAATTCTTTTTGGCAGGTGAAACTATTTGGCAGGTGAAGCTAAGAGATCAAGTTCTTCTAACTGGTTTCAGGGTTTGGTAAATCGTCCATTAGGGAACGTTAACATCGAATCGTCGACGATTCAGGCGGGCGCAACTAGATGTCGATCGGCTAAATTCTGATAGATCATGTCGTTATTGCGATCGACCGGTTAAGCCTGGTCATTGATAGCGGGTTACCTTAGCTGGCGTGGGCGAAGATAGGTCGCCACGTCCGATCTGAATCAAGACGTCGACCCGAAACAGGGCATTGATAGCTAGAATTGGACTTCGTTGGAATTATGAACCAACTTACCGAAACAACCCCCGTGGATGGAATATTTCTGGCAGATATTGTTGACGGTCTTACCAAGACCCAAAAAACGATACCATGCAAATATTTGTACGATCAACGCGGTTCAAAACTGTTTGATCAGATTTGCCACCTTGATGAATATTATCTGACTCGATCCGAATTACAGATCATGCAGCGGCACGGCCAAGCAATGGCCCAACAGCTGGGACAGCGAATCATGCTGGTTGAATACGGAAGTGGAAGCAGCGTTAAGTCGAGGATGTTGCTGGACGCTTTAGAGGAACCGGTGGCTTATGTGCCGGTCGACATTTCCAAGGAACACTTGTTGCAGACGGCGGATCGTTTGCGAATCGCGTATCCAAAGACGCAAATTCTTCCGGTGGTTGCGGACTTTACGTTCCCCTTCGTTCTACTCAAAAGCGATATCGAACCATCGCATATCGCTTTGTACTTTCCAGGTTCAACGATCGGCAACTTTACCATGCAGCAGGCTGGAAAATTGTTGCAATTCATGGCAACGATGCTGGGTCCCAAAGGTGGGCTGCTGATTGGAATTGACCTGCAAAAAGATCCGGCCGTAATCGAGGCCGCGTACAACGATTCTGAGGGAGTGACCGCAGATTTTAATCTAAATTTACTGCGACGGATCAATAGCCAATTAGATTGCGATTTTGATTTGGCGAATTTCCAACACCAGGCAATCTACAATTCGGTTGAACATCGAATTGAAATATCGCTGCTTAGCTTAAGGGATCAGGTCGCGCGTTTAGGCGAGCATGAAATTTCACTTCATGCAGGCGAAGAGATCTTGAGCGAATATTCACACAAGTACACGGTGGATGGCTTTACGCAAATTGCGGCGGAATTTGGATTCTCATTGCACAGCTATTGGACCGATGATCGTGACTATTTCGGTGTACTGCATTTGGTTTTAGATTAAGCGAAGTTGCAAATTTTTTTAGTAAAACTTAGAGGAGAATGGAAATGAAGGCAATTTGGAATGGCGTGACAATCGCTCAAAGCGATCAGACCGAAGTGGTGGATGGAAATCACTATTTCCCGATGGATTCGCTAAGCAACGATCACTTTCAATCAAGTGAAGCGACCACGACTTGTGGTTGGAAAGGCCTAGCTAACTACTACGACGTGGTGGTCGATGGGAAAGTTAATGCGCAAGCTGCGTGGTACTACGCAGAACCGAAGTCGGCGGCTTCGAATATTAAGAATCACGTTGCTTTTTGGAAGGGTGTTCAAGTGACTAGCTAACTTTCCAGAAAGCCCAACACCACGCTTCGGGGCTTGGACTTGGCCAAGTGGAAATTCGACCCGGTAAGCGTGAATATCCTCTGGATGGTGTCTTCAAATTCACCGTGTCTTTAGATTCACTGTGCCTTTAGATTCACTGTGCCTTTAGATTCACTGTGTCTTCAAATTCACTGTGTCTTCAAATTCACTGTGCCTTTAGATTCACTGTGTCTTCAAATTCACCGTGTCTTTAGATTCACTGTGCCTTTAGATATACGGTGTTAGGTATTGCAACGATTTCGCCAGGTAGGAACGCCATGACATTTCTGGCTAGACGCTTGCTTGCCAAACGGCGTTGACGGGTCCCGTGATGGAGTGTTTCAGTTGCTTTTTGAAGAGCCTTGATTTTAACGATCAGCAGTGGTGCTCAACCGGCGAAACATTAGTGTGGCGATGAATCCGCAGCAGGCGAAAATTGCGACCGTCAGAAAGACTCGTTGGTGCCCCAGCACACCCGGGTAATCGTCAAGCAATTTTCCCATCAATGGTCCCATAAAAATATCTGGCGTGAAACCTAACGCGGAAACGATACCCACGGCGGTGCCGGTGTAATGAAACGGAATTTGTCCTTCCTGCATAATGGCAAAGTATAAACCGCGCAAGGCGAACACAGCAGCGCTGGTAGCGACGATGGAAACAAAGAATAGCACCGTCATTCCGCTGCTAATTGTGTCCGAGGCAATGAAGCCACAACCGATCGCCATCAGTGCAAAGCAGATCGCAGAAACGGACGAGACTCGAAATCGATCCGCAATCAACCCAGCGGAAATGGCGGCTGCTGGTCGCACCCACATTGAAACGGTGCTGGTATAGGCGGCGGAAACCTCGTCGAAGCCTAGAACCTCTTTGGCATACAAGGACAGATCATCCAAGCCTTTATATCCAACGTAAGCGCAGACGACGATCAACGCCTGCAACCAAACCGCCGGTAGCCTTAAGACGCTGAGGACTCCGGTGCTTGAGAACGCATTGCCTGGAATCTTTACTAACGACACTTCAGTGTCTGACGGATTGGGGACGCAAAACCAGACCAAGATCGCAACCGCGATCGTGAATCCGGTGAAAGCGAAAATCACCATTTCGAAGGCATCGGTGCGCTGGGCCAGGGATGCGGTCTGTACCGAACCGGGCAGCATTGCGCCGTAAATCACAACCGCGATGGAACTTGAAACCGCCGCTACCAGGCCTCGACCACCATCCAAAATACCGAAGGCGGTTCCCGAAAGAGATTCACCACCCAGTTGCCGAGTGGCTCGCATTAAGGCCGCCCAAAATAATAAGATGGTGGTCAGACCCCAAAAGGCATAAAGCAGTTTTAGCGCATTCTGAGTTGGAAAAGTGGCCATAAACAAGCCACCCAAGCCGGTCGAAAGAAGCGCCGTCGCCATCAACTTTCGCGGCGGAAATAGATCGGCCAAGGGTCCACCAGGAAAGTAGGCGATCATCGCTACCACGCCGTAAGCTGAAAACGCGAACCCCAATTCTAGGTTCGTGATGCCGAAAACCTCCAACATCGTTGGTCGAAAGACTCGGGCTATAACAAACGGCAGGAAAAAGATCGCTTCACCGGCGACGATCAGCGAAAGCAAGCTTATGATTCGACGAGTTGAACGAATCTCTGTTGTTGAGTGCATGTTGTGATCGATCCAATGATCAGTAGCGGACTAACCTTTGGCCTTTGAATGGACGTCAGTGCCAAAGCAGTTAGCATTAATGGTAACATGTTGTAAAGCTAACATTTTTCGCCCCGCCGTCCACCTATCAGGACGTTGAAGCCCAGACGCGTTGGCGTTGGATCGGAAAGTGAAGTTGGAATGACGACCCTACGGGCTTAAAAGAAGTAGCGATTGTTCGCACGAATTGACATTGGTGTAGAGTTGAAACTGTCAGCTAAGAGTAAGAGAAAATGAGTGAATCGGTACCGACGTCGGCCACAGGACCATTGGTGACATCCGAAAAACAGATTGAAAGTCACTTAAAATGGGTCGCTGACTATGAAAAAGTGCGGAGATTTAGTCAACGAATCACGGAACCGCTGACGGTCGAAGACTGTGCCATTCAGTCAATGCCCGATGTTAGTCCGATCCGTTGGCATCTTGCCCATACCACTTGGTTCTTTGAAACGTTCATGCTAACAAAGGTGCCAGGCTACCAAGTTTTTGACCGCAGTTTTACTTTCTTGTTTAACTCTTACTATAACTCGATCGGACTGCAGTATCCGCGATCCAAGCGAGGCTTGATTTCGCGGCCGGGTCTGCAGCAGACATACGAATATCGCCGCTATGTGGATCAAGCCATGGTCGATTGTTTGTCGAATTCGATCTTATCGGATGAACAAATCAAGATTCTATCGATTGGACTTAATCATGAACAACAGCATCAGGAATTAATGCTGGCCGATATCAAGCACGTCTTTTCCTGCAACCCATTGGACCCAGTTTATTGCGACCAATCCGTACAGACGCAACCGGCCTGTGAATTGTCGTGGACGGCATTTGACGAGCAACTGGTCTGGATAGGAAGTGAGGGTAAGGGGTTTACTTTTGACAACGAACAGCCACGACATCGTCACTTCTTAGAATCGTTCGAATTGGCAAATCGTTGCGTGACCAATGCAGAGTATGGCGAGTTCGTTCAAGACGGAGGATATCAACGAGCCGAATTTTGGCTTTCGATGGGTTGGGATTGCGTAAAAAGTCAGGGTTGGACTGCGCCGCTGTATTGGTCGCAACGTGATGGAGTGTGGACGGAATTTACAATGGGTGGTCGGAAGCAGTTAAACCCACAGCAACCGGTCTGTCATGTAAGTTTTTTCGAAGCCGAAGCGTATGCCAGGTGGGCGGGTTGCCGGCTGCCAACGGAACACGAATGGGAGCACGCGGTTGCTATCCGTCGCGAAAGTACCGAGAACTGCGGAACCGAGCATTGGGCCGATACTCTGATGGATCAGGGCAATATGATTGCCCCGCAAGTGAGTATTCCACAAGATCAATCCAAGCCAATGGTTGACGCAATGGGCCATGTTTGGCAATGGACCAGTAGCCAATATTCGGCTTATCCAGGATACAAACCACCACCAGGAGCGTTGGGTGAATACAACGGCAAGTTTATGTGCAACCAATTTGTTTTGCGAGGCGGATCATGCGCCACGCCATCGGGTCATATGCGAACCACTTATCGCAACTTCTTTCCCCCAGAAGCGAGATGGCAGTTTAGTGGCATAAGGTTGGCTCGCTAGACTTAAGAAGGGAAGAAATATTACAGCATTACAGCATTACAGCACTCCGGAACTCCGGAACTACAGCAACGTTAGAATTCTTGAATGAGATTGGTTGATATGGTTAAGAAAATCACTGTGGCATCTGTCGTTAATGGGTGGATCTGTGTTGGGATGGTGGCCTGGGTGGTGTCGATCGGCGCAGGTTTGTTAGCACAAGAGATTGATGTGAATTCCAAGCAGCCATGGGGTCCGAATTTTCCGGGATTGGAATCCAAATCGACGGGTGAATGGTGGTCGGTGAAGAAAGGCAATTTAATGGTGCCACGCGACCAAGTGGTGGCTTTTGCCTTGTATACGCACGACAACGGCGTCTTGAAACTTTCGGCCCAACTGTACCCACTCAAGCCCGCAGAAGATCGCCAGGTTCGCCTCGAATTCCAGGAAGGCGACCGGTGGAAACCGATCGCCAATCAAGCGGTGATTGAATTGGGTTGGAGTGCTCACTTCCGAATCGAGAATTGGGATAACACCCAAGATGTGGTTTACCGAATTCGTCACGGCCAGGAAGCCATGTTTCAAGGGTTGATTCGTCACGATCCGATTGAAAAAGAAGTGATCGTCGTGGCAAATCTGTCGTGCAATTCGTCTCGAACTCCCGGGCCCAGGCCGCGAATGATCGAAAATTTGAAAGCTCAAGATCCTGACCTGTTGTTCTTCGCGGGCGATCAGTCGTATCATCACACTGAACACACTTTTGGTTGGCTAGAATTTGGTTTGCAATTTCGCGATGTATTGAGGGATCGTCCTGTGATCACGATACCGGACGATCATGATGTGGGCCAAGCAAATATTTGGGGCGAAAGTGGAAAGCAAGCCACCACTGCGCAGGGTCCCAGCGGTGGCTACTTCTATCCACCAGCATACGTGAATATGGTCCAGCGCTGTCAAACTTGGCACTTGCCAGATCCCATCGATGCCCAACCGATCCAGCAGGGAATCACGGTCTACTTTACGCGGCTGCGAGTCGGCGGGATCGACTTTGCAATTCTGGAAGATCGCAAGTTCAAGAGTGGTCCTGAGGGGAAGATCCCTAAGATGGGGCCTCGCCCTGATCATATCAACGACCCTGCCTACGACCGGGCCAGTGTCGACTTGCCTGAACTTGAATTGCTGGGCGATCGGCAGTTGCAATTTTTGAATGATTGGGGTGCCGATTGGACGGGCGCTGAAATGAAATCAGTGTTGTCGCAGACCGCCTTTTGTGGCGCCGTTCATTTACATGGCTCGCCAGACAATCGATTGTTGGCAGATCTAGATTCCAACGCCTGGCCCCAAAAAGGACGCAATGACGCGCTGCGGGCGATTCGCCGCGGGTGGGCAACCCATCTTTGTGGCGATCAACATTTGGCTGTGGTCGTCAAACACGGAATCGATCAACCCAGTGACGGTCCCTATGCGTTCACCAGTCCCGCGATTGTGAATACGATTTATGGTCGTTGGTGGCATCCAGAAAAGGAACGCCCAGGGCCTGACAGTCGTCCAAACAGCGTATTGCCTTGGACCGGTGAGTATCAAGATGGATTAGGAAATTTTATCAACATGATCGCTTACGCGAATCCTGAAGATCGAACGGATGAAACCAAGCGCGCCGATGGTCATGGTATTGTTCGGTTCAACAAGATCAGTCGTGAAGTGACATTCGAATGCTGGCCTCGTTTTGCAGACGCAAGTTCGGGCGACCAAGTACAATTTCCCGGTTGGCCGGTGACCATTGAAATGGCCAAGAATGATGGGCGAAAACCGGTCGGCTACTTGCCAGAATTAGTGATTCAAGGGTGTGACCAACCGGTGATCCAAGTCATCGATCAGGCCACCGTAGAAGTGCTGTATACGGTTCGCGCGGCGAGTAATCGGTTTCAAGCGGCGGTCTACAAACCTGGTTTGTATACGGTGAAGTTGGGACACAATCGTCCTGATCAAAAGACCATCCAATCACTTCAGGCTGGGCCCAAGGCGGCTCGATTAAAAATCCAGTTGTCAGCAAAATAGGCCTAAATCGTCAGCTAATCCATAAAATCGCTACAAACCGCCGTTTTCCTGGCGTGAAGGTTCACTAGCTGGGCTGTTTCGCTGGGTAGGGCAGACTACAATAAATTTGTGGATCATTATCGTCGGAACAGACTTGTCGCCCAAATGATCATTAGTGCCGGCTGTTATTGAATCTGGTTCGCTGTCTTTTCGTATTTATGGCGTAGTTTTTGGTCTGGACAGGCGAACCGGTGCAGATCGTGCAATCAGGTGCGGTTCGGGACCAAGATGGACGCAGCCTTTCAAGTTACCAACGAAGTTTTGTTCAAGGGAATATTAAATGCAACGTAAGTCGATAAGAGGCTTCTTAGTTGGAACCATTGGTTTAGGATTGTCGGTAGGTCTGGGATTGTCACTGGTTGCCGAGTCGACGTTGGCTCAAGATCGCATGGATGCTGAACGACTATTCGGTCAAGGCGTTCATCAGTATTTTAGCGGCCAGTACGAAACCGTGGTAAAGGATCTTGGCACTGCGATTGATGCAGGTTCGATTGATCCAAGAATATACTTCTTCCGCGGACTAAGCCATCTGCAGATGGGCGAAAACGGAAACGCTCAAGCGGACATCAAACGCGGTGCGGAATTGGAAGTCGGCCAGTTTGGAAAGCGGAACTACAACATTGGTCGGTCTTTGATGCGAATCCAAGGCGAAAATCGAATGCTGATCGAAAACGCTCGGGCCGAAGCGAAAGTCCGTAAAGACGAGATCCGAATAAGCGGAAGCGGAATTCCTCGGCAAGAGATCATAGCGGCGATGAACAAGCAGGGAATCGACTTTGGTGCCACAGCCGGCAATCCTTCGCCGCGGCCAAATCTTCCCGACGTTAGCACGATCAACGATCCATCGGCTCCGTTTGCCGACAGTGCAAATACGCCAGACGTTCCGATGGAAGAAGGAACCGATGATTCGCCATTCGCAGGTGAGCAAACTACCCCATCGACCGATCCATTTGGTCAATCGGCTGCGGACGCGACCGCAACCAAAGCACCCAGTCCAGCTGACGACTCCTTCGCTGAACCTGTCATACCGGCAGATGATCCAGCAGACGATCCGTTTGCCGAACCCGCAACTCCAGCAGACGACCCGTTTGCCGAACCCGCAACTCCGGCAGCCGATCCGTTTGCCGAACCCGCAACTCCAGCAGCCGACCCGTTTGCCGAACCCGCAACTCCGGCAGCCGATCCGTTTGCTGATTCCGGGGAAACTGCCGCCAGTCCACCGGCCCAGTCGAAGCCAATTCCTAAGAACGTCAATGGCAGCCGAGTCTTCTCGAAACTGTTTGGTGCTTTGACCTCGCCGATCCAAAAAGCAGCAGAGCAGGGCAGCAAGGTGATAAGCGGAATCCCAGGTATTGGCGGACCTCCAGAAGGCCCGCCCCAGGGCGATCCGTTCGGAGATGACCCTTTCGGAAACTAACCGACAGGTTCGAATTGAAAACGAAACAGCCTCGATTGGGACGATTCCCAATCGAGGCTGTTTTTTTGGAAGGTACTTTTGCCAGCAAACCGAAGCGTGCCAGCAAACCGAAGCGTGCCGGCAAACCGAAGCGTGCCAGCAAACCGAAGCGTGCCAGCAAACCGACGGCGGCAGCAAGTCGCAGGAGCCAGCCAGCGCCCGGCTTGCCAGTTTGTTTCACTAGCGAGTTTCGTCGTCGCGATTAACGCAATTTGTCGACCAAACGTCCAGGTGATCCCATAATGTTGTAACCGCAATCCAAGTGCAAGATCTCGCCCGTGATACCGCTGGACATATCCGACAGCAAGAAGGCGCCCGTCTTACCAATTTCATCGTTGGTGATATTCCGGCCCAAAGGTGCCATGCCTTCATATAGGAACAGCATTTCTTTAACACCCGCAGCACTTCCCGCCAACGTGTAAACCGGACCGGCGCTGATCGCGTTGACTCGGATGCCATCTGGGCCCAAGTCATGTGCCAAATACCGAGTGGTCGCGTCTAATGCGGCTTTGCAAATACCCATCACATTGTAGCCGGGCACGCATTTTTCGCCGCCCAAGTACGTCATGCAACAGACCGATGCGTTGGGATTCATCAATGGCCGCATGTGTTTGCAAGCGGCGATTAGGCTGAACACACTGACGTCCATCGCCAGCGTGAACCCGTCGCGGCTGGAATCGATCGTGTCGACTTTCAAGTCGTCCGTTTTGGCAAATGCGATCGAGTGCACCAAGAAGTCAATCTTGCCGAATTCACTTTCGACCGTCTTGGCCACCTCCGCTAAATTGTCATCGCTTTGCACGTCCAACGGGACCAAGAACTTGGCGTTGTCGTGTTTGCTGGTGCACTTTTCGACTCGAGCCCGATTGCGTTGCTTTCCATCATCGGCACGGTCTGGCAGATGCGTAAAACCACATTGACCACCTTGGTCCATGATCTCTTTGGCAATCGACCACGCGATCGACCGTTCGTTGGCCACGCCCATGACCACGCCTTTTTTACCTTCAAACAAACCCATCGTGTTTTCCTTCAACTTGAATGGTTACCACCAATAATCATCGTCAACCCAAAGGTGACTGGAAAACGGGATTGGTAGATCGCCTATTTCCAAAGTGTACTTCTTGACCGTGCGTTGCTCCCGCGCGATATCACCAGGCTAAGGTCACCAGGCTAGTGCTTCAGCTGATCACCAAGGCAAACGCCTCGCGTATCGAAACAAAATCCCAGCGAATGAATTCCACACTTCGTTCTCTAATGGGAATCCGTTAGAATCTAGCAACGGGTGACGGGGTCTGGATACGAACCAATCTTGGTAAATCCCCAAACTTGGCAAATCCTACGGCGTACCGCCCAAAATATTCATCCAATCGCAGCTAAAGTTTTAGCATTAAGCCCTGATTTTCCCAACCGTAGGTAACTGACGATCACACGGTTTGCGGACTTAGGATCGTGATCAACGCCAACACGACGGTGGAAATCGATTTGGACCGGTACGTTGATTATTATGGCCCGTACCTTGACTTTCCTGACCCTTACCTTGACTTTCCTGACCCTTACCTCGACTACAAAGGCAGCCTTTCACGGATGATTACCCCAGGACCAGGCAATTCGGACGATCAATGGGCTGCCGTTTGGCCGCAATGGATGGACGCCGTTTCGCACTGTCCGATCAGCCAACGCTTTCTAGCGGACGGTCTGAGCGTGCTTGGGCGAAGGGAAACCCGCGCCTTGGACGCCAGCATTCTATCATCGCTGTGCCAGCAGATGGACGGCGTCAACGTGGCGGCGATCGTCAAAGGCAGCAAAGGTCAGTGGAAAACGCAAACGATCTCCCAACACGGCCTGTCGGTACCGAATATTGTCGCCGTCGGCGATGAATGGTTGTCTGACGTTTTGGACAATGCGAGTACGAAAACACGCCAGTTGTGGATCGCCACACCACTAGCGCCACGGGGTGCCACCGGACAGTTGCTGTTGGTGCAGGTTGATGACGCCAAGTATCTTGATCCAATCGTCAAACAAATAAGTTCTTTGGCAGCGGCGACAGGTATGTTGATGTCGTTGGCCCAGCGCTTGGATCACGGTATTACGTACACTCAACATCTGTTGGGTCTACTGGAAATGACCGCCACCTGGAATCGGTCGCAAGACACCGATTCGCTGCTATTGCAGATGGCAGAAACTTCCACCCGCTGGATTCCTAGTGAACGAGCCACCATTTTTCTTTGGGATCGGTCCGCCAAACAATTGGTTGGTAAACCGGCACTGGGGGTTGAAGGTGGGGAACTACGCATTGCGGATGATTCAGGACTGGTAGGACAAGTGGTTCAAACCGCAACGCCAGGTCGGGTCGATGTGGGAGTGGCCGCCGAACAAGCACAAGTGGATCGACGTACTGACAAACAATTGAACTTTCAAACGCGATCGCTGTTGTGTGTTCCCCTTGTGAACGAGGCAGGGCAGTGCCTGGGCGCGTTTGAATTGATTAACAAGATAGGTGGAGATTTTTCTGATCAAGACCAACAATCTTTGGAACAATTAGCCAAACACGCTGCGATTGCTATTGCAAATAGGACTCGAGTGGATCGGTTGGTGACGACCCAAAAAACGGCTGCCACCGAGGCGGCGTCGTCGGTCCAGTTTCGTGGCAGTTGTGATCCCATTCAGTCGCTTAAAAAGACGATACTACGCGTGGCACCGACCGAACTTTCAGTCTTGTTGTTGGGAGAAAATGGAACGGGTAAAGAAGTCGCCGCCCAATTACTCCATTTTTCTAGCGAACGACGCGACGAAGTGCTGATTGCGGTCAATTGCGCAGCAATCCCCGAAAATCTCTTGGAAAGCGAACTGTTTGGTCACGAAAAAGGAGCCTTTACCGATGCCCAACAGACGCGCCAAGGCAAGTTTGAACTGGCCAGCCTTGGGACGATCTTCCTGGATGAAATTGGTGACATGAGTCTTGCAGGACAAGCGAAGTTGCTTCGAGTCCTTGAAGAAAAAACGATTGTGCGAGTCGGTGGATCACAAACCATTCCCACCAATTCGCGAGTGGTAGCGGCAACCAATCAGAATCTCGCCGAATTGGTTCGACAGCGGAAATTTCGAGAAGACTTGTTTTTTCGCCTGAATGTGGTGACGTTGGAAATTCCACCGTTGCGAATTCGTGGGAACGATATCCTGGAATTGGCGCAGTTCTTCATGGAAACGTTTTCAGTACAAGCAAGACGCAACGTGCCGACGCTTTCACTAGCGGTCCAGAAAAAATTGCTCTCACATCCGTGGCCCGGGAATGTTCGGGAATTGCGCAATATGATGGAACGCCTGGTGTTTCTGACTTCAGAAGATCGAATCGAAGTGGAAGACCTATCGTTCATTACCTCTCCGTCGCGAGAAGCGAATACGCTGGATCTCGAGCTGCCACTTAATGATGCGACGCGGTTATTTCAAATTCAATACATCACCCAGCAAATCCAGCAATCCCACGGAAGCATGACCTTGGCCGCCCAACGGATGGGACTGCATCGTACTAACCTGTATCGGAAAATGAAACAACTGGGACTAAGCGTAGATGAAAGCTAATCCCGTGCGACCAACCACAGGATATAGAAACAATCAGCAAACCGCCCAGAATCACCGGTCTAAGGTAACGACTAGGAAGAATCCGCACCGGATCAAAACATAAAAAAGTGCACGTAATGCCTAGCGGAAAATAGGGAATCAAGGCGTTCCTATCAATCAGTCAATCGCATTCCCTATCATGGGTAGGTCTACAACGGATACGCCGTGACCACGTTCTTACCCTCAAGCACCAATTTGATCTTTCGGGCGGGTGGATTATCGTTTCGCTTACCGGTCTGTCCGCCGATGTAACCAATTCGCTTCTTCAGGTTGATTTCATAAACGGTACGATTGCCGTCCTGTTCCGACTTGACGTCTGGACTACGCAATTTTACCAACTTGTAAGCCTGGTCCAACAAGGTCAGCACCTGATCGGGATTGCCATCAAATACGCCATGCTTGCCAGGGCGATCGGGTTGGTTTTTGGTATGACGAAAAATGTGTTCAAGCCGATGTTCATTGCGTGGCCCCATAACATAGATCAAGCCCTCTTTGGACGTGAACTTATCGCGCTCCACTTTGCTCCAGCGAAACGAATCCACACCATACTTGGCGGCAAGATTCTTGGCTTGCGATTTCTGGTCGTCGTTGGTTAAGGTACCTGCACCTGACGAGCGGTTTGCTTGGTCCTTAGGGTCAACCAGGGTCTTGCGATCTTTGCTCTGGGTTGGATTGGATTCTGAACCGTTGGACGAAGTTGGGTTGGACGTAACCGACGCACCAGTTGTCGAGGCGACCGACGTTTCGTCCGGAAATTCGCCGCAGGCATTGGCCACTTTATCCGGTTGGGGCTTGCCGAAGTTCTGTTGCCAGTAGGCGTAACCGGCCACACTTAAGAAAATAAGGATGTAAAGAATTTTAAGCCAATTGGGCTGATTTGGTTTCATATTCTTGTGGGCTCGAAAAAGGCATGGAACGTAATGCGCAAGTGTTTTGGATGCGCGCCTGTCGGCTGACCCGGCGACGCGATTACCATCTTAATGAAAATTGTCTAACGCTTACAGTAAGCCCGATAGGGCGAGTTTAATCAGGTCGGTGATCCTAAAAACGGCCTAGGAGAAAGCTTCGCCCGTCGATCCATCCAGCCTGCTAATCCACCCATCGCAAATTCCGGCCCCGACGCAGGGAAGCGATGTGGGTGTCGGCTTAGCGGTCTGTGAGCGAAAACGACAGGCTGGAAGCCGATACCACGTTCAAAATGCAACCGTTATTGTTCACGCGCTGCTTAGGGACAAGGGTCGTCTCCTCGATGGCGACAGTGTAGCCAGTGGACTAAACTAATTCAGACGAAAAATGAAGTGTCTTTTTTGGCGAAAACTCGACAAGTGAGCAAGTGGATGAATTGGAATCGATGGAATCGATGGAGTCGAAAACTGCACCGCTGGGGCGCCGTGGTCACTGCGATCCCGCTGCTGCTGGTCATTGTGTCGGGCCTGCTGTTGCAAGTAAAGAAACAGGTCACCTGGGTTCAGCCACCAACGAAAAAGGGTGGTGGTGAAGCGGCTGCGGTGACTTGGGATCAAGTCTTGGAAATCGCTCGACAGCAACCAGAAGCTGAAATCAAGTCTTGGGATGATGTGGATCGGTTGGATGTCCGACCTGGAAAAAGTTTAATCAAGGTCCAGGCAAAGAACCGCTGGGAACTGCAAATTGATTGGAACTCGGGCCAACTGCTTAGCTCCAACTACCGCCGCAGTGACTGGATCGAAAGTCTGCACGATGGGACCTTCTTTGGTGACTTTGGTAAACTGTATGTATTCTTGCCCAACGGAATCATCTTGCTGGGACTTTGGTTCACCGGCGCGTACTTGTGGTACTTGCCAGTGGGTGTCAAACGCAACAAAAAGAAGAAAATGGCAAGGTCGGCCAGCAAGCCATCCATCGACTAACGGTGTCGCGCGAAAATAAGTTACCCGATTCAGCCGCGCTGCTTGGCTTGGCTTGGCTTGGCTTGGTCTGGTCCATGGTCCATGGTCCATTGGTACGGGTACGTGATCCGACCCGCGATTGATCGAGTGCAAGTATGACTAGGCAGGCGGAATACGAATACGAATACGAATACGAATACGAGAAAGCGAGGCGAAGTACGGAAAAGACTTTGACGACTCGGCTAGATGTTGTAGTTTATTTGTGTGCCGTTGCTATGGGTCACCCGCAGGGCGGAAATTCAGAACACCCGAAAGCGACCCAGCGATGGCAGCGATGGCAGCGATGGCAGCGATGGCAGCGTTGTTTAGCACGGATCGTTGTGGCTAAAGAGAGTGGAAGTTTGAAATGAGTCAGAATTCAACGTCCCATCCAACGTCCCATCCAACTGATGATTCCTTCGACAGTGTCTTCCAGCGGATCAGTCATCCGTACGAAGGTAAGCCCTTGGTCTTGGTCACTGGGGTCGGACGATCTGGGACCACGGCCCTGAGGACAGCCTTGGGCCAGCATCCTAATTTGCATGAAACCAATCGTGAGAATAATGTGCTGTACGATTTTTTGCACGTTGGCAAGCAAAACTGCACGATCGCCAGCCGACGATTTGCGATGGCCACCGATGACGCCACGTACGTTCGCTTGCTAAGACTGTATTTGTTGAACTTGCTTTGGCCGCTGCCTCGCCAGCCCTTGGAAGCGGTGCACGGAATGCAAGGTTTTTCGGCGCTAACCCAGGACCGTTTAGCGTTTTTACGAGAAGTGTTTCCGCAAGTCAAAGTGGTCTTGATTGTAAGGCACGGCGTGGAAGTGGTCGCCTCGCGGATGGTGTATCCAGGGTTTCGCGACCAGTCGTTTGAAGCGCAATGTCACGAGTGGCAAAGTGGGGCACAGTTTGCCATCGCCGTGAGCCAAGATGCCGATGTGTTGACCGTCCGACATGAACAACTGTTAGATCAAGTTCAACAGGCGCAGGTAATGCAACGAGTCATAGAATTTGCAGGTCTATCCGATCATCGGTCGCCGTTGGAATCATTACAACAGCGTCAGCATCATCCGACACAAATGCAAGGCGAAACCTTAACGGCCGCCGCCGATCTTAGCCAGCGATCCCAGCGTTGGCAACTGTGGACAGAACCCCAGCAGCAGCAATTCACCGAAATCTGTGGCCCAGGCATGATGCATTTAAATTACAACCTGACCGAAGGAGTGACGCGAAAATAAGTTACCCGATTCAGAGGTTAGGTTGACCGCGTCCCTGGTCAAATCGCAGTCAGCCTGCAAGGCGGTTCTGGTAGTCGATAGATCGCCGGTCGGATCGATTACAAGTACGAGCACCGCGGGGCTGAGGCCGAATCCGAATCCGAGAAAGCGAAGTGAGATCTGGAAAAGACTTTGCCGAGTCAGCCAGATGCGGAAGTTGATTTGTGCGCCGTTCTCTACCCGCAAAACCTCGCCCAACAACCCAGCCAACCAAGAGTCCAAGTCGCCACCAACGTAAAATGCCAATATGATCAGGCATTACCAATAGTTTCAATCCACGCGGCTCTGCGAGCCGCGACAATATTATTGTTAAAATAGTGATTAGACCACTATGTTTCAATCCACGCGGCTCTGCGAGCCGCGACTCTTACGGTGAGCCTTGGCTGCCGATCTTACGGTGTTTCAATCCACGCGGCTCTGCGAGCCGCGACCTCCCATACTACTCCCAGATTACCAAGCAAACAGGTTTCAATCCACGCGGCTCTGCGAGCCGCGACAGACGAGAGTTTGCAAGCGTTGCTAGCCGACCTTGTTTCAATCCACGCGGCTCTGCGAGCCGCGACATGTACGCCCAACCGTGGACGTTGAGGGCGACGATGTTTCAATCCACGCGGCTCTGCGAGCCGCGACGTTTCCTCCCAAATACACCAAAAGATGATCAATAGTTTCAATCCACGCGGCTCTGCGAGCCGCGACGCTTCTGGATGCAAATGGTAATTTGTCTTTGACCGTTTCAATCCACGCGGCTCTGCGAGCCGCGACCGGTTGTAATGACCTGGGTTGTCG
>Ga0105050_10004271_pt1 | contig 19122 bp, 22 predicted proteins | sample FRY01_FD_78088 | JGI IMG/M metagenome (GOLD analysis project Ga0105050, IMG submission 78088) | Freshwater microbial communities from Lake Fryxell liftoff mats and glacier meltwater in Antarctica - FRY-01 | ecosystem: Environmental > Aquatic > Freshwater > Ice > Glacier meltwater ... | reverse complement strand
GCCGCCCAGATGCCGTGCACCGTCCGGTGTGACGGCGAAGATGTTGGCGTACCCCTTAGGGCGCCACAGTGATGTTGCGTTCAGCATGTCGTCGTCCTCTGTCGTTGTTGGTGTGATCGGTGTTGGCTTGTTACCGCCGGGTAATGCTATGGCGTGCGGGTCGGGTCTTCCGGCGTTTCGCCACGTTGACCATCCGCGCATCTCGTTGCATTGGATGTGCCACGGTTCGCCGTTGATGAAGGTGTGAAGCCCCCAGCGGCCAGCGTCTTCGGTGTCTGCCCACGCCGGCGCTTTGTGTTTGGCTGAGCCGTTGCCGGTCACGAGGTCGACGGCTGAGTATCCGACAGTGCCAGACGCGAACGTTTGGTCCTGATGAAACGATTTACCCTCGGGCGCAAACCCTGACTTGTCGGGCTGCGATCCGGTTGCACGCCATCCGCCACCGACGCCGAGCAGGCCATCCTTCGCCTCCATGTAGGTGAAGAACCGGCGGGCGAATTCAGGGTGCATCTTGGCAGCGTGCTTGGCCTTCATCTCGTCAAGCGTGACCAGCTGTGTGCCGTACCCGTTCGGGTAATCAGTCATCGCTCAGCGCTGCAGCGATTAACCCGAGTGTTTGGGAGTCCACAGAATCTGTGACGGCTTGCGCTGCCATCGCTGCACCCACCGCCGCACCGTCACTGATTGGCGCAAACCCTGGCTGCGCTGCGTCGTGCGGCTGGAAGAATACTGTTGCGCCGTCACGTTTCACGATGACCACATCACCAGTAGCAGGGATGTCGTTGCGCTGGTCGAGAACGTCAGCGGCAGGGGTGCCGTTGATTGGGCTGTTGCGGTCCCAGATTTCGTGTGTCCATCGTGGCGCTTCGGCGGCGTGCAAGGCATCCTGGTCGATGGCGTCGAACGCCGCCTGGATCTGTCGGACTCTGGCGTCAGGGAAGACAAGCCGGGTTGCCGTTTTTGCGTTGTCAAAGTTCATTCTTGTTCCATTCAGGTTGCGGCCAAATAGCCGAGTAGGGCGGCACGGCCAGGGGTGGATTCGATTGAGGCTGGAACAAATTGTGTGACAATATTGGACAAGGTTAAGCCGCTAATCTGCCCACCTGTCATAAGGGCAGATCCATCGGCCAGCGTACTCTGACCAAAATCGATGACCCCGACAGTCATCGACGTTCTAGTTGTCCACGAATTGGTTACCGGACTGTACTGATAGACAGTATTCTGGGTAACTCCTGAGCCGATGCCTCCTGCCACCAGGACATCTCCGTTGCCTAGCGTGCTTTGGCCGAAACCTGTGCGGTACGCAGGCAACGGAGTTTTAGTTGTCCACGAATTAGTTGTCGGGTTATAAGATTGGACATCAGGCGAATAGCTGCCTGACACGTACCCGCTTGTTACCAGGACGGTTCCGTCAGCCAACGTGCTCTGGTCGTGGTAGGCCCTCGTGGCTGGCAATGAGGCTTTAGCAGTCCATGAATTGGTTAGACGACTATACGACCGAACATCGGCTGTGTAGCTGCCTTCAACCTGCCCGCCTGTTACCAGGACAGTTCCGTCAGCCAACGTGCTCTGGCCGTGGTAACGACGGGCGCCCGGCGGTATCGCAGTTTTAGTTGTCCACGAATTAGTTGTCGGGTTATAAGATTGGACATTTGTCGAATAGCTGGCTCCAAACTGCCCGGCTGTCACCAGGACGGTTCCGTCATCTAACGTACTCTGGCCCATACCGGACCGCCCCGTAGCAAGCGACGCTTTAGCTGTCCATGCATTAGTTACCAGGCTATACGAAAGGACAGATGTTAGCTCGCTTCCCCCGTATACAGAATAACCCCCTACCACCAGGACGGTTCCGTCAGCCAACGTGCTCTGGCCGTGTTTGTAGCGGTTGTCAGGTAACGCAGTTTTTACATTTATCTGTTCGGGTGAGTCATAAATTGTCGCATTTGAGGCTAGAGCGTAAGCAACAGCATCCATCAGGTCACCGTCCTAGTCGTAGAAGTCAAATTATCACCCGTATAGGTGAGCGCAGTAGTGACCGTGATTGAATCCGCCAACTCGACCACGCTCGTCAACTTCCCAGCCGTATACGTCAAATCTGTTTGCTTCACCGTTGTTGCCCCGTCCTTCTCCAACACTTGTGTCAGATCGTCACCCGTATAGGTCAACTCGGTAGATCGCTCGTCGTTGCGATACAGCAAAGGCTGATACGCAATCACGTCACCATCGCCGCCAGCTAAACCGGCAGCAGCCCAAACATCGTCACCACGCAAAAACGTGGTGCCGCTCGGCGTCCCGGTCGGCGTGACAACCGCCAACGTCCCCAACCCAAGATTTGTTCGCGACGTTGCAGCGTCAGCTACGTCACCGAGGTTGGCAGATGACAGCATGTCGCCGCCGCCCGATGGAGTCAACCAGCCCATCAAATAATCGGCGTCTGACGTTTTGACCAACGACTGCCCGGTCAGCCCGCCAATCGGGACACCGATACCCAAAACAACCGTTGCAACCGAAACGCCGATAGTCCCGAGTCTGTGACAGTGACCGCAACGTCAGACGCAGCAGACCTATTTGGCGGGTTGCCAGGGTTCACAATCCAAAACGAACCAGCAATAATTTCGAGAACACGCCCAGCCTGAAAATCGACTGTTAGCGCCCAGTCCAGTGTCCCGTCAGGTTTACGGTCTGTCGGTAGCGTCGCATCATCAGCAACGGTCAACGTCACCACATTGTTATCGGGGCCGCCCAAAACGTGGGTGAACGTGAACGCTGTCGCAGTAGGCGAAGACGACGAATAAGCAACCGCCGTGATAGTGCGGCCCGATAGGTCAATCGGGTTGCCGGTGCCATCCAAGAACGTCGCGACAACCTGCGAATCGGTGCCCTTTACATGCGTCCAGTCATAGCGCGAGGATCGACCATCAAAGCTTGCCATACCGTGATCCTACAACGACGGTCACCGCTTTTGTAGCGCCTGCGATTCGGGCCACCGTGCAACCGATACAGACTCAACAACGTCGGCGGCACCGTTCGCAATCCCAACGGTGACGCGGCCGTCTGTGCCTGGGACAAACCAGTCTGACAGGTCAACCGTTTGGCCTTGTTCGGGTGCCGGAACAAAATATACGCCGTCACCTTCTGATGGTGCCCAATCAATTTGTTGGATGCGAAGCAAAGTTGGGAACGTCGCCTGACCTAATTCCACAAGACGAGAAATGTTGCGGATACCGGCAGCAGGAAACCACGCGTAACACAGGTCGCCAGGGTTAACGAACAGTCGCCACCGGTCACCATCAACGCTGATACTAAAATCGGTTTCGGGGCTGGACCAACGGTCTTGGACGGTTGCAGCCAGCGTCGCGCCAGTGATCGCTGTGCCGTCCAAATGGTCAATGTGCCGGTGTAGCACTGCCGGGTTTCCATCTAGGTCATAGCTGACAGTTTCCGCAGCTGTCTCCACTGTGGACTGCGGATCTAAACTCAGGACGGCGCGCGTTACCGATGCCCGCTGTGACGCATCAATTTCCGGTGACCTTGCCTGCGACCCAATCAACCTCAGCCCGCTTGTGTTTGTGGAAAGCTGCCCGGCCCTATCAGTGAACATCACGGCAGGCGTCGCGGGGTAAAGGTCGGCAACATCAGCGACGTTCAATTCGCCCGCTGTGTTTACGTGCCATTCATAGCCGAGCTGCCGGGCCATAGCAGACAGCCGCTCCGCATAGGTGACCATCAGGAACTCTGACTCTAAAACAGTCGGGCCACCAGCGGGTGTGATTGACCCTGCCGTAATCCCGTTAGCAAGCGAAATGGTGACGACGGCTTGCGCGTTGCGTGCCGTGTTTGTTTCTGTGTTGACCCGTGGGCTTGTGTTCCCGTTCACACCAAGCCAGCCAGACAGACCGACACCCGAGAAAGTGTTTGTGTTGTCTTGAGATAACAGGCGGCCTGTGTAAACGCCAGACGGTGCAGTCACAACGTCGGCAGGTAAACGGGCAACAGTGACCACAATGTGACCGTGAGTCGGTGAGCTTGTGCCGTCAGCTTCCAACCCGACACCGCTACGCACGGCACTGCGAACCGATTCGGGTGTGCCAGGTTTCAAATCTAAACGAAACGAACCGGCGCGCATTACCCGTTCGGTGATACTGCTCACAACGAAACCGCGCGTTGCGTGTACCCGGCAGCCAGCCACCATTGGGCAATCACGTCACTGAAATCGGCTGTCGTTTCAGCAGTCGAAGTGTACGCACCAATACCGAACGTTGTTGCGGTGCTGCCCGCTGCGACACTCAACGACCCGGCCGACCCAGTAACCGCAGTCGAAGCTATAACAACCCAGCCGAAACCGGCAGCGTTCACCGCGTCTGAGCGTGCGCCACCCGTAACCAACGTTGACGCGGGCCCGCCTAAAACATCGACGCCTGTTGCTTCGGCGTTCTGTCCTAACGTCGCGAACGAATCGCCCCGGTTGATAGTCATCGACACGTAGCGCGACGAATAGTCGCCGTTGTTTGTCGGGTAACGGACCGTCACAGATTCGGGGCTGTTACGAATAACAGTTGGCGCACCGGCAGGCGTCAACGTAACGTCAGCGGCAACCGAAAAACTGTTTACAGTAGACCACACGACACCCGTTGCGCCGTCTGATACTGCACGCTCAAACAAAATGTTGCTGTCGTTCGTCCACGTCAACCGCACCAAGTCGTTAGTGATCCTTACCTCATAATAGTTGACGGCCGGTATCTGGGTGCCTTGCACTTCGACCCAAGAATCACCCGGCCCGCCGTGCGAAATCTCAATGGTGCAGGCGGCCTGATAATAGTTTTGTGCACTTAACCCGAACTGAACCGAACCGACAGACCCGACCGCAGCAGACGCAACAGGTGCCCCGCCAACAACACCAAGACCGTCACCGGTAACCCGTGTCACTGTTGTCCCATCAAAATCTGTGAACCGTGAAGACTCCGGCACCCACAACAAACCGGCAGGCGTCACCGCATAAACATCAACAGGACGCGCCGCCGTTTCATATTGCAATTCGTAGATGGCAGACGACGCAGCCGGTTTAACTCGTCGCAACGTTGCAGAATATTCGACGGTCCCGCCCGCCACGGTAAGCGCACGCATCCAGTTGATAGACGCAGACTCGACCGCGTACATGCCAGACAGCTGCGGTTGGCGTGTCGCGACCAAAGGCACTGCGTCGGGTTCGTCGTTTAACCCGATCCACTGCTGCTGAAACCCGAGACAGCGTGACAGCCTGATCGCGACAGGTTCGTTCGGTGACTGTTCAGGATGGAACACACCCGACAGGTTGATACGCCCGCCCTGGCTTTCTGTGATCGCATTAGGAAACGGGATGTTCGTAAGACCGTTCATAACGACGGCCCGCCCTACACTAAAAACGTGTGACGTTGCGTCGATCATCGCACCAGTTCCTTCTGTCGTTCGTGAGATATTACTACGTCGGTTATCATGTCGCGAAGTTCGGTCTGCCCGATCTGCACCGAAACGTTCACAGCACCCGCCACAGCGTCGCCTGTGCCACTGTTGAACGTGTTGATAGTGACAGGGCCAGAAGCACCAATGCCAGCCATAGCGGCCGTCTGGGCACCGTTAGCAAACATTGCTGCGGTTTGTGTCGCCGTATGCACCAACGCGTTACGCCCGAACGTCACCAGCTCCGGCCCGTTCTCCCCGACCATCACAGGCATACCGTCGCGCGGCCGGCCGCCGTTAGCGAACCCCTGCACGCCGGCAAAGAACTTTGCGATGCGGTCAAGTATCTGCTGTTGCATTTCCAGTTGTTTTTGCGGCAAGCCCGCAAGATTTGCCAACGCTTTAAAATCTGAATCCAAAACGATTCCGGCACCAATGGCCTCTTTGAAACGGTCGTTTAGCGCGTTAGCCGCTGCCGCTTCGTCGTTGACAGCATCCACCGCACCGTCCCGCACCCAGTCGTCGTTCGCCTTAGCTATGTCTAGGTCTTTCTGTGCTAACAAAAGTTCTTTATAAGCTTCGGCCAGGTCTCTGATTTGTATCGCGGTAAGCCCAGCCCCGACAGCAGCGTTTTCCCATGCCAGCTTTTGTTCGTCCGTACCCTGTGAGTTGGCAATCGTCGCTTCGGTCAAAAGCATGTTTGCGTCTCTCAAAGATTCTTCGGCGTCCGACACACGCTCCTGTGCATCAGCTAAATCTTTCGCTGTCGATTCGGCGTCCATCTGGACATCCATCAAATTTTGTTGCGCTTCTGCCAGCGCGTTTTGTTTATCCGATACCGATTCCTCGAGACCTTCGATTCTGTCGGCCGTGTTGATATCACCAAACAGACCGGCCAGCACATTGCCAGCCTCGTCAGCAATCCTTGCGAACTCGTCCAACACAGCATCAGCCAGATCGTGGGCGGCAGCAACTGCCGACTCTTGGGCTTCCTTAATCGTGTCTGTTAAAGCGTCCGTGACCTTAAACGCGTCCTCTTCGATCCCTTCTGCAACACCCTGCGAAATCGGCTGACCAACTTCCTCAGCGAACAGACGTGAGGGTGAATAAATAAATGCTTCGTCTTTCGCCCCGGCTAACGCTGACCTAACCAGCGAACTCGCCGCCCAGTAAGCACGCTCCTGAGATTCTAGAATCCCTTCTACAACACCGTCACCGATTGCCACGCCGATGCCCGCCGAGTTTTCGGCTTCGATCATCATGTCTTCGATCCCTTTTTCTATTGCGCGAATCCCCGCAGGTCCAACCTTTCCCAGTTCGGTTTCCACGCTTTCAGCTACAACGCCGAACTCTTCGCCCATCTCCGTCGCGTGTTCGCCAGTGGTGTCCAACATCCCCTGTAACAGCAACAGGTTTGCGTCTGTGTCGCCCAGCTCAAAACCCACAGCCGTTTCAACATCGCCGGGGATGGCTTCCAATTCCGCTATGTGTTTATCTAGTTCTTCGCGCAGCGGCCCGCTTAACGTGTCAGCAAGACCCTTCAACGCTTCAGTGTGGATACGCGTTTTCTCAGTCGAACTAAGTTCGACACCATCCTTTTCTAGAATGGCAATCAGGTAGTCAGCGGTAGCGCTAGCAGCGTTCAATTGTTCGCGTGTCACATCGTTCAGTGCACGCTCATATTCTCGGCCTGTCATCTCGCCGTCAGCTATTGCATCGTTGAACGCCACCGCCGCATCCTCAGCATCCCAGATGGCTTCCTCCACATCCATCTGTGAGCCGATCAAACCCATGTGCGCATCAGTCAAAGCGTCGATTTGGTTAGCTAAATCTTCGGCTTGCTTGCGTTCTTCCTCCAACGCTTCAGCCGTTTTGACAGACGCGTCAGCGGCCAGTTCTTGCAGCGTGGTGGTCAACTCTATTTTTTGGCCTAACTTTGTGTAATGGGCACGCAGCTCAACTGACACGTCTGCTTCGACTTCTGACGCTGCAATAACCCTTTCAATAGCTGCGACAAACCCAGCCCGATCAGGTTCTTCACGCCCTTGTTTCATCCGTTTGTCAAACAAATCTTGTTCGGCCTGCTCCAAATCTTCAGTAGAAGCCGTCAACCCTAGAATCTTTTCGACCACCCCGGCAACATCTTCCGCTGCGCTGCCCGCGTCCTCTTTGAAAGTACGCCACAGACGTTCAATATTCGGCTGCGCGTCAGTCATCGACGCATTCATCTCGTCAACAGTCCCAGTGAAATCGTCCACGCCGTCGCTCATCGCAGCGAACGATTCCAGCGAACTGATACCCAAGTCTTCAATCTGTGTACCCATCAACTCGACAGCTAACCGGTTCTGCTCTACCGGATCTTCCACGCCACGCAACGCAGTAATGATCTCACCGAACGCCTGTTTTGCTGACGGGCCACCCGCCAAAATCTTCGCCCGGTATGCGTCGGCGTCTAAACCGAGGTCGGCGTAAGCCGCGCTGATCCCGTCAACAGAATCGACTGTACGAATCCGCATCTCTTTTACAGCGTCAGCGAGCTTGTCTGTGTCGCGTTGCCCGTTCTGCATACCATGCACAAACAAAGCCATCATGTCTTCAGCCGACAAACCGAAATCGGCAAAATGTTGTGCGAATTCGTCCACCGATTCGAACAAATCACCGGCAGCTCCAGCGCCCTGCTGCATGGCTGCACCCAACAAATCCATTGCGGTTTGTGCGTCAGGTGCCAACCCGTTTAACATCAGCTTTCCGACCGCCTCGATAACTTCGGCCACGTCCATGCCAAACACTTTGGCCAACACAATCGCAGACTCACCGATGCGGGCCGTTTCTTCAACACCGACAGCGCCGGTCTGCACTAGTCGCTGATTCACCTGCGCCAGTGACGCCAAAACCTCCATTGTGCCTTCGCCCCAGCCGCCAGCATAAATGTCGGCAGCCTGCGCGCCAAGCCGCATGGCGTCTTCCTCAATCAGCCCGAACTGTTGCGTGATCTGTTCGCGCACCTGGATGCGTTCCATGCCCTGATTCAGTCCGGCAACAATTGCGCCAGCCACCGCGCCGCCCAACAGCTTCCCGCCCGCGCCCGCCAAGTCATCAAACGAACCTGCAAGGTTCCCTGACGCTTTCTTGCCGCCTGCATTGGCAGCGTCGGGCAAGTCTTTCGACAATTGTTTTTCAATGTCGTCCAGTGCGCCTGATGCCTTGTCGTCAATCTTGACAGTCGGCGCAGCCGTTTCACCGTCCAGCCCTGAGACTTCGCGACCGATGACACCCAACTCGCCCGACGCTTTATCGTCAACCGAAACGGTCGGTGTTGCTGTCTCCCCATCCAGATCAGCAAGATTCGCGCGCACGTCCCCGATGTCTGGACTGGCTTTATCATCTACCGTTACAAGCGGTTCAGTCTTTTTGCCGTCAACGTCGTCGAGCTCGTCACCAATATCGCTGACCGCTTTGCGTGCCTTTTCCGCATTGCTGACCAAATCCGAAACGTTCAGCCCGATACGGCCGTTCAGCGAGAAAGTGGAAGACATACAAACAGGCTACCTAGCCGATGTGCCGGTGATCTGCTATCACCTGTTTACGCGCCAACATGCCTTCAGGTGTGTTGCGAGCAGCAGACGAATCAACTTGCACGCCCAACTGATCCTGCACCGGCGCAAACTTGACCCGCCAGCCTTCTGAATGTTCTGTCGGTATATCTTTGCGTCTAGTGTCACGATCTGCGCAAGTCGGGCAGCGGACCAGTTCAGCAGCAACCCACCAACCATCTTGCTCAGTCAAACCACAACCGCCGCAACGGCCCTGCTCGTTTACTATGTCAGTGACAGCCGCGACCAGATCAGACCACAACCATCCTTTTACTTCTGACACGGGTAACCGGTGCGCGTTTGCTACCCGGCATTCCCATGCGTGCCGCTGGTCGGTTGACCGCCGAGACACTTCGGCAGTCACCTGGCTTTTGGGTCGGCTGTACCTCGCTGCGAGAAATTACGAACCGACAGATACAACAGTTCTTTTGCCCACGTCGGCCACGCGTCGTCTTCGCGCGCCCCGTCTGTAAATGATCCGTGCCACAGTTCGTCAGCATCAGAATCGGTAAACGGTTCCCACGTTACTGCTGCGCCGGCTTCGCCCAATCCGTCAACTTCATTAGCAGTGTCAACATAGAAACCGTCAACGCTGGCACCGATCACAGCAGCTGCCACATCTTCGACCAGAACGCCAACATGCCCGAGCGGGTCAGTGCGTTCGTCTGCTTCAACAGCGGTGGCACCGTCAGCCATCAGCGCCGCGACTTTCTGGCTGCGTGCGTCGATCATCCGCTGCTCGTTGATCTTTCGACCGTGTTCGTTGATCCGATCCATTTGTGGGCCGGGCACATATCGGATACGGACGACGAGACGCAGCGACGGAAAATTGAAAGGGACCGTAGTAAACACTTCGGTCGTCGGGCCTGACACTTTAGGTAGAGACATATCCCGAGTGTATGCGCGCAAAAGCCCGCACATTGCGAAGCAACAACATGCGGGCTTTTGTCCCGTTCGGGGTCGGCTGTCTCACGGCCGAGGACGCGGGGAACTAGGCGACGACAGCAATATTCGTTTCAACGTTCTGTACGCGCAGCTCAAAGCTGAACATTTGCGCAGCGGCTTGACGCGGCCCGACAGCGGTGCGCGCTGAAACTTGCACCGTGTAAACATCAACGACATCGGTCGCAGCAGCAGCCGCCCCAGCGAACCCGCCGCGACAGATCACCAGATGCTGCGTGGTTGCGGGAACGGCGGTGTCATCCATCAGGATAAAGAAATCGTTGGCGGTTGCGTCGCCATCAACAAAGTGCTGATAGCCCATGCCGGTGATTGCGCCGTTAGTAATCAGCGCAGCAATTTCTGCGGACTCCATTTCGCAAAGCCCTTCGATGCGTGCGCCGGAACCTGTGCGGGGTGTCTCAACAGAATCCGAACCAACGATGTCGCATTCGATGCGGGTCAGTGCGTTGACTTCGGCGGCGGTCGGTGCTGCCGGGTTACTCAGGCCAGCGGAACCGAACGCAATATCTGCGACGGAACCCAAACGGCGTGCGGTTTTTGCGCCCATAATCATTTCTCCAATTTGTTGTTTGTGGTGGGTTGGGTTTCGCCATCGGTGTTCTCACCGTTTGCGTCTTTGTCCGGTTCCGTTTTATCTGCACGTTTCTGAAACGCCCGCGATTGCGTCGGGGCATCAACAACGCTGACGAATCCGCGTTGCTCTGTGTAGATAGCGGCGGCCTGTTGCGAAGTGCATTTGATTACACAGCCGGTGGCCGTGTTCAATAGTTCAATAGGTTTAGCCATGCCGTGCAGGCTATCAGGTAGGTTGACGCCATACAGGCTGCCACACGCCGCCAGATATCAGCATCCGTTCGATTGAACCTAGAGCGCGAGCACCGGTAACACCGTTTGCTGCATCTTCTGCTGCGTCGTTGCCTTCGTTCCAAAACCTGTTTGGTGCTGTCCACCTGTTGCCGTAGTTGTGATAACCGGCGTAAGGGGTGTCGGCGTCAACGACTGCCAGAGCGTTACGGCGCGATCCGGTAACCGAAGTAACTTTGGTGCGGTTGTTTAATTGGTTGGTGTCATGCCCCATTACCTGTTTGGCTTTGGTGACCCAAATGTCAGCAAGCGCGCCAGCCATATCTTTTGCAACAGGCGCGTCAGCCAGCGACGCTAGACGTTCCGCGAACTTGGCAAAATCTTGACCAGCAGACGCCATCAGGAACCGACCGACAGGTCGCGGACTGTAATCGGTACGAACCACCATGCGGGCGCGTCGGTCGGGTCGTCAGTCATACACGGGCCCACTTCGTCCAACGCGAACAGCGCACCCCAGCCGGGCAGCTCCAAAACTTTGTTCGCCAACCATTGTGCTTGTGCCATCGACTCACCGAAGCAGTTGATTTGCCAGCGGGAATAGATTTGTCCCCAGTCTTCAGCAGCGAGCGCTTCGCCGGCACGCGACGGCGTGACAGGCCAGTAAGCAACAAACGGGACTGTCTGCCCTGGCTTGCTTCGACCTGAGATGACATCCCAAAGCGTAGACGGTGACGGTGCCAGGATCGCAGAAAGCGTAGACGGCAGGCTGTCAGATATTGCGGCGTTACTCATTTGCTGTTGTCCAATCTGACAGTAACGCGCCGTACTGTGCGGATCGCGTCGCGGTCAACCTCGACGATGGTGCCGTAGGTGCCGTTGAGTGTGGTGTCTCGGCATTCCACGATTAGGACACGCATGTTGGTTTGCGGTGCCGCTGAGATATCAACTTTTATAACCATGACCCGTTCGCCGTACACGCGACCCGCAGCCTGATTTCGTCCTGTGAGGTCTTGGCGACACAAAGCTGGCCCAGTCCACACGTCGGCTTCTGTGACCGTGGGCAGACCCGTGGATGCGTCAACGTCGGTCGTGGCTGTTTCGTTCCACAGTCTGATCGTGTCGGCAAGCCAGCGGGCCTGTAGCCCTGACATTTTGGAAGTCGCAGTGATCGGCATGATGGCAGGCTAACTACGACAGCAGTGTGATTCGGGCACCCGCTGGCAACACTCGCGGATAGCCGATGCGGGTGCAGTTCGGATGTTGCACGGGATGCCGACGCAGCCAGAGCGGAGTTGCCCAACGGGAATCGACCCGTTCGCATTCGTGATCGGTCGGCCCGTTGCGGCCGTCACGAATAAACAACGCCCACTGCTGATCTATTTCTGGGTTGTCGTTTACTTCGTCAACAATGTTTGCGGCGACATCGTTGCGGACAATCGCGGTTTGTGTACGCACCACCATTTTGCCGTAGGCAGATATCGGGCGGGGCGGACGTAACCCGACCTGACGTGCAACCTGGCGGACCAGATCGGCGGTCCGGTCACGTTTCTTTCGTCTGGCGATCAGCAGCAGCAGCGCAGCGCCTGGCCCAGCTTTTTTTATCAGCCCGGCAATCGTGCCGTCGTCGTCTTTAGGCTCGGCCGGTGGAGTCCGTGGCATACGTTTACGCACCCGTTTGGCTTCTGCGAGTGCAGCGGCAACAGATTCTTTGATCGGCGCGACAATCTCGGCTGTCGCGTCGTTCACCATCCGCGTCGTCAGCACAGCCCCGATCTCTTTTAGGGCCGACTCGGTAGATCGTGTGATCGCTTTAACGATTGGGGCCATGACAGCAGCCAACGTGGGCAGTGTGTCACCGTCCACAATGTGGTCGATGACCGCCTGATCTAGTTTCAGCAGCTCGGCCGCAACCGTGTTTGCGGCGCGCTCCGAATCATGGTGCAGCGGCATCAGTAAAACGGTGTGCCGTTGTCGTCCAGCGTCGGCGGGATGCCTTTATCGCCAGACTCCGAAGCACGCAACGCGGCCTGTTCGCTAAACGATGACCAACGCCCGACGATACGCAACAGTTTGTTTGGTGTGCCTGCCAAAAAGTTCATGGTCTGCGCCGACTTCAGCGTGACCGATTCGTTGTAGCTGTAATCTTTTTCGGTTTCGCCAGTGACAGACCGGCCCGAATCGTTTGACGTTTCCCCGGCCACACGCGACGCAACAACAGCCCAAGCCCTGCGCACGTTCCCAATATAAATCGCGCGGGTATCAACATGCTCCGCGAGCGTAAACCCGGTGTCTGCGTGGATGACTTCGGCAGCGTCGGAAATGTCAAGCGTCGAACAGGTCAAACCGTAATCTGTTAGTGCTTCGGCAGCAGTCAGTGATGGGGCGGGCATCAGGCTCCGTCTTTCGGATTGTCACGGCGACGCTGCTCAGGCGGCGCGACTGCCGGTTTAGCCGGCGCAGCGATAGCGCCAGCGGCGGCCAGACCTGCGACCAGTGCGGCGGGCACATCTACCGGCTCGCCTACCCGAACCCGCAGGCCCGTCGTCGTGTCGGTGTAGTTCCTGAGTCCAATATGTTCAGCCATACAGACAGGCTACACCGTAGACGCAGGACGACCCGCCACACCGGGGGGGCCGGTGGCGGGTCGTCCAGTGGATTGTGTCCTGACAGCAACCGTCAGGACACAATCAGATCACGGGGCAAGGGTCAGAACAACCCAGCCAGCTCCGTCAATCGTCAAGTCTTCGTTGGTGGCCTGAGCGTTGCCCCAGCCCATCGCCATCTGGCCGCGATAGTTGATGTAACCGTTCCGCGGTCCCTTGCCATCAATGGTGGCTTCCGCCATACGCACCATCGACATACCCGAAGCGATACTGATCGCGGACTGTCCGTGCGGGCCGATCAAACCGAGGATGCTGTTCGCGCCCTTGTTTGCCAGCACAGCGCCGGTCGTGGCCGTGGTAACACCGGTGGCCTGCGTCAGATCGTTGCGCAGGTTTTGCCCATCGACGTTGTAGCCCAACTCGTTGACGCCCTTGCGGGTGAGTACAAAACCGTCGGCAGCAAAACTGGTCGTTGTGAACTCAGCCAGAACCGACTTTAGCGAGGTGACACCAGCGGCCGGGTTGAACACAACTTCGGTGACGCTTGCGCCAGCAATGATGAGGTCCATGTAATACTTGTCGAAGCCGATAGGGAAACGCGGGGCCATAGCGCCGACAGTCTCAGCAGCAAGGTCGGCCGGGTCTTTGTTCTCTTCGTACTGCTCAGTGACAGAACGGAACAGCGGCCAAAGCTTCACGTTGTACTTCGGCGTAGTGACGGTCGCGTCGCTGATCGTCTTGTTGGCGCCTTCGTCCACTGGCACAACGTCGGTGGTGTCAGCGATCACGGGAAGTGTCTGTGTGCGAAAATCTGCGTTGGTGTCAACGATGCCGCCTGCGGCAGTCGTCAGGGTAGCGAGAGCGGAGTCAGCGCGGTAAACGTCAACAACGGTGTTTTGGTTGCGGCCAGCAATGTTGACCGAAGAAATCAAAGGCATGTCGGGTTCGTCCTTTCATAAAGACGTTTGGGGAATTTAGGACGTTGCCCAACCGGGCGGTGCAATACGGTAATGGTACCCCACAATTAGGGCTGTTTGTTTTAGATGTTGCGGCCACGAGCAATTGAGCGCGCGAACTCGGCTAGGCCAGGGTCCATGACAGGCGCGCCGGTTGAGTCCGTCAAATCAATTTCGGTGGACCGCGCGACCCAATGCGTTTTCGATTTTGCGAGCGCGGCAACCAGCGCGGCCGGGTCACCGTCTTTACTCATCAGCTCGGTTACTGCGTCAGTCGGGTCGATGAACCGGGCGGCGCGTGCAGCGTCCATGATGTCACGGCGACGCAATTCGTCGCGTGTCTCACGGGCGATACGGTCGGCGCTGTCTGCTACGTCTCGGCCTTCGCGTCGTCCTGCTGCTCCGTCAGACTGCAATGCCATCGCAGCCGACAGTCGTGTTTGTAGCTGGTCGCGGGTTGACTGCGGCCGCGACTCGCTGCGCTGCTCCAGTTTCTCCAGACGGGCCAGCAACGTTTCGACCTGCTCCATCGTGATACCAGAATCAGCTGCGCCGTTATCGGTCGGGCTTCTGTCTTCTGTCAATGGTTGATCGGTGGTGTCTGCTGTGTCAGTCATATCGGTTTGTCTTTCGTCGTGGCCTGCTGGCCGTTGGATACGTTAAGCCTAGAAAGAATCGGCACCAGTTGGCAGCATGTTATCCACACGGATGCGACCCACCTCGGCAGCCACTTTGTCGTCGTCCCAGTCTGGCCGGATCTGACGCACACCCATTTCAATAGATTGAACATCAGCGCCACGCTGCACAGCGACCAGCTCGGCGCGTTCCTCAGCCGAGTTTTTTAAACCTTCAGTGACTGACACAGGGCCAGACGCTGCTGGCGTGTTCTGTAGTCGCGCAAGTTCTTCGCCAAGTGCGGTCATGGTCTGCGCCCAACGGCGCGCCGGGCCTGCAATGGTTGTCAAAGTAAGTTGCGAGTCTGCGCGTTTTGCTGCACCCGAATCTGATCGGCCTGTCACATTGCGCCCAAACGTGCTGGCCGAAATGCCGCACGCTTCATACAACACGTTCTCTTTGCGTTCGATCCTGTCGCGTTGCATCAGGTCGTCATCCATGCGTAGGTGTTTGATAAACGCGTCGGTGCCGTGCTGTGATAGCTGATCGGATGGCACCTGCAACATGTTGCGGCCCTTCCGTAAACCGCGCAGCCTGCCCCACGTAGACGCCCCGGCCTGATCGTTGCCGTCACCGAAATCGGCGGTCATAGATTCTTGTGACACGGCAACAATGTTTCGGGGTAGCTGGTTGTCTTCAAACTCGACTGCGTGCAGGTCAGCTAGTTGCGTCACCAAATGTTCGTTGGTGAAATGGATCGGGATCGGGTGGCCGTCCTCAAAATCCCATGCCCACGCAAACAGCTTGCGAGTCTGGCCGCGTAGCTGCCGGATCGCTAACTGTAGATCACTGTCTGTTTCGTCTGGTTCGTCAGCCACCACAATTTCGCTGCCAAGCTTCCATGCGGCCGTCTGCATCTGGTTGCTGGTCACGTTCCACAGTCGAACATCTACGGACTGCACGCCGTCCGCGTCGGTCGTGTACTGCTCGGTAATCATTTTGTATACGGATTCGCTGACAGTATGAACAGACCAGACGACAGCCGATTGTAGACGGCCGTGCGCCCACACCGGCTCGACCTGTGAGCGAGACAGCAGCGACGGGATGAACACGCCATCAACTTCGGTCGGGCGGATGAACACAACCGATTCGGCTGCGCCACGCTTCACGCCACGGTCACATAGATCGGCCAGCACGCCGTCGTCCATGACAGGCGCGCCGGTGTCGGCGTTCAACGTCATTGTGATCGGTGACTGTTGAAACAGACCGGCAACTAGGCGGCCGATAGTGCGCGGGTAGTTCGGTGCGCCAGATTCTTTGTTCGCGTACTGCGCCCGCCACACATCGTAGAGCGGGTCGGGTTTCGGGATCGTGTCGCCAATTTTGGGCATGCTGCCAGTCTAGACAGATCAGCCCTGCGGCTGGGGCGGGTTGATTGCCCATCCACGGGTCAACGGCGCAGCAGCCCACGCCGTAGCGTCGCTGCAATCATCGTGGCCCGTCACCGTCTGCCCGTCATGCTGGAACGAATGGAACTCGATATCCCAGGGCCCGCCCTGCAACCTCGGGTCGGCAGACAAGGCGCCGGCACGATGCCACAACGTCAACGGCAGCAGCCGTTCCAGCTTTGAGATAGTCGGCGTTTCGCTGGAAACGGGTATCGGCGCAATCTTTTGGGCAACCTCGCGGCGCATGAAGACAGCGAAGCCGACCGACTCAAACGCAAGCCCGCGAATCTTCCAACCCTCGGCTTGCAGCTTGCGGGCAAAACCTGCGATCGCGTCGGGTGCGTCTTCGCTCCGGCCCGTGTGGTGCAGGCAGTCAACGACATGCAGACCACGCGAAGTCATACACATCGCGACAACTGCGGTTGCGTCTTCGCCGTCGCCTGCCGGATCGCAAGCTAACACAAGCGGCCATCTTGTTGTCGCCGGTAGAGCGTCCCAGCGAGTGCCGGGCCGATGGAACAGCAGCGTTCCAGGTGGTAGCGGGTCGAGCATGAACTCGGTGGCCCGTGACACGTCTGGGATAAGTGCCGCCCAGTCAGCATTAAAGTTGGCGGGCCATGCCGGTCGGCCTTCACTGTCCACAATTGGGACGATTAGCGGGGCGTCCCAAGTGTCAAACGGAGCTGTGCCCCGCATCGCTTGTGAGATCAGACAGGTGGGCGTGATCGGTGTGCCCAGCATAATTGTGCGCATCGGGTTCCCCTGGCCGCCTGCCTGCATGACATCTGAGAACAGCCACTCACGAATGTTTTTTGTTTGCATCGCTGACCGTGCCGACTGCCTGGTTTCAAGGTCGTCGATGATCGCCAGGTCAGGCCGGACTACTTCGCCGGTCTTAGGGTTCACCCAGTTGATGCCACGGACAGCGCCGCCAGGTGTGCGCGTCCAGACCGGCGTCCCGTTAATGATGACCATCTTTTTTTTGGCTTGCTCATAGGCCGTAAGGGCTGCTGCTGCTGCGCCGATGAGTAGTGCTTCGCGGTCAGCGTCAGAGTCCGAATCGACGGCACGGATCAGCAGGATGCCTTTGACGTTGACGTGTGGGTTGGCGCAGGTGTGCAAGATTAGGCCACGGGTGACGGTTGTTTTAGCTGCGCCTCGGAACACGGTGCGCATTTGGGCGTGTCCCGGTTCGGGTAGCCCTACAAGCGCACTGTGATAGTCGGCGTAGTCGGCTGGGACTGCGGCGGGTGTCCAACGTTTCATAAACCAGAGTGGCGACAGGACAGCGTGCGCGGTCAGCCGTTCCAACGGCGCAGCCATCAGCCGTCTTCGGCCAGGATGGCGAGCGCTTCAGCTTCGGTCATCGTGACCGCTGCGGCCATCTCGATTCGCTTCGGTGCATCAAACCCGGCGACGGTAGACAGATCACGCAACGCCGACCGTTCAACCTGCATAAACCGGGCCTCGGCAGTCCACCGGGCGGCAGGCTCCGCGTCTTTGTCAGCCCGTACCCGCACTGTCTGGCGGCGTGCGTCATCCGCTAACGAAACGAGACGGGTGATGACACGGGATTGCTCACGGTCTAGCTGGTTGCGGCGTTCGTCTGACGTGCCATCGAGCCAACGGTTGAACCATTTCGTCACCGTGTCTTTGTTGCAGCCCACCTCGGCAGCAACCTGCCGGACGGGTACAGCGTTCAAACGCAGACGCACAATCATGTCAATCTGGTCTTCGGTCAAGTCTCTCGGCGGTTTCTTCGGCATCGTTTCATCTCCCTGCTGGGTGAACGTCCGACACTATCCGATTGTTTGGAGCGGTTCCCAGGGGTCGAACCTGGCCTACCTCCCCGGATGGGGTGGTGTCGCACCGTAGAAACCGTGTGCCGAGATGGAGTCTTGGATAGCGCCTACGTCGCCGCGTCTCGGGTTGTCTGGGTGCGGGGTGAGCGCTTCGACTGTGTGGCTTGCTTTCCATGTTTGTTTCACAGTGTGTCTTTCGTCGTGGCCTACTGGCCGTTGTCAGCACAGTGTAGACAATTAGCCGGGCAGCGTTATGTAGCAGACGCGCCGGTTTACCGGTTGCGGAAACGTTCCACCTGCTCTACAGCAATTTGCTCTAGTGCTGCCAGGCTTTTATACGCTCCGGTAGCTTCGGCCCATGCCACATCGTTGTCGATGTTTCGGCGCGCAAACTTGTCGATTTCTTCCCGCATGTCGTTTATGCGTTGGATCACCAGCCGGTGAGCTTCGGTAACTTTTTCGTTGCGGGTCACGCCTGTTTCCTTTGACGGTATGCGGCGGCGTTGGTTGCTTTCTCGCTTGCTCGGCAGGCGGCGCAGACAAGTTCGTTTTGGCGGCGGTGTCTGACTGCTCCGGCGCGGCCTATACCGCACGCTACAACGGAGCGTGGCGGGCCGCAGCGTTGCCTGTCCCGGTAGCGGCGTGATCGTTCTGCCCCGCTCATCGGTCAGACGATCCATGCCATGAGCGGGAACAGCCAGAACGGTAGGAAGATCATCGTGGCAGCGACGAAGTGGATCGGGCCGAACTGGTCGGCGGGCGCGGCTTTTGCGGCTCGGCGGAACATGTGCTCGGTGTCGGTGTGGATGCTCATGCTGCTGGCTCCTGGTGGTTGTGGGCGTTGATGAATTGGTCGCGGATACGTTCGAGTGCTTCGTGTTCGCCGCAGTTGCCGCAGATGG
>Ga0105050_10004270_pt1 | contig 19123 bp, 21 predicted proteins | sample FRY01_FD_78088 | JGI IMG/M metagenome (GOLD analysis project Ga0105050, IMG submission 78088) | Freshwater microbial communities from Lake Fryxell liftoff mats and glacier meltwater in Antarctica - FRY-01 | ecosystem: Environmental > Aquatic > Freshwater > Ice > Glacier meltwater ... | reverse complement strand
TTTATCCGCAAAGCCTTTGGTATGCCGGGCTCGTCATTTTTGGGATTGTGTCCACGTGTTGGGCAGCATGGGCAAGCTACCTGCTCATCACAGGCAGACGCGCTGAACTCGTGACAGAATTTCAACCTAAAAGTGCTAAAGAAGAGCTCAAAGAAGAGCTCGATGACCTCGCACAGCGTTCCAACCTGGACGAGATCACAGGAAAACTATGAATCCGACCATCATCATCCTCGCGTTTTTAATCATGGTGTTCATGATGATCGCCGGCATTCCCATCGCCGTATCGATGGCATTGGTCGGCATCATTGGGGGGATATCCGTCTACGGCATGCCCTTCATGAATTCGATTGCACCCGTCTTATGGGGTGTACAAAATGAGAACCTGCTGACATCGATCCCCTTATTTGTGCTGCTCGGTGAGCTCTTGTTGCGTTCGGGCATTGCTGATCGTATGTACCTCGCGCTATCGGCCTGGTTTGGACGTCTACCCGGTGGCCTGCTTCACACGAATATCGGCAGCTGCGCGCTGTTTTCAGCAACATCAGGCTCTTCGGTCGCAACCGCTGCCACGATCGCCACGGTCGCCTTACCTTCGCTCAACAAGCGCGGCTACCCAGTTCGTGCTTCTCTGGGCTCCATTGCAGCAGGCGGCACCCTCGGCATTCTGATTCCACCCAGTGTGAATATGATCATTTATGGATCGCTCACAAATAACTCAATCGGCAAGATGTTCGTGGCAGGCATTATTCCTGGGCTGTTGCTCACCAGCGCATTCATGCTGTACATCGCGATCAGCAGCATCTTGAGTGGCAACGCAATTCGCGAAGAAAAGATCAGCTTTAAAGAGAAAATCCAAGCCTCCACACATTTGATTCCGCCGCTCATCGTCTTTGGTGTCGTGATGGGGAGTCTGTATCTCGGAATCGCAACGGCCACAGAGAGCGCCGCCTTGGGTGTGACCACCGTACTGCTGTTCATTTTGAAATCTAGACGGATGAGCTGGTCACCGTTACGCGGCTGCTTTATCTCAACCGCTCGTATCTCGGGCATGATTCTGCTGATTATTGCAGCGGCATTTATCTTGAATCTAACCATCAGTCTTACAGGGGTGGCAGAAGTCATGACAAAGTGGGTCACAGGTCTAGGACTGTCCGCGACAGCCTTGCTCCTTGGCTTAATTTTGTTCTACCTGCTGCTTGGTATGTTCATGGATGTGCTGTCCATGATGGTGGCCACCATACCCGTCACATATCCTATCGCGATCGCACTTGGCATCGATCCAATCTGGTTTGGTATTTTCGTGATTTTGATGTGTGAACTCGGTCTCATTACACCACCAGTCGGGATGAATTTATTTGTGGTGCATGGCATTCGCCCTGACAAGGGCACCATTGGTGACGTCATGTGGGGAGCACTTCCCTACGCGATCATTATCATTCTTTTTACCTTTTTACTGATGGTCTACCCGCAAATTGTGACTTGGTTACCTGGAAAAATGTAATGATGATGCGCTAAGCTTAAGCCTTCGTCACAGGTTCATGATGCAGAGACTGGTTCAGGCATTTCGGGGCAGCGCCCTACGCCACCCCAATTTTCGGATGCTGTGGGCAGCCACGCTACTATCCTCGACTGCACGTTGGGCTGACTTGGTTGTCGTCGGCTGGATCACCTTGCAAGTCACCGACTCTCCTCTGATGGTAGGAATTGTCGCCGGTTGCAAAATGGCAGGCTACATTTTGGCGCCTCTCATGGGGGTGGCTGCTGACCGGATGGATCGACTCAAACTCTTGATTACGGCATCCGTTGTGAGTGGCGGGATCGCAATCATCATGCTGATCCTGTTATTGACCGACTCTCTGAGTACCACCTATCTGATTGTGCTGTCGCTGATTAGCAGCCTGACTTGGGCACTCGATAGCCCAACACGCCAAGCCTTCATTCCCGATGTTGTAGAAAAAGAAGATCTGACCAATGCCGTGGCGCTCAATGCAGTCGCGACTGAACTCACCGTTGTGATTGGTCCCGCAGTTGGCGGACTCTTAATTCCAGCCCTGGGCATGAGCGGCGCCTACTGGTTTATCGCTGGAGTTTATCTCCTCGATCTGCTGGCGCTTTTGGGTTTGAAACGCTCTAAGCAACCTCTCAAACAAACACCACCCCGCACCCACGAACCTCCCCTGCAAAGTCTGATCGCTGGCTTTAAGTACGCACGCAGCAACCAACCCGTCCTCGTGCTGCTGATCATTGCATTTATGCTGAACTTTTTTGTAGCGCCCTATCGCTACTCATTGTTGCCACTATTTTCCCACTATGTGTTAGATGTTGGATCGACTGGCTATGGCATGCTGACAGCGATGGCCGGACTGGGCGCACTCACCGCAGGACTGGTAGTCGTCTCACTCGGAAATTTTAAGCGGCGTGGACCTTTGGTGATTTTTGGCGGCCTGCTATGGTCACTTTCGCTGTTTGTATTTTCGTTTTCAACTTCTTATTACATCTCGCTCGTCCTAATCTTTTTTGCTGGTATCGCCCAAGCAATTACTTGGACGTTGATCGCCACACTCATTTTGAACAACACCACGGAGTCGATGCGCGGTCGCGTGATGGGCCTACGAACTGGAGTGGTCATTAGCCTACCCTTTGGCAATCTGATGGCAGGCGCGATGGCTGAGCAAGTTGGCGTGGCGTTCGCCTTGGGTGGCTATGCCGTCTGTGCGGCCGGCCTCATGTGGCTGATCGTCGCCTGGATGCCTAGTTTAAAGAAACTTCAGTAGTTCTTGATCGTTGTATGCTTTGGCATAATCGACATTTCCTAATCAATACCCATCATCACCCACATCCCGCTTACTCAAATATCAAGGCCAAATAATGAAGTCATATTGGATGCAAACAGTTGGAAACAAGACTGTCCTCGAAATGCGTGACATTGAAATACCCACGCCTGGTCCTAGGCAAGCGCTAATCCGCTTGCATGCCGCCAGTCTGAACCGAGGTGAATTTGTAATCGGGCACGGCTTGCACAAAGGCGGTCAGGCCAGCGCGATTGGCATGGAAGGCTCAGGCGTTGTTGAGGCGATCGGTACCGAGGTACAGAACCTCAAGGTGGGCGACAAAGTGATGGGGCGCTGTCGTGGCGCGTTTGCTGAATACGCTTGTATGGACAGCGTCGAGGCGATGCCGATCCCTGCAACCCTCACCTTTGAACAAGCTGCAAGCGTACCGCTCACTTTCCTAGTGGTGCATGACATGCTTTCTCTTCAGGGCAAGCTGCAGCCAAATGAATGGCTACTGATTCACGGCGTCTCCTCCGGTGTCGGCGTCGCCGCATTACAAACGGCCAAAGCGATGGGGGCAAAAGTCATTGGCACCTCGGGCTCTCCCGAAAAACTGGCTCGACTCAAGGAACACGGCTTAGACCTTCCACTATGTCTACGTGGCTCAGGGTTTGAAGCCGCCGTGATGGAGGCGACTGGTGGCAAAGGCGCCAACTTGGTGGTGGACACTGTGGGCGGTTCAGTCTTTGCGGAAAGCATTCGTTGCATGGGGTTCGAAGGACGCTTTGCCATGGTCGGCTATGTCGATGGTGTGCTGTCTGCTGAGCTAGACTTGCTGGCGCTTCATGCAAAGCGCTTGCGACTCTTCGGTGTGTCAAACAAGCTTCGTAGCGCTGAACTGCGCGCTGAATTCTTGCCGGAATTTAAAGCGGAGGTCATCCCCGCCATTGCCGATGGCCGCATTAGACCTCTCGTCGATCATGCCTTTGACTTTGATCAACTCGAGCAAGCCAAAGAGATGATGGAAACCAACAAGCATGTCGGCAAAATTGTGCTGCGGATGCCTGTTTAGTCCCATTTTGATCGTAGGTTATTTCATATGCTCACGTTCCCAGTCCTCAAAACTGGGAACCACCATCTCGAAATGATCGCGTGTGCGTGTATACAACTTACCAAACATCCGGCCAACAGGTCGATATAGTTCTGGATTGATATAGTTGGTGACGGGATCAAGCAACCCGTCACGAACATGCATTCGGACAACTTTCCCGATTGCGATATTGCGCGTTGGGCCAATCTGAAGCAATGCAATTTTTTCACACTCAAACGCAACGGGTGCCTCAACAATCCGTTTAGGGCGAACGATCCGTGAAGCGGTCAGCGTGAGCCCAGCTTGCTCTACTTCCGAGATGTTGCTCGGAAAATCGATTGCACAAATATTCATTGCTTGAGCCATCGGCTCATCTACTAAATGGATGACAAACTGCCCATTGTCACGAATATTAATGGTCGTATCTTTCAGCGCTAGATTATGTCTCTTAGTCTCGAGTCCTAAGACCATGACAGGAGGATCTTCGCCCATACAGTTAAAAAAACTATAGGGCGCCGCATTGTCTCCAAACTGCTCCGAGAACGTGGTCACCAACGCAATCGGCCGTGGCACGACGGTTGAAGACAAAAGCTTGTATTGCTCTGCAGGTGGCAGAGCATTGATATCAATTTCCATTATTCACGCCTGTTGAAGTGATTATTCTGAAAAATAGTCTGCATTCGCCATCAACCAGTCAGCATAATCAGCCATAACATGCGGTAAATGATATGACGCTGAAAATCCAAGATCGTCTTTAATACGACTGGCATCCAGACTCGCACGATCCCGCATATCGTAATAATCAATCGATGCAGCTTGACGCTCGTTTTGATGTGACCAATGAAATGCAGGGAATCGCTTTGTTAGCGCCTCGCACCAATGCTCAGGTGTCTCCTCCCACTTGGTATTACAGGAAAGATTGTAGGTGTCATGAGACAATGCTGGCGCAAACATCAACAGAATGATGGCCTCCGCCAAGTCACGGCTGTAGATCATTTCACGTCGAGGATAGGCGCTCGGCAACACAACCGATTGGCCGTTCGCACAAGCTCGGGCGATCTGCGCCAACGGGCTGACCAGATCACGCACTCCAGTTGAGGTCTCCCAAGGACCAAACACCGCTCCGATGCGACCTGTCACCGCTTCCACCTTCAATAAGGAAGCCATGCGCAACACCATCCTCTCACCCGCATATTTGGTGATCCCATACAAGCCTTCCGGGATGGGTGGCGTGCCTGCCTCTTGACATATAAATCGATCAAATAGACTGGCGCCATATACGGTCAAAGAACTCGGAAAGACAACCCGCTTAACCTGTGCTCGACCACTGGCTCTCAGCACATTCAAATTACCTAACAAATTAACGTCGATCACTGAGTGGGGGTCAGCCAATTCCCGTGAGGGTCCTGCAGTAATAGCTGCCCCAAGAAAAACATGCGAAATAGTGTGACGAGCAAATACAGCATCGACTGCACGTTGATCGCAAACATCGTCTAACTCAAGACAAACCAGGCTCTGCTTTGAACCAATCGCTCTTAAAAAAGCCTTCGGCAGCGCTCGACGATCCATGACAATCACATGCTCACCCCGATTGAGCAATGCTTCGATCACGTTTAAGCCAACAAAGCCTGTTCCACCCGTCAATAAAATACTCATGACGTCCTCGATTCAAAATGATTCATGTGAGCTATCAACACCGCACAATCACAATCACAATTAAGCCGCGGTTTAGGGTTCTTCTATGATGCCGGGCGGTAGTGCAGTGACGTGATCGTATATTTCACCAGGTCGTGTGATCCAAACTTTGTCGCGCTGAGGATGATTCACGATGTGCTCAAGCGCTTTACGCAAAGCATGTAGCCTGTAGGGCTGACCAAAGATCATCGTATGCAAGGCAATGCCCAGTACCAACGGTTGCTTGGTGGACTGATGAAGCATCTCTTCGAACTGATGGACGATCATCGTCGCAAACTCTTCGGCTGTATGATGACGCACAAGAATTTGAGGAGAATCGTTGATTTCCAAGGAATAAGGAATCGACATTAGCTTGCCCTGTCTGGTTTTCATCCAGATAGGCTGATCATCGCAGGGCCAATCCATTTCATAAAAATAGCCTGCTTCCTGCAGGAGGTCAGGCGTGAGACGGCTTTGCGACATCCACGGCCCCATCCATCCGCGAGGCGCGACACCTGTTTTATCCTTGATGAAGGATCGCACCTCCTTGAGCATCCTTAACTCATCCTCTTCCCACCATTCGCCATGCCGTTCGGCATTGGTGCGACCATGTCCAACAATTTCATCACCACGCGCCAAGATCGGCTCAATGACATCGGGTGCATAATCAAATACGGAGGTATTGACCAAATGACAAGCGGGAACCTTCAAGTCATTCAGGAGATCATACATTCTCCAGACACCGACTCTATTACCGTAATCACGCCAAGCAAAGGATCTGGAGTCAGGTGCTGGAAGTGCGTTGGAGACGGCATGTCCCATTCCGCTACCAAATGCAAAATGCTCGATATTGAGTGCGAAATAAATCGCTAATCTTTTGCCTTCTGGAAACGAGTAATCCGGACGTTTGATGATTGGGGAATACTTGAATCGCCCATGATAAGGTAGCTCGATCAATTTAAAAACTCCGTAAAAGTTGCTTAATACTTTGCTGCCTGCTCGTCATTAGAGGCTCGAAAACGCGCAACCGCTTCCGTGTGGAACGCTCGTTCACGCAAACCGTAATCCTCTTGAGGACGCGGTTCATCATCAAAATAGTTAAACTTGTCCTCACCACGCACCAGTGCCGCAGTCACTCTAGTGCTACTCGTGCAACGGGCATGGGTTGGGACATAACTAAATCCCAAACCGACCCTTCGATAGTCTGTATTGTTAGATCCTGAAGAATGGACGAGGAAAGTATCGTGCATCGAAAACTGACCCGCATGCACCGCCATGAATTCAGTTTTCGAACGGTCAAAGGGCACATCGACCGTCTGACCTTTAGACAGCAAGATCGTATTTTTATGATCCTCTGCGTGATGTAGTTGCCCAAGTTTGTGTGAACCTGGCACAACCTCCATACATCCCGCTTCGACTGGTGCATCGGACAGCGCAACCCAGACTGTAATTTGAGTACTGGGGTCTAGACCAAAGTAAGTCGCGTCTTGATGCCAGTCAATATATGCAGTTGAATGGGCGCCTTTGGGCCAGACTGAAAGGTGGAACAAACGAATATTCGGCCCGATGAGATCCTCTACGGCATCCAGAATCTTGGGGTGGCGCGCGACCTCGTCCACCCACTTAAACAGCAAATGCGGCTTGAAATTAAACCCTTTACCTAGCTCAACACCGTGGGCTTTCTCAAAACCTTCGAGTTGCTTTAAGTAAGCAGTTGCCTGTTCGCGCGTGAAACAGTCTACGGGATACACATACCCATTATCTTCAAACTGTTTAACTTGCTCGGCAGTAAGTACCTTACCCATGAGTCTCTCCTAAATGGTTCAATTCACTGAAATCAAATCTACATGACCGATCTACATGACCGTCCAGCCACCATCACAAAACAACTGACTTCCTGTTGTAAAGGAAGAGTCATCAGAGGCTAAAAAAAGTGCTGCCTTAGCCACTTCCTCTGGTAAGCCAAAGCGTCGCATGGCGTGTCGATTCTCCCAACGTTCTCGCGTTGCAGCGGTATCTTCATAACGCGTTAAAGAATGACGCGACATAGGCGTATCGATCACTCCAGGCATCAAGACATTTACGCGTATCCCGTGCGGGGCATGATCAACAGCCATCGTCTTAGCAAGCGCAGCTATTGCCCCTTTGGATGCGATATAAGCTGCATTATTGCCACCACTCGAAATCACGAGTTGCGATCCCAGCAACACGATCGAGCCAGAGCCTGCCTTAATCATGTGTGGCAAAGTGTGGTGCATCCAGAAATAGCTGCCTTTGACATTAACATCAAAGACTTTGTCCCATAAGGCCTCATCGATCGTAGCCACAGTGCCACCCACCGAAATACCCGAGCAGGGCATCAACACATCAATGCGTCCCCACTTAGTGAGAATTGCAGGTACTGTTTGTGCAACGCGGGTACCATCCGTCACATCGACAACATAGGTGTCCACCACACCACCGGCAGCACGAATACGAAGCGCCGTCTCATTCAATAACGTTTCATTCTTGTCGACTAAAGCAACTTTTGCACCCTCTTGGGCGAATAGCTCAGCCGTTGCAGCACCAATCCCGGACGCTGCACCGGTAATAATCGCAACGCGAGATGTGAGTTTTCCCATATCAATCAATCAAGACCAAGGTAAGCATTGCGGATTTTGGGGCTCTGCCGCAACTCGGCCGCATCACCCACTGCGACGACTCGACCCAGCTCAAGAATGACCGCACGCGAGGACAGTCCGAGTGCCCAGATTGCATTTTGCTCGGACAAAATCACAGAGATTTTTTCTTTTTCTTTTACTTCTTTTAAAATTTCACCGATGCGCTCAACAATGATTGGCGCTAAGCCAAGCGATGGCTCATCAAGCAGAAAGAGTTTAGGAAAAGACATTAGGGCGCGACCAATCGCAAGCATTTGTTGCTCACCACCACTCAAACTTCCGGCGTCTTGCTTGTGACGTTCCTTAAGTCGGGGAAAATAACCATAAATTTGCTCACTTCGTTGCTCAAACTCTTGGCTTGTTCTTGTATAGGCACCAACACGTAAGTTGTCTGCAACCGAGAGTGCTGGAAACACACGTCGTCCTTCAGGCGAATACCCGACCCCCAAGCGTAAAACCTCATGAGGTTTCAAGCCTTTCAGTGCCTGCCCGTTATAAGTAATCGAGCCAGTAGCGTATGACGCCATCCCTAAAATGGCCTTCAGAGTGCTGCTTTTACCTGCACCATTCGAACCGATTAAAGCGACCGTTTCGCCCTCGAGCACCTCGAACGAAATATCATTCGTTCCCTGAATGCTTCCATAACGTACGTTAAGGCTCTCAATCTGCAGCAGTGGCATGGCTCTTCCCCAGATAAGCTTCAATCACGAGTGAATTTTCCAAGACCTCTTTTGGGGAACCTTGGGCGATCTTCTCCCCTTGGGAGGTCACCACTAGACGATCGCACAAGCCTGAAATAAAGCGCATATTGTGATCAATGACGACAACAGAAATTCCTTGTTCTCTGACACGTTTAATGGTGTCTCTCACGTGATCAGTTTCTTCGGCGCTTAGGCCTGCAACAGGCTCATCCAACAAAATCATTCTGGGCTCGGCAGCAAGCGCAATCACAATTCCCAATGTTTTTTGATGTCCATAAGGCATCTCACTGGCATCCGTATCTGCAAATTGTTCGAGTCCGAGCCAAGCCATTAGACGCTCAACTTTTTCGGTCGTTTGCTTTTGCAACTCACGGGCATGACGCGAGGACAGGAACGATGCAAGCATCCCAGGATAACGATGCAGAAAAGCACCGCGCAACGCATTTTCCCGCACAGTTTGATTACCGTAAACAGTAGTGGACTGAAAGGTTCTGACAAGACCCAGTGCTGCACGCTTGTGTGGCGCAATTTTAGTGATGTCTTCGCCACCAAAAATGACTTCCCCTGAGGTTGGCATAATCATGCCCGTCACAAGGTTAACAACCGTTGTTTTCCCTGCGCCGTTGGGCCCGATCAACCCCAAGATCTCTCCGTCTGAGACTTCAAAATCTAGATTTCTAACGGCATGCAACCCACCAAATTGGCGACATAGTTTTTTCACTTGTAAAAGGTGACTCATGATGTCTTACCTGCCGTGAGTTTTTGAATAAGACGACGCAGCGCCTCCATCAATCCAATAATCCCGCCTGGCAAAGCCGCCATCACGACGATCAAAATCACGCCAAAGATCACACGCTGCAAGTCTACGTAGCCTCTGAGTAACTCAGGCAAGGCAGCCAAGAAAGTGCTTCCCAACACGGGACCGAGCAAGTAGTACATTCCACCCAAAACGTTCATTACCACCAGATTGAGGGACGCTTCCATGTTGAAGGCCGAGGGATCAATAAATTGCAGCAAGTAAGTCTGCAAGATGCCATACACGCCCACCAGCGTGCAGGAGATCACAAAAATTGTGATCTTAAGCTTAATGACGGGGATTCCAGAACATTCAGCTAATTTTTCAGCCTCACGCACGGAGTCCATAGCGCGACCAATTTCAGAAGACAAGATTCGCCAGGCGATTCCGACGCACACAACAGCGGCACCTAATGCCAGATAGTAAAAACCTGTTGGCGTCTTCATGATGTCCAGACCGGGTGGTATGTTTTGTATACCGTTCGCACCACCGGTCAAGCTTTGCCACTCTACGAAAATCATTCTAATGATCTCACCGACCAAAAAGGTCACCAGTACAAAGTACTTACCAGTCAGTCTCAACACGATTGGGCCCAAAATCAGCGCGAGGAGCCCAGATGCTAAACAACCCGCCACCATCGCCAACCAAAAGGGGACGCCGAGTCGCATTTGCAGCAGCACGCAGGTGTATGCCGCTACTCCCATAAACGCGGCATGCGCCAAAGAAACATGCCCTGTACGAATGATCAAATTAAGGCTCGTGGCACCAATGGCCGACAGCACAACCATTGTTCCGATCGTGATGTAGAACTTATTGTTAAATATCAGAGGCCAACTCAACAAAATCAGAATTGCAATAGCTGCACCTGCGCAAGCCAATCCTGACATGCCAAAAAGGACACCTTTAGTTGCTTTGCCACTATCGCTACGCGAAGAGTTATTCAGGTTTGCCAAGGAGCCCCCACGGTCTAAAGATCAGCAAGGCGACAACAACGCCGAAGGAAACAAAGGAGGACACTGCGGCGCCGTAGAATGTGGAGAGAAAGCTTTCGCCCATCCCCAGCAAGACACCACCAAGTGCAGCCCCTGGGATGCTGCCCATCCCACCGAGAATGACAACGATAAAGGCCACCATCAACGGGCGCTCACCAATGAAGGGGGATAGCGCATACGTTTGTGCATACAGTCCACCAGCCAATGCGGTCATGAAAATCGCCACAAAAAAGGCCAACCGATAGATAAAGGTGGTATTAATCCCTTGAGCCGCAGCGATATCCACATCCTGAGATGCTGCGCGCATGGCCAACCCATGTCGAGTTTTAGTCACAAAGAACCAGAAAAGCGATAGGACAACAATTGTGATGCCCATAATGACTAGACGATCCATCGGAATCGTCAAACCCCAAACGCTCAAAATTCCGGAGGCGGCTGCAGGTATCGTGCGCTCGTTGACATCCCAAATCATGACGCTAGAAAAGACGATCGCCATGTTCAAACCCATCAGTCCAATCATGCTTTGGAACATTTTCTGATAGAACCAGCGATAGACTAAGTATTCAAAAATCAGTCCAAAGCACGCAACGGTAAAGGCGGAACCAAAGACCGCGAGAGCATAAGGAAGTTTGAAAGAGCCGTAGGCATAGAAAAGTGCATAGCCGCCTAACATCGCGAAGGCGCCGTGCGCAAAGTTCACTACGCGCATGATGCCAAACAGAAGCGTAAAGCCGAGAGCAACCAGCACATAGATTGCAGACAGACTTAAGCCGTTCACGACCACCTGACTCAGTATTGGCAATGTAAACATATCTATCCTTACCAGACAAAACACATAGTGGGTTAGCCGATTAAATCAACTAACCCACCCTTCTAGTCTTATCGTTTTTCTGGGGAGATAGCAGCCCGAGTCACGATCTTGCCGTCTTTAACTTCGACAATCCAGAAGCGGAGCAGCAACTGATGATTAACACCATAGTCACCCATTCCACCCCACTGCACAGGGCCAAAGAGACCAGCTTCATAGCCATCGAGCTTTTTCAGAGTGTCGCGGACTTTATCGACATCCAGTGATCCAGCCCGACGCATCGCTTCGAACAAATTCAACGCCGCGTTGTACCAGCCAGGGGCTTGTGCATTAATCACACCATCACCATATTTTGCACGATATGTTGCCAAAAACTTTTTAGCTTCAGGCATGTTGAAGTCAAACACGTTCAGAGAAATGAAGCCTTCAGCGAGAGGACCACCAATGCTCATGATCTCATCAACAGAGGGGCCGCCCACCTGCCAAATCTTTCCCTTAAAGCCCGCTTGTTTTGCTTGCTTGAGGATCAGACCGGCTTCACCTGGCGCATTGCTGTTCAGGTCAAGCAGATCAACCCCCTGAGCCATCATGCGCGTGAGTAACGGCGTGAACTCTTTCGAACCCCGGTCATACAACTCTTTCCAAACCTCAAAGCCGTTATCGCGGTAATACTGCTCAAGCTGGGGAACTACGGCCTGTCCAACTGCGTCGTTTGGCGCAATCAAAGCCACTTTCTTGGTATTTGGAAAGTTGTCTCGATACCACTTCACCATCGCAGGTCCAAACTCAACCGTACTATTCATGGCGCGGAAGTTGTATGGCGACTTAGCTTCGTTCTTCAGGATAGAAGGTGCAAAGCCATTCGACAACAGAAGCACTTTGGCGGGTGTTGTCACAGCCATGGCGCCCAACACCGATGGAGAGCCAATCGGGCCAATGATGAATTTAATTTTCTCGCTATTAATCAGCCGATCCGCTGCCAATCTGCCACCTGCTGCGGTGTACTGATCGTCGAACATCACAAGTTTTGGTCGATAGGTCTTATCACCAACTTTGAGTCCACCAGCGGCATTGACCTCGTCCACTGCCATTTGCACGCCACGCTGCAGGGCGATTCCCCAAGCTGTTCCGCCGCCTGAGAGAGATCCAATGCCACCTATCTTTAATTCTTCTTGTGCGCTTACTCCCGAACTCAGCGCGAGAGCTGCCACACAGGCAAGGGTTTTCAGTTTATTGAGCATTTCAAAGTACTCCTAAAGCAAAGTAAAGGGACTTAATCACACTGACTCAAGCGAATTGGACCCAAAAAAGGATACCAACCATACAACCTACGACCATTTCAAATTAGCCCAATCAATTTTGAGCGTCAACGAAATATTTTGTTAGACCACTATTTGGAACTCCATATTTCCTGACTTAACCATTGCAGTACGGATGAGATGGACTCTATAGTAGGGACGGGAATTGATACGTTTTACGTACATTTCAGGAGGATTGAGGCCATTTTCAAAAACTTTACATCTGGAAGGAGTTGTCATTTTGGAATTGCGACAGCTACGCTATTTTTTGCGAATTGTTGATTTAGGCAGCATGGGTAAGGCTGCCGCTGAGCTTGATCTCGCAACTGCTGCGCTGAGTCAGCAAATCAGCAAACTCGAAAGTGAGCTTGGCGTACTCCTGTTGCAAAGGAGCTCGTCGGGTACCAAGCTCACTGAGGCTGGTTCGGTCTTTTATCGCAGCGCACAACTCGTTTTGCGTCATGCGGATGACGCTATCAGTATCGCTCAAAGGATGCAGATTACAGGTCGCGTGAGTATTGGTTTGACACCTGCGACGATCTCAGTCCTGGCGATGCCGCTCTTTGAAACAATGAAAACAAGATATCCCGAGGTTGAGGTACACATCGTAGAGTCCTTCTCAGGCTACCTCTCAAATATGCTCAACTTAAGGCAACTGGATCTCGCAGTGCTGTTCGAAATTGAGGCTGCATATTCATGGGAAATTACCCCCCTACTATCGGAAGGACTCTTTGCGCTCTACTCACCCTACTTCGAAATTACAACGCCTCCAGGTGGATTGAGTTTGCTTCAAGTCGTAGACTTGCCACTCGTGCTACCAAGTAAGCGGCATGGATTCAGAAGAGTGCTGGAGACTCGTTTCGCTCAAAGAGGTTTAGCACCATCTACCATTACCGAAGTCGACTCGCTGTCAGTGTTGCTCGAGCTTGTTCGCTCAGGATATGGCGTCTCTGTTCAACAGAGCGCCGTAACATCAAGAGCACTTTCAATGGGCCTCAGTGTCACCCGACTCATTGACCCTGAAGCTCAATTACAAAACTTTCTTGTGAACTTGCCTGAAAAGGAAATGTCCCCGACTGCAAGCGTCGCAAAAACTGTCCTGATCGAAGTTGTGAAAAAACTTGTCCGAGAAGGAAAATGGGATGCCACGGTGTTAACTAAAAGTTAAGGCGCAGTTGGTTTTTACTAAAGGGCTAGGTCGCTCAATCCTTCTTTTTATTGCGCTGCCACTCTTCAAGCGTTGGAATCACCATTTCGAAGTTATCTTGAGCACGCGTGAACTGACGTCCGTACATTCGGCCAACAGGACGGTACAGATCCAAATCGATATGGTTATTTTTCGGGTCAAACAGTTCATCGCGCACATGCATCATCACGACCTTTCCCAGCGCAATTTTACGGAAAGGCGAAAGTTCGATCAGCGCTATTTTTTCGCATTCAAAGGCGATCGGCGCTTCAACGATTCTCTTTGGACGAACGACACTCGATGCGGTTAAGGTGAGCCCTGCCTCCTCGATTTCAGAAATACCGCTCGGAAAATCAATCGCACAAACATTCATGGCGTTCGCAATGGGTTCATCAATCATATGGATGACGAACTGCCCATTGTTGCTGATGTTCACCGTTGTATCTTTCAGTGATTGGTCGTGCCGTTTTGACTCCAGCCCCAAGACCATCACTGGCGGATTGTCGCCCATACAATTGAAAAAACTGTAGGGCGCAGCATTATCACCATACTCATCCGAAATCGTTGTCACCAAAGCAATAGGCCTGGGCACGACAGTTGCCACCAGCAACTTATACTGCTCTGCTGGTGGCAAGGCATTAATATCAATTTGCATCTCTTAGAGCCTGTGTCAGGATATGTCGATCAGTCAAACACTTCTGTTTGATCACAAGAAGGATTTAATTTGAAGTTGAAATACCTGCATTTTTGATCACAACACCCCAACGGTCATACTCTTTCTTGATGTAGGCCTGCGAGTCTTCGGGCTTACCAAAGACCAATTGCGCCCCACCCGCTTGAAGACGCTTTTGCGCATCAGTACCCGTCAATGACTTCACCAAAGCCTTATTCAAAAAATCTACGATTTCCTTAGGCGCTTTGGAGGGCACCATTGGCATATACCAGAGCGACGAAATCATCTTTGGATAGCCCAGCTCGGCAAACGTCGGGAGCTCAGGAGCCAAACTGTTACGTTGAGTGCTGACCGCGGCAATGGCACGAAGCTTTCCACTCTTGATATGTGGCATCAACGATGGGAATCCGTCAAACATAATATCGACTTGTCCACTGGCCACATCCACCACGGCTGGCGCGGAACCCTTATAGGGAACATGCAACATTTTGACGCCTGCTTCGGTCATAAACAACTCAGCAGTCAAGTGTGGGGCACTGCCAGCGCCGGGTGTAGCAAAGCTCATCTGACCATTTTTCTTTTTAGCCAACTCGATCAGTTCTTTGACATCCTTGACCGGCAAGTTCGCGTTCACAGCCAATACCAAGGAAAATTCAGCGATAACGCCAAGGGACATGAAGTCTTTGAAAGGGTCATACGGTGTCTTTGTATAAAAATGTGGGCCAATGCCATGTGTCGAGATTGCGCCCTGCAAAATGGTGTAACCATCTGCAGGCGCCTTGGCCACATAAGCTGTCGCAATCGTTCCGCTCGCACCCGCCTTGTTCTCAATCAGAACAGACTGTCCAACTTCTTTGGATAATGCCTCACCAACGGTACGCGCCACAAAGTCTGCAGCACCGCCGGGTGGAACCGTCACGACGAAATTAATCGGCTTATCTGGATAGCGGCTTTGACTATGCGCAGAAAATGGCAACATTGACAGAGGAACGGTCAGCGCCAGTGCGGCACCGGCGACAGCTTTCAAAAAAGTACGGGTATGCATAGTTATTCAATCCTGATGGAAAAGGGCAGGTTTTAAAGTGGCGGTTTCAAGTTTTAAGGGCTTAACATCTCAACATCTTAAAGTCTCAACAGCTAAGCGAATTTTGATCTTTTGGATTGCTGATTACTTGTCAGTACTCCCAGGGACGATCCCATCGGGCAAGCTATTGATGTGATCGTAAATTTCGCCGGGACGCGCGAGCCAAATATCATCGCGATGTTTAAGGATATGTTGCATCACCCGTCTTAACTGCCTCAAGCGATAAGGTTGACCGAGAATGAAGCTATGCAACACAATACTCATCACCAAAGGTCGTCGAGCAGACTCCTCAAGCATCTCGTCGAACTGATCAATCAGGTTTTCACAATAGAGCTGAGCAGGGGTGCGTCGAGAAATACATTCAATCGAATCATTCAAGTCATGAGAATAAGGGATCGACAAGAGGCGACCATGCTTGGTGCGAAACCAAACAGGCTGATCATCCAGCGGCCAGTCCATCATGTATTTAAAACCCTGCTCTTTCAACAGATCGGGTGAGTCATAGGTTTGCGAAATATAAGGGGCAAGCCATCCTTTGGGCGCGACACCCTCGTGCTTGAGAATAGTCTGTGCCGCTTCTCGAATACAAGCACGCTCTTGTTCAAGGTTCATGTCCACCTGACGCTCCGAATTGGTGCGTCCATGCCCGACAATCTCATCGCCTCGTTGACTGAATGCTGCGATCATCTCAGGACAATAGTCGTAAAGCTCAGTGTTCACCAACAATGCATAAGGAAAATCGAGATCGCGGGCGAGCTCAAGTAGACGCCATGCTCCCACTCTGTTTCCATAATCTCTCCACGCAAAGCTGCGCGAGTTAGGTTGAGGATGAGGGACGGCATAGTCATTACCCATCCCCTCTCCAAAAGCAAAATGCTCAACATTCAGGCTGAAATGGATCGCCAACCGCTTGCCTCCTGGCCAGCTATAGTCTGGACGGTCAATGATGGGAGAGTAGTCATAGCGATTGTGAGATTTCAACATCTGAACAAGACTCCTAAAGACCTGAAAAAGTGATGTAATTAAATCGATAGTATCCTCAAACTCATTGGAAAATCCATGAAAATAAAGTTGGCTGAAAATTTCAGGGCCGTCTTTTATGCGCCCTTCTATGCCACGCACGCTTTGGGTCTGTTCAAGCAGGAAGGGGTAGAGATTGAGCTCATTGACTCCCCCTCTCCCGGCAGTGGCATCTCAGATATGCTCGCTGGCAACATAGATGTGGTTTGGGGTGGACCGCTTAGAGTCATCAAACAACGAGACCAAGAGACCGACTCTGAAAACGCATTAGTCGCATTTTGTGAAGTAGTCGGCAAGGATCCATTTTTTTTGGTTGGCCCTAAAAAAAATCACACCTTTGAGCTCAAAGACTTAATAGGTCAACGCTTGGGCGTTGTCACTGAAGTCCCGACGCCATGGCTTTGTCTGCAGCAAGACCTAAGAGATGCGGGGATTGCAATCGACTCGATCAATGTCCAAGCCAACAACACAATGGGAGAAAATCTAGCTGCACTTCAAACGGGCGAAATCGATTATGCCCAGTACTTTGAGCCGTTCGTCTCTCAAACAATCGCTTCTTGTGCGGGAGTCGTTTTACATGCCGCGAATAGTCGCGGTCCAACTGCTTATACAACTTTTATTTCAACCAGAAAAATCATTGCGCAAAAACAGTCTGCGTTTGAAGCAATGATTCGCGCAATAGAAAAAATGGGGCCTTGGATCCAGGCACACACAGGTCAAGAGCTTGCAAAAATAATTGCCCCCTACTATCCACATGTCACACCAGACATACTGGCTCAAGCAATGGAGCGCTACAAAGAAGCCGGCCTGTGGTTCTGCAAGAAATCAATCTCGCGTGTGGGTTTCGAACGTTTAAAAATCAGTATGCGTGAGGGGGGATTCATTAGCAGCAATCCGACTTACGAAAACTGCATTGCCCCATTTTCACAACAGGGATTTTGATCTAATGGACAATTAATGAGAAAATTTAGTTTAGGTAGGATCAATGAGCTCAAAACATACCTGCCCTTTCCGTTAATCGTCCGCTCGTTACTCGATATGAAATTAGCCTGTATTTTTAAATGGCAGAGAATATTTCTTCTCTGCTCACTCCTTCTCGGCGTCTCGCCTAGCGTTCAAGCCTCAAATGGTAGCGCTGGCACGAGTGGTACGGGCGGCTCGAGTTCAAACTGGTTTGGTACCGCCTTGTCACATGTCAAAGACACATAGCGCGATGGGCAACTTGAGCTCTATTTACCTTTCTGGTCCTATCATCTCCCCTTTGCCTATACGCCCTCTCAAAGGGCCGAGTACACCGAATATCCAGCTGGAATCGGTCTGGGCAAAGGACGATTTAATAAAAGTGGCAACTGGGAAGGCATCTATGCAATGGGTTTTAAGGACTCGCATGGAGACCCCTCTTTTATGTTGGGCTATGGTTGGATCCCCATGTGGAACATAGGACAAAGCGAAGTGAAAGTTGGCGCCGGACTGACAGGATTTTTAATGTCGCGTCAAGACTACTGGAACGGCATACCATTTCCTGGGGTACTGCCAGTCGCTTCGATTAGCTATAAACGAGCAAGTATTCAAGCTGCCTACGTGCCTGGCGGACAAGGCAATGGCAATGTCATTTTTATGTGGGGTAAGTTCGGGTTTTAATTAACTAGAATTGCGAACTTAATCAAGAATTAATTACGTCCCTGTTTTGGTCTTCGATTAGGCGCGACATAAGGTTTCAACTGGCGCAAAGGATACAGGGAAAGAAGCTGTGGCCTACCAATACCATTCAATGCAAACGGCATAATGAGAGTGGCATCAAGCCCACCATACAAAGTATCTTTTTGCAAAGTGCTTGGTGACAAACTGTCCGTCAAAAATTGCGTCATGGAAATGGTCGTGATAACAGAGACATTTGACGTGATTGAGGAATCTGGCGTTAGAGGAATGACTGGTGCAACAGGAATGAATGGAATAACTGGTACGACAGGTATCACTGGTGTGATCGCGAGAATATCCGCGAATGTTTTAGCTGTAGTATTGCTGACATAATTACTAGCATCTGTTCCTGTTAATGCGATACCGGTCACGATAACCGTCTTGTTGGTACCTACATACATATCAGTAAAGTTTGCCGCAGAATTGTGAAGGAAGACGATATCGGATGCCAGTGGCGTCGCCGACAGCGTCACCGCATCGGTGGTCGTGGCATCGTAGACCTTGTCAATCCCGGTCGCAGTTACGGTGAGAGGTGCAGGTGTAATGTCAGCGGTGGTGACCGCCGTCGTGTTCGAGGTGTAGTTCCCCCCATCAGTACCACCGAGAGAGATTCCCGAGACGTTGACTGTCTTATCCACACCGACGTTCTTATCCAAGAAGTCCGCCGTG
>Ga0105050_10004269_pt1 | contig 19127 bp, 20 predicted proteins | sample FRY01_FD_78088 | JGI IMG/M metagenome (GOLD analysis project Ga0105050, IMG submission 78088) | Freshwater microbial communities from Lake Fryxell liftoff mats and glacier meltwater in Antarctica - FRY-01 | ecosystem: Environmental > Aquatic > Freshwater > Ice > Glacier meltwater ... | reverse complement strand
AACTTTTTACCTACGACACATTTTTGAAGATAAACTTATTTTAGATAACGGGAACTTTAATGGATTTAGTGGTTTTCATCATGATCCATGCTTAATCATAAAAACAGCAGGGAAAAGCCAGGGAGTATCATTTAAAATTCTTCAAGAAATAACTGGGCCTGCCGGAAGTTATAAACTTATCTTCCAAGGTACGAATAAACTTATTCCTAAAAGTTTTTTTCCTTATAATTGGTCAAGAACATATGTAATGGAAAAAATAGTTGAAGGGTGTAAAAATGCTGAAAGAGCTAAAGCTCCCGTTAAATTAGCTGAAAATGGGAAATACGTTACATTTGGAATTACTAATGAAGGAATGGAAATAAGAATAATATTCGATAGCGTCGGAAATATTATAAGTGCCTACCCGGAGATAAATTAAAATGACAAAAATTATACTTAAAAAATATCTTAAAAATAAGTATTTTTTTGCTAAATCCAACCAGACCCCTTTCAGGGGAGATATTGTAGCCTTTTTTTTGACAGATTCCTATGATGGTAATTTCATAAAAAAATGGCTTTCAAACACTGATTATATCCAACTGGGAGGTAATATGATTGAACTAGAAAAACGAAATGATTCAATAGTTTTTAGTAATCTTTATGATGATGTAAATAGTAAATTTGAATTTGCAGTTTCGCGCCCAACATTTTTAAAAGTACTTGATGAATGGGAGCAAGCACGTTCAGAATCCAAAGAATATATTGTTATTGAAGTTTCTGATGACAACGATGTACATATTTATGCAACCGACAAAGTAGAAACTAATTAAAACCATTTTCTCTTTTTAAACTTCTTTTGTTTTTTAAGAATTATGTTTTTTAAAAAATCTTTTCTTTTTTAAAACGTTTTTTTTTACATTTTAAAGTCTGTTTTTCTTTCTTTAAACAATTTTTTCTCTTTAATCATAGTCTAGAGGGCGCTACCCGCGCAGGGGCCAAGGAGGTTCTGGCCAACCTCCCTGCACCCAAAACCTTTTTAATACACGCACATGTTACTACCAGAAGAACTGCTGCGCAGTTTTATGTTGGTTATGTGCTGATAAGGTACTTTGCCTTATAGTCATAGTTGGCTGTTGCCAAAGTTGCACAATTTTGTTGCAAATCTTTCTTATAAGATATGTGTGGGACTGTTTTCTGCAAAGTTCTATGATTTAAAAAAGTCTATTATTTGCGCGAGTAGCGCCTTGTAAGAAAGTACCTTATTAGCATATCTTGCGAAGATAAAACTGCGTAACAGTTCTTCTGGTAGCAAGATATGCGTGTATTTAAAGGAGATGGGGGTCCTAGGGGGGTTAGATCGGGAACCCCCGCTAGTGCTGCACGCAAGGTGCCATAAAGACTTTGAATATTAAAAAGAACCTCTTAAAGAAAGAGGAAATATTTTAAAAGATGTTTGGAAAAGTCACTGTCTCTCTGCCGCTTGCCCGCGAAGGGGACCTTTAGACTGTGGTTAATATAAAGATTGATATAAGAAAAAAGTTATTGCGAAAAAGAAATGTTTTTAAAGATGGAACATTGTTAAAAAGTAAACTTACACATCCTTACGATAATGAAAGAATCCATGATCTTCAGCAACGATTTCAAACCCTAAACGGTTATATACTTTTTGTGCTGCGATGTTTGTAGTACGCGTGGCAAGACGAACAAATCTTGCACCAGATTTTTTTAAATCCGACAATGCATAATTAACCAATTTCTCGGCGTAGCGGTTACCACGAAAGGCTTCATCAACTGCGATAAACTGAATACGCGCAGCAACATTGTTAAGCATATAGTAAGTACCAAATCCAACAGGCTCACCTTTTCCATACAAAACAACAATAGTTAACTTACCTTTGTATTGCGGATAGTAAGTACCTGGCGATTTATTGTCCAACATATACTCAACATCAAAGTCTGCTGGCTCCACTAACAAATACCAATTTTCTTTAAATTGCTTTTGAATAAAAGCTTTATGAAGTACAGGGTCATATTTAGAAATACCATCATATGAAGCAGATGCCACCCCTATGCGCGAAAATAGCAAATCTGAATACTTATAAAAAGCGAGACCAATGCCGCTTCCAATAAAAAGAACACCAACTAAGAGCATTACAATTTTACGTACACTGCGGTTCATCATCTATTCTCCTGTTTTACGGTATTCTATTTTTCTTAATGACAGACCTTTTGAATGGGCAGTTTTTAAAACCTGAGAAAGTTTCTTCTCAAGAAGGCCACGCTTGATGTCATTTTCTGTCATTGCTTGTTTTGTTGCAACTACCAATGCAGCCCCCACAATCCGTCTAATCATGTAGCGCAAAAAAGAATGGCCCACAACGGTAATAACATATCCGCCTGTTTTTTCACAGCGATTTAGAGAAATACTTTCTATGGTACGCACGGTATCTTTATCTTCTTCTTCTTTGCAAAACGCACGAAAATCGTGAGTTCCCACAAAAGCAGACAACCCTCGAGCAAGCTTTACATAATCAAATTTAAAAGGATAAAACCATCCAAATCGCTGTAATGTAGGAAGTGGCCGCGTAGTAAAAAAAGTATACTCATAAACTTTGTAGTCTACATTGCGACGTGGGTGAAAACTTGCATCGGTTGATTCGATACTGATAATCAAAATATCTTCTGGTAAGGCGTTATTCCACACCCAACGTATTTTTTCAGGGTCCAAAAACAAAGACGTCTGCAACAAAACAACCTGGCCTGTTGCATGTACTCCTGCGTCTGTTCTTGACGCACCAATAAGTACACTTTCTGGTTGACCAAAAAGATCTATAAAAGTTTCGTGCATAACACGCTCAACCGATCTGCCTGTAGGTTGCCATTGCCATCCCACATAATCGGTTCCATCATACGAGACAACCACTTTATAGAAATACACCTGAACCCTTTTTATGAAAAATTATGAAACACTAAAAAAATAAAGAAACAAAAAGAGTCCCTCAAAAAGAAGGACTCTTTTTATAACTTTAAAAACGCTTATTAACGTTGAGTCGCGCAGTACGGTAAAAGCGCCATAGTACGTGCTAACTTAATGGCACGACATAATTCACGCTGTTTAATCGCACAGTTTCCCGAGATACGAGAAGGTAATATTTTACCACGCTCGGTCAAGAAACCTTTAAGCAACTCAGTATCTTTGTAATCAACAAATTGTACCGAAGTAAGCTTTGAATGCTTTTTTTGACCCGCACCGTAACGTTTGCTACGTTTTTTAACGAGTCGAGAACTCATCTTTAATTTTATTTTTTTCATTATGCAATTCCTTCTTCATCCATTGAATCATTTTCTTGAACAAACCCGTCATCTTTTTTTTCTGAAGGAACAGAAGAAAGCAGACCTTCCATTTTGTTTTCTCTTAAGAATGAATCAACGTCACGAGTAGGCATATCTTCAACTGTTTGTGGACGTCTGTATTCAAGCGTTTGGTCTTTGTCGAGCTTGATTACAACATGACGCATTACAATTTCGTTGTACTTTACTGCAAAAATAGTTTTGAGTTCGGTAAACAAAGCTTTGTCAGAACTCGCTTCAAAACGAGTTAAGAAATAAACCCCGTAATCACTTTTTCTAACAGGGTACGCCAAACGGCACTTGCCCCATTTTTCAAAAGAAATGACTTCGCCACTTCCTTTTTTGATGATATCAGCAAGACCCTTTTCAAGAGTAGCTGCTTCGTCACCAGTAATTTCTGGCGCGGTAAGGATAAGTATCTCGTACCGATTCATTGTATCGGACTCCCTTTATATAACGACGGTTACCAACTGGAAATGTCACACCTTGTGACATTATACAAGCCCAAAAACCGCTTTAATAGGCACTTGTATTTAGAAAACCACGAAAAACAGTGTACCAGAATATCCAGAAAAATCGAGCATTACCCATAACGAGCAATAAAGCCCACTTTATCATAAGCTCAGAATAAGCTCAGAACAAGCTCAGGGAAAGCTTTTTATTGCAAAATAAAGCGCCAATCCTCTAAGCTGAATATAAGAAATAGAGTTAAACATAAAAAATGGAGGCTGCTATGAATGAAAAACAGCTATTTTTAGGACTTGCCCTACTCACCTGCATAACCCAGTCAGTCTTTGCAGACACTTCTTTAACATTCCTCAGAGCCGCGGATAACGGTGAATTGGAAACGGTCAAAAAAAACTTTGATGCCGTAACAAGCCCCATTTACCGTGTAAGAGCGTTAGAATTAAGTTTGGACCGGGACAAGAACTACAATAAAAATAATGGTAATGATGTCGCCAAATTTCTTCTTGAAAAGGGCGTAGATGTTTCTATGAAAGGTCTTAGCGGTAAAACTCCTCTTATGCTAACAGCAAAAAGCGATAACGTAGACATCGTAAGGATACTTCTTGTTAAACCAGGAAGCACACTTTACACGAAAGATAAAGAAGGAAAAACCGCCCTTGATCTCGCAACAGGAACATCTAAAAAATTAATTCAAGATGAATTAGACAAAATAAATAAACGCCTTGGAGATATAATAAATACCGTACATCCAATAATTGAAGTTATCGCTTTCGACGGAAGCAATACCCTTACGGTAACAATAGATAGAAAACACACAGAAACTATGAGAGCCCTTATTGAAGAAGTAGCGATACAAAACTAGAAGACTTTAAACCAAAAAAATGGAGGTTACTATGAACTCAAAAAAATATGTCTTATTAATGGCACTAGTAATTGTTAAAAGTAACCTCTTTGCAGATTCAAATTTTTTCGTTAGAGAAAACAATCTGTTAAATGCAGTGTTTCGGGGGCAGACACTGGAAGTTATGCGAATCTTAACCAATCCCGAAGCAGACCCCAACACATTAGAGGGAGTAGTTCAAGACATGCATTCTGGAAGACTCACTGAAAATACTAATAGATGGACAGCTTTAATGTGGGCAGCGTTCTTTAAACATTCTAGTATTATCAAATTACTTCTTGCCCACCCAGAAACAGACCCTTCTTTAAAAGGACAAACAGGAACTGGAATTAAAGGAACCGCTCTCGATCTTGCTAAAATGGCACACAAAGACAACAACGAATCTATAATACTTTTAGAAAACGCTCTCGCACTCTGGAACACAAAAAATGACTCCCGACAAAGAGCTAATCCTGCTAACGCAGTTCTTTTGCAAGCTATTCAAAACAATGATCTTCAAGGAGTTAAAACTGCTTTTAGTAAAACAGCTGATGTTAATGCTCGGGACAGTAAAAATAACATGACACCGCTCATGTTGGCAGCCTATCGCATAAATCCTCAATTCCTTTCTAAAAGCTCTACACAAACACTTTCTTTTTCAAAAAATGACACACAAGATTTAATGAGGCCAACCCCTGCCCAACAGCGTATTTTAATTATAGAAGAGCTTCTTAGGCAAAAAGATATCGATGCTAACTTGACTGATAGGGTTGGTTGGACCGTGCTGATGCGTGTAGCAAATAACGGCGCAACTGACGTGCACCAGGAATATTGCGAACTTACACGCAACATTCTTGCCCATCCAAAAACCGATGCTAACATCAAAGATTCTGAAGGAAAAACGGCTCTTATCTACGCAGCTGAGTACGGAAGAATTGACCTTGTAAAAACCTTTCTAGCCAATGAACGCGTAAACCCAACTCTTGTCAATCACTTAGGCCTAGGCGCATTAGATTACGCTCTTATTTCTGCTAAACCAGATCAAGCTACTCTTATCAAAAAAATGTTTGATAGTGCAGTAGAAAAATGGAATAAAAGCCAACCAAAAAACCAACTGCGTAATTCAAAATAAAAAAGGGAGTTGTTATGAATAAAAATTATAAAATAGTGTTGATGACAGTTCTAGGAATTGCTTTTTTCCCTGTATACGCAGGGTATAATGCTACCACCGTTGCGTTAAGGTTGATTAACTCCGCCAAAGTCGACAGTCAAGCAAACGAAGAGGTTTCAGACAATTTAGAAGACACTAATGCCATAATAGAGACAGTAGAATCATTATCAGAAGATAACGATATAGACGCGCGCAATGCTGACGGCGTCACCACATTGATGCTTGCTACGGAGGAAGGTTCTGTTGAGAAAGTTACGGCATTACTTGAAGCACAGGCAAACCCTAACCTACAGGATATAAGCGGCAATACCGCTTTACATTATGCGGCACGCAACGGAAAATTTCGCGCAACAACAGTACTTCTAAGCCCTAAAGCGGGGATTATTCAAGCAGATCCAAATTTACAAGACAGCACAGGCAAAACCCCTTTAATGCATGCCGCAGTACGAGGATATACTCCTGTCGTAGAACTTCTTCTTGAGGGTGGCGCTGACGTATCAATAAAAGATAACTTTGGATATACAGCATTATACTATGCACGAAAAGGTCGCAATGCAGGTATTATAGCTATTTTAAGTACTAAAAAGTCCGTACAAAAGGAAAACTCTGAAGGTAGATAAATAAACTAAAACTAGTGTGTCACAATAACTTCTTAAAGAGCAGCTTTTTAAAAAGCTGCTCTTTCTTCTTACTACCCTTCACACGCACACAAGACTATGCTATTAGGAAAAAATACTTATAGTTACCCCCAATTAAATCCAGTACAGGAAAAACTCACTATGGCTTTTAAAAAATGGCGCTCATTTGCTCTCTTGATTATATTTAAAAACATTTTTGGGGCGAACAGCGATTTTAGCAGTCCCCTAGATAAAGCAATTTTTGATGGAGATGAGCAAACTGTTGGAAGCATCATGTCCCATAGAAAATTAAATGGAAAAAATCGAGGGAATTTTGTGCAAAAAGCAGTCACCGCAATGGACAAGAGGCCAAAAAACCTTGATATTATAGTATACCTCCTCCTTGAGGAAACCACACCTGAAAATGTTTTAAAGTATGATGCTCACTATAAAGGTTTATTACTTCGCTCTATAAAATTAAATCTGGATAAAAGCATCATTTATTTACTCTGCAGCTATGGAGTAAAACCACACCTTAGTCAATGCCACACACCCTCTTCTATGGACAATGCTGAGCTTACGATGAACTCATATTATAAATTATGGACTGCAACGAAAAAATTAGGCCTAGAAAATAAACTTTTACATCCAAAGCGGACACTATTAAAAAACATAACAAAAGCTCCTTTTATAGAAGAACACCCATCACAAGCAAAATCATCATCTGATGAATCAGATCAAGATGAAAAGTCTTTTCTTGAAGAAAACGATTTCGTAGAAATAAACTGGAGTACTTGCTTGTAAAAATAGAGAATATGTCGAGCTTTTATAATGCGCGCACGGATATAAAACTACCTAAATTTACCTATAGGAAAACAATTGTGGAGACTGCAATGCGTTATCTACTTTTAATAGCTGCATTATATACCAATAACTTTTTAGCAGGTGAACTGCTTAAACAAAAATTTACTTATGAGATCAAAAGAAAAAAAAATAACATCACAGAAACGGTAAAAATAAGCGCTACCAAGATTATTAAAAAATTAATAGAAACCCCAACAAGAGAAACTCTTATATCTCTGGCCAGCCATAGAATAAATACTTCCACCACGCTGCATGTAAAAAATACCGAACGCACACCTAAGATGTATCAAGATTATTTCTGTACTCCACTTCACCTTGCCGTAGAACATGGAGACCCCCTCATACTCAATCTTCTTTTACTCCTTTCCTGCAAAGTTAATGCTCTCGACAGTTGCGGAAGAACCCCTTTGCACCTTGCAGTGCTTACAAGACACATAGAGAATGTAAAAATCTTACTGGCTAATGGCGCTGATGGACACGCAAAAGATGAAGACAAAAACACGCCCTATTGTTTTGCAAAAAAAATAGATAATAAAGAGGCTATGGAACTTCTTACGGAAGATACTTTAAAAGAAACACCTTATTTTTTAACACAAAAAATGGCTTATAAAAAAGCCAAAGATCTTATTGCCATAGAAGATGAAAAATACCATACATCAGCCTTATAGTGGCCATTTTTCAGTGACTCAATCTTGTGGTATACTAAAAGTAGGGATATTTTATATAATAAGCTCAAATTCAAGTATCTTAACCGGAGGGTGCTATGTTAATATTCAGTCATTTATTGATTCTTGTTTCCCTTACTTTGGCATTTACAAACTCCACAGAAAATAAGCCCAAAATACAAGTTCCTCTAGAGATCCCTATGGGACAATTACTAAATAATGAAATACCCGAAAATTGGAAGATGCTTTTTAAAGCTGTAAAGGATGGCAACATTACGGTCATAGAAAATGCGCTTAGGGCTGGTTATAATCCGCACACGTATTGGAGTAATAAAATGACCCTTATGCATGAAGCCGCCAGAAATGGAAATATTGCCGTTTTTAATCTGCTTTTAGCATACGGAGACAATGCAAGCAAAAGTGGCGGATTTAACCTTGGGCCCATTGACCTAGCAGTATCAAATGGCCACACTCCATTTACCAGAATTTTACTCGAACACGGGGCAAATCCTAACTCTCATCCAAGGATGGGCTTTAATGAACCAATTTTTGAGGCCACCTCTGCTAACAATTACGAAATGGTTGTACTTCTTCTTGAATTCGGAGGAAGCCCTGACGCTCAGGATCAAGAAGGGACCCGTTATGCATTACACGTTGCAGCAGAAAAAGGATACACCGCCATTGTAGAACTGCTCTTGAGCGCTGGGGCAGACCCTAGAGTGAAAACAAGTAGTATGTTTACTGTCTATGATGAAAATGGAAAAGCTAAAAAATATGAAACTAAAACTCCTTTAGACCTTGCAGCCAATGATGAAATCAAAAAACTTATTCACGCCGCTCTCTCAAAAATTCAGTAATATTTTTTAATAAAATAAGATCCCTGGATAATGACAAGCACTATCCAGGGATCTTTGTATTTATAAATTCGCTATGAACTTATGAATATTTTTGAATTCTTTGTACCACGCGGCCAATAATCCTAAAGTGATCTTTTCCACGAACCAGGGCAACCGGTGGCTGCTTTCTGCTTGGCGATTCAAGAACAATAAAATCTTCGCTGAATGTTACTTGCATCACAGCCTTTATAGGAGTGTCATTGCCGTATTCAACAGCAGCAACATCACCAGAGCGTGTCCACACTTCAGGAGATACAATTAAGTAATCACCTTTTACAAAAGCAGGAGCAAGAAGGTTACTGTCAATTGCAAGCGCAAACATTGCTGCGTCTGAGGTATTAAGCACAGGAATAAAAACATCCTTGTACCCCGTAGTCGTTTGCATCAATTGATTATTATATGCAGATGGATTTGATGGCACTTCTCCCACAACAGGGACAACATGCACCTTCAATTCAATATCAGACTTTTCGGGCATGCTTACGTTGCTGTCAATATTGTCTGTCCTATTGCGACGCTCTGAAAACAAATCTATAGGACTTACTTCAAAGGCATTTGCTAATTTTTTTAAGGAGTCCTCGTTCCAACGACGAGTACCATTTTTGATATGAGTAAGGTAACTCTCTGACATCCCAGTCTTTTCAGCTAGGATTTTAGTTGTCCACCCTTTTTCACGCAAAAGCTCCTTGACTCTCAAGGCCGTTGATGACATGCTTTATTCCTCTCTATCTCTCATAATTCATATAAAGGTATTTTAAAGGTAAACACTGCTTTTATTTTCTGATTGTACACTTAACCATAAAGTTGTCAAATGGAAAAGATTTATCAGCCACATTCAAACTTATCCTCCTCAGAGTCCCCATACCTTTACGAACATGAATTATGGTCAAAAAACCTACTTTTAAGCGGGATTGATGAGGTTGGACGAGGCTGTCTAGCAGGGCCGGTGGTCGCCTGTTGTCTGACGCTTAAGCCTGGCGTTTCCCATCCACTTTTAAAAGATTCAAAAATTCTAACTGAAAATCAAAGAAACGTTGCTGCGCAGTGGATTATGCTTAATTCTTGGTATGGATTTGGCATCATCTCTCACATGCTGGTGGATAAGCACAATATTTACCAAGCAACTATTCAGGCAATGAAGCGGGCCTACTTTAGTTTACTTAACAATCCCGCCCTACCTGAAAGCCCTCAAACCGTTTTAATCGACGCCATGCCGCTGCAGTTTGGCGACAAGGTTACGGTACATTCATTCATCAAGGGAGAACAGCGTTCTGTTTCTATTGCAGCCGCTTCGATCATGGCAAAAGTTATGCGAGACAGGTTGATGCAGCGAATGGACGGAATGTTTCCTGGCTATCACCTTGCCAGTAATAAAGGATACGGAGCTGCAGTGCACCTGAATGCTTTACAAACACAGGGCCACTGTTTAATTCATAGAAAAACTTTTAATTTCCCTGCACAAAAAGGACAAACAAATGGAGACGCAGCGCAGCAAACATCGTTATTTTGCTGAAATTGTTGAAAGCTCACTCACCAACTGGACTGCGCAAAGTTGGCAATGGGACACTTTCCCAGAATTTGGATCGCTCGTTACAGTAACGACAAAAAAACGTACGATCTTTGGGATCGTCTACGAAATTAAGACCGGATCAATGGAACAGGGACGCTATCCATTTACTTACCAAAAAACTGAAGAAGAATTAATGGCAGAACAACCACAAATTTTTGAATTTCTTAAAACCACTTTTTCTTGTCTGACGCTCGGATTTCAGGAACATGACGTTGTGGTTCATCAACTTGCCCCCGAACCCCCAAAAATTCATGCCTTTGTAGGACCCATACTCCCGACGCAATACAAACCGTTTTTTAGTAACACCGGTTATTTGCATCTTATGTTTGCTGCATCAGAAATGTGCATGCTTGATGAGCTACTTCTTGCCTTGTTGCGCAATTTACAAAACAATAATACTTTAACCGAAGAAAAACTTTACCAAATTATCGACGCAATCGCCCTCCTGAGCGGTAATGATTATCGACGGCTTAAAATACTGATGAGCAGAATCCCTCACTCACTTGCAAAACTACAATAAGAGGAAAGAACTATGGCTACGATTAAAGAAACACTCACCACCGCCACCATTTCTCTTTCTTCTTTATACGAGAAACAACACAGCAAAACAGTAGCGCTGTGGCTTTTAAAAAAGGTAACTGGCAAACAAAGCGCGCATCTTCTTTCGCACGGCGACGAGTTCGTTTCAGAAGAACAACTGATTACCCTGCGCAAGTATGTCACTCAACTGACAAGCGACAACTACCCGCTCCAATATATTTTAGGGTCAGTTTCCTTTGGCCCTCTTGAAATTATATGTGAGCCTCCTGTTTTAATTCCTCGACCAGAAACCGAACAGTGGGTTGAGAAACTGATCACAAAACTTACAGCTTTCAAAGATTTACCGCTGACTATTCTTGATATGTGCACTGGGTCAGGATGCATTGGGCTCGCTCTTGCGCACGGCTTTAAAAACAGCACTGTGCACGCAGTGGACAACGCGCCGCATGCACTTGCACTTGCCCAAAAAAATGCCGCGCATAACACAATCAAAAATTTTGTTGTGCATAATTCAGATGGATTTACTAATCTTAACCCCTCTTTGGAGTTTGACCTTATTGTTTCAAACCCTCCGTATATTACAGACTCAGAATTCAAAACACTTGAACCTGTGGTAACTCAATGGGAAGATAAACATGCTCTCGTTGCGGCTGATGAAGGCCTTGCACTCTATAAACAATTTGCGCATGACGCGCCCGTACGCCTTAAAAAACAGAGCCCTATTGCAACACGTTTTGTGGTGGAAATTGGGTCCAATCAAGGACAATCAGTAAGTTCTTTGTTTGCAGTTGCAGGATTTAGCAACGTAACAGTCAAACAAGATAACAACCAAAAAGACCGCACGGTGTGGGCAGAAATCTCTAAAAATTTACCTTAAACACTATTTTTTCTGGTCAAAACTTTTTACATAAAAAATTAAAAGAAGAAAATTTATCCTCCTGTGATACACTACTTCTATCATGAAAATTCATAAGCTTACTCCTCAAGAATCACAAAAAATCGCGGCTGGTGAAGTTGTTGAGCGCCCAGCAAATATCATCAAAGAACTCGTTGAAAATAGTTTGGACGCGGGTGCAACTGTTATTACCGTCTCAGTTTTTGAAGGCGGCAAAGCGTCGTTAAGCGTTACCGACAATGGATCCGGGATGGACGCTGATGATGCGATTGTATGTTTTGAACGCCATACAACCAGTAAAATAACCACAATCGATCAACTCCATGACATTACTACATTCGGTTTTCGCGGTGAAGCGCTTGCCAGTATCTGCTCCGTTGCGCGCGTGACGCTTACTACTAAGCAGCGCGACTCGCAAGAAGGGCTAGAACTTTCAATTGAGCAAGGCGTTATTACCAACAGACGCGTTATCGGTTGCCAGATAGGCACTTCCATCGAAATTAAAGATCTTTTTTATACCGTTCCTGTTCGCAAAAAATTCCTAAAAGCAACGGCAACTGAATGGAACCACATTCTTACGCTTATAAAAGCATTCGCGCTGCATAGAAATGATGTGCATTTTATCCTTAAACACAACGGCGCAGCAGTCCTTAATTGCCCTCCGATAGACACTACCGTTGAACGTGTGCAACAAATTTTTGAGCCTCCGCTGACTGATTTTGTCTGCGCGCTTGAGCCACGGACCGAAAATGGTATTACTGTCTCTGGTGCTTTGACCACACAGCAATACGCACGTTATGACCGCGGAGGATTATTCTTCTTTGTTAACAACCGTTGGATAAAAAATCATCAACTTGGCACGGCAGTCACCAAAGGATATTTAAACGTATTACCCCACGGGCGCTATCCTGCAGCGTTTCTTTCTATAACGCTTGATCCACATCTGGTTGATATAAATGTGCATCCTAAAAAAGAAGAAGTACTTTTTGTACACCCTCACAAAGTTGCACACGCAATTACTGCCGCAGTAAAAAAAACACTCGAAAATCTTTTGTCTGCACAGCTTAAAAAAACTGTATCTTTTTCTTCGCATACAGAACTATATCCTGCAATGCAGGCTTTTCAAGACCATAGCCCTTATGACAGACCTCAGCACGCGCATGTAGAAATACAACGTCCAACATACGTCCAAAACATTAACACTGCGCTGCTTGCAATTCCCGAAGACCCCTTTACTCAAACTACAATACAACAAAAAGTTTCAGAAGATTTTGGAAAAAACGAACATTCCGTTGCTCATGAATACAGACTGATTGGCCAATACAATAAAACCTATTTGCTTCTTGATACACCCGAAGGACTTATGGTTGTAGACCAGCATGCAGCGCATGAAAGAATCTTGTACGAGCGGTTTGCAACACGTTTTGACGCGCTTGAACCAGTCGCATTATTATTTCCTCATTCATTAACCGTACCGAGCTCAGACCTTGACGCGCTTGAATCGCATTACGAACTTTTTGAAGAATTTGGAGTCCATCTAGAACGAATGGGAAAAGATCAACTGATTATTAAAGCAACACCAGTGTGCCTTAGAAATCAGTCGCTTGATGACCTTATTGCGCAGACAATTGGATGGGTAAAAGAATCGTATACACTGAGCGCTGAGGATCTCCATAAAAAGATTACAGAAAAAGTACGAGCTCAAATGGCCTGCAAAGCAGCAGTTAAGGCCGGTGACATTCTCCCGCAAGAAACTATGGAACAACTTCTTGCCGACCTTGCATGCACCAATAATAGATTTACGTGTCCACACGGCAGACCGACCAGTTGGACGGTCCGACTGTATGATCTTGAAAAACAGTTCAAAAGAAAACTGTAGATTATTTTAATTCATGTTCCAAAGAAGCAAAATGGTTTTTTTCATAATTCTCAGTCAGCTGCTTGTAAAGACATGTCAGACCGATCCATGCAAGCGAGTACGCTAAAATCAGTATTATTATTCCTGCCGCCGTCAAAAGAACTGTCAAAAGATCTTTTGACAAAAAAGCTCCGCAACATACGGGCAAAATCATAAGTAATACTGCTAAAAACATAATCGAAATTGTTAATAATAAGGAAAAGCCAATAATTCTTAAAAGATTCCCCTCTGTTACGCGATAGCTATGTTTAAAGGCCTGGAAAGCATCCCTTTCACCCTCAACAAGGGCCCATACCGCGAATCCTCCACGCGACATTAGCCATAGAAAGGCAAGAGCTACCCCTGCTAGGAAAATAGCTGTAAAAAACTGGGGGACATTAAGCAAAGAAAATACACGTGTGACTATTAACATTATAATTGCTGTAAAAATTACTAAACAAGTAGTAAGACCACATAGCATTAAGACCCGCAAATATTCTATTGGATTTTCCACAATAAGGCCAAATGAAACCTTTCTTCTATGAACTAACTTCCAACACACACGCATGAATATGAAAGAAGGGACGATTCCAATCAAAAATGCTAGTCCCCCAACAACCATGCGGGTGCCACTCAAACCATCGACACCAGGCGAGAAAATGGATTTCTCAAGAGTCACAAAACCTATCTGGAGAATCGAAATACATAAGCTTGAAAAAGCTAGCGTCACCCAGTGCTTTTTGAATTCATTAAAAGTCGTGTCAAACAACGCGCCAATTACTAATTTCTTAACCATACAATGTCCTTTCATAAATACTCTTACAAATGAAGAAACCGGCAGTACAACCACCGGTTTCTTATAATAGCAAAGAAATTAATAACTAAAAGACCACTCAACTTATGAGCTAAATTAATCTTTTAAAGAACGATACACATGCACCATAGTCAATGCAGAAAACGGCATCAGAATAAGACCGCTCAGATTTGAGACTAACTGAGAAGCAAATGAAGGGTACAGTGTCATAAAAGAAAACGAACCTGTCATGAAAAATTGGACGACTGCAAGTGGAGCAAACGTATACATCACATGTGTAAACATGAACATAACTAAACAGAAGTAATACTTTTTTGTTATCCCAAAACTCTTAGCAAATCCTTCAAAAAACGAACCACCTTTATCGATAAAATGCCATGAAACACTCATGATAAAAGGACAAACTAAAAACATTAAAACACCCATAACCAAACTTAATACATGTGAAAAATGAGCGATTGAAGCTGGATTTTGAACATCGGGACGCATCACAAAGTAAATTAAAAAAGCTATCCCCGCAAGTGGAATCATTACAGCAAAAGTCACCGCAAGTACCGCTGCGTTTATTTTCACAAAGCTTCCAAAAGGAATAATGATTTTTTCAAATGAAACAGTTCCTGTGTCGTACAATGAAAAGCAAAGGCGCATAAAGCCAATGGAAAAGAATAAAGATACTATAATGAGAAGAAACGCCAACATAGTGCTAGCTAGACGAGGCTTTGCGGCTACCTGCAAAACTTCTGCAGTTGTTTGATATGATTGAGCACCTATTACTTGAGGAGCGGCTACAGGAAGAGCAGGAGAAACAACTACTTGAGCTTTGCTTTGGGCTAGAGGATTTATATACAAGCTCAAAAACATGGGGCTCCACACTAGAACAGAAGCAGTAAGCAAAACCAGAAAGTGTTTGCGGTACGTACTTAATGCATAACCTATAGCACTTATTATTGAGAAAGTATTCATAGGGATCTCCCGACAATTGGTTAATGATAACGCTCAATTGCTAAGTATAACCGTTTATAAACGCTTGTCTATGCGGATAATCTAGTCATCGGCCTGATAAAAAATCTTGCAATAAAACAAATAAACTCGGCTTACGCATAAGCCTTAATCCATAATTTATTAAACCAAGTGCCATAAAAACACAGAGCACTCGCAGTAAAACATTCCCCACCACCGCGATAAAAATAAAAGCCCCCGTTAAAAGCGCGACAATTCCGCTAAAAGATTGATTTGTATTCATACTTCTCCTTTTGACATGAAATAGTGGACAGTCTATCTTTGACAATACCATAGACTCCTAATGCTGCAAATAATTCCAGATGCTTGCATTTAGTCTCTGTTGAGCCTTTTTTAGCGAGGCTCTCTCAATTTTTAAACAGTTGTTCATAAGCATTTTGTATTATTCACCCTCAGCATAACTGAGTACCCATGAAAATAATTTTACTTTCACGAGATCGTTCTACTTCAGATGTACAATTAGTCACCGCTTCTAGAGGGCGCGGCCACAGCATAAAGTTTGTGCGCGCACTGGATTGCAGCTTTATTGTTAAAGATGGAGCCTTTGAACTTTACTATCGCAACAAACCTTTTCCTAAAGCTGACTGCGTGCTACTACGCAACACACTTTTTTTCTGTGCTGAAGGGGCAATCCTTGCACGACAACTGGAAGCAATGAACATCCCCTGCATTAACAAGATAGAAGCAGTTGAATGTGCAGGAAACAAATTACGAACACTGCAAATTCTTGCCAAGCACGAAATTCCTGTTCCTAAAACTGGATTCTCTTTATGCCGGGAAGCGCTAGAACACGTAGTAGAACAAGTCGGCGGAGAACAACAAATTATTAAAACAGTGTATGGAAGCTGGGGGACTGGAACCCTTCTTGCAGGGGCTCCCTTGGGGTCTCATAGCCTCGCAGAAACATTACAACTAAGTTCATGCAACCCCCTCATTCAGGAATTTATAGAAGACGCATTTGGTACAAGTATACGAGTTTTTGTTCTTGCAGGACGTATTATTGCAAGTGTTGAGTACGAATCAACCGAAGGCGACTTTCGTTCTAATTTTTCCCGTGGGGGAACTGGTCATAATGTTATTCTAACAAAGCAGGAAAGACAGATGGCGCTTGAAGCAACCCGTCTTGTTGGCCTTGATTATGCGGGAGTTGATATTGTCCGATCTTGCGAAGGCCCTTTTATACTTGAAGTAAACGCCTCACCCGGAACCACTGGAGTCAATGAAATCTCTGGAATAGATGTTGCTGGCATGGTTATTGAAGAATGTGAAAATATTGTTAAACTGCACAAAGAAAAAACAACCCGAGTTAGTTTTCTTGGAGAAACAAATAAAGAACTTAAACAGCGGATACACCATAAGGTATAATCGCTACCATTCTACTCTTTCTTTAAAATATCTTTTTTAACGATTCAAAGCCTATAGGTGCCCTCCGCGGGCAAGCGGCAGAGAGGTTCTGGTCAACCTCCCTGCACCCAAGACCTTTTTAATACACGCGCATGTTATTACCAGAAGAACTGCTAGTAACATGCGCTGATAAGGTACTTCACCTTATAAATAATTTTTAATTAATTTACTACTTCATCAGTTGCATAAATATGTACGTTATTATCACCAGAAACTTCAATAACGATATATTCTCTAGCTTCTGAACGAGCTTGTTCCCATTCATCAAGTATTTTTAAAAATGTCGCACGCGAAACTGTAAATTCTGATTTCTGCTCTCGATCGTCATAGATATCAGTAAACACTATTGTACCTTGTTTTTTTTCAAGTGCAGTACGATTCTTATCTAATCCCTTACGCTGGTCATTAGCAAACCATTGCCTAATAAAATTACCGTCATAAGAATCTGTTAGAAAAAGAACGACAATATCCCCTTTTGAAAAAACAGAATTAGTATTAGTAAAAAAATAGTTATTTCTTATGTATTTCTTTAAAACAATTTTTTCCATATTATTTCAACTCCGGATAAGCACTTATCATATTCCCCACTTTATCAAAAACCATTCTTACTTCTATGCCTTCATTAGTAAGCCCTACTACACCGTACTTTCCATTTTCTGAAAGTCTAAATAGAACTTTTTCTTTTTCTACATACTCATGTGCTTCAATTATTTTTTCTATAACTTGCTCTCGAGACCAGGTCGATGGAAAGAAAGTTTTTTGAATATCTTTATCTGTTCCTTCAAATATCAACTCATAAACTCCTGACTCCTCGATTCTCCCCTTGATGATTTTCAGTGAAACTCCCTGCATTTTTCCTGTTTTTTCCACAAACTGACAGAGATCATGGTGAAATCCATTAATAGCTTTTAAATTTCCATTTTTATCTAAAACTATTTCTCCATCTAGAATATGCTTCAAGTAAAAAGTAATTTTTCTCCCTTCAATTGGGCCACATGTTGGAATAATCCCATTAAATCGTTCTCTTAAAAAGGGTAATTCCTCTGCGAGAGGTATAAACTTAGTTGCAGCTTTTAAGGTGCCTGCTTTGTAGACTTTTTCTGCAGTCAACTTAATTTCCGATGCCATTTGTTCAAGATACTGAGCCGCAGGAAGTTTTATGCCCTCGGCAGTTACAGCAGCGGTGCGGGATTGTTCAATCGCTTGTCGTGTTTTTTGAATATAATTAACTGCATTTTGCGAGGATTGTTTGGCAAGTTGTTTTACTTGAGGCAAAGCTTTAAATGCCCGGTGCAAAATAACTGCTTCAGTTAAAAAGGCAGTCGTTTTTCTAATAAGTTCTTGGGTTGGAATTTCTGAGATAGTACTGCAAAATTGTTCAGTGACATTTCTATACGTATCTATACGCGCATACATCTGCTCTTTATTAACTGCAGCATCATACGTAAAACACCCGGCTTCTTTAATCCCCGCAAGGCTTAATTGTGCCACCTGCAAAACCCCATGGACCATATCGGTTAACGTATCGATTGGGTGAATGACTGCTTTTGCAACGTTTACTACGCCATCTTTGACCCCAAGCGCAACGGATTTGCCGCATTCAAGGAGCGTCCAACCATGATCTAAAATTTGGGATGCAAGAAGTACTGATCCATTTTCATTTGCTTCACGTGCCAAAGCGCCAGTGTGTGCAATTTGTTCTTTGTAAAATGCGGCTGAACTGGGTAACTTCGCAGATTGCTCATACAAATCTAATAATTCTTGATGCAAAACATGCTGTAATTCAGAACCTTGCAAGTTTGCGTACTCTCCATTCTTGTCATACTGTGCGATAATATTCTGTACAGGTTTTAAAACGGTGTAGTTCTTTTTGAGTAGCAGAGAATTAGGTGACTGCAGCATGCTTTTAAGTGCAGCAGCACGTGCATGGAATCGACTTTCTAGCTCTGAATCTGACCATAAAAAATACAAATTTTGGGCAACTTCTTGATGAGCAAGATTTTCTTGGTGTAAAAGTTCTATCTTAAAATCTACAATTTCAGACTGTCTGATTTCTTCTTCCTGCGCACGTTGCTGAGCGATAACCGCAGCACGTT
>Ga0105050_10004266_pt1 | contig 19133 bp, 15 predicted proteins | sample FRY01_FD_78088 | JGI IMG/M metagenome (GOLD analysis project Ga0105050, IMG submission 78088) | Freshwater microbial communities from Lake Fryxell liftoff mats and glacier meltwater in Antarctica - FRY-01 | ecosystem: Environmental > Aquatic > Freshwater > Ice > Glacier meltwater ... | reverse complement strand
CGCCAATATCCTGCGCTTCAATCAAAAACGTTCAATCCGCCAGGACCGCTACGCCAACGCCCTCGGCGGCTTTAACCAAATCGCCAAAATGGCTTATATATGAGAGAACTGAACAGCCCTGGGGGCGGCGGCGATTAATAATGTGAGAAGAAGGAGGCGCATGGCTTAGCCTGACCGTAATAGCGCAACGCCGGCATCGCGTTCAAAAAGATAGAGCAAGGTGCGGGCGGCGGCCCCGCGCGGGCCTTCGAGGCCGCCGTCACGGTCTAGCAGCAGGCGGGCGTCGTCATGAGCAATAGCGAGGTGGTTTGCGACTTGTTCGGGGGTGGCGATGTGGAAGCCGGCTTCGCCGGATTGGCGGGTGCCGAGGATTTCACCGGCGCCGCGTAGTTTCAGGTCTTCTTCGGCGATGCGGAAGCCGTCATTGGTTTCTCGCAGGAGTTTTAGGCGGGCGCGGGCGGTTTCGGTTAGGTCGTCGCCGCGCAGGAGGATGCAGACTGAGCGGTCTTGGCCTCGGCCTACGCGGCCTCTTAGTTGGTGGAGCTGGGCGAGGCCGAAGCGTTCGGCGGCTTCTATGATCATGAGGGTGGCATTGGGGACATCGACGCCGACTTCTATAACGGTGGTGGCGACGAGGACGTTGGTTTGGCCTGAGGAAAAGGCGGCCATTACCGCGTCTTTTTCGGCTGGTTTCATGCGGCCATGGACGAGGCCGACTTTGTGGGCGCCTAGCCGGGCTCTGAGCATGGCGGCGCGGGTTTCGGCGGCCGCGTCTTCTATGTCGTCATCTATCGCGGTTTCGCTGCCGGACACGAGGGGGCAGACCCAATAGGCTTGGCCGCCGCTGGCAACGTGGCGGTCTAGGCCTTCGAGCAGGGATTCGAAGCGATCTAGGGACATGACGCGGGTTTCTATGGGTTGGCGGCCCGGCGGGCGTTCGTCGATGCGGGAGACGTCCATTTCGCCGAAGTTGGTGAGCTCTAGGGTGCGGGGGATGGGGGTGGCGGTCATCGCCAGCAGGTGCGGGGCTTGCTGGCCTTTGCGGGTGAGGAGCAGGCGCTGGGCGACGCCAAAGCGGTGTTGCTCATCGACGACGACGAGACCGAGGTCTTTGTAGATGAGATCATCTTGGAAGATGGCGTGGGTGCCGATGAGGATGTCTAGCTCGCCTGCTGCGAGATCGGCGAGGAGCTCTTTGCGGCCCCTGCCCTTGTCGCGTCCGGTGAGGACGGCGATTTTTACGGGGAGGTCTTTTAGCAGGGTTGCCAGTGTGTTGGCGTGTTGGCGGGCGAGGATTTCTGTGGGGGCTAGGAGGGCGGCTTGGGCGCCGGATTCTACCGCGTGGAGCATGGAGAGCAGGGCGACGAGGGTTTTGCCGGAGCCGACATCGCCTTGGAGGAGGCGGAGCATGGGGGTGGATTGGGCCATGTCATCGGCGATTTCGCGGGAGACGCGGGTTTGGGCGGCGGTGAGGCTGAAGGGGAGGGTTTGTTTGAGCGCATTGGTGAGGTAGTTGGTGCCGGGGAGGGCGCGGCCTTTGCGGGCGCGGGTGTCTCGGCGGACGAGGAGGAGGGCTAGTTGGTTGGCGAGGAGTTCGTCATAGGCGAGGCGTTCTTTGGCGGGGGCTTCGTTTTCTAGAGTGTGGACGTTGTGCATGGCGTCTGACCATGTGGGCCACCCGGCGCGAGCGAGGACGGAGGGCTCTATCCATTCGGGCAGGTTTGGCAGGCGTTTGAGCGCGTTTAGGGCCAGCGCGGACAGGCGGCGGTTGGTGAGGCCTTCGGTGAGGGGGTAGACGGGTTCGCGGGCCGGGAGCTTGGGGGCGTGGCCGGGGACGAAGACTTCGGGCTGGTTGATTTTTAGGCTGGGGCCGAAACGGTCTAGCTTGCCGACGATGACGCGGGGTTGGCCGATGGGGAGGAGGCGGGTGCTCCAGCTGGCGGTTTGGCCGAAGAACACGAGTTCTATGGGGTTGTAGCTGGCGTCGCGGGCGGTGATTTTGAGCGGGCGTTTGCCGTAACCTTCTTCGACGCTTTCGGTGGTGAGGGTGGCGACGATGGGGCGACCGACGAGGCCTTCGTGGAGGGTGTTGGTGATGACTCGGTCTATGGCCATGACCGGCAGGTGCCAGAGCACATCGATGACGCGGGCGATTTTTAGGCGGCCCAGTTGTCGCAGCATGGCAGGGCCGACGCCTTCCAGGGCGGCGACTTCGGCAAAGAGCGGGTTGAGTATGGGGGGCCGCATGATAAGGCGTTCTTTAGCGCCCATGGACTGGTTTTGGAAACCAGCCCGTGGCGTGTTGCTGTTTTTTGTGAGGGTGATGTTGTGATTGCTGAGCATGAACACCGATTGCGGCGCTTGATGTTTCGGGCGGACCATCGGGGAACGCGGGAAGCTGACTATATTATCGGCGGCTTTGCCAAGGCTTATGCGGCGGGCTGGGGCGAGGCGGAATTGGCGTGGTTTGAGGCGATTTTGGATGAGCAGGATGTGGATGTGATGGGCTGGGCCTTGGGGACGATGGCGGCGCCAGCGGCGTTTCAGGGGCCGATGCTTGAGGCGCTGCGGCGGCTGGATTATATTGTAACGCCGAGCACGGCTGAGCAGGACTGAGCTTTTGATAGACGTTTCTCGGCTGGTGGGGGCGCAGCGGCCCCTGACGCTCTCGCGGCTGGCGGGCGGGGCTTTGCCCTGGGTGCTGGCGGATATGGCGCGGGCGGCTGCCGGTAAAGAGGGTGGCCGGGTGGTGTTTGTGGCGGCTGATGAGGCGCAGGCGCGGGCTGTGGCCGAGGCGGCGGGGTATTTTGTGCCGGAGCTACGGGTGATCCATGTGCCGGCTTGGGATTGTTTGCCTTATGACCGGGCGTCTCCGAGTTTGCGCAGTAGCGCCGAGCGGTTGGCGGGGTTGGCGGCGCTTACGCGGGCTAAGGTGGGCGCGGAACTGGTGGTGACGACGGTGAATGCGGCGACGCAGCGGACACTGCCTCGGGCGCGGTTGGCGGGGCTTTCGGCGCGGCTGGCGGCGGGGGTGGCGATTGACCGGGACCGGCTGGCGGCGATGCTTAGCGCCAATGGCTATGTGCGGACTGATACCGTGGTGGATGCGGGCGAGTTTGCGGTGCGCGGGGCTATTTTGGATTTGATGCCTGCCGGGATGGCGCATGGGCTGCGGCTGGACTTTTTCGGCGATGAGATTGAGGCGCTCAGGAAGTTTGATCCGGCGACACAGCGGAGCTTGGGCAAGGCGGACGGGTTTGAGCTGTTGCCGGTGAGTGAGGTTTTGCTCGATGAGGCACATATCAAGGCGTTTCGGCAGGGGTGGCTCACGCGCTTTGGGGCGAATGCGACGACGGACCCGCTTTATGAGGCGGTGTCTGAGGGGCGGCGGCAGGGCGGGATGGAGCATTGGCTGCCGTTGTTTGAGCCGGATTTGGCGACGGTGTTTGATTATCTGAGCGATGAGGATGTGATTGTTCGCGATGCCGGGGCTGAGGCGGCGGCGGAGGCGCGGTTTGAGGCGATTACGGATTATCACGGCAATAGGGTGGCGGCGCTGGGGGCGCCTCCGGGGAAGCGTAAGGGGCCTCGGACGACGCCGTATCGGCCTTTGGACCCGGAGGCGCTGTATTTGGGGGCGGCCGAGTGGCAGGGGCTGTTGAAGGCGCGGCGGGTGCTGCTGGCGACGCCGTTTGAGGTGCCGGATGGGACGCTCGGGGCGGTGGATTGCGGCTTTGAAGCGCCGCGTGATTTTACGCCGGAGCGGGTGGCGCAGGCGAATGGCGGCGCGCCGGTTTATACCGCGATTTCGGCCCATGTGCGGGCGATGCAGGCGGGCGGCGAGCGGCTGGTGTTAGCGAGCTATTCTGCCGGGGCGCGGGAGCGGCTGGGGGGGCTTTTGGCCGATGAGGGGGTGGAGAAACTGCTCCCCGTGGAGGGCTGGCAGCAGGCGCAGGCGGCGATGGCGGCGGGGCATATCGCGCTGATTGTGTTGCCGCTCGCGCATGGGTTTACCCGGCATGAGCCTCGGCATCTGTTGCAGCTGCTTACCGAGCAGGATTTGCTGGGCGACAGGTTGGTACAGCGGCGTAAGTCTGCGGCGCGAACGGCGAGCTTTATGGCCGAGCTGTCCAATTTGGTGCCTGGCGATCTGGTGGTGCACCGGGAGCATGGGATTGGGCGCTATGAAGGCCTCATGACGCTGGAGGTGAACAAGCGGCCGCATGAGTGCGTGGCGCTGACCTATGATGGCGGCAACAAGCTGTATGTGCCGGTGGAGAATCTTGATGTTTTGAGCCGCTATGGCTCGGACAGTGAGGGCGTGGGGCTGGACAGGCTGGGCGGTGTGGCCTGGGCGACGCGGCGGGCCAAGATGAAGGACCGGATTCGCGAGATTGCCGGGGAATTGCTGGCGACGGCAGCGGCGCGGGCGCTGCGGGTGGCGGAGACGGCGCAGGCGAGCGGGCATGATGCGGCGGCGTTTGCGGACCGGTTTCCTTATTCGGAGACTGAAGATCAGGGGCGCGCGATTGAGGATGTTTTGGAAGATCTGGCGTCTGGGCGTCCGATGGACCGGCTGGTGTGCGGGGATGTCGGCTTTGGCAAGACCGAGGTGGCGCTGCGGGCGGCGCATGCCGCGGCGATGTCCGGGATGCAGGTGGCGGTGGTTTGCCCGACGACGCTTTTGGCGCGGCAGCATTTTGCGGGGTTTTCGGAGCGTTTTGCCGGGATGGGGCCGACTGTCGCGCATTTGAGCCGGTTGGTGGGGGCGGCGGACGCGCGGGCGGCCAAGGAGGGCTTGGCGGATGGCAGTGTGGATATTGTGATTGGCACCCATGCGCTGCTGGGCAAGGGGCTGGAATTTAAGCGACTGGGACTGGTGGTTGTGGATGAGGAGCAGCGCTTTGGGGTGGTCCATAAGGAACGGCTGAAGGCGATGAAGGCGGATGTGCATGTGCTCACGCTGACTGCGACGCCTATTCCGCGCACGTTGCAAATGGCGCTGACGGGCCTGCGGGAGATGTCCATTATTGCGACGCCGCCGGTCGATCGGTTGGCGGTGCGGACCTATGTGATGCCGTTTGATGAGGTGGTTATTCGCGAGGCTTTGCTGCGCGAGCATTATCGGGGCGGGCAGAGCTTTTTTGTGGTGCCGCGTATTGCGGATTTGCCGGAGATTGAGGCGTTTTTGCATGAGCATGTGCCGGAGGTTCGCCCGGTGATTGCGCATGGGCAGATGAGCCCGTCTGAGGTTGAGGACCGGATGGCGGGGTTTGTGGACAAGCGCTTTGATGTGCTGGTGGCAACCACTATTATTGAGAGTGGGCTGGATATTCCTGCCGCCAACACGCTGATTGTTTACAAGGCGGATAAATTTGGGTTGGCGCAGCTTTATCAGATCAGAGGCCGGGTGGGGCGCGCCAAGACGCGGGCTTATGCCTATCTGACGACGGCGGCGGACAAGGCGATTACCGAGGCGGCTGAGAAGCGGCTGCATGTGCTATCCGCGCTCGATACGTTAGGGGCTGGGTTTCAACTGGCCAGCCATGATCTGGACCAGCGCGGGGCCGGGAATCTGCTGGGTGATGAGCAATCCGGGCATATCAAAGAGATTGGCTTCGAGCTTTATCAGTCCATGCTGGAGGATGCGATTTTGGAGGCGCGAGCCGAAGCGGCGGGGGCCAAGCCGCCTGCCGATGCGTTCTCGCCGCAGATTTCTGTGGAGCTGCCGATTTTGATTCCGGAGGAGCATGTGCCGGATCTCAATGTGCGGATGGCGCTGTATCGGCGGCTCAATGAGCTTGAGGACCGGCCCGCGATTGATGATTTCGCGGCTGAAGTGATTGATCGCTTTGGGGCGTTGCCGGTGGAGTTTCGCAATTTGCTCTCGGTGATCGAGATCAAGCAGCAATGTTTGAAGGCCGGGGTCTCGCGGCTTGAGGCGGGCGTGCGCGGGGCGCTCATCAGCTTTCAGGAGGACAGATTTGCCAATCCTGAGGGGCTATTGGCGTGGATTGGCAAGCTGGGGGCGCGGGCCAAGGTCAGGCCTGACCATAAGCTGTTTGTGGCGGCTGACTGGGCGGGCGACAGCGCGCGGGTGAAGGGCGCGTTGCAAGTGGCGACGAGCTTGGCGAAGCTGGCCGGCGGGCTGGTGCCGGTGGGCAGCAAGGCGGCCAAAGCAGAGGCGCCAAAGCAGCATATTCCAGCCAAAATGCCCGCGCGCCCCGGGGTGTTTCATTCCAAGATCAGACGCTGAGGCGGGTTAGACTTTAAGGGTTTTTCGGTCCCAGGCTTCGCAGAAGCTGACAAGGGCTTTGGTGTCCATGGGCTGCGCGACGCGGTAGCCTTGGATAGTGTCGCAGCCTGCGGCGGTTGCGGCTTCCAGCTGGAGGTCATCTTCCACGCCTTCAGCGACGACATCGAGATCGAGCATATGGGCGAGATTGATGAGTGTTTGCACAACGAGCTTTTCGCGCGGCGCGGCGGTAAGGCCAAGCGTGAAGGAGCGATCGAGCTTGATGGTATCGATGGGCAGGCGGGCGAGCCACGCCATGGAGGAATAACCGGTGCCGAAATCATCGAGCGCGACTTCAACGCCGGTGGCGCGGATGGCTTCCAGCAGCCGGGCGGTGCCGCGCATATCATTGATCAGCGCGCCCTCGGTGACTTCCAGCACCAGCCGCGCGCGCGCCAGACTGTGCGAGCCCAGCGCGAGATCGAGGGCGGCCGTAAAGCGCGGATCGGAGAGATCGGCGGCGGTGACATTGACCGAGAGTTTGAGCTCGCCAAGGCTGCCGGACCAGCTGGCGGCCTCGGCAATGGCATTGGCGCGAATATGCCGGCCCAGACGCACCGCAAGCTCAGCCGAGGCGGCGGTTTCCAGCAGGGTTTCCGCCGTTAGCAGGCCAAGCTCGGGATGCTCCCAGCGCACCAACGCTTCCACGCCGATGATGCGGCCATCCGCAAGAGATAGCTGCGGCTGATAGAGCATATGGATACCGCCGCCTTCAATGGCACGATAAAGCGCAGCTTCGAGATCAGCGGTGCGGGTGCGCGGATCGCCGGCAGGATGCGGGGTGAATATCTCCACGCAGCCAGCCTCTTTGGTGCGGGCGCTGGCGAGGGCAGACGTGGCGCGGCGGACAAGCGCGGCGGCTGCTTCTTGGGCAGCTTCTGGGGCAGCTTCGGGGGCAGCTTCTGATCCGGTCGTATCGAGCATGGCGATGCCGGCGCGGGCGGAGAGATGGATGACATAGTCTCCGACCATCACCGGCGCTTCAAAGGCCTGGGCGACGACGGCGGCAAGGTCTTGCACCTCGGCGATGCCACGTTTGGTGGCGAGCGCCAACGTGAATTCGGCGGCGGCCATGCGGGCCACCAAATGCTGTTCTCCGGGCGGGGCGGGGGTGGTGCGGCTTTCAAATATCTGCACCAGGCGGGCGGCAGCGGCGGCGAGCGCCTGATCGGCGACATCGCGGCCATAGGCGGCATTAAGAGGGGCCAGCCGGCCGATGCCGATGGCGATGGTATAGAGTTGGGGTGGATCAGGCTGCGCCAGCACCTGCGCGATCCAATGTTCCAGCTGCTCACCGACGGCCAGACCGGTGAGCCGATCGGCAAGGCCATTATCGCTGTTGGCGGGGGCTGACACGGCAACGCTGCACAGCCGGTCTACATGCCGCGCGGCGAGGCGCAGCGCGCCCGCCAGCTCATCCCCGCCAAACGGGCTGATGAGAACTGAGGTGGCGCCGGCATCCTGCGCGGCCAACGCAGAGCCGCCATCGCCGCGTGAGAGCAAAACCAGCAGAGCGCCGAGACGCTCCTGCACCAGCGGCCCCAGCGCGCGGGCGGCAGCGAGGCCTTGCGTGAGGGCGCCGCGCGCATCCATGACGACAAGGCGGAGCGGGTCTCCATCTCGTGCCGCCGTGAAGCTTGCAAGTGCCTGATCTTGGGTGCGCACATTTAGCGGCGCGAAGCCGGCGGCGGTGGTGGCCGCGGCCACCTCCTCGCCATAGCGAAAGGACATGACAAGGACCGGCACTGGTACCGGCTCGGGCACCGGAGTCACCGGAGTCACCGGAGCGGGGCGGGAAGGGCTTTCGCCGCGTTCGATGCCGTTCATATCTCCTTATGCCTTAGCGTTTCGCTTTTGGCAGGGATTATTTACAAGGGCGCGAAAATTCATGCGGCTGGACTTGGAGGGCCGGTGCTGACTAGGGTGAGCGGCTATGACGGATGCCCTTGTTTTGACACGTGCCGATACGAAGCCGCTGATTGATCCCTTTGGCCGGGCGATTAGCTATTTGCGGGTTTCGGTGACAGATCGTTGTGATTTCCGGTGCCGTTATTGCATGGCCGAGGACATGGTATTTTTGCCGAAATCGGAAGTATTGTCCCTGGAGGAGATAGACCGGCTGGCGTCGGCATTTGTAAGGCGGGGCACGCGGCGGCTGCGGCTGACCGGCGGAGAGCCTTTGGTGCGGCGCGGGATTATGGAGCTGGTGCAGAGCCTTTCCCGGCATTTACGGTCTGGCGCGCTGGATGAGCTGACATTGACCAGCAATGGTTCGCAGCTGGCGAAATATGCCGAGGGTTTGGCGGCGGCGGGGGTGCGGCGGATAAATGTGAGCGTTGATACGCTGGATGAGGCGAAATTTGCGCACATCACGCGCTGGGGGCGGCTGCCGCAGGTTTTGGAAGGCATAGCGGCGGCCAAGGCGGCGGGGCTGAAGGTGAAGCTGAATATGGTGGCGCTGGCGGGGGTGAATGAGGACGATATTATCCCGCTGCTCGAATTTGCAGCCCGCGAAGGCCATGATCTGACGATGATTGAGACCATGCCGATGGGGGAGATTGCTGAGGACCGGGTGGACAGGTATTTGCCGCTCTCCCAAGTGCGGGCGGATTTGGCGCAGCGGTTTACGCTGGTGGATTTGGCGGAACGCACAGGGGGCCCGGCGCGCTATGTGCGGATTGAGGAGACCGGGCAGATTTTGGGGTTCATCACGCCGCTTACGCATAATTTTTGTGAAAGCTGTAACCGGGTGCGGCTGACGGCAACGGGCCAGCTTTATATGTGTTTGGGACAGGATGATAAGGCGGATTTGCGAAGTGTTATCCGGCGGGCACCTGATGATGTTGTGGCTTTGGATTTGGCGCTTGAAGAAGCGATCAGCCGCAAGCCCAAGGGGCATGATTTTGATATTTCGCGGGCCGGGCAAAAGCCTGCGGTGGCGCGGCATATGAGTGTGACGGGCGGGTGATATGGCAGATTTGAAACTGGCGCTGTTAAACTCTGAATCGCATGTGGCGAAGGGGGCGGCGGAGCGGCTGCGGGCGCGTTATTCTTTTGTGCCGGTGCATGAGGCTGATGTTGTGGTGGTGCTCGGCGGCGATGGGTTTTTGCTGCAAACGCTGCATGAGGCGATGCAGGCCGATGATCCCAAGCCGGTGTTCGGGATGAACCGGGGCACGGTGGGCTTTATGATGAACGACTGGAAAGAAGCGCATCTGCCGACGCGCGTGGCCAATGCCAAGACGTTTACGCTGCATCCGCTGCTGATGACGGCGACGACCGTTTCTGGCGAGGTGGTGACCTCGCCGGCGATAAATGAGATTTCGCTGCTACGCGAGACCCGGCAGGCGGCCAAAATAGGCATTTCCATTGATGGCAAGGTGCGGATGGAAGAGCTGATCTGCGACGGGGTGTTGGTGGCGACGCCGGCTGGCAGCACGGCGTATAATCTTTCGGCACATGGGCCGATATTGCCGCTGCAATCGGATTTGCTGGCGTTGACGCCGATTAGCCCGTTTCGGCCCAGGCGGTGGCGCGGCGCGCTGTTGCCGCAGTCCAGCATGATAGAGTTTTTGGTGCGGGAGGCTGACAAGCGGCCTATTTCGGCGGTGGCGGACCAGATTGAGGTGCGTGAGGTGGCCCATGTCTCGGTGGTGACCGACAAATCCATTACGCTCACGCTAATGTTTGATCCTGATTATGCGCTGGATGATAGGATTGTGGCGGAGCAATTCAGCACGTGAAGTAGCGGCATCTGGGCTTGCGAGGAGGGGCGAGCATGGCTATAGCCGCACTTCCACTGCTTGTTCCTCGGTAGCTCAGCGGTAGAGCATTCGACTGTTAATCGAATGGTCGTAGGTTCGAATCCTACCCGGGGAGCCAGTGGCCTATACCGCGCGCACACTTCTCTTTATGCCTCAGGCAGAGGAAGGTTAGAAGCGATGACGGAAACCCTGAAGAAAAGGCTGGCGCGCACGCCAATATTGTTGGCGCCGGGTGTTTATGACCCGCTGACCGCCTCGTTGGCGACCGATGCCGGCTTTGAGGCGCTTTATGTGTCAGGTGCTGCAATGGCTTATACGCGGCTGGGGCGGCCTGATATCGGGTTGATGGCGATGACCGAGGTGGCGGAGACCATCATGCTTATCCGGGACCGGGTGGCGACACCGCTGATTGTGGATGCGGACAATGGCCATGGCAATGCGCTGAATATGCAGCGCACCATGCGGCTGTTTGAGCGCGCCGGGGCCAATGCTTTGCAGATTGAGGACCAGAGCTATCCCAAGCGTTGTGGGCATCTGGCGGAGAAACGGCTGATCGGGGCCGATGAGATGGTGGGCAAGATCAAGGCGGCGGTGGATGCGCGGGGCTCTGAGGAGACGCTGGTGATTGCGCGCACCGATGCGGTGGCGGTTGAGGGGTTGGCAGCGGCGACCGCGCGGGCCGGGCGTTATGCCGATGCGGGCGCGGATATGTTGTTTGTGGAAGCGCCGGGCTCGGTGGCGGAGATGCAAGCCGTTGTGGCGGCGCTGGGCGGGCGGGCGCCGCTGATGGCCAATATGGTGGAGGGCGGGCGCACGCCAGTGCAGAGTGCGGCAGCGCTGGAGGCATTGGGCTATGCGATGGTGATTTTTCCCGGCGGCATTGTGCGCGCTATCGCCCATGCGGCGCAGGCTTTTTATGGCGTGCTAAAGCGCGATGGCACGACAGATGCGCGTAGGGGCGCGATGTTTGATTTCGATGCGCTGAATGCGGTGATTGGCACGCCTGAGATGTTGGCCAAGGGCAAGCATTATGAAGGCGGCGCCGGGTGAGCAGACAATGACGATAGCGCGCACGCTTTTTGATAAGCTGTGGGATAGCCATGTGATTACCACCCGCGAGGACGGGATGGCGCTCTTATGGGTGGACCGGCATTTTGTGCAGGAAGGCTCGCACCATGGCTTTCGGAAGCTGGAAGCGCGCGGCGCGGCGGTGGCGGAGCCTTCGCTTACGATAGCGATTGCTGATCATTATGTGCCCACGCAGGGCCGGCCGGTGATTGCTGATCCGGCGATGGCGGCGATGGTGCGGGGCCTCAGCGAGAATAGCGCCCGCCATGGCTTGCGGCTGCTCGATATGGACCATCCCGATCAGGGCATTGTGCACGTGGTGGGGCCGGAGCTGGGCTTGACACTGCCGGGGCTGCTGATTGTGTGCGGCGATAGCCATACGCCCACGCACGGCGCGTTTGGCAGCTTTGCGCTGGGGATTGGGGCCTCTGAAGTGGCGCATACGTTGATGCATCAGGCGATATGGCTGCGAAAGCCTAAGTGTATGCGGATCATGGCTGAGGGCGAACTGGGGCCTTTTGTGACCGCGAAGGATGTGGCGCTGCATGTGCTGGCCGAGATTGGTGTGGCGGGCGGGCGCGGGCATGTGATTGAATATGCGGGGTCAGCGATCAGAGCGCTCTCTATGGAAGGGCGGATGACGCTTTGTAATATGGCGACCGAGGCCGGGGCGCGGTCTGGGCTGGTGGCGCCTGATGATGTGACATTTGCATGGATAACGGGACGACCTGATGCGCCTGAGGGGGCCGCACTGGCGTCGGCGGAGGCGGATTGGCGGGCGTTGGCGAGTGATGACGATGCGGTGTTTGATAAGGAACTGCGGTTTGACGCGAGCGCGATTGCGCCCACGGCGACCTGGGGAGACCGGCCAGAGGATGCGCTGCCGATTACCGGGCATGTGCCGGAGGGGGCGGAGGCGGGATCATTAGACTATATGGGGCTGGTGGCGGGACAAGCGCTGGAAGGGCTGGCGATTGACCGGGTGTTTATTGGATCTTGCACCAATGCGCGGATTGAAGATTTGCGGGCGGCGGCGGCGGTGTTGAAGGGGCGGCGGTCTATGGTGCCGGGGCTGGTGTCACCGGGATCCAGCTTGGTGAAGCGGCAGGCGGAAGCGGAGGGGCTGGACCGGGTTTTTACCGAGGCCGGGCTGGTTTTTGGCGATTCTGGCTGCTCGATGTGTGTGGGCATGAACGGCGATAGGGGCGCGGCGGGCGAGCGGATTGCGTCTACCACCAACCGCAATTTCCGGGGGCGGCAGGGCGTGGGCGTGCGCACGCATTTAATGTCTCCGGCGATGGCGGCGGCGGCGGCGGTGCGGGGCGCGCTGACCGATGTTCGGGCGTTGGACCATGGATAAGTTTGAAACCTTGACCGCTGTTGCTTGCCCGGTGGGGCTGGCGGGGATTGATACCGATCAGCTGATTCCGGCGCGGTTTATGAGCCGGCCGCGGGCTGCGGGTTACGGCGCGTTTCTGCTGCATGACCGGCGGGTTGATGCAAACGGTGCGGCCTTGGAGTTTGTGCTGGATAAACCGGCCTATAAAGGCACTAAGATACTGGTGACGGGCGCTGATTTTGGCGTGGGGTCATCGCGGGAAGCGGCGGTTTATGCGCTGTGGGATTATGGCATCCGCTGCGTGATTGCGCCCTCATTTGCCGATATTTTTGCAGCCAATGCGGTGCAGAACGGGTTTTTGACCGCGCAAGTGGAGGCGGACGTGGTGGAGGCGCTTATGGCGGCTTTGCGGGCGGCGCCGGGCACGAGGGTGACTGTGGATTTGGAGGCCCTGCAGCTTCAGTGCGGTGAGATCAGCGCCGGGTTTTTGGTTGATCCAGTGCGGCGCTTGCAATTGCTGAACGGCTGGGATGATCTTGATCTGACGAAGCAGCATGAGGCCGCGATCAGGGCCTTCAGGGCGCAGCATCAGATGCTGCGCCCTTGGGCTTTTACAAGATAGGCGCTGATTTAGAACGACGCGCCGATTGAGAACAGCACTTTGCTCCCAGAGATGGTCGAGCCGTCCTTGGTGGAAGAAAAGCCCGGCTGCAGCTGAAAATATTCCAGCGATGTGGTGCTGATATCGGTATCCACATAGGAGACGCCCAGCGTTACCGGGCCGACATCGACCGTGGCCCCCAGCGACCAGTCAAAATACGAGCCCGTGGGCGCGACGCTGGTGCCATTGGGGCCGAGGCCGGGGTTGCCATCTGAATAGCCGATATGGGCTTTGAGCGTGAGCGGCGTGTCTTTAATGGCGTAGGCGGCATCGCCCCAGACATAAAGATTGTCCTCTTTGTCACCAATGACACTTGTAGGCGTCGCGAACCAATTACCGAGCGATTCCTGGCTGGGCGCATAGGCAATACCTGCCAGCAACGACACCGGACCGGCATCACCGCTCAGCTTGATATAAGGCTCAGCAAAATCGGTGATTTTGGCACCGCCGGGGAACATATACCAGGTGAGGCCGACATCGAGCGAGCCGTTGCCGACGGGTACGACGATGCCGCCGAACAGATCAAGCTCCAGATTGGGACCGCCAAACGTACCCCAGCCGGACAAGCTGGACGCCCAGAAGCCAGCATAGACGCCGGATTTGTGCGAGACGCCAAGGCCGCCCTGAACGGCAAAGCCCTTATCTGACAAGGATACGCCGCGGAACCGATAGTCGGTGACCATGGCGACATTGCCATTCAAGGTGAAATCTTTGGTTTCTGCTTCCTGTGACAAGGCCGGCGCTGCGCTGGCGAGTGCTGCGAGAAGGACGGTGGTGGTGATGATATTCTTCATGAGACAAATCCCCTGTTTAAGGTTTGATGCCCCTCCCCTGCGGGCCTCTTCCGGCTTTTGCCGATATCCAGGCCCTGTAATTTGGTGTTCAGGCCCCGGCGCAGCGCTGCCACGCCGGGGTGTTTTTCCTAGTTGTTATAAGCCCGCTCGCCGTGCTCGCCGAGATCGAGACCTTCACGTTCGATATCAGCCGAGACGCGCAAGCCGGTTACGACCTTGGCAATGGTGATGGCGATGGCAGTGCCGATGGCGGCCCAGATGATGGTGGTGCCTACAGCGGCGAACTGCGTCACGAGTTGGGTGCCGATTTCAAAATCATCACCGCCGGGGCCACCAAGGCTTGGGGCGTAGACGATGCCGGTGCCGATAGCGCCAACGATGCCGCCAACGCCGTGGATGCCGAACGCATCAAGCGAGTCGTCATAGCCGAGCTTGGGCTTGATCACTGCTACGAACAGATAGCAGATGAGCGACGCCGCAGCGCCCAGCATGATAGCCCCGAACGGGCCGGAATTGCCCGCTGCGGGCGTTACGGCGACCAGACCGGCGATGATGCCCGATGCAAAGCCCAGCGCCGAGCCTTTGTGGCCGGCAATGCGTTCTGCGATCATCCAGACGAGGGCGGCGGCGGCCGTTGCGGTGAAGGTGTTGATCATCGCAAGCGCGGCTGAGCCATTGGCTTCCAGCGCCGAGCCGGCGTTAAAGCCGAACCAGCCGACGAACAGCAGCCCGGTGCCGACCATGGTGAGGGTAAGCGAATGCGGGGCCATGCTGTCTTTGCCGTAGCCGAGGCGCTTGCCGAGCATGATCGCGGCCACCAGCGCCGAGACACCGGCATTGATGTGAACAACCGTACCGCCGGCGAAATCCAGCGCGCCCATTTCAAAGAACAGACCGCCTGCCGCCCACACCATGTGCGCGATGGGGAAATAAACGATGGTGAGCCACACGAGCGTGAACACCATGACCGCCGAGAATTTGATGCGCTCAACGACAGACCCCAGCACCAGCGAAACGGTGATGGCGGCAAATGTCATCTGGAAAGCGACGAACACATATTCAGGAATGACCACACCATCGGTGAAGGTGGCGGCCACGCTATCGGGCGTGATGCCCGCGAGGAACAGCTTGTCAAAATTGGAGATGAAGGGCTTGAGGCCCTCCGAAGCATCAGGACCAAAGGCCATGGTGTAGCCATAAATAACCCAGATGAGCATCGCAAAGCAGGTGGCAGCGCCAATCTGCGTCATGGTGGACAGCATGTTTTTGGTACGGGTGAGGCCGCCGTAAAAGAGCTGCAAGCCTGGCAGGATCATCAGCAGCACCAGCACAGTGGCGAGCATCATGAACGAGGTGTCGCCTTTATCCGGGACCGGATCTGCGGTGGGCGCAGGTTCGGCGATGATGACGGCAACGGTCTCAGCCGGTGCTGACACTTCGGCCTCTTGAGCCTGAGACGGCACGGCGGCCAATAGCGCGCTGCCCGCGAGCGGCAACCCTATAGCTCTCAAATCAATTTTCATTTGGTTTATCCCCCTGATCAGAGTGCGTCGTCATTGGTTTCACCAGTGCGGATGCGCACGGCGTGACCAACGTCAGTTACGAAAATCTTGCCATCACCGATGGTGCCGGTTTTGGCGTTCTGCTCAATGGCATCGAGAACCGCAGGCAACTGATCATCATCTATGACGACCTCGATCTTTACCTTGGGCACCATGTTGGTGGTGTATTCAGCGCCCCGGTAAATCTCGGTATGGCCTTTTTGACGTCCAAATCCCTGGACTTCGCTAACGGTCATGCCCTGCACACCCGCGGCGGACAGAGCTTCTCTTACATCATCGAGCTTGTAAGGCTTAACTATTGCAATGACGAGTTTCATGGCCCCTCCAAAGCGCGAACAGCCGCGCTCTGACTTTTATGCAGGAACCGTGCCAGTTTTATTTTTTGAAGATTACATCTTGATTACAATGCATTGGGCTAGCTTCACGTTAGCGGCTGTAGATCGCAGCATGCCTTTTTCTTAGGCACCGCCTGCCTCAGCGCGGGTTTTTTGAGCAGCGGGCCGGGATCATTCTTGAGAAGCTAGGGGCGGAACGCAGCTGAGGGCTTGCGCTTTTCCAGCAAGGCCGCACTATTGGGGACAGATGGGTTTGAACGAGGAGAGGGGCGAGGCCTCAACATGGCAGGGCAACCAGCTTTTGATGAAATGTTTGGGCTGGGCAGCGGCTATGGGGCCGGGGGGCCATTGTTTGGCGATCAGCAGGTTATCAATAGCGCTTACCACTGGATCCGCGATTGGCTGGACCGCAGCACACCGGCAACGCTGGCGGCGCGGCAAAAGCAGGCGGAGCTGTTTTTCCGGCGGATTGGTATTACGTTTGCGGTTTACGGCGACCCGGATGCCGCTGAACGCTTGATCCCTTTTGATATTGTGCCGCGCATTTTGGCGCGCTCGGAATGGACGCGGCTGGAAAAGGGGCTGGTGCAGCGGGTTAATGCGCTGAATGCGTTTTTGGCCGATGTATATGGGCCACAGGAGATTTTGAAGGCCGGGATTATCCCCGCTGAGCTGGTACTGCAAAACAGCGGCTATTGCGTCCATATGGTCGGCAAGACGCCGCCCGGAGGCATCTGGACCCATGTGGCCGGCATTGATCTTGTGCGCACCGGGCCGGACGAGTTTTTTGTGCTGGAGGACAATGCGCGCACGCCGTCTGGCGTCTCATACATGCTCGAAAACCGCGAGGTGATGCTGAAGCTGATGCCCGAGATGTTTGCGCATATGACCGTGGCACCAGTGGAGACTTATCCCGAAATGCTTCTGGAGACGCTGGCTTCGGTGAGTCCGCGCGGCGACCGGGCTCCTGTGATCGTGCTGCTCACGCCCGGCCGCCACAATAGCGCGTTTTATGAGCATAGTTTCCTGGCCGATAAGCTCGGCGTGGAGCTGGTAGAAGGCTCTGATCTGTTTGTGCGTGATGATGTGGTGTTCATGCGCACCACACAGGGGCCGGAGCGGGTGGATGTGATTTATCGCCGGCTGGATGATGGTTTTATTGATCCGTTGGTGTTCAATCCCACCTCGATGCTGGGCGTGCCGGGGCTGATGTCAGCTTATGCGGCGGGCAATGTTACGCTGGCCAATGCGGTGGGCACCGGCGTGGCTGATGACAAGGCGATTTGCAGCTATATGTCGGAGATAGTGAAATTTTATACCGGCGAGGAGCCGCTGCTGGCAAATGTGCCGACGTGGCGCTGCCGGGAGCCTGAGGCGCTGGGCTATGTGCTGGATCATCTGCCTGAGCTGGTGATCAAGGAGGTGGATGGCTCAGGCGGCTATGGCATGATGATCGGCCCGCAGGCCCCGCAGGCGACGCTGGCGGCATTTGCGGCCAAGCTGAAGGCCCACCCGGAGAAGTTCATCGCCCAGCCGACGCTGGCGCTCTCCACCTGCCCTACCGCTGTGGAAAGCGGGATCGCGCCGCGCCATGTTGATCTTAGGCCCTTTGTGCTCTCGGGGCGGGACGGTGTGAAGATTGTGCCCGGCGGGCTGACACGGGTGGCGATGACGGCAGGGTCGCTAGTGGTCAATTCCAGCCAGGGCGGCGGCACCAAGGATACGTGGGTAGTTGATGACGGGATTATCGATGAAGGGAGTGCGGACTGATGCTATCCCGCACCGCCTCCAATCTTTATTGGATGGGCCGCTATCTTGAGCGCGCCGATTATACCGCGCGGCTTATTGAAGCGACGCAGCGACTGGCCGCCCTGCCTTCCATCTATGGCGGCGCGAACAATGCCTGGGAATCGGCGCTGGCAGCAAGCTGGATGACCCATGGCTTTGCCGAACGCGGGCTGCCGGTCACGGAGCTGAATGTGGGCGCGTTCCTGACGCTCGATACTGCCAACGGAAGCTCCATCCGCTGCTGCCTTGAAACCGCGCGGGCCAATGCGAAAAGCGTGCGAACCGCGCTTACCGAGGAAGGCTGGGAGGCGATCAACTCAGCCTGGCTGGAAGTCTCGCGCTTTGACACAGACCTTCATGACCGGGAGACGCTGGGGCCCTTGCTTGATCTGGTAAAGCACGCGGTCTCGGCGTTTGAGGGGGCAGCACTGCGCACAATGCTGCGGTCCGATGCCTATTGGTTCATCGCCCTAGGCGCTTCAATTGAGAGGGCTGACAATACGGCGCGGCTGCTGGATGTAAAATACCACCTGCTCCTGCCGCGCGGGGAGGCCGTGGGCGGCAGTCTGGATTATTTCCAATGGACGACGATTTTGCGCACCGTGTCCGCAATGACAGCGTATCGCTGGGTGTACAGAGACACGGTGAAGCCGTGGCTGGTGGCGGATTTGCTAATCCTCAACAAACAGATGCCGCGCAGTCTGGCGTCTTGCTACGAAGACATAAGGCGGCGGCTAGACCATCTGGCAGACCAAAGCGGCAAGCGCGGCCCAGCGCATCGGCTGGCAGCAGCGGGCAGCGCCAAGCTAACGGGCCAGAGTATCGACCAGATTTTCAGTAAGGGGCTGCATGAATTTCTGACCGGCTTCATCATCGAAAACAACCGGCTGGGCGAGGCCATCGCCGAACAATATCTGTTTTAAGGACGCTCATGCGCATCCGCGTGGATTATACGACCATCTATGATTATGCCTCGTTGGCCAGCGACGTGGTGCAATTGCTCCGCGTGGAGCCGCGGGAAACCGCCAGCCAGCATATCGTAAACTGGCGGCTTGATACCGATACCGATGGGCATTTGCGGCGCGGCGAGGATGTGTTCGGCAACATCACCCATATGTTTTATGCCGACATGCCGATCACCCGGCTCTCGCTCCACGTATCGGGCGAAGTGGACACTGAAGAAACGCATGGGCTGATTAATGGCGGGGTGGAAAATTTGCCGGATCAAATCTGGCAGCGCACCACGCCGCTCTCCCGGCCAGACCCTGAGCTGCTAGACTTCGCCCGCAGCTGCGCACGCGAGAATCCGCTCGATACCTGCCACCAGATCAATAGCTCGCTTTTTGAGATGATGCGCTTTGATGCAGACGCCACGCACAGCGCCACCGGGGCCGCAGATGCCTTTGAGAGTCTGACTCGTAAGTCTTCAATTTTCGCTTAAGCCCTTACGATTCTTCGAGTTATCATCTGGATTGAGGCCAAGAAGAGCCACGCAGTGGCGCTTTCGATGGTTCGTTCGAAGTCTTT